>OCOJ01041148.1_pt1 | contig 80970 bp, 77 predicted proteins | sample 1539251 | NCBI WGS metagenome assembly OCOJ01 (sample SAMN01911457, study PRJEB22624) | soil metagenome | biome: Soil | place: Malaysia | collected 2012-04-30 | depth RA_metagenome m
CACCGAGGGAATCTGCAGGCGTTTGCGAACCACGTCCTGCCCGAACGCGCTGCTGATGGCCGCTTCCACCACCTCCACGCTCTGGGCATCGGCGTCGTCGGCGGGCCGCAGCGCCAGGATGGAGCCGCAGGAGTTCAGCACGTTGCGCACAAGCTGCCACGCGGCGGAAGGCATTAGATTGCCGGTTTCCAGAGTGGCCGCGGCATGAAAGACGGTTTCGCCCTTGGCCACCGCTTCGGCAACGAGCTGTTGTTCGTACTCCGACCATTGGAAGGAATGTTCAAAGCGCTGCGCGGTGGCTTGCGGCGTAATGGGCGCGGAGGGAACCGGCGGAGCAGCAGGCGCGGGAGCGCCGGCCGGCCTGGCGCGCAGATTCTGGATGAGCCGCCGCAGAGCTTCGCCGCCCGGCGAAGGCTGCGCGCGGCGCGCGGCGGTGAGCATGGATTCAAACGAGTCCGCAGCCGCGAGCACCGCTTCGGCCACTTCCCGGGCGCGCCCGGCGGCCAGCTCCGGAGTGAGCACGTCTTCGAACTCGTGGGCCAACTCGCTCAATTCCCGGAGGCCCACGGCCGCGGCATCGCCCTTGAGCGTGTGCACCACGCGGCGCACGCGGCGGACCGCCTCTTCGCCGCCCGTGCCGCGCTCCAGCGCCAGGCCGTCTTCATTCAGCGTCTGGAGCAGCTCCAGCGCGGTCTCAAAGAAGAGCTCGCGCAGGTCGCCCGCCCGCTCATCGGGAAACAGGGTCACTGGAGCTCCTCGAGGCGCTCATACGCGGTGCCATTGTCGTGATGAATCATGCGGAACTTGGTGGAGAGCCCGAACAGGCTTTCCGCGTGGCCGACGAACAGATAGCCGCCGCGGTTCAGGCAGCGGTGAAACTTTTCCACCAGCCGTTTTTGCTCCGCCTCGTCGAAATAGATCATCACGTTGCGGCAGAAAATCACGTCGTTGCGCTGCGGCAGGAATTCCGTCTTCAGGTTGTGAAAGTCGAACTGCACGAGGTCGCGCAGGGGCTTCTTCACTTCGTACTTGTCGCGCAGCTTTTCGAAATAGCGCAGGCGCAGCGTGTACTCGACGTGCTCCATCTGCGATTCGGTGTACTGCCCGGTTTGCGCGGTCTGCAGCGCGGAATAGCTGATGTCGGAGGCGATGATTTCGACTTTCCACGGGGGAGGGACCAGCGGCTTGGGCGTGGGCATCTCGTAGGGCAGCGGGTTGCGCAGGTAGTAGTAGGCCAGCGCGTCGCACACCATCATGGCCAGGGTGTACGGCTCCTGCCCGGTGGAGCAGCCCGCGCTCCAGAAGCGCAGCGTCCAATCGCGGCGCTCCTGCTTGTGGTGCAGCATGTCTTCGAGCACCTGTTTCTGGAAGAGATCGAGCTGCGGCTTGTTGCGGAAAAAACTGGTCTCGTTGACTGTCAGGTTCTCCAGCAACTGGGCCAGTTCGGCCTTCCCTTCCCGGCTGGTAAGCACGCGGTAATACGAATAGAAGGAATCCGCCTGGGTGGCCTTCATGCGCCGCTGCAGCCGGTCCTGCAGAAAATGGGCCCGGCGCTCGTCAAAGCACATGCCGCATTCCTGGTAGACCAGCGTTTGCAGCAGTTTCAGCTCCGCATCGGTGAGCTGGAAAGGCGTTGGGACAGTCGTCGTAGCCATCATCTCCCGCCTCAGGGGTGCCGGCCGCGCGGCCGGAATCAAGCCTCCACGGCCGCCAGTTGCACGGCTTCGCTGGCGTTCCGCAAATCGCCGCGCTGCAGGACCTTGTTCAAATCCAGGATCAGGATCAGGCGGCCGCCCAGTTTGCCCACGCCGCTGATGAAGTTGAGCTCGCCTTCGCTGAACAGGTTGCGGGGAATTTCCACGTCCGCCGGAGGAATTTTCAGGACTTCCGAGGCGGAGTTCACGATGAGGCCCACCGTCTGGCCCTCGAACTCCACCACCAGGATGCGCGTCTTGCGGCCGATTTCCACGGCCGCTTCGCGGAAGCGCTTGCGCAGGTCCACCACCGGCACGATGCGCCCGCGCAGGTTGATCACGCCCTCGATGGTGTCCGAAGAATTGGGAACCGCGGTGATTTCCGGGACGCGCACGATCTCGCGCACCATGCCGATGGGTACGCCGAAGGTTTCGCGGCCCACGCGGAAGCCGACCAGGTGGACTTCTTTGGCCATAGCCGCCTCCCGCTCAGGAATGGACCAGCTCGGCCAGCCGCGGCTCGTATTCGCCGCCACTGCCCCGGCTGTGGCCATTGCCGCCGAGCGCGGAACCGGCATGGCGCTCGGCCGGCGCGTTTTCCGCTTGCTGGCGGGACGCTTGTTGTTCGAGCGAGATGTTCTCCAGCGTCTTCAGCAGGGCGCGGGCCAGCTTGGACATCTGTTCGGAGGCCGCCGCCAGCTCCGTGGACCCGGAAGTGGAGTGCTGCACCAGCTCGCGCATCTTCTCCATGGCGCGGACCACGGCCTGCGCGCCGGAGGCCTGCTCCTCGACCGAAGAAGAAATCTCCTGGGTGATTTCGTTCAAGCGGTTGGTGGTCTTGGCGATCTGCGAAGAGCCCACGGACTGCTGGGTGGTGGCCGCCCCGATTTCCTGGGCGAACTTGAAGACCTCGGTGACCACGGTGGAGATCTTGTGCAGCGCGCCGTTGAGCTCCTTGCCCAGCACCAGGCCCTCCTGCACGATCTCCGTGCTCTTTTCCATGTTGTGCACGGCCTCGCGGGCCTCCTTCTGGATGCTCTGGATGAGTTCGCTGATTTCCTTGGTGGACTGGGTGGATTTTTCCGCCAGCTTGCGCACTTCGTCCGCCACCACGGCAAAGCCCATGCCGTGTTCGCCGGCGCGGGCGGCTTCGATGGCGGCGTTCAGGGCCAGCAGGTTGGTCTGCTCGGCGAGATCGTCAATCACTTCGATGATCTTGCCGATGTCGTCGGCGCGCTTGCCCAGCGCCTGGATGGTGTGGGAGGACTGCTGGATGGCCTGGTTGGTGCGGCTCATGCCGTCCGTGGTCTGCTCCATGGTGGCGATGCCGGTGCGCACTTCGTCCCGCGAGNCGGTTGGAAATATCCAGCAGCATCTTGGCGGTGTCCGCCACGCGCTGGATGGAAGTGACCATCTGGTCGATGGAGGCGGAGGTTTCCGCCACGCTGGAGGCCTGGTTCTGGGTGTTGCGCACCACGTTCTGCACATTCACGCTCATCTCGTGCATGGTGCTGGAAACCTCGTCGATCGCGGAACTGGCCTGCACGCTGAGCTTGGCGGATTCCACGGAGGCTTCGGCCACCTGGTTGGAGCCGGCGGCCNGGCGGCCACCTGGCTGGCGCTATCGCGCACCTGGCGGACCAGATCGCGCAGGCCCGTGCTCATGGAGACAAACGCGTTCCCCATGGTGTCGCGCGCGGAGCGCGGGCGCGTTTCGATGGCCAGTTGGCCGCGGGCGATGCATTCCGCCGCCGAAGCCATCTCCTTCAGGTAATTCATCATGTGCGCGAAGCTCTTGGCCAGCGCGCCCACTTCGTCCTTGCGGCTGGTGTCCAACTGCTGATCCAGATCTCCGGTTTCGCCGATTTCCTGCGCGGTGCGCATCAATTGCGCCAGCGGTTCGGTAATGGACTGGGAAGCGAAATAGGCCACGCCCAGGCCCAGCAGTATCACCAGCACGGTGCCAAGGGTGGATACGATGGCGGCAACTTTTGCGGCGGAGGCGGAGGATTCGTCCGCATCGACCATTACCGTGTTCATGGCCGCGGAGGCCTGATCCAGAATGGCTCCGGAACGGGCCACGTGGGCGTTGGGATCCAACTGCAGGTAATCCACCTGCAGGTCGGCCACGGTGGCATCGCCGGAGTCTACGCGGTGCCGCTTGGCCACCAGGGGCTTGGCGAAGTGCTCGGCCCAGTCGCGCTCGCTGGCATCCACGTCGTTCAGCGCGGATTGCAGCGCGCCGAAGGTGGCTTTGCTCTGCGCCTTATGGATGGTGTCCGCGAGGTCCGCCACGCCGCGGTTCAACTGGTCTTCCTCGCGCGGATCGCCGCTGAGCAGGTAGCCGCGCAGGGACAGGCGGTCCTGCATGATCTTGAAGCGCACGGACTCGATGCTGCGCACTCCTTCCACCGCGGCCGCGGCATTCTGCCGCGCGTTGTGCTCCCGGGTGATCACGCTCAGATTCACCAGCAGCAGCACCACCAGCAGCACCAGGATGGATCCGAATCCGTAATACAGTTTCTTGGCAATGGTCATGGCTTCAACCTCTCACGCTTCCGATAACCCGGCGTCCGGTGACGCCGCATTCCCGGCTCGCTAATCGAAATTGAACTCGATGATTTGCGTGGTTTCCTTTGGCCCCGGCTCAAACTTCCACTGCATCAGTGCGCTCTGCGCGGCGCTGGCCAGCAGCGGGTGGCCGCCAATCAAGCGCGTGCTCTTCACCTTGCCGTCCGGAGCGATCACCACTTCCATCCGCACCTTGCCGTGAACATTCAACTTCTTGGCCAGGTCCGGATACGACGGCGTTACCTGATTCTTCACCTTGCGGCCTGCCTCCGGCGCATCCTGGCCAAACGCTGCGGGCTGCGTAAGCACGAGAACTCCGAAAAGCATCGCGGATATCAAAGTTCGAAACAGTGCCCTGGCAGACATGGAGAGCCCTCCTGGGAATAAATCCGGTAAAGAGAAAGCAATGCATGTGCCAAGGGCAAGCTCAAGCGCTTGGGCCGCGGACCGGGACGCCGCAGCGCGCTAAACCATTTTGCGGCAACAGACTAGGGAAGCTGCCCGCGTGCCATTGGGCTGGGGCCACCCTCAGGACGCGTCTCAGAGGCCGCGAATCCCACACCTCGCGTCTCAACCTGAGACGGCCTGAGATGCGGCGGAAGCTCTCAGCCCACGCGCGCAATCCGGCGAGAACAGAAAAACACCCTGCTCGCACGAACCGGCATCGCCAACTTGTGCGCGCCTCGGGGCTCGGCTACGTTAGTCGGCGCGGCCGATCAATGCCATGACCGTCTTGCGCATGCAAAACGTCTCGAAGGACTACGGGAGCGGAGAGCACTCCGTGCGCGCCTTGGACGGCGTGTCGCTGGAAGTGCGCGCGGGAGAATTTGTCGCTCTCGTGGGACGCAGTGGGTGCGGCAAGTCTACGCTGCTGCACCTGGCGGGAGCCATGGATGTGCCCAGCGCGGGACGTGTATGCATCGCGGGAGAAAATACCGCAGAGCTGGACGACGCGGGGCTGGTGCGCCTGCGCCGGAACGTGGTGGGTCATATCTTTCAATCCTTCGAATTGCTGCCTACGCTGACCGTGGAGGAAAACGTGGAGTTGCCTCTGCTGCTCTCCGGGGCCCCACAGGCCCGCGCGCGCGCCCTCGAGTGCTTGCGCTGGGTGGAGCTGGAGACGCTCGCGCGGCGCATGCCCCACCAGCTTTCCGGCGGCGAGATGCAGCGCGTGGCCATCGCCCGCGCGCTGATTCATTCGCCGCAACTGCTGCTGGCGGATGAGCCCACGGGAAATCTGGATACGGTGACCAGCAACGTGATCCTCTCTCTGCTGCGCCGCATTGCCGGCGAGCGCGGCACCGCCATCCTGATGGCCACGCACAGCCAGGAATTGATCGCCGCGGCCCAGCGCTGGATCCGCCTGCGCGATGGCCGCGTGGAACCCGAGGGAGCGCGCTGAATGGGCTTCCTGCGATTCTGCCGCTCGTTCCTGGTCCGCCCGCTGCGGCAGGAGCCGGTGCGCGCGGCTCTGACCGCGCTGGCCGTGGCCCTGGGCGTGGCCGTGGTGCTGGCCATCGAGCTGGCCGGACGCGCGGCCGCGGGGTCCTTCCACGCCTCGCTGGAGACGCTGGTGGGAAACGAAGACCTGGAGATCACCGCCGTGGGCGGCGTCCCGGAAACGGTGCTCGCTCGCCTGAGCGTGCTGCCCTACCCTTTGCACGTTGCCGCGCGCATGGAGGATTTTGCGGTGGTCCGGCCGGGCGGCGAAGTGGTCCCGCTGGTGGGTCTGGATCTGGTGGCCTCCGCGCGCGATGGTTTCGAAGCGGAGCGCGCCGCGCAGCAGAGCGCTCCTGTGAATAGCGCCGGTGCGCAGGCTTGGCCGGACTTGAACAGTTCGGTGTGGGTGAGCAGCGGCCTCGCCCGGGCCGCCGGCGGAACCTTACGCCTGCAAATTAACGACGCCGAACGGGACTTTCACATCGCGGGCGTGATTCCCGCGCGCGGCGATTCGGCGGCGGGCACCGCCGTAAACGTGGTGGTGATGGATATCAGCCTGGCGCAACGCCTGCTGCGGCGTCTCGGCCGGCTGGACCGCATCCTGGTGCGCCTGCCCCAGGCCGCAGGCGCAAAGGACCCGGCATTCTACGAGAAGGCGATTGCCACCGAGTTGCCGCCCGGAACACAAATGGCCCGCCGGGGCGAGCGCAGCGACGAAAACCGCAAAATGCTCGCCGCGTTCCGCTGGAATCTGCGTCTGCTGAGCTACATCGCGCTGATCGTTGGGGCCTTTCTGATTTACAACACCATTTCGGTTTCCGTGGTGCGCCGCCGGCGCGAAATCGGCGTGCTCAGGGCGCTGGGCGCCACGCGAGCCCAGGTGCTGCTGGCCTTCCTGGCGGAAGCGGGCCTTTTCGGCGCCGCGGGCGCGCTGGCGGGAATCCCGCTGGCGCGGGCTATGGCCGCGGGAGCGGTGCGCCTGCTGGGCGCGACGGTGGAATCGCTCTACGTCAGCAGCGCGCCCGCTCCGGTGGCCCTTTCCTTGGACATCCTCTGGCTGGGAGCGGCGGTGGGGCTGGGCGTGGCCATGTTCTCGGCGCTGGGCCCGGCGATGGAGGCCGCGGGCGTGGCTCCGGTGGAGGCCATGGAGCGCGGGGCGCGGGAATACCATACGCGCGTGCGCAAAGGCCGCGACGCGTGGCTGGCGGCACTCTTCGCCGCGGCCGCCGGCGCCGCTTCCTGGTTGCCGCCCGTGGGCGCCAAACCCGTGTTCGGTTATCTCGCGGCACTTTTTTTGATCGTGGCCGCGGCCTTGGCCATGCCCGCGCTGGTGGCCGGGGCGATGAGTGCGTGCGACGTCTTGCTGCGCCGCCCGGGAATTTCACCCTGGATGGGAGGCCTGGCCGCACGCATGGCCGCGCGCAGCCTGGCGGCGTCGCTGCGCCGCAGCAGTGTGCTGACGGCAGCCCTGGCCACGGCGGTGGCGATGATGGCCAGCGTGGGCATCATGGTTTCCAGTTTCCGCGAAACCGTGGAAGTGTGGATGAACGACCAGTTGCCCGCGGACTTCTATCTCGCGCCCGCCGTGGCCCCGGCGGCGGACCGGCATCCCACACTGTCGCCGGACGTTGCGCAGATTGTTGCCGGAGTACCGGGAGTGGCCGCAGTGGGGAGCTTTCACGCCTATTCCATCAGCTACCAGGGGATGCCGGCCACTTTGGGCTCGAGCGATCTCTCCGTGGTGGCGCGCACGGGGCGGNCTGCACTTTCTCTCCAGAGATCGTGACGCGATTCTCAGCGAGCTGCGCGGCGGGAACAGCGTGGTGGTGAGCGAGCCGTTTGCCAATAAACACGCGGTGCGGCGCGGCGACAGTATCACGCTGCCGCTCGGCGGGCGGCACGTGGCCTTCCGCGTTGCCGGCATTTTCTATGATTACGGGAGCGAAGCCGGGCTGGTGATCGTGGACCGCGCCGTACTGCGGCGGTATCTCCCCGCGGATGCGCCCACGAATGTGGCCGTGCTGCTGGCCCCGGGCGCGGATGCGGAGCAAGTGCGTCAGGCCATGGGCCGGGCGCTCGCCGGGCGGCGCGTGTCCATCCTGCGCAACAGCGAAATCCGCGCGCAGGCCCTGCGCATTTTTGACCGCACCTTCGCCATCACCTACGCGCTCGAGGCCGTGGCCATCGTAGTGGCGGTGGTGGGCATTGCCGGGGCCTTGCTGGCCGTGGTGATCGACCGCCGGCGGGAGGTGGGGTTGCTGCGCTTCCTGGGCGCCTCGCAGCCGCAGGTGCGGCGGCTCATCCTCTTCGAGGCGGGGCTATTGGGCTTGCTGGCCAATTGCGCCGGGCTGACGCTGGGCGCGCTGCTTTCGTTGCTTCTGATTTTTGTGATCAACAAACAGTCGTTCGGCTGGACCATTCAATTCCACTGGCCGCCGGCGCTGCTTCTGGGCGCAGCCGCCGGCGTGTACCTGGCCACGCTTTTCTCCGCGCTGTACCCGGCGCGCGTGGCCGCGCGGCTGGTGCCCATCGAAGTCATTCATGAAGAATGATGCTTCGCTCCAGGCGCGGCGCTACGCGCGGCGCAGCGCGATGAAGGCAAACATGGCCAGCCGGGGCATCTGCGGCTCCAGGGCCCGCTCCAGGCGCGCCCACCAGCGTTCCGTGAATCCCGGCAGCAGGCTGCGCAGGCCCACTCCCCCGGAGACCAGGTAGCGAAAGGGCAGCAAAGGACGAATGCGCTCGAGGGCCAACTGCGGAAATTCGGCCTCGAACCTGGAACGGTCGCGCACGAACACTATCCACGGCAGGGCTCCGTTGGCGGCAGAGAGCGGTCCGGAGGACGGGAATTGCCATTCTGCCGCCTCCGGAAGAAACGGCTCGTGGTGCAAGCGCCGGTAGACGAATCGCGACCAGGGGGTGACCCAGGGCTCGACCATCAGGATTTTTCCGCCGCTGCGCAGGCAGCGGCAAGCCTCCCGGAAAAATTGCTGCACGTCCGGCATGTGGTGCAGGACGTCGGTGAACACAATGGCGCGGAGCGCAGCCTCTGGAAATGGCAGGTGCCGCGCATCCGCCACCAGCCGCACCGCGGGCGCGGGAAACACTTCGGAAGTGATCAGCCCGGGGATGTAGCGCTCGCAGTAACCGGCCCCGGAGCCCAGCTCCAGCACGTCGCCGGCGCCCGGCGGCAGCTCCGCAGCCAGCAGCGCATACCACTCGTCGTAGATAGCGCGCAGGAAGGGCTTGGAGGAAATGATCCGCCGGCGCAGTTCCGTGGTGGCGGGATCATCGAGCGGAATTCCGGCGGTAAGCGGGTGAGCCAGCAGGCGGCGGAGCGCTTCAGCCAGCACGGCTCTAGCCTTCCAGCTTGCGCCAGGCGTGCCAGCACATGCGCCACATGCGCAGGCCGTTGAATACCACCCGGGTCATCTTGGTGACCCCGTGCAGCCGCTCCTGGTAATGCACCGGAACTTCGACAATTTCCAGGTGCAGCTTGCTGGCGCCGAACAGCAGCTCGTAGTCGCCCCACAGGTCCTTCAGGCCCCAGCCCCCGAGCGTGCGCTCCATGCGCAGCCAGTCCTTGCGCCACAATACCTTGGTGCCGCAGAGCGTGTCCTTGATGCGCTGGTCGAGCAGGAAGGAGAACACCATGCCGAAGAATTTGTTGCCGGCGAGGTTGGCCAGCTTCATGGCTCCGGCCTGCAGCGGATAAACCAGCCGGCTGCCGTTCACAAAGTCGCCGCGGTTGCTGGCCAGCGCGCGCAGAAACATGGGCAGTTCTTCGGGCATTACCGTCAGGTCCGCGTCCAGGATCATCAGCACGTCGCCGCGCGCGGCGCGAAATCCGGTCCACACGTTTTCCGCCTTGCAGATTCCCGGGCCCGCGAGCAGGCGGATGTCCTTTTCCGGGTGCAGGGCTTGCATGCGCCGCACCTCCTCGGCGGTGCCGTCGCTAGAGCGGTCGTCGCAGAAGAGGATTTCGGTGTGCTGGCCCATGCGCGGAATGCGTTCCACGGCCGCGGCCACATTGCCCACCTCGTTGCGGCAGGGCACCACCACGGAGACTTTCAGCTCCGCTTCGTTTTTCGCGCCTGCGATGGGCCGGGCCACGATCACTTGCATCAGGCAAAGCCGGCGCAGGCCCGGAAGGCGTCCCAGAAAATCGTTAAGAAACGCGGAGAGCAGCGGAATCCACTTGGGGAACAGCAGCAGCCGGTGGAGACGCACCGGGCGGAAGCCGGCGAGCTTCAGGAAATTGCGCAGGTCGTTCTCGCTCACCCAGTTGGGCTCGGGCACGCGCGCGCGCAGGCCCATCTTGCCGGCCAGGCTCAGCACCGGCTGCCAGAGGTAGTTGTAGTTGATCACCACCAGCAGCGTTTCGGCCGTCGCGTGCCTGCGCAGGCGCTCGAAGGCCCCCAGAATGTCTTCGGTGGCAAAAATATGGTTGAACAGGATGTAATCGAACGTTTCGTTCAGCTCCAGGCGTTCGGGCTCGCTCTGCACAAACCGCAGCTGGGGATGCAGGCGGCGCGCGCCGGCCACCATGGCCTCGCCAATCTCCACGCCCACGCCGTAAGCAGGCTCGACGGCAGCCAGCAGGTGTCCGGTTTCGGTGCGGATGTCCAGCACCCGGCGGCCGGGCTCCACGATGAAGCGCAGCAAACGCTTCAGCCGGCCGTAAAAGTAGCGGTTGGCCTGAATCCAATTGTCGCGGTGGGCGGCGTGGGCATCCTGGAATTCGCGCCTGGCCCGGCGCAGATTCTCCAGCGCCTGTGGGCCCCAGTTGCTCACCGGAGGCACTTCCTGTTCCGCCAGCTTCACGGGGTCTGCGCCTCCGGTTTCCGTTCCCAGATCACCGCGGCCCATTCCCCCGCCGCGGGCGTCCCCGGCAGCAGCGGAGCCAGGGGGCGGTAACGCGACTTCAAGTAGTCGCCGAGCTCGCGATTGTAGTCCACGCCGAACACCGGCGCGCCGTATTCCGCGAACTCCCGGTTGGACCACAGCAGATAACGCACACCTCGCTGCTCGATTTGCCGGATGGTCTCCTCCGTCATTTTTCCGGGCGCCACCACTCCCGGGACAAACTGGTAGACGCGGGTGGGAGATTCCGTCCCGGAAAGAAAATACAAGCTGGGGTCTTCCGGCAGGGAGAGAACCGCCTGGCCCCGGGAAGCCTTGTCTTTCATAAAGGAAATGGCGGCCCGGTAACTTTCTGCCAGACGCGGCGCGGTGCGAATGGCGCCGCGCTCGGTCCGGAGGGTTACGTAGTCTCTGGCGCGGCCTTCTTCCCGGCGCGCATCCAGATAAACGAGCGAGAGGCAGGCCAGGCAAAACACCAGCTCTCCCTGCAGCCGAAGCCTGCGCGCAGGCCCCGAGGACGGGATCAGGAGAAACAGCAGCACCAGAAAGGCGAGCACCACCGGCCCGTTGTAGTAGATGGCATACCGGGTCGTGGCCATGCCCATCAGGATGCGGAAGGCCAGCACAACCGAATAGCCCGTGAGCAGAGCGATCTTCCCGGCGCGCCCCCCGCCCGGCCGGCGCAGCAAGCACCACGCGGCCACCGGCAGAGCCAGGGCTACGTAGAGCACCATGTCCCGGGGAAAGAAAAGTCCCGCGGCCGCCACGCGCAGGCCGCCCAACAGACTGTGCAGGGAATACAGGCGGTAGGAGAACACGCGCAGGAGCAACGTCCATGCCAGAAGCACGCGCAGACTGTTCACCAGCACGCCGGAGCGCTTCCACCACAGCAGCGCAGCCGCCAGGAGCGCCGCATGCAGGGGCAACTCGGCGCGCTGCAGGGCTTCGCGCAACGCCCCGCCGGAAAGTGCGAAGCCGGTGGCCGCCAGCCAGGTTTTCCCGTAGGTCTTCATGAAGAACGTGGTGGGCCAACTGACCATGTTCTCCTGGGTGATGAATTCCGGCCCGCCCAGGGACAGCATCCAGCGCAGCACCAGCCCGCACAGCAGCACCCCGGGGATGCACGCGGCCAGGTCCGCCGCCAGCGCGCGCCAGGACCGCCGCGCGAGCCACCGCATGCCGGCGAGGAGCGCCAGCGCGCCGTAACACGCCGTGCCGAACTCCAGTTTGAGCAGCAGCGCGATGGCCGCGGCCGTGGCGGCAGCGAGCATCCAGCCCCGGCCCGGCTCGTCCATCGCGCACAGCGCCAGCCAGAGGAATGCGCAACCCGCCAGGCAGCCGTAAGCCGCGGAGAAGCTATAGGGCAGAGGAAAGCAGAAGAGCGATGGGGCGAAAGACTCGAGCAGCACCACCGCTCCCGCGGTCCATCCGGCCAGCGGCGCGGCCAGCCGCACGCCGGCAAGGTACAGGAACCCGGCGGAGCCCAGCGCGGCCAGCGATCCGGCGCAATAGAGAACGCTCAACTGCATTCCAAACAGGCGATACAGCCAGCTATTGAAGTAAGGTGCGGCGGGGCCGTAAAGAAACCACACGTCGCGGTACAGCACCCTGCCCTGCGCCAGCACCGCCGGGACGTACATCTCGCGCCCACAATCCACGGTCAGGTCGCCCCACGCCGCCCAGGTCGCATACACTTTCAGGCCCCAGAGCGCCGCCAGCGCCAGGAGGGCGATCGTGATGGCGCGATTCGACGGGCGGTTGAAATCCCGCGGCACGCCCGCGGGCCGTGCGCCGGCAGGGAGGGAGACACGTCCGGCCTCGCGGTCTGCGGCTGGGGCGGTCTGTTCCGCTGCGCTGGAAAGTGCCATGGGGTGAAAAGCTCATACTAACAATGCCGGCCGAAGCGCCGGGAAACTGGTGTAAGAACGCGTTCCATAGCTACAATCGGCGCCGCCTATCCGGCGTGTGCGGCGGGGTGGAGGGCCGCCCTGCATCGAGGAATGAACCGAGCGACTCAGCTATGTTTGCTTCTCCTGGCGGCGGTGCTCATCTCGCCCAGGCTGCCTTCCGGCGCGGGGAGTCCGGCGGACCAGAACTGGGAACGGGCGCTGCCCGGCTACCACTACGAATTCCCGCGGGACCATTTCAGCCATCCCGGCTACCAGACCGAGTGGTGGTACTACACCGGAAATCTGCGGACACTCGATGGAAGCAGGTTCGGATTTGAACTCACGTTTTTCCGCCAGGGCGTCGCGCGCCCCGCCGCGCCGGAGGCCGCGGCCCCAGCCGGTGGCGAACAGGAATCACCCTGGGATTTGAATGATGTTTATCTCGCGGATCTGGCGCTATCGGATCTCGATGGCCGGCGCTTCTATCACACACAGCGATTGAACCGGGCGGGCCCGGGGCTGGCCGGAGCGGATTTGGCGTCGCGCCGCATCTGGAACGGCAACTGGCAGGTGCAATTTGAACCCGCGGCTCCAGGCGTCCAGCCCGTGCAAAGCCTGCATGCTGTATGCGACGATTTCACCCTGCAGCTCGTCATGCGCGCCGCAAAGCCTCCGGTAATCCACGGAGTGTACGGCGTGAGCCAGAAGGCCGCGGAACCCGGGCAGGCCTCGCACTACATTTCCTACACGCGGCTTGACGCCCAGGGCACGCTGCAGCTCGCGGGCAAAACCCTGGACGTCTCCGGGCTGGCGTGGATGGATCATGAATTCTTCAGCCATCAGCTCACCGCCGAGCAGACCGGCTGGGACTGGTTCAGCGTACAGCTTTCCAGCGGCGAGGAGCTGATGCTCTTCCGCCTGCGGCGCAAAGACGGCAGCGCGGATCCGTACTCTGCCGGAACGTTTGTAGACGCGCGCGGGATTGCTCGGCACCTGACAGTGGCGGATTTTACTTTGCAGCCCGGAGCAACCTGGACCAGCCCGGCCACGGGCGCGCGGTATCCCCTGCACTGGACGCTGCGCGTGCCTGCGCTGGGGCTGGTGCTGGATGCCTCGACGCCGCTTGAGAATCAGGAGATGGTGAGCGGCCAAGCGTTCTGGCCGACCTATTGGGAAGGGGCCATCGAATGGCACGGGACCAAGCACGACCTGCCCGTCTCGGGCGTCGGCTACCTGGAAATGACCGGCTATGATCATCCCATGGGTTTCGCCGCGCACTAGCAGGTTGCTGAGAAGGTGGTGTTGATGGTCATTCCGAGCCCGTCCCGAAGCCTCGGGAGCGGGCTGGGGATGACCAGTCGAGCAGTTCTTCAGCAACCTGCTCAGGACACCAGGAGGCGTGCGATGCGTGAAAGACTCTCCCGCCGCGGTTTCCTCGCTGGAGCGGGCGCGGTGCTGGCGGCGCCGCCGCTTCTTTTTGCGCAGAAAGAGGTGCCGCAGATGCTGGACCACATTCTCCTGGGCACGAAGGACCTGGACGCGGGCATCGCGTATGTGGAACGGCGCACGGGAATGCGCGCGGCGTTCGGCGGGGTGCATCCCGGCCGCGGCACGCGCAACGCCTTGCTCAGCCTGGGCGAGCGGCGTTATCTGGAAATCATCGCGCCGGATCCGCAGCAGCCCGGCGCTGCGGACACGTACGGCCTGCAGGCGCTGGACTCCCCGCGCGTGGTCACCTGGGCCGCGCATGTGCAGGACATCGAAGAAACCGCGCGGCAGTTGCGCGCCGCCGGGATCGCCTTCGAGGGGCCGAATGCCGGCTCGCGGGCGCGTCCCGATGGGCGGGTGCTCCATTGGCGCACGCTGGTGCTCAAGGACAGCCACCACGGCATGCTTCCGTTCTTTATTGAGTGGTCGGCGGACTCAGTGCATCCATCCGTGGACGCGCCGCAGGGCTGCCGCCTGACGCGCTTCGAGGCCGCCACGCCGGATCTCGCCGGACTCACGAAACTGTTCGAGTCTGCCGGGCTGGACGTCCCAGTGGTCGACGGCAAACGGGCGGAGTTACGGGCGGCGATTGTGGGTAACCGCGGTGGGTTTGAGATCGTCTCCTAGGCGGCACAGACGTTTCGGCTTCTTCATCGTTCACATTCAGCGGCCGCCCAGGATGAAGTCTCCCTGCGGTAGGCAGGCCCATGCGGTGGAAGCCGCTCGCACCCCTGGCTCGCCCGGGGTACCATGTCACGGCATTTCGCTGCGGATTTTGAGGTTTTCACAGAACCACCAGGAGACTCCATGGGTTCCTATTCTCGGGCTCGATTCGTCACCGTTGCAATCCTATTGGTTTCCATCCTGGCGCTGCCGTCCCTGCTGGCACAGGGGTTCGGCAGGCAGCGCTCTTCCGAAGTCGTTGCTTCCCCGGAATTGCGGGCGGAGATGGCGCGGGTGCGCGAGGCGGCGCTGAAGAGCGATTACGCGCTGCGGCAATTGCGCCACCTGACCTACAACATCGGCCCGCGGCTGGCCGGGTCCGCCCAGGCGCAATTTGCCGCGCAGTACGTGGCCGCGGAGTTGCGCAAACTGGGGCTGGAGGCCACGCTGGAGAAAACGAAAGTGCCGCACTGGGTGCGCGGGGTGGAGACCGGCGAACTAGTGGAATACTCCGGCCAGGCTCCGGGGACCACGCAAAAGGTGGTGCTGACCGCGCTCGGCGGGAGCGTGGGCACGCCCGCAGAAGGAATCACCGCAGAAGTCGTCGTGGTGAAGAATTTCGACGAATTGAAAGCGCGGGGACGCGCGGAGATCGCCGGAAAAATCGTGCTGTTTAATGTGCCCTTCGATAAGCAGATGGCGGGTCAGAACGAGTCCGGTCCGGCCTACGGACAGGTGGTGGCCTACCGCGGCGGCGGGGCCAAGGCCGCGGAGGCGCTCGGCGCGGTGGCGGCGCTGGTGCGTTCCGCGGGCGGTGCGGATTATCGCCTGCCGCACACCGGGGCGATGAGCGCCGCGGCCATCCCTTCCGCGGCGGTGACCGCCGAGGATGCGGAGATGATCGCCTACCTGGCGGCCGAGGGCCGCGTGCGCATGCGCCTGACGCTCACCTGCCAGACCCTGCCGGACGTGGAAAGCGCCAACGTGCTTGCGGACTTGAAGGGCACGGAACATCCCGAGCAGGTGGTAATCGTCTCCGGGCACCTGGATTCCTGGGACCTGGGAACGGGCGCGATTGATGACGGCGGGGGCGTGGTGACGGCCATGGCCACCGCCGCGGTGCTGCACGATCTGGGCATCCGCCCGCGGCGCACCCTGCGGGTGATCGCCTGGATGAATGAGGAGCACGGACTGAATGGCGCGAACACCTATGCGCAGGAGCACGCCGCGGAATTCTCCAATCACATCGCGGCCATCGAAAGCGACAGCGGCACGGGCCATCCGCTGGGAGTGTACGTCTTCGGAAGCGACAAAACGCGCGAGGCGCTGGGGCCGGTGCTGGAGGTGCTGCGGCCCATCGGGGCCTGGCTGGTGCAGCCGAGCGAAGGCCCGCCGGGTGCGGACATCAGCCCGCTGGGCGCCGCGCGCATACCTGGGATCGCGCCGATGGTGGACGGGCGCACGTATTTCGATTACCACCACACGGCAGCGGACACAGTGGACAAAGTGGACCCGCAGACGCTGGCGGAAAACGTGGCGGTGATGGCGGTGCTGGCGGATGCGCTCGTGGAGATGCCGGAACCGCTGCCGCGGTAGCAGAGGATTGCGGCCGGCGCGGTCCCGCCCATTCGGGAGCCGGCGCTACCTACTGCTCGCCGACCATCACCTGAGGGCCGGTGGGCCCGGTGGCTCCGCCCTCCGGTTCGATGGTGACCGCGAAGGTCTTTGGCCGCATGGGCACGGGCACGCGGTGCAGCATGAGCGTAGCGTTGCCTTTGGCATCCGGCTCAAAGATCCCGGCGCTCAGCGGATTTCCCTCCTCGGTAACACACCAGAGCTGATACGCCTTGCCGGGGTCGAGCGGAGGCAGGTGCGAGGCCATGAATAGCAGGCCGTTTTTCTGCTGGTAATAGACCTTGCCCTCGGGCCAGGGCCACGGGGCGGTGCTGCTCACCAGGTGGACGCGCATCGCGTCCGTGGAGCGCAGCAGGTCGAGCACGGCGCGTGTGCGGTCCAGCTCGTCCTGCTTGGCGGCCACCTGCGCGCGCAACGCGGCTACCTGCTGCCGGGCCTCCCGCTTCTGCGACGAGACCATGCCGAATGCCACGGCAATCGCCGCGGCGGCCGCCGCCCAGCCCAGGATGGGGCGGATCCAGAATTTCCCGTGCGCAGGCGCGCCTCGCCGCGGGCTCCCCCTCTCTGCAGCAGCCGCGGGCCGGGTGCGTTCCGCAGAAAGCCGTTGCAGCAATTGCTGGCGCACATGCGCCGGAGGCTGGGCCGCAGCTGTCGAGAGGGAAAGCAATGTCGACATTCTCTCCGCTTCCTGGAAGCGCGCGCGGCATCCTGCACATTGGGCCAGGTGCGCGCGCAGCGCGGCGCAGTCTCCATCCTCCAGCAGGCCCAGGGCCAGCAAGTCGATGTCTTCTGTGAATTGGGGATGCTCGTTCATCGTCCCACCAGCTTCGCGGCTCGCAGAATCACCTCGAGGTCTTTGCGCAATCCGGCCATGGCCGCGCGCAACCGCGTCTTGACGGTTCCCAGCGGCTCGCCGGTGCGCTCCGCCAGTTCGCTATGCGTCATGCCCTGGAAGTAAGCCAGCTCCACCAGGGACCGCTGCGCATCGGGGAGACGCTCGAGCGCCCCGCGCACCCGATCCATCAGTCCATTGCGCAGAATCTGCTCCTCCAGGTCAAACGGAATCGCCACTTCGGCCGCGGCGGAATCCGGCTCGCTTTCCGGCTCCCGCCGCCGGAGGTAGTCAATGGCCCGATGGCGCGCCGTGACTGCCAGCCAGGCCGGCAGCGAGCCCCGCGCGGGATCAAACCGTGCCGCCATCCGCCACAGGCGGTGAAAGGTGTCTTGCAACACCTCTTCTGCCGCCGGAGCGTCGCGCAGTACGCGAAGGGCCACGCCGTAGACCAGACTGCCGTAGCGGTCGTACACTTCCGCCAGGGCTGCCTGGTCGCGATTCACGATTCTCAGCACCAGAGCAGGGTCCGGCACTCGGGACGCGTCCCCCTGACTGCGCGCGGCTTCAGCAAACCTATCCATTAGATGTACGCAGAAAATGGCGGATTGGATGCGCCGTCTGGCATAAAGAAATGAGAGTGGCTGGTGGCGAATGGTTAGTGTACCGCACAAGCACCAGCCAACGAGATTACGTTTCCCGGACCTCCGCCGTTTCATCTTTCCGGTGGGGCGGGAAGGAGACAGGATGCGACTCGATTTGCTGGCCCTGGCGGCACATCCCGATGACGTGGAGCTGACCTGCGGCGGAACGCTGCTGAAGATGGCGCAGGCGGGCTACGCCACGGGAATCGTGGACCTAACGCGGGGCGAAATGGGCACGCGCGGAGACGTGGAAACGCGCCGGCGGGAATCCGCGGCGGCAGCGCGCTGGCTGCGCGTGCGCCACCGGGAGAGCCTGGGACTGCCCGATGCCCGGCTGGCCCCGGACCAGCACTCGAAATTGGCCGTGGCGCGCGCCATCCGCAAGCTGCGCCCGCGCTGCGTGATTCTTCCTTACTGGGAGGCGCGCCATCCCGACCATTACGCCGCGGCGCAGATCGGGTATGAGGGTTGCTTCTGGGCCGGACTCAAGCGCCTGCGGCTCGAAGGAGAACCCTTCCGGCCGTTCAAGATCCTGTACTCGACGGCGTATGCGCGCGTGCGTCCCAGCTTCGTGGTGGACATCAGCGGACAATTCGAGCGCCGGCGCAAAGCCATCGCCTGCTACGGCTCGCAATTCCGGCCCTCGCGGAATACGCGGAAGAGCAAGGTTTACCTGGCCATTGACCGGTTGACGGAAGAGATGGAGCTGCTGGCGCGCTATTACGGGGAGATGATTGGAGTGCGCTATGGCGAGCCGTTTGTGGTGAAGGAGCTGATGCAGGTGGAAGATGTGGTCGCGCTGGCGGTGAGGAGCATCTGAAGGGCCTGGGCCATCCCCTGACGGCGCAAGCCGCTCGGCTATTGGCCGCGGCTAATCTCCCACTTCTTCCTGGGCGAAGACGAAACCGGGGAGGTTCTGCCCGTCGGCGGTGCGCTCGATGCGCACGCGGATCCGGTTGTCGCCTTCCGAGCCGGCTGGGGTCAACATGGCATAGGTCGCCAGGGCTTCCGAGTAAACCTTGGTAACCAGATACTCCTCGCCCGTACCGTCTTTTTTCCACACTTGCCCGACCTGGATTTTCCGCGCGGCCATACCCAACCCCTGGGAGGTTACGACTTTACAGGCTGCGGGAAGCGGCGTCAACGCGCGCGCCGCGGTGGGCGGGCTACCTCGCCGCAATGTGCCGCCACCGAGCAGCGAGGCGCTTGCGCGCCTGGAATTCTTCCCCGACCCCGTGTGCGCGGTGGACGTATCTCCAGGCCCCGGGGGGGGCTTCGGTGGCCAGGGGCCGGGGAGACACTTCCGGCGCATCCGCCATCATAAGAAGGTGTGCACACCGCCGGGAGCGGCGTATAATGCCTCTGTTGTTCCCGGTCCCAGAAGGGTGGTCCCTATGAACCGCGCCCCGAAGCTGTGGCAACCGCTCCTGGCGATCATCGTGGCGGCCGGATTGATCGGCCTCCCGGTAAGCGCCCACCCGCAGCAGACGCAGCAGACGCAGCAGACTCCTCCGCAACAAACGCAAACACAGGGAACGCAGGCCCAGCCGGACGCCTCCCAACAGGGCCAGACGCCTGCGTCGCCGGACGCCTCGCAGCAAACATCTGCGGACCAGAACACCGCGGATCCCCCGGACCAGCAGATCCATCCCAAGAATCCCAAGGATGATGTCAACAAGATCGGGGACCGCGGAGTCGGCAAGGGCATCAATTTCTACTCGCTGGAGCGCGAGGTGGCGCTGGGCAAACAACTGGCGCAGGAAGTGGAAAAATCCGCGAAGTTTGTGGACGACCCGATCATCGGCGACTACATCAACCGCGTGGGGCAGAACCTGGTGCGCAATTCCGACGCGCGCGTGCCCTTCACCATCAAGGTGCTGGATGACGATTCCATCAACGCCTTCGCGCTGCCCGGCGGTTTCTTTTACGTGCAGAGCGGGCTGATCCTGGCCGCAGACGAGGAATCGGAACTGGCCGGAGTGATGGCCCACGAGATCGCCCACGTCTGCGCGCGCCACGGCACGCGCACGGCCACCAAGGGGGAGCTTGCGCAAATCGCCATGATCCCGGCGATGATCTTCATCCCTTACACCTGGACGGGCTACGCGCTTTTCGAGGGCCTGCAATTCGCCATTCCCCTGGGCTTCCTGAAATTCTCGCGCGACCAGGAGCGGGAAGCGGACTTTCTGGGCCTGCAATACATGTACAAGGCGGGATACGACCCGAATTCCTACGTCAGCTTCTTCGAAAAGATTCAGGCGGAGGAGCGGCGCCGGCCGGGCAGCATCCCCAAGGTGTTCTCCACGCACCCGCCCACTGCGGAGCGCATCCACAACATCCAGGATGAAATCAGCCGCATCCTGCCGGCCCGCAATGAGTACGTCGTCACCACTTCGGAGTTCGACGTGGTGAAGGCGCGGCTGCGCATGATCCAGAACCGCTCGAAGCTCAATGATAGCGGCACGAACAAGCCCACCCTGCGCAAGCGCACGGAACAGACCCAAAAGACCGGGGGCCAGGATGGTTCCTCTTCGGGCGACGATGACCGCCCAACGCTGAAGCGGCGCACCGACGATCCACCCCAACGCTAGCCGGCCGCGGCTCCGCCCTTCTTTTTGCCACCGGGACGCTGCGGGCGCGCGTCTCTCCACGCCCCCTCCACGCGCAACCCTTCCATCCTCACCCGCGGTGCTCAATCAGAAATCCGTTACACAACATGCCCGAGCTTCAGCGGTTGAAACCCCTGCATCGTCAGCGCCCTGATGTCGGAGCCCTTCCTGGCTCCGGGCAGGCTAGAGCTCCGGCCCCCTGCAGGACATGCCGCGAATTTCTGACCCATAACACGAGCGCAAGGAGTTAGCACTGTGTTTCCGCAGCTTCGCTGGCAGATCCTGGCCGCACCACGGCGCGGGGGAGCAAAAGAAAACCCTGGGCCGCCGGAAGCAGCGGCCCAGGGTCCGGGGATTAACGACAGGGGCTGAGCGGAGGCGCGCTCTCAGGTGGTGCCGTTCCAGGAATCCTGTTCGATGCCGAGCACCATGCTCTTGAAAATGTCCACGTCCCAGCCTTCGCCGATGCGGAAGCGCAGCAACGAATGAGTTTCCCGGACCACCGTGCCCCGCAATGGAACACAGAGTTCTCCCACACTGGTATGGAGAATCACCGGGAGGCCAATCCAGGAATCGAAGGCTAGAGGTGCTGCCACGGGAGCCGCGTTGGCGAGCGCTTTTTGGGGTGTCATCACCGGGCAGTCTCCCGCGGACTGCCCGCCGTGACTATGGTACGGAGGTGTCATTTTTATTCTCCACGCCCAGTACTTAAATGCTCTAGTACCCCTGGGACTCGAAGGGACTCGAGGCAGACGGAGCGATGTGCACACCAAGCCGCCCGGCAGGCGCATGGCCATCAAACGCAACTCTAGCGCGCGCGACAGGAACCGGCGGTAACGGCAGTCACTCCAGAAAGTGTGCAGCGGCACGCGCTATTGAATGATTCGGCCGCACGGGCAGCAGAGACGCGTCAAATCTGCTAGGCTAGGATTTTGCTCTTGTACCCGGCCGCGCGGGAACGATTCCCGGAATGGTGAGAATCAATGGAAACGCTGCGCCAGCTCTTTCATACCCTTCGCGATGTCGAGGGACTGGTGCGCACCGGCGGACTGGCCGTGGTCTGCGCCATTGTGTTCACGGAGACCGGCCTTTTCTTCGGGTTCTTTTTGCCCGGCGATTCCCTGCTGGTCACCGCGGGAATTCTTGCCGCGGCCGGGCATTTAAGCCTGGGGGGATTGCTGGGATTGGTGACGCTGTGCGCCATCCTGGGCGACCAACTGAATTATTTCGTCGGGCGCCAGGCCGGCCAGGCCCTCTACCGCAAAGAGGATTCGCTGTTTTTCAAGAGGAAGCACCTGGAGCGTGCCCACGCCTTCTATGAAAAAAACGGCGTGAAGACCATCATCATCGCCCGCTTTGTGCCCATTGTGCGCACGTTCTGCCCGGCCGTGGCCGGCGCCGCCTCCATGAATTACCGCACCTACCTGACCTTCGATGTGGTGGGCGGCGTGCTGTGGGTGTTCAGCATGGTGCTGGGGGGATTCTTCCTGGGCCGCTCGGTGCCCAACGTGAACCAGAACCTGCACATCGTGATTGCCGCGGTCGTCTTTCTATCCCTGATCCCCGCGTTCCTGGAGTTGATGCGCCAGCGCCGCGCCGAGCGCGCCAACGGCACAGCCGCGCCCCGGGCCCTGCCGGAGCAGGAGTAGCCCCGCGGGATTCCCTTTCGCTCGCAAGAGGCTGCCGGTAAAATTCCGCTGACATGCTGGCCTCTCCCCTGGTGGTGTTCTCCGAACCGTTGCATATCCTCCCGCCCCAGAGCCGTGCGGCCGGCCCGGCCACGGCTGAGGCCCTCGTTGCGCTGGAACGCAGGGGCATCCCGCTGATTTTTTCGAGCCGCGGCACGCGGGCAGAAGTGGAATTTGCCCGCCGGCGGCTGTCGAACGCGCATCCCTTCATTACCGAAAACGGAGGCGGGCTGTTTCTGCCCGAGGGATATTTCCGCCAGCGGCCGGCCGATGCCGTGACCCTGCGCCACTACCACTGCATCTCCCTGGCGCGCCCCTATGCGCAGGCCTGCGCCGCGCTGGAGCAAGCGGCACATGAAGCCGCAGCCGAGGTGGCCGGCTTCCACCAGATGAGCGCGCGGGAGATCGCGGAGAACTCCGGGCTGCCGCTGCGCCTGGCGGAACTGGCGCGCCAGCGCGAGTACGACGAGCCCTTCTTTTTTGCCGGCGAAGAAGCCGGCGCCAGCCGCCGGCTGGCGGAGGCCGCGGCGCAGCGCGGCTGGCAGGTGCGCCGCGGGGATCGCTTCTGGCACATCTCTTCCGGAGCGGATATCGGCCGGGCGGTCAGCCGGTTGCTGGAGCTTTACCGCACGGCCCGGCATGCGCGCGTGCGTTCCGTGGCCATTGGCTCTGATCCCTCGGACCTGGCGCTGCTGCGCGCGGCAGGACGCGCCCTGGTGCTGCCGGGACCAGCAGGAACACATAATGAAGAATTGATGGAGCGCCTGCCCAGCGCGCGGCGTGTGCAGCCAGGCGCGGCGGAGCCCTGGGCCGCAGCCGTAATGCACCTGCTCTCCACGTCCGCCTAGGCCCCTGCTCCTCGTCCCGAGCCTTCGTTTTTCGTTCTTCGTTTTTCGTTTTTCGAATTTCGCTTTTCTCTTCCCTTCCCCCTAAAAAGCAAATCGGGGAGCCAGGCAGCTCCCCGATTTGCATCTACGAATTCGCGGGCTACGTTCCGCCACTAGGGCGGGTGCGCCACGCGAACACACCGCATGCGCGGTGTGGTTGTCAGTCTGCAGTTCGATCTGTGTCCGGGGGAGTCATCCTCCCTCTCAGGCCCTTCCTACTCCCCTATCCCGGCGAATGCAAGCGAACTTCAGGCGAAAGTCACAGGCGCCGCCGGAGCGTCCGCCCGTCTCGATGGGCAGCCACCCGCGGAACGCGCTAATCTTCTTGCAGCCCATCATGTTTGTACCAGCCAGCGGAACGGAGCAGACCGGCAGATTCCACTCCTGGCGGTACTTTCCCATCGGGCTTGCCGCGGTTCTTGTATACCTGGCGATGGTCTACGGCACGCGCTGGTATGAGAACCGGGCGATCGACCAGGCGGCGCGGGAAAAGGCCGCGGCCCGGGAGGTGGAAGAGGCCCGCCGCACGGTCCAGGCACTGGGCGGAACCCGCCTGGAGATTCTGGGCTTCTACACCAGTCCCGGCGTCATCCGACGCGGAGCCAGCGCGGAATTGTGCTACGGAGTTTCGAATGCCCAATCCGTGCACATCGAGCCGTTTTCGGGCGAGGCTTGGCCGTCTTACGGCCGGTGCGTAAGCGTCTCCCCCCGAACGGACACCACGTACACGCTGACCGCCAAAGATGCCGCGGGTAATACCAAGACTGCCACCACGCTGCTAAAGGTGAAGTAGTGTCCTGAGTCACAAATTCATTGAACAGTGGCAACTGGCTGGATGTCATTCCGAGGGTCGCCGGTTTGTGGCCGCCCGAGGAATCTGCTTTGTCCTCAACGCGGCTTGAACAAGCAGGTTCCCCGCCCGCCGCGGCGGGCTCTGCTACCGGAGAAACAGCATCTCGCGGATTTGATCCCGGCAGACGAAGGCCTTCGACGTGCGGAAGTCGTGGAACAAGTTCATCACCTCGCGGTTGGCCAGCACGCGCTGGAACGCCACGGGAGGCGCACTGGGCACGCACTCCAGAGTATTCGCGTCCAGCACCCGATAGCGGTAGAAGCGCTCCGGCGCTTTGTCGTGCAAATGGACCAGGGCCAGACCGCCGGGCCGCAGGATTTCTCCCAGCCGCGCCACCAGCGCGCCGCTGGTGGCCGCGTCCAAATAATCGAGCGTGTCCCACAGCAAAACGCCGTGGAATTTCCGCGTCTCATACCAAAGATGCCGGGCAAAGAAGCGCGCGGGACGCAGCGCGGGATCATCCGCGGCCGCATCGGAGGAGGACTGCCCGGCGGCTCCCGGCGAGCCCGCGGATGGCTCCGCGGTCCGCCGGCCGCCGGCCGCGGATTGCGCCACCGGGCGCGCCAATTCCTCCGCCAGAAACTCCCGCCAACTCCGCAGCAGATCCTGCGTGTGCAGCCGGAAGCCGCGGGAGGTAAGGAAATCCACGGTGGCCTGGGATACAGGGCTCAGATCCAATACATCCGCCCGTCCCTGGCCCTCGAGCGAAGCGAGCATTTCTTTCAGGCCGTTGGAGGTGCGCCGAAGGCTCTCGCCCGAGGATGCGGGCTTCTCCGCAATGGCCGGCGCGGCGCTGCCCGCGGGAACCGTCGCGCGGGCTGGGGCGGCAGAAGTTCCCCGCTCCGCGGGGGCGGGTGGAACGCTACGGCGCCGCGAGGGCCAATCCATGAGTGCGCGATCGCCTTCCGAAGTCCCGGGACTATTCTGAATCCGGGGCCGCGGGCTCCAGCGCCAGCGAACGCGCGGCAATGGCTGTCTCGCTGGAGGAAGCGCCGCTGGTGAGGCCGGAGGCGCTGCCCGCCCCTGTGGCGGCAATACCGGCGGAGGGTGAGACAGGCACGGAGGGGGCCGCGGCGCTGGCGGCGTGGGAACTTGCGGCGCGCGCCGGGCGCGTGGACGCGCCGGAGGGCGCGGCCCCGGCGGAGGCGCGGNAAGGTGGAACGCGGCTCGCCCTCGCGTATCACTTCGATGGCGCCGTTAAAAACCGCGCCCTCCTCGATGGCCACGCGCGGCGCGGCGGCATCTCCGCGCACCTGGCCGGAACGGCTCACCGCCAGCCGCTCGGCGGCACGCAGATCGCCCTCCTGGCGGCCCTCCACCACTATCTCGCGGGCTTCCATACCGCCGCGCACGCTTCCGGAGTTGCTCACCACGATGCGCGCGCCGGCGAAGCGCAATGTGCCTTCCACGTGTCCGCCCACCCACAGCTCTTCGCTGCCGGAGATTTCGCCTTTCACCGTGATTCCCGCGGTGATCCGCGAAGCATTCGACGCCATCGGCGCCGCGGCCGCCGGAGCAGGCGGCGGAATCGAGCGCGGCGGCTCCGCAAAGGCCGGCAGGCCCGCGCCGGGCGGGGCGGGAGCAGCAGCGGGAGTGACCTGCGCCGGCGCAGCTTCCGTCGCTGGAATGCGGGATTGCTGCGGGGACTTGGATTCGTTCTGCTTAAACCACATGGAAATCTCCTGAGCGAAGGAATCGCTGGACTCCGCTCGAGCGGGAACGCATACCCGCTCCGGGGCCGGCCGGAGGAACTACGCGGCCACTATAGACCAGCGTTGGATGGATGGCAACGCCGGTCCCAGGCAATGTGTCCGGGAGTTCAGGCGCTGTAGGCGCCGGAAAACCCCACGGTCCCGCCCTGCGGGACGGTGGGCCTTTACCGTGGCCACGTAGCGCCTTTGTCACTGCGGAGATGCTGCTGCCCCGCCGTCCTGCTACTCCGCGTGGCGCAGTTCCCAGGCGGCCACGAACATGCCGAGGGTTTCGTGGAACACCAGCTTTTCGCCAGCGCGGGAACGCCACCAGGAGTCCGCATAGAAATCCGCATCGGGGGCGGCGATAACGTGAAATTCGAAATTGGCCGGCCAGACGCGGTGAAAGATGAATCGCGTTCGCCGGGTGTGATAGTTGGAAGTAACCACCAGCACGTGGCGCCAGCCGCGCGCCACGGCCAGATTGCGCAGCGCCTCCGCTTCCTCGCGGGTATTGCCTACCGGCCGGGGATAGGAAACGATGGCCTTTTCCGGCACGCCGCGCTCCGTCAAGTCGCGCTTCATCAGGTCCGGAACGCTTATGTAGGGACGCAGCGGGCGTCCGCTGGCCACCACCAGCGGGGCCCAGTGCGCGCGGTAGAGCTGCGCAGCGCGATTGGCGCGGTCGGATTGCAGATTGTCGTCGCCCAGGATCAGGATGGCGTCCGCCGGACCGGGATCCTCGTCCACCACCCAGAAATGCCCGGCGGCCTGGAGAATGGGCACGCGGAAGAGATACACACCGAAAATCACGGCGGCGAAGCACAAAAGGAAAAGCAACCTGAAAAAAATCCCACCTCGCTCCCCGCCCCGACGCGCGATGGGGGAACGACGAGAGGAAGCGTCTGCGGAAGAGCACCTGCCGGAAAGCCTGTCCCGCGGGGACAGACAGGAATGTCTGTCCCACCTCACAGGCTGGCCTCCAGGGCGCGCAGGCGCTTGGCGCTGTCTTCCGGCAGGATGCCGTTGAAATACACCTCTTTGAGCGCGTACGAGCGGCTGCCGCTGGGCAGGATGGGCAAGATTTCGAGGTGCCAGTGATAGTCGTCGGCGATGGTCTTCCAATGCTCGGCGGGCCCCGCGCGCTTCACCAGGGTGTTGGGCGAGGTGTGCAGGACCATGTGATACGCGTCGGAAATCTGCTCGAGCCGGCGCAGCATGCGGCCGGTGAGCGCGGCGAAATTCCGCCGCCGGGCCTCAGGGCGGGGGAATTCAAACTGGTAATTGTGTTTGCGCGGCAGGATCCAGGTTTCAAAGGGCACGCGCGAGGCGTAGGGACAAAAAGCCACGTAGTCGCCCTGCGTGTCCACCACGCGCGTTTCCCCGCGCTCTTCCTGGCGCACGATGTCGCAGAAGACGCAGCGCTCCTTTTCCTCGAAATAGGCCTTGGAGGCGCGCAGCTCGTAGAGCACGCGGCGCGGCACAAAGGTGGTGGCGATGATCTCCGAGTGCGCGTGGGCCCACTCCGCGGCCGCGGGGCGGCCCTGATTCTTCAGCGCCGTGGCGTATTTGAAGCGCAGGTCGCGCTTCAGGTCCGCGATGCGCCGGCGGTAGGCCTCGAAGACCATCTCGATGGCATCGTCGGGCAGGCGCGAGAGGCGGCGGTCGTGCTCCGGAGTTTCGATTACGATTTCGTGCGCGCCCACCGAGCGCATCTTGTCGTAGATGCCTTCGGCCGCCCGGCCCACCTCGCCTTCAATGCGGTAGAGCGGGGTCAGATGCGGAGTGACGCGCACGCGCCAGGGGCCTTCCGCGGGCAGGCGCAGCAGCGTCTGGCCGGACTCCGTGCCGGGACAGAAGGGACAGGATTCCGCGGGCGGCGCGGCCTCGTCCCGCTCGCCCACCACCACCCAACTGCGCGTCACCGGATCTTTTCTCAGCTCCATGGAACGGTCCCTGGCCGGGCGCGGCATCCCGAGACGCCGGGAGCGCCCCTGCGTCTCTTCGCGCCGAGACACGAGGGAATTGTACCGCCGCCCCCGCGGGGCGCGATGATTGGCGCGGCTGGATGTGCGCAGATCAGCGGGTGTAGTGAGCCGGCGTGGGCCCCTGCTCCAGGCGGTTGCGGTCCCAGATGGCGCCTTCGCGCGAGTAGCTGGCCATCTCGAAATCCTGGGTCAGCTCGAGCGCGTCCGTGGGGCAGGCGTCTTCGCACAGGCCGCAGAACATGCAACGGGAGGTGTCGTAGGTGAAATGGGTAAGCACCTTGCGCCGGGTGGCTTCATCGCGCTGCCAGCCCACCACGATCAGGTTTTCCGGGCAGGCCAGCGAGCACAGGTTGCAGGCGATGCACAGCGTCTCGCCCGTTTCCGGATTGATGTTCAGGCGCGGCGCGCCGCGGTAGCGTTCCGCCACCATGGGCCGCTCCAGCGGGTACTGCTCGGTGTAAATCTTCTTGGGATTCTGGTAGCTGAAGGTCAGCTTCATGCCATCCCACAAATCGCCAAAAAAGACGCTGCGAAATAAGTCCTTGAGCATGCTGCTAGTGTGCGAAGGCGGAAGAGAGATGTCAAGACGCGGTTTCACCGGCCGGGAGCGCCCACGGAATCCGGGGCGGAGCTGCGGCCATAAGCTGCCACCCCCATCCGTAGGGGCGGACCCAGGTGTCCGCCCATCGCGNGGACCTGGACCGGCGGGCGCGAGTGTCCGCCTGGGTGAATCCTCGCGGGGTACCCGATGCGCGCTCCGTGCGCGGCTCTTATTTCGAGCCCGCAGGGAATTTGAAGACGGAGTCGTCCACCGGGACGTTATGCTTCACCTCGGAATACTTTTCCGTGTAGCGCGTGTTCACTTCCATCCGCGCCACGGTGAAGGGCAGCTTCACGCCGTCCACTTCGCGGTAGTCGGAGTAATCGGTTTGCTCGACGAAGCGGCCCGCCTCTGTGCGCGTAAAAACGACGCGGCGCAGCAGCAAGCCGGTTTTCACACTGAAGAACAATTGCTCAGAGACTCTTCCCGGGCCGGCGGCGCGGACGGTGTAGCACTCCTCGGCGCCCAGGGATTCCTTCCCGGCCGTAAACCGCCGCGGGTAGCGCTTCTTCACGTCGGTATCCAAGAAAAACTGCGCGTCGCGGGCGATGCGCGCGCCCTCCAGCCCCTGGGACGCGGATACACTGGTCCCGGAGGAATTCCACGCGTTCTCGCCGTCAAAGCCATAACGGTCCACGCGGCCATCCGGCGCCACGGAGCGCAGCAGGCCGAGGTTCGGCGCCTTCTGGATGACTTCCAGCGTGTAGGTATGTCCGGCTTCGGAGACCAGAACTCCCTGCATCTTCCGCGTGGTCAATTTCTGAAGCGCGGCAGCGCCCCCGATGGCTTCGACGTAGCGGTCCAGCACCTGGTCCGCGGCGGGCAATTCGCCGACATTTTCCTCCATAGTCGCCGGGGGCTTCGCGCCAAGCGCGCGGATGGGCGGAAGATTGTCCGGCACTGGGTGGCCCTGATGGCACGTGGCGCAGGTGACTTCGGTCTGCCCGGCGAAGAACTGGTCGTTGATGGCGCGCATCATTTTGATCATCTCGCGGGCGGTTTGCTTCTCTTTCTTGTCGTCTTTATCGAGCGGCCAGGGGCCCGAGTCCGAGGTCATGTGGCAGTGCTCGCAGCCGACCCCCAGCGCCTCGGTGAAGAAAAACATGTTGGGCATGAGCTGCGCGGCGGGCAGGTCTTTAAATACCTGGACGTTCTTGAAGGCCTCGCCCGCGGTTTTTTCGCCAGAAGCGGAACTCTCTTTCCTTGCCGCCTGGGGAGCCGGTTGGGCGGCCTCGCCGGCGCGCAAGGCCCCAACGACCATGGAAATTGAGATTCCAACGAAGCACACCGGCAGGACATATCGACGAAGGTGCATCCCGACTTCCCTTCCCCTGACCGCCGCTATCGCGAAGGTAGGCCACCTGGAAGGCGCATTCTATCGCAGCGCCGCTGCCTTTTGGCGCGGGAGCCCTCCGCAATCAGGACTTGAAATTAGAAGTCCGGGAGTCGCCCTTTCCGTTCCGGGGCTCAGGACAGGCCGGCGCGGTCTCGACCATTCGGGAGCCAGCGCTACGAGGCTGCGTGCTATGCTCTGGCCCATGCCACGAAGCGACGCAGACTGGATGCGCGAGGCGATGGCCGAGGCGCGGGATGCGGAGCGGCGCGGCGAAGTGCCCGTGGGAGCAGTGCTGGTGCGCGGTGAAGAATGCCTGGCGCGCGGAGGGAACCGCACGATTACGGAATGTGATCCCACAGCGCATGCGGAAATCGTGGCCTTGCGCGCGGCCGCACGCGCCGCGGGCAACTACCGCCTTGAAGAGGCCACGTTGTACGTCACCCTGGAACCCTGCGCCATGTGTGCGGGGGCCATCGTGCAGGCGCGGCTGGCGCGGGTGGTGTACGGCGCGGATGATCCGAAAGGCGGGGCCTACCGCTCGTGTTTCGAGCTGCTCACCAGTCCGGTGCTCAATCACCGCGTCGAGGTCACTCCCGGGGTAATGGCGGAAGAGTGCGCGGCCTTGCTCCAGTCCTTTTTTGTCGCGCGAAGATAGGACCGTCTTGTCGGTCCCCCGAGCGTTTGTTAGTCTGGAAACACAACCATTCGAAGCGGAGAGGTGTCTGAGTGGTTGAAAGAGCCCGCCTCGAAAGCGGGTAGGCTGGNGTAGGCTGGCAAAACCGGCCTCGTGGGTTCGAATCCCACCCTCTCCGCCACGTACCGTACGGTACGCGGCTTTGCTATTCATTTTCCGTCCGTGGTCGCCCCCCTCGTTTCGAGACTTTCCATTACTGAGCAATTTCCACACAAACCGATTAGGGGGCGCACATTCCACTCCGCAGAACACAGGCGGCGTGTCCGCAGAGCGGCAGCGGTCACATGGGTGGGTGACTTTCATCACAGAACGGCGACTAGGCGAGGCGTAGCTTCAGAACTGACCTGCAACGTCCATGACGGACACGTCGCAAATCGCGCCTGCGATGAGGGCTTGTGGCGGCCCACATACCTTCGCACCTGGCCTTGTTGCCGGCTGTGATCTGTCGATGAACCCTGATTTAGCGAGCCGTGTTGCCGGTCACATCCTGACATTTCCGCTTCAGACTGCCGCGCTCGCGCATCCGCACTGCCCGGCCCAAGGACAAGGCGCATTTCCGGCTGCGCCCCTCCGCCGAAACGCGGTTTGCGCCCTGCGCGCAGATTACGCGAAAGCACGGAGCGCTCCTCGCGCTTCCGGCTTGTGGGAGAGGAGATCCCCATGAACATACGGATCACCATGCTGATCCTCTTTCTGCTTCCGGTTCTGGTGGCGGGCGGATTCGCGGTGACCCACCAGCCCATGAGCGCTCCCGTGATTGCGGTTCTCGGAGCGGTGATGATCTGGCTGGCGTACACCGGATACGCCCGGCGGATTGACAGCGAAGTCATCAAACCCGATGCCAAGAAGGCCACCCCAGCCAAGATGTACATGGACGGCGTGGACTTTATGCCCACCAGCAAGAACGTTCTGTATGGCTATCACTTCAAGTCCATAGCGGCGGCGGGCCCCATCGTCGGGCCGATCATGGCAGTTACCCTGTGGGGCTGGCTACCGGCGCTTCTGTGGCTCACGCTGGGCGTCACCTTTCTGGGCTGGGCGAGTGATTATTCCGCCATCATGCTGGCCGTACGCAATGACGGCAATTCACTCTCGGCCATCGCCCACCGGCTGATCGCCCCGCGCGTGCGCATCATCCTGTTCGTGTTCATCTTTTTCTACCTGCTGCTGCTGGCCGGTGCGTTTGTAGGCATCATGGCCGGCATCTTTGACCCGCGGGCGGACGTGCCCTTCGGCATCCTGATGCTGGCGCTGATGGGGCTGCTCATGGGGCAGATGCTCTATCGCTGGAAGATGGACCTGATCCTGGTGACCTTCCTGGCGGTGGGCGTGACCCTGGGCTCGATGGCGCTGGGCGCCAAGGGCATCACTGCGGCCAAGGGAATCACTCCCGACGGGAAGCCGGCCACGGCGCTGGTCTTTGCCGGGCCGATCAACTCCGCAGTGAACAAGCTGGGAGATGCCATCAACAGCATCACCGGCGGAAAGCCGATGTACACGGTAGTGGACCCGACCAAGGCCGATCCGCGGATTCCAGCAACGACGCTCAATGCGGAAGGCAAAGTGGTGCCGAAGTACCTGGACCAGACCGGGGCGATCAAGATGCTGCCTTCGTTCCTGTTCTGGTGCCTGTTCGTTTTTGCCTTCTCCTACCTGGGCACGGTGCTGCCCATCTGGCGGTTCGCCCAGCCGACGAACTACATCGGGTTCTGGGTGACGCTGCTGACCATCGGCTTCTCCGCGGTAGGCGCAATCGTGGGCGGAGTGCTGGGCCTGCTGGGCAACGCGGAGATGCTGAAGGCGGTGAGCTTCCAATCCAAGGTGTTCCTGAGCTGGATGCCGATGACCCAGGCCAAGGACGCAGCGGGCAATGTCCTGCAGGCCTGGCCGGCGATTCAACCGCTGTGGCCGATGCTGTTCGTGACCATCGCCTGCGGGGCCATCTCCGGATGGCACTCGCTGGTGGGGTCGATCGGCACGGCGCGGCAACTCGAATATGAAACCGATGCCCTTCCGGTAGGCGGCGGGGGCATGTTCAGCGAAAACGCGCTGGCTCTGCTCTCCCTGGTGGCCGTATCCATCGCGGGGGGCGCGGGCGCGGGCGCTTTCGCCAATGGCGTGGGCAAGCTGCTCGGCCTGGCCACGTTTGGCGCCATCGCTCCCGCATACGGCGCAGCCCTGGGCTTCGGCGTATTCGTGGTTATCGTGCTCACCATGGTGCAACTGGTGTTCCGCGTGATGCGGGTAACGCTGGGCGAATGGCTGGGCGATGCCTGGGTTGGGTTCAAGAACCCGCACATCGCCGCCATCGTCTCCATGGTGCTGACGCTGACGCTGGTGTTGAGCGGCACGTGGATTTACCTGTGGCAGCTCTTCGGGGCCTCGAACCAGTTGATGGCCGCGCTGGGCCTGTTGATCGCCAGCCTGTGGCTGAAGAAGGAAGGACGCAGTCCGCGCTACGCCTTCTATCCGATGCTGTTCATGTACGGGACGACGATGGCCGCCATCCTGGTGACCTGCTACAACCTGTACGCCAGCATCTTGACCAATCCCAAGATTGCCGCGGAGCCCGTGAACTTTTTCGGCGCCATCGCCATGATCGTCGTGGCGCTGCTGCTGTTTGTGGCGGCGATCGTGATCGCAATGGACGCCTGGCGCGCCTGGCACCGGCCAAAGCAGGCGGTGACGCCGCAGGTGCCGTTGCGCGCAGCGGCGGACTGAGAATGACAGAGGCCGGGGCGGCGGCAACAAGCGACTTCACGCCGCCCCGGTTCCTCACAGACTTTCGGCGACGCGCTTCAGAGTTTGAACGACGGCAGTGAAAGGGTGCTCGCAGAGATGGCTGAGCTGCCACTGAATCTCGAGTTCGGGCTCGGCGCGGCGCACCGAAAGGCGCACCAGCGGGCAGCCGGAAATTTCCGCAGCTTGCAGGATCGCCGCGACGGCTTCGGTCCGGCTGGGAGCGTAAACGACCGGCGGGGGCGGGCCGGAGAGATGAACCCAATTCCGCTGGTTACACCGGCGAGTGAGATCCCCGGTGGACCAGGAGCCGGGATCGAAGGCCTCGAACTCGAGGTCCGGCCGGGAGCGCAACGTGCCGCGAAAGACGAACAGGTCGCGGCGCCCGCGCAGGCGGGAGAGGAGCCAGAGGGGCGGGACGTCCCGCGGCTCGAGAAGCAGGATGACCTCGGCCGCGCGGAAAGGCGGCTTGGCCTGCTGGATTTTCAGCTCGACGGCGGAGGAGCCCAGCCAACGCAGCGTGGTCTTCTCCCCGATCAAGGGGAGCCCTTCCTGGAGCCAGCGCAGCGCGGCTTCGCCCTTGCGGACGTTGAAATGCGTGCCCAGGGCGAACCAGCCGACCACCAGAAGGGCCACCAGAATGAACAGGGCAAGCTGTGGAGACATGGACGCTCGGGCTTTCGCGCGGCGAAAGCGCGGGAATTATATGACAGGAAGCCACGAATCACGCGGTTCCCGGAGGCGCAGGAGGGGGGGAGGAGCCCGGTGAAAAGCGAATGGCGCCAGGCCGTCCGGGAGTTTTTCTACGGCCTGATCGGCTATGAGTTTGAGCGCCAGGCGCTGGAGCTGCGTGGCGAACTGGAGACGGCATTTCTGCTGATCACGATGGGAGACATGCTGGGAGTGCCGGTGATTCCCCCGCTGTACTCGCTGCGCATCCTGCCCTATGTGGTGCCACAAATCGCCACCTGGAAGCGCCGGGTGATGCGGGAACGGGACCTGGCGGACAAAGAGGAGTTCCACCTGCACGGAGTATGACGGAAGCACGGAGAGACGGCCTTCGCCCGCGCGAAAGGGCGGCGGCGGAATTGGGAGAACGGCAATGGCAGACACAGTGAAGGAAGAGAAACAGAGTTTCTTCAGCAAGCTGAAGGAGATCGCCTACGGGATGAGCGCGCACGACATGTCGCGGTACGCATTGCGCACGCGCGCCAGCATGGAGCACCTGTTCATCCTGATCACCATGGGCGACCTGCTGGGCATCCCCATCCTGCCGCCCTATTACTCGCTGCGGCTGCTGCCCTACGTGGTGCCCAATATCGCCACGTGGAAGCGGCGCATGCTGAGAGAGAAAGACGTCTCCGACGCCATGTTCTGACGCCGGGAGCGGCGGGCACCAAGGACGGAGAGAATAGTTGCGAAAGGAAACGCCATGTCACTGAGAGAAGCGTTCGAGAAAGACCACGCAAGGCGCTACATCATGTTCGGAGGCAAGGGCGGGCTGGGCAAGACCACCTTCTCCGCGGCCACCGCCTACTGGCTGGCGCAGCACGGCCACAAGGTGCTGCTGTTTTCCGTGGACCCGCAGGCCTCGCTGAGCGACATCTTCCAGCGGGACATCTTCGGCAAGGGCGCGGTGGAGATCACCAAGAACCTGTTCGCGCAGGAAATCGACGCGGACAGCCATATCAGCAAGTATCAGGCCGAAATCCGCCAGAAGATCCTGGACATGTACGGCCTGGAGCAGGTGCCGGAAGAAGTGGAGCACTACATCCAGGCGGCATCGGCCGAGCCGGCCATGGAGGAGTCCGCCATTTTCGACGCGGTGGTGGATATCGTGGTGGGCCAGGAGTACGACTACTACATCTACGACCTGGTGCCGCTGGGCCACGCCCTCTACTACCTCTCCATGGCCAAGGTGTACGACGAGTGGATCAACCGCATCACCAAGCTGCGCCAGGAAATGCGCGAGCACGAAGAAATGGTGGCGCGCATCAAACGGCAGAAGACCACGGAAGAGGACCACATCCTCACCGAGCTGCAGTACATCAAGAACCGCATCAACCAGTCTTCGNAACATCCTGACGGACCGCGAGAAAACCGCGTTCTTCTTCGTGGTGGTGCCGGAAGAAATGATCATCCTGGACACGGCCAAGGCCGCGCAGCTCTTCGCCAAATTCGACGTGCCGCTGGCGGGCTACGTGGTGAACCGCGTGCTGCCGCCGGAGCTGGCCGGGCAGAATATCCCGCCCTACCTGCAGAACCGGCTGAAGATGCAGAAGCACTACCTGGAAGAAATCGACAAGACGTTCGGCGCCGGCGTGATTGGGCGCGTGCCGGAGCTGGAGCGGGACGTGACCGGATTGCCCATGATTGAAAAACTGGCCGGGCTGATGTTCGGCAACGGGAAAGCGTGAACCACCATGAACAACACGCATATCAAAGAATCCATGAGCGACTTCATCGGCGACCATCCCAAGCTGAAGTACCTCTTCTTCGGCGGCAAGGGCGGCGTGGGCAAGACGGTGATGGCCGGAGTGACCGCGCTGCACCTGGCGCAGGAAGGCAAGCGCACGCTGCTGGCTTCCACCAACCCGGTGCACAGCCTGAGCGGCCTGCTGGACCAGAATGTCTACGGCAAGCCCACGCCGGTGACCGGCGCGGAGAATCTCTGGGCCTATGAGATCGACACCAAGGAAACCATCGAGCGCTCCAAGCAGGACATCAAGCAGAAAATCCGCTGGTTCCTGAAATTCGCGGAAATTTCCACGCAGGCGGATGCGTTTGTGGAAAGCGCCACGATGAACCCGGCGTTCGAGGAATCCGCCATGTTCGAAAACATGGTGGACCTGATGTTCAAGAACGAATACGACGCTTACGTATTCGACACCGCGCCCACGGCCAACGCGCGGCGGCTGCTGGGAATGAGCAAAGTGTACTCGCTGTGGGTGAATAAGATGGTGGAATCGCGCAAGGAGGCGCAATCCCTGCGCGAGCTGCTCTCCTTCACCAAGAAGAAGGAAGAAGACCCGCTGATGGATTACCTGATCAAGTTCCGCGAGCGCATCGGGCACGCGCGCGAACTGCTGACGGATCCGGCGCAGACCGCCTTCTTCTTCATAACCCTGCCGGAGGCGCTGCCCATCGCGGTGATCAAGCGCTTCATCCAGTGGTTCCGCGATTTCGGCATCCCGGTGGGCGGCGTAGTGGTGAACATGGTCATTCAGAAGGACCAGGTGCGCGCGGACTCCCCGGAATTCATCCGCAACCGCGTGGCCATGCAGGATTCGTATATGGAGGAAATCTGGCGCGACTTTGACAACGTGCGCGCCACCATCCCGCTGTTCGACAGCGAGGTGCGGGGCGTGGAATCGCTGCGGAAGGTAGCAGAGTGCGCCTTCGCGCCGGTGGCCACGGCCGGCGCCGGAACACACCGCTGAACGGGACTGCCCCGCCTTTCTTACAAGGCGCGGCTTGCCAAGCAGCGCGGCAGGCTCTACGCTAACGCGCGCATGGAACTGACTCCGCACACCTTGACGCTGGGATTCCTATGGTACCTGGCGTTTCTCTTCTCCACCGTGTGCCACGAGGGAGCACACGCCCTGGCGGGAAAAATCGGCGGCGACCCGACGGCCTTTGAAGCCGGGCAGGTGACGCTCAATCCGGTTCCGCACATGCGGCGCGAGCCGTTTGGGCTGGTGCTCGTCCCGCTGCTCACTTTTGCGCTCAACGGCTGGATGATGGGCTGGGCCAGCGCGCCCTACGACCCGCGCTGGCAGCGGAATCATCCGCGGCGCGCGGCGTGGATGGCGCTGGCCGGGCCAGCGGCCAATTTCACCTTGCTGGTGATTTCGGGAATGTGCATTCGCGTGGGGCTGTGGTACGGAATCTTCCGGCTGCCGGAGTTCTTCCGCTTTACGTCCCTGGTGGAGGCCGTGGAGCCGCAGCATTTCGGATTCGCGGCCACGCTGCTCAGCATTTTCTTCGTGCTGAACCTCATTCTGGGCACCTTCAATCTGCTGCCTGTGCCGCCGCTGGATGGGGCGAGCGGCATCGCCATTTTTCTGACCAAACAGGCGGCGTTGCGGCTGGTGGAGTTCTTTCATTCTCCGGGAATGGCGCTGGGCGGACTCCTGCTGGCCTGGTACGGCTACGGCTACATTTTCCGCGTGGCCTTTCCCTTCGCCGTGCACATCCTGTTTCTGCGCATCTAGTGTCCTGAAGCAGAAATCCATTACACAACCTGCCAGAGCTTCAGGGGTTGAAACCCCTCAATTGTCAGCGCCCTGATGTCGCAGCCCTTGCTGGTTCAGGGCAGGCCAAAGCTCCGACCCCCTAAAACTACTTATCAGACAGTTTGTAGTCTGCGGGCGGCTCCCTGCCTCCGGTGCTTTCCGCCGGAATATCGCGACTTGCGATGTCGCGTGGGGATGCAACTGCGCCGGCGAGTCGCGTACGGGAGAGGCCGGGCGCACGCCGGAGTGTTCCGGATAGAGACGCGCTGTTTCCCTCTGCGACATAAACGCGAAAAGGACAAGTCCACCCAGAGAGATAAGCCTATTGCGTTCAGGCAGTTCGTGAGCGCTGGAAACGGCACGCCCCGTGCACGATAGCCTGGCGGAGACGGAAATGATCGACCAAGAGTTCGAGACGCGGGTGGAAATATCGGGGTGGGACCTGAGCGAACGCTTCTTCGTGGAGCGGGGCACCCTGCAGCAGGAAGAGGAAAAGAAGAAGGTGACCATCCACCGCCCGGTGCGTGTGGGAGGATTGCTGTTTCTGCGCCTGCTGAACAACGCGCATCCCTCGATGTCCTTCCCGGTTGCCTTCCGCGTGCGCGAGATTCGTGCGGAAACGTCCACGGGCGACTTTGAAGTAACCCTGCGGCAAATGTGGCCGAAGCCGGATGCCAATCTGCCGGGACCCACTCCCCGTGTAAACGCCACGCGGCCGGAATGGATGGGCCTCAAGTAGCCGCAAGGCAGGCACCTCGATGAACCCATCTGCGGTGCCAGACAATTTCTTCCACCCCAGAAGACGCCGGCGGGAGGGTTTGAGCGAGCCTTCCCGCCGGTGGATTTCCCTGCGGCTGGCCAGGTCCATTACCCACCATGAGCCCGCCCTGAGATTTCCCTCCCGATTCGACACTGAAGCTATCCGGCCTCCCGCCGATAAGGGCAAAGAGGGAACCTCGGAAATGGCCGGAATCGATGTCGCCTCCGGTGTGCCTGGTGAGGGGCCGGGCTCCGTCACTGCGCCGCAAGCGCGGGCGAGCCTCTCCGTCTGGGTGCTGGACGACGACGCGGCGCTGCTGACGAGCATTGTGGAACAACTGAATCATCTGGGATATCCCGCACAGGGAAGCACGAAGGCCAGTGAGGGCCTGGCCGCCATCCGCCAGCGGCGGTGCCAAGCGGTGCTGTGCGACGTGCGCATGCCCGGAATGGACGGCCTGGAATTTCTGGGCCAGGCGCTGAAGCTGAACCCGGCGCTGGACGTGCTGCTGATGACCGGCTTCTACTCGATCGACGCAGCGATTGAAGCCATCCGGCGCGGGGCGCGCGACTACCTGACCAAGCCGCTCGAGCCGGCGCGGCTGACGGGCACCCTGGACGAGATTGCAGAGGTCCGGGCGCGGCGGCGGCGCCTGGAGTCGCTCGAGGAAAACCTGCTGAGCGAGCTGAGCCAGCACGGCATCGTGGGCCAGAGCCCGGCGCTCCTGGAGATGACCGAGTGGATGCGCAAGCTGGCGCCGCATTTCAAGAATGTGCTGGTCACCGGGCCGACCGGCGCCGGCAAGGAACTGGTGGCGCGCGCGCTGCATCACATGAGCCCGGCAGCCGCGCAGCGCTTTGCGGCGTGCAATTCCTCCGCGCTGGTGGAGAGCCTGCTGGAGAGCCAGCTCTTCGGCCACGTGCGCGGCGCCTTTACTGGAGCCACGGAGACGCGGCCCGGGCTGTTTGAATTCGCGGAAGGCGGAACCGTGTTTCTGGACGAAGTGGGAGAAATGTCGCCGGGGCTGCAGGCCAAGCTGCTGCGGGTGATCGAGAACCGAGAAATCCAGCGGGTGGGCTCGCCGGAATCGCGCCGGGTAAACGTGCGGCTGGTGGCGGCCACCCACCGCAACCTGCGCGCGGAGGTACGCGCCGGCCGGTTTCGCGAAGACCTCTACTACCGGCTGAGCATGATGGAAATCCGCGTGCCTGCGCTGGCCGAGCGCCCGGGGGACGTTCCGCTGCTGGCCCACCACTTCCTGAGAAAATTCAATCAGGCGTATGGGCGGGCGCTGGAAAGCTTCAGCCGGCCGGCCATGGCGGCGCTGGTCCGGCACGGCTGGCCGGGCAATGTGCGCGAACTCGAGAACGCCGTTTCCAGCGCCTGCCTGACCGCCTCCTCGGAAGTGATCGCCCTGGAAGACTTGCCGGAAAGCCTGCGCCTGGCTCCTGCCGGGGGAGATGGCAGAGAAGCGTGGCAGCCGCTTCCGCTCGAAGAGGTCCGCCGGAAGCACATCGAGCGCGTGCTGGAATCGTGCCAGGGGAACCGGCTGCGCGCGGCGCAATTGCTGGGCATCGGCCGCACCAGTCTGTACCGCTTCCTGAAACGCCGTACCAAGTCCGAAGGGGCCCCGGGCTCAACACCGGCAGAGGGTTCCACGGGCGCAACGGCCTGAGAGCGCCAGCAGTTCCCGGGAGTGGCAAGCAAACCGGGCCTGGGTGGCGAGGAGTGAGAAGGAGACGACTATGGCCACAACCAGTAACGCCGCCTCTGGCACTTCCTGGGAGGAGATTTCCGCCGAAGCGCAACGCGACCGGCGCTGCGAGCAGCGGCTTAAGCTCCCCTACCCCATCGAGGTTTTCGGGTTTGACCAGCAGGGACAATACTTCACGGAGCGCAGCATGACGCTGAACGTGAGCCCGCGGGGCTGCATGCTGGAGTTGCAGCACCAGCCTGAGGAGCAGGGAGTGCTGGCCATCCGCCGGGTGGGCCGGGATGGCTCGCGCCTGCAAGGCCACAAGGCGGTGCTTTTTGAGATTCGCTGGGCGCGCCGCTCCGGGCGGCACTGGTACGTGGGGGCGAGCAAACTGCAATCCTGCGATATGTGGGGGCTGAGCGCCCCTTCGCCGGATCCCGGGAATTAGGACGCGCTTTGCACAGCTGCTCGCTCCACAGGAGAGAACAGAGGCCGGGCGCCCCGCGCTACCACCGCGGCGTCTTCTATGGCTGGCCTTGTAGTGTCGCCGGCGCTGAAGTCAACGAAACCGCAACTACCGGCAATTCTACAGGACTGTCGGTGCGCACCAGCATGCCGGTCTGCGCGGGCAATTCCACGTCCTTGCCCTTCTTGACCATGATGTAAGCGGCGCTGCCCGCGGTGCCGATCCAGAATCCGCGCAGCACGTTGTTGAAGATGGCGCCCACTACGGTGCCGCCGCCCATCCCGATGGCCATGGCCGTGGCCGCGCCCTTGATGTCCCGGCGCTCCTGCACCTGGATGCCTTCTTCAATTTTCACGTCTTTGCGGTTGTTGCCGGTGCCGCGCGCGCTGCCATCCAGCAAAGCCAGCAGGCTCATGCGCACGGGATATTCGTGATGGTCAATCTCGATGGATTGAAAGGTGAGGTTCATGGACGCCTGGCCGCGGACCAGTCCGAAATGCCGCGGACGAGTGATGTTTCCGACGACGCCACTGACGCGGGCGCCGGCCGGTACCACCACCTGAGTGCCCAGCAGGACGGGTTCGGCGACCACGGCGGTGAAGGGATCGCCGTCGCGGGCCACGCTGGTGGAGAGTCCGTTTAAGAGCGTCAAGCGGATTTGGGTGCCCTGGAGAATCTGGTGGCTTTGTGCGAAAAGCGGAGAGGCCGCGGCGAGCAGCAGGACCAGCGCAGCGCCAAGGCACAGACGTGCTTTCATGCGTTCCTCCTGCCCCGTCTCGTGGGGCCGGCGCTGGCGCNTGCGGGAGAGATTGGGAGGAATCCGCCATTGAGAATAACCGCAGGCCGCGCTCTGCCTAAAGAAAAGTGCGGGAGAAGTTTCCAAATCGCTACCTGAGCGCGCCGCGCCCGCGGGAGCGCGCGAAGCCTTCCGGGCGCGCGCAAATTCCCGTGGTAAACTCTCACCTGCCGGCGCGCGCGTCCTGTGGCGCGGGTGCGGCGTCCCGAAGACTCGGGACCGAACGCGGAACTTCGGGCTCTGTGCAACAAGCCCCCGTAAACCCCGCCAGGCCCGGAAGGGAGCAACGGTAGCGGGATCGCTTCGTGTGCCGCAGAGATCCCGAAGTTCCACGCCCGGGCGGGCAAAGCAGAGGAACCCGAAGAGAGGAAGAACCCACGGTCAGGAATCCCGATCCCGACGCTTCGGGACTCGGGATCGGGACTGACCGTGGCGACCGGCGGGACAAATCGAATGAGCTATCAAGTGATTGCGCGGAAATGGCGGCCGCAACGCTTCGACGAGGTGGCCGGGCAGGACCACGTGACGCGCACGCTGGCCAATGCCCTGCGCGCGGGGCGCATCCCGCCGGCCTACATTTTTTCCGGGCAACGCGGGGTGGGGAAAACCACCACGGCGCGCATCCTGGCCAAAGCGCTGAATTGCGAGAAGGGCCCGGCGGCGGAGCCCTGCAACGAGTGCCGCTTCTGCCGCGATGTGACCGGCGGCAGTTCCCTGGACGTGATTGAGATTGACGCCGCGAGCAACCGCGGGATTGACCAGATCCGCGAGCTGCGCGAGATGGTGCGCTACGCCTCGGCTGGGGGGCGCTACCGCGTGGTGATTCTGGACGAAGCCCATCAGCTCACCGGCGAAGCGGCCAATGCCCTGCTGAAGACGCTGGAAGAGCCGCCCGAGCGCGTGCTTTTTATTCTCGCCACCACCCAGCCCGAAGATTTGCCGGAGACCATCCGTTCGCGCTCGCAGCATTTCCACTTCCGCTCGCTCTCCTTCCCGGAAGTGGTCGGAGCGCTGGAGGGAGTGGCGAAAAAGGAAGGCCTGGAAATCGAGGAAGGGGCTGTGGCCGTGATTGCCCGGGCGGCGGAGGGCAGCGTACGCGACGCGCTGTCGCTCACCGAGCAGGCCATCGCCTACTGCGGAAACCGCATCACCGCCGCGCAGGTGCGCGAGCTGCTGGGCGTGGTCCCAGAGGAAGTGCTGGAAGAAATGATGGGGGCCATCTCCGCGCAATCGGCGGAGCGCGCCCTGCTGCTGGTGCACCGGCTGGTGGCCAGCGGGCAGCACTTGCAGCACTTCGTGCGCGAGGCCATCCGCCATGTACGCAACCTGCTGATCGCGCGGGTGGCCGGTGCGGAATCCGAACTGGTGGCCGCGCCGCGGGACGAACGCGACGGGCTGGCGCGCCAGGCGGCGCAGTTCAGCGAGGAAGACCTGACGCGCTTCTTCTCGATTCTGCTGGATACGGAAACGGACCTGCGCCGGAAGCCGGATCCGGCACTGCACCTGGAACTGGGACTATTGCGCATGGTAAACGCGATGCGCCTCGTGCCGCTGGAAGAAGCGATCGCCGCCGCTTCGGGAGAACGCGCCGCGGGCGCGAAACCCGGACGCTCCGCGCAAAGCGGCAGCACACCGGCAAGCGCCGGAAGCGCCGCTCCATCGGCGGGCGCGCCGGTGGCCGCGACGCCTGCTTCGAAAACTCCGGTGTCGAGAAAAGAGCCGGCGGCGCCGGCGGCGCGTACCGTGGCTGCGCCATCCGGCCCGATGCCGGCGAGCAATCTCGGCGCGGTGGCGCGCGCTGCGGGCAGCTATCTGGGAATGGAAGCCATGCAGGTGGAATCCATTCTCGCGGCGGTGCGCGGGCAGACAAAAATGCTGGCCACGCTGGTGGAACAGGTGACGCGCTGGGAGCTGGAGGGCAGCGAGATGCGCGTTTATTTCCCGCGGGACCGCAGCGCGCTGGCGGAAATGCTGGAGACGCGCGACGCCATGGACCGGCTGCGCGCCATCGCCAGCCAGGTGCTGGGCCAGCCGCTGCGAGTGTGTGTTAAACTCGATGCGTCGGCGGCTACGGGAGGCGCGGCTGCGGCACGGCGCGCGCCGCCTGCCGAGCTGCGCGCCAAGTTCGAACGCGACCCGGTGGTGCGGGCGATGCTGGAACGCTTTGGCGGCGAAATCCGCGACGTGCGGCGCCGCGACGAGGACTGAAATGGAAGTCAAGGCCCTGCAGCAGATGCTCTCGCAGTTCGGCCAGATCCAGGAACGGCTGGAGCGCGAAGTCCGCGACCTGCGCGTGGAAGCGACGGCCGGGGCCGGCATGGTCACGGTGAAAATGGACGGGCAGAAGCGGGTGACCGAAGTGAAGATTGATCCTGAAATTTTCGCCGGGAAAGACGCCGAGATGCTGGGGGAACTGATTGTGGCCGCGGTGAACGACGCGAGCTGCCGCGTGGATGAAGAGCTGCAAAACCAGTTGAAGGGCCTGGTGAGCGGGCTGCCGAACCTGCCGGGTTTGAAGATTCCCGGATTGTTCTGATTTCGCAGCGCGGATTGCCAGCCGGCCACGCAGCCCCACAATCCCGCCGCAGCGGTTAGCGCCACAGCGAAATTCACGCCGCGAGTTTCCATGCCTGATTTTGCCGAGCCCATTGCCAACCTGATCGAGCAGCTGAAGCGCCTGCCGGGCATCGGGCAGAAGACCGCGCAGCGCCTGGCGTTTCACCTGCTGCGCGCGGACCGCGAGGAATCGGAATCGCTGGCTGCGGCGATCCTGGCGGCGAAGCACAATCTGCACGAATGCTCCATCTGCAACAACGTGACGGATACGGACCCTTGTCTTTACTGCCGCAATGCGGCGCGCGCGCAAAAGACAATCTGCGTGGTGGAGGAGCCGCACAATATTGTACCGATCGAAAAGACGCGCGCGTATAACGGGCTCTACCACGTGCTGGGCGGCGCGCTCTCTCCGCTCAATGGCGTGGGCCCGGACCAGTTGAACATCAAGAGCCTGCTGGAGCGGCTGAAAAAAGGTGCGGTCGAGGAAATCATCATCGCCACCAATCCCACCACGGAGGGCGAGGCCACGGCCGTCTATCTCTCGAAACTGATCAAGCCGCTGGGCGTGCGCGTGACGCGCATCGGCATGGGCATCCCCGTGGGCAGCGACCTGGAATACGCGGACGAAATCACCATGTCCAAAGCCATGGAAGGCCGCCGGGAGCTGTAAGGGCGCGGCAAGCAGCCATCCACGGGAACCGGGATTGTCCGGCGCGCATCTGACGAACCGAAAGCGTCCTTACGGGATTTCTCCGGAATGGCAGGAAGCGATAGAATCAAAGCAATGACTTTGCGCCCAGAAGCTCGAGGACTGGTCTGCGCTGCTTTGCTGGCGGTGGCCGGAATGGTGTGCGCGGGGTGTTCGCGGAAGACCGCGGCGGCGGACCCGCCTCCTGCGGCCATGCCGGTGACCATGGTGGTGGCCCAGGCCGCTTCCGTCCCGGAGACAACGGAATATCTGGCGCAACTGAAATCGCGGCATTCGGCGGCCATCAATCCGCAGGTGGAAGGCTACGTGACGCAGATTTTCGTGGCATCGGGCCAGACCGTCTCCGCGGGCCAGGCGCTGATGCAGATTGACCCGCTCAAGCAGGAAGCAACCCTGGACACGCAGTCCGCCAACCGCGCCTCCAAGCAGGCCACGCTCAAGCTCGCGCAGGTGCAGTACGAACGCGCGCAGAAGCTCTTCGATGCGGGCGTGACGAGCAAGCAGGACCTGGACAACGCGCGCACGGTGCTGGATACGGCGAAGGCGGATCTGGAGGCGCTGGAAGCGCAGGTGAAGCAGGAGCAGGTGCAGCTCCACTATTTCAAAGTGACCGCGCCGATGAAAGGCGTGGTGGGGGACATCCCGGTGCGCGTGGGAGATCGCGTGACCGTCTCCACGCTGCTGACCACGGTGGACCAGCCGGGCGACCTGGAGGCCTACATCAATGTGCCGGTGGAGCGCTCGAAGGACCTGCGGCCGGGTCTCCCGGTGGAGTTCCTGGAACCGGATGGCCAGGTAGCGGCGCGCTCGCAAATCACTTTCCTGTCACCGGAAGTAAATCCGGACACGCAAACCATCCTGGCCAAAGCCCTGGTGGACAACCGCAGCGGGCGGCTGCGCACCGCAGAAGTGGAGCGCGCGCGCATCGTCTGGGCCCGGCATGAAGGGCCGGTAGTGCCGGTGCTGGCGGTGGCGCGCATCAGCGGGCAATATTTTGCGTTTGTGGCGGAAAGCGACGGGAAGCAATTAGTGGCCCGCCAGCGGCTGATTCACGTAGGCGAACTGATCGGCAATGACTACACGGTGCTCGACGGGGTGAAACCCGGCGACCGGCTGATTATCTCCGGGGCGCAGGCGCTTTCCGATGGGACTGCGGTGACGGAAGCCCCGGCCGCCACGCCGAAGCAGTAATTGCCGGGTCCCTCTCGAAAAGCAGATTCTTCAGCCCGGCGAACTACGCCGGTCTTCGGAATGACAGGCAGCAAACTGGGGAGCGACCGCGCGGATGTTCGTTGATTTCTTCATTCACCGGCCGATCTTTGCCACGGTGTGCGCGCTGCTGATTATCCTGGCGGGCGCGGTAGCCATTCCCACGCTCCCGGTGGCGCAGTATCCGGACCTGGCGCCTCCGCAGGTAATCGTCTCTTCCTTCTACAACGGGGCCAATGCGCAGACGGTGGAGAGCGCGGTCACCACGCTCCTCGAGCAGTCCATCAACGGCGCGCCGGGGATGAAGTACCTCACTTCCACCAGCGGCAACGACGGCTCCAGCAGCATCACCGCGACCTTCGACGTGACCCGGGACATTGACCTGGCGGCGGTGGACGTGCAGAACCGCATCAACTCCGCGCTGGGGCGGCTGCCCAATGAAGTGAAGACCACGGGCATCAGCGTGACCAAGAGCGCCACGGGCTTCGTCTTCGGCGCGGGCTTTTTCACGCTGCACGGCGAATACGACCCGCTGTTCATTTCCAACTATATCGACCTGTACGTGCGCGATCCGCTGAAGCGCATTCCCGGCGTGGCGGACGTGATTGTGTTCGGCGAGCGCAAATACGCGATGCGCCTGTGGCTGGATCCCTCGCGGCTGGCCGCGCGCGGATTGACCGCCGTGGACGTGGTGAATGCGCTGGGCGAACAGAACGTGCAAGTGGCCGCGGGGCAAATGGGCCAGCCGCCGGCGCGCCCGGAACAAGCGTTTCAAATCAGCGTGCGCGCCGTGGGCCGGCTCACGGAGCCCGCGGAATTCGAGAACGTGGTGCTGAAATCGAACGCCGACGGAACGCTGGTACGAGTGAAAGACGTGGGCCGCGCGGAACTGGGCGCGGAGGATTACAGCGGCGCGCTGCGCTTCAACGGTTACGACACCATCGGCCTGGGCATCACCCAGCTTCCCACGGCCAACGCGCTGGAGGTGGACCGCCGCGCGAAAGAGGAGCTGGCGCGGCTGGCGCAGCATTTTCCGCCGGGATTGAAGTACGCCATCGCCTTCGATACCACGCGCGCGGTCTCGGAATCCATGCGCGACGTGCTGGTAACGCTGCTACAGGCCATCGCGCTGGTACTGCTGGTGATTTTCGTGTTCCTGCAGGAGTGGCGGAGCACGCTGATTCCCGCGGTGACCATCCCGGTGTCGCTGGTGGGCACGTTTGCGTTCGTAAAGCTGCTGGGGTTTTCGATCAATACGCTCACCCTTTTCGGGCTGACGCTGGCCACGGGCCTGGTAGTGGACGACGCCATCGTGGTGATCGAAAACGTCGAGCGGCACATCCGCGAAGGTCATGACAATGCGCGCCACGCGGCGTCCACGGCCATGGGCGAGGTGGCCGGGGCGGTGGTGGCGACTTCGCTGGTGCTCATCGCGGTGTTCGTGCCCGTGGCATTTTTCCCGGGCACCACGGGGATACTTTTCCGCCAGTTCGCGCTGACCATCGCCTTCTCGGTGGCGCTCTCCGCGTTCAATGCGCTGACGCTTTCTCCGGCGCTGGCCGCGCTGCTGCTGGGCCGCGGAGGGGCGCATGGGAAGTTCTTCGCCCTGTTCAATCGCGCGGTGACGGGACTGACCGGGAGTTACCGCTCGACGGTGCGCTGGGCGCTCGCGCACCGCGTCCCGGTGTTCGCGGCATTTCTGGCCACGGCGGCCGGCGCCTTCTGGATTTTCCAGCGCGTGCCCAAAGCCTTTGTGCCCTCGGAGGACCAGGGCTACCTGATGGTGGTGATCCAGGGCCCTCCCGGCGCTTCTCTGGCATATACCGCGAAGATTGCGGACCAGGTGACGGAAGTCCTGCAGAAGCAGCCGGAAATCGAGAGCAGCTTCGCGGTGTCTGGATACGGGGTGAGCGGGAGCGCGGGAAACCTGGGCGTGGTCTATTCGAGCCTGAAGGAGATTGAAGACCGTCCGGGTGATGAGCATTCGGTGGACGCAGTGGTGGCCCGCTTGCGCGCTCCGCTTGCGAAAATCAGCGGCGCGGTGGTGGTGCCGTTTTCTCCGCCGCCCATTCAGGGACTGGGGCAGTACGGAGGATACCAATTCATCGTGGAAGACCGCGGCGGGAGTCCCATCGAAACCCTGTACAAGGTGAGCCAGGAACTGGTGAACCACGGAAATTCCAGCAAGGTGGTGGGGGGACTCTTTACCAGCTTCACCGCCAACGATCCGCAATACCTGGTGACCATGGACCGCGAGCGGGCGCGCAGCCTGGGCGTGCCGCTGAGCCAGATCGAGGGCGCGCTCTCCGTCTACATGGGCTCGGTGTACGTGAACGATTTCGACTTCAACAACCGGGCGTACCGGGTGTACGTGCAGGCGGAGCCGGCCTTCCGCTCGCAGCCGCGGGACATCGCGCAGTATTACGTGCGTTCGGACCGCGGCAGCCTGGTGCCGCTGGAGAACATGGTCCAGGTGCGGCCCACCACCAGCGCGCAGGTGATCACCCACTACAACCTGTTTCGCGCCGCGGAAGTGGACGGCGCGGCGCTGCCGGGGCGCAGCTCCGGAGAAGCCATCGCGGAAATGGAAGCGCTGGCGCGGCGGACGCTTCCGCCCAGCTTCGGCTACGAATGGACGGGGCTGTCGCTGGAAGAAATCGAGTCCGGGGGAACGGTGTTCCTGCTGTTCGGGCTCGGCGCACTGGTGGTGTATCTCACCCTGGCCGCGCAGTATGAAAGTTTCACTCTGCCGTTCATTGTGATGCTGGCCGTGCCCGCGGCGGTGGCCGGGGCGCTCTTGACGCAGTACCTGCGCGGGCTGGAGAACGACATTTACTGCCAGATCGGGCTGGTAATGCTCGTGGGGCTCTCCACCAAAAACGCCATCCTGATTGTGGAGTTCGCGGAACAATTGCGACACAAGGGGATGCCCATCTTGGAAGCCACCGTGGAAGCAGCGCGCATCCGGCTGCGGCCGATTCTGATGACTTCGTTCGCATTCCTGCTGGGCGTGCTGCCGCTGGTATTTGCGCAGGGCGCGGGGCGGGAGGGGCGGCACAGCGTGGGCACCACGGTGATGGGCGGGATGCTGGCAGCCACATCGCTGAACCTGATTTTCATTCCCGTGCTTTATTTGCTGGTAAAAGGGCGGCCAAGCCGGCTGCAAGCGTGAATCAACAAAGCATGCGCTAAGAACGGGCAGCTGAACTTATTTTGCCCAGGACGGCGGGCGGTCGGGAGACTTCATTTCGAAATCGCCATAAACCCAAACGCGAGCATCGTCGTATAGCTGGGCCAGGGCAGGTTTCCGGCGCCCGTCCCTGTCCCATGGTTGAAGGTCACCGTCCAGCTCACAAAAGAACAGTTCCGCTGCTGGCGCGTTCTGATTTATGGTTTCGGCACGGCCCAGGACCGAGCACAGGATGGCAGTGTCGAACGGTTTCAGCTCGAGTCTTTGAATTGCAACCGAGAGTGAGCGTTCGAGGGCCCGCTCGTCCATCGGAAATACCTCAACTCCTTTATGACTTCGAAGTTTCTCCAAAGCCTGATCGAGTTCTTCTAATTCCGCGAGCACGATCCTCTGATACTGTTCTAGGAACCCCCGAACGGCTTCCTCCACCGCGGGGGACAGCATCCCCTGTTGGCGGGTCCACCGAATGTGGCTTCGAATGGGATCCAAATCAGGCTGGGGCTGGTACTTGCGCCGGATCAATCCTCGAGCTGCGCCAAAACAGACGCCAGGCACTTGCAGCGTAATTCCTTCCTTGCCCGCCCTGGAAAGAAGCTCGAGGGCTTCCGGAACCTTGAAATGAGCGGGGGCAAAACAGGAGACTAACCAGTTCGACTCGACGAAAACGTGTTTGGGGGGGCATTTCTGCGGCTAATACCGGGGAGCTGCCGCACGCACCATCCCGGTTTCAATCGCGGGCACAACGTAGGTATTCAAGACCTCCCAGAGGCGCGGATCACCCACCCGTTCGCGGTTCGATGTCTGGGGTAGATCTTCCAGCCATTTCTGGACGGCTGATTCAAATCTCCTGGCCTCCGCAGGCTCACGTCCGGCCGGCTGATATTCGAGGAGATGCGAAATCCGAAATTCCCCGAGCTTATCCACCGACTCCGGACCAGCCGACCTGTAGCTATCCAGAAACGCGACCAACTTCTCCGGAGTTATAATCAGCCCCAGCGGGCATGCCAACCTCACCATGGCGCGTTTAAGCTGGTCTTCAACGGGACGAAGATCCCGAATGTCCAGTTTTGCTTCGACGACCAGTCTTACGTCGGTCGAGTCGGGACCGCTCACGATAATGTCGATCTCGGTCGTCATGGAAAAAGCATACCACCGACGCCGGCAGAGCGCCCACGCGAATACCAATCCGTTTGCCAGGCGCTGAGGTTGCGACAGGGTGAGAATAAGAGTACAAGACTCCAGGAGGCCAGCATGGCGGCTATTGACCCGTACATAGAGAAGTACGAGCACGAACATCACAACCTGGGGAATCGCGTGCTCCACGCTGTCGGGATTCCGTGCATTTTCGCCGGGATCATCCTGTTCTTCATCGACTGGCGCTGGGGGCTGGCCTTCTTCGCCGGGGGCTGGGCGATGCTGTTCCTGGGCCACCTCATCGAGGGCAACAACCCCGCCTTTTTTCAGGGGCCGATTTATTTCCTGGTGGGGCCCATCTGGGCGGCAAAAGAAATTGCCGGCTGGCTTGGCGGAAAACGCGAGCCGCGTGCCGAACCCAAAGCGTAGTAGCGAACGGCGGTCCGCGGAATCGCTGTCCACGATCTCTGGAAAATTTCACCTCCGAATCCCTTCCATCGCCGCGGCACGAAGGCCAGGGTGGGCCTCGGCCCGGCGGACAGGTCCACGCGTACTCTTGCCTGCGTAGCCATCGTGCTCTAGAAAATCACATCCGGATTTTCCGGCCAACCCAGCCGGCCGAAGCACCCTGTTTCCCGGAGCCGACTGCGGATGAGAGCGAGAGCACGCGTGAAAGGAAACGTGGTATCCATCCGAACCGCACGTCAGCCGGACGCGTCTTCCTCCGGCGGCCAGCGAATTGGCACCGCGGGCACGGAAGCGCTTTACCTGGAAATGCCCATCCGCGTCCTGGGCCATCGCGCGGCTGCCGGCCCCGGCGGCGAAATGGCAAAGGGCGAACCCTTTCAAGAGGACACCACCACCATGCTGCTCTTCGCGCGCGGCGCGGTGATCCGTCTGGGAGAGCCCGCGGCGCGCGGACAGGAAGTATTGCTGGTCAACAAGCGCACCAACAAGTACGTCCACAGCCGTATCAAGAATCGGCGTACCAGTCCCGACGAAAAAAGCTACGTGGAGATCGAATTCACGCACATGGCTCCGGACTTCTGGGGCATCTCGTTTCCGAAGGAGCCCATCCAGTCCGCCGGGGCAGGCTCCGCACCGGAGCCGCCTGCGTGGCCGGCCGCGGATTCGCGGACCGAATCCCGCGGAGAGCCGGCGGTAAAGGCCATGGCCGCGGCTGTGGGCGCGGCGCATGCCGCGACCCCGGTGCTTCCGGCTGAGCGGGAAGTCAACGTCGAGTTCCGGCCGAGCATGCCGACCACGCTGGCGGATTGGGACGAGTCAGCCGCGCGAATTGTCTCTCCGCAGCTTCCCGCGGAAATGGCCCAAGGCCAGTCGATGCTCGATCGAGTGCAAACCGCTCCCAAGGTGGTGCAGTTCGTAAATCTGGAATCGCTCATCATTCCGGAACCCCGCAGCCGGCGCGTGCGCCTGGCCGTAATGGCCGCGGCGGCGCTGTGCGCCATGATCGTGGGCTACCGGTTCTTTTCGCCAACCGGGACCGAGGCGCCTGCTGTGACCCAGGATTTTGCTTCCATAACCGGGGAGTTCAGCCGGGTGGAAAATGCGGGCGCCGCTTCCACGGCCTTGGCCGGACGGGAGACAAAACCCTTCGACAACGGCTCGGACGTTTCGGCCGAACCGGCCAGCCCATCCGCCTCGCCGGCTTCTAAGGATGGGAGCACAGTTACGGCCGCCGTTCCCGAAATCACTCCGGTCGAATCGCCCAAACGGCTGATGGTGCTGGTCAGCAAGATGAATCTGCCCGTCCAAAGCGTGACCCTGGGGCACCAGGATGCGCCGGAAATTCCCACGGCTGCCGGCGGAGCGCCGGCCGCAACCGCGCCGGAATTGAGCGCCAAAGGACCGGAAGGAGCGGGGGGCCTGCTCGCGCCATCCAACCTGGCACCTCCGCCTCCTCCAGAGCCAACGGCTGCTCCAGAGGGCGCGGCAAAGCCGGGCGATGCGCTGGTACCGGCGCGGCTCATTACTTCCGTGCAACCGGCCTATCCTCTGTTGGCCAAACAGACGCACATCGAAGGAAACGTGGTGATCGAGGCGCAAGTGGACGCCGCGGGCAACGTGACCGGGGCGAAAGTGGTTTCCGGCCCGCAGGCGCTTCGACAAGCGGCGGTGAACGCCGTGGTCCGATGGAAATTCGAGCCCGCGCGGTTGCGGGACTGGCCGACAGCCAGCACGACCGTGGTGACGCTGCGGTTCGTGCTGCGTTAGGCGCAGGTTACAAGGCGCGCAGGGCGCCGGCCACAGAGGTACGCGCGGCGCGGATGGCGGGCAGCAGTCCTCCGATTAATCCAATTACAACCGCATAGCTAAAGCCCTGGGCGAGCAGCCGGGGTGTGACGCGGAAGGCGAACGCCACCTGGCTGAAGCTCTGCCAGTTGATGGTGGAAGTGTGGAAGTTGTTGAAGGCCAGATATGCCACCGAGCCGCCAACGATCCCTCCGATCAAGGCGAGCAGCACCGACTCCGCAATCACCGAGAGCACCACGGGCCCGCCGCCGAACCCGAGCGCGCGCAGGGTGGCAATCTCCCGCGTACGCGCGGCCACGGCGGAATACATGGTGTTGATGGCGCCAAACACCGCGCCCACACCCATCATCGCGGCAATCAGGAAGCCCAGCCGAGTGACCAGAGTGGTGAGCATCACGGACTGCTCGGCGAAATAATCGGTTTCGCGGACCACCTTGACGTTGAGCCGCGGATCTGTGGTGAGTGCCGCCTTGAACGCGTCGAATTGCGCGGGAGAGCCCAGCAAGCCGTAAACGGAGGAAACGAGAGTGCCGCGGTTGTAGGCGCCCTGCAAGACGGTGAGGTCGGCCCAGACCTCGGACTCCGAAACGGAGCCGCCGTCGGCGAAGATTCCCACCACTGTCCAGTCCGTCTTGCCCCAGTTCCTCACGTCCCCCAACTGCAAACCGGCAAATTCGCGGGCGGCGCCCACGCCGACGATGATTTCATTGCGTCCGGGAACAAAATTGCGGCCCGCGACCATGTGTAGCCGCTGGCGGATTTGAAAAGCAACGGGGGTAACTCCCCGGAGCGGCACATTGGCGTCCGTGCCGGTGCTGATTTTCGGAACGTCCACCAGCACCAGCATTTCCGGAGAGGCCACGGCCCCGTTTGCGCCGCGGGCAAGTCCGGGAGCGTCCTGAATCACCCGCGAGTCTTCCAGCGTGATGCCGCTCATCATCTCCGTGTCTGAGCCGCCGCGCAGGACCAAAGCCGTGGAGGGCGAGCCGGTTTCCTGAAGCGTGGCGCGAAAGCCTTCGCCGATGGAGAGTACGGCGACAAAGACAGTAACCACACCGGCGACGCCCACCACCGTTGCCGCGGAAGAGCCCAGGCGTTGTGGGAGCGTGCGCAGGTTCAGCACGCCGATGGCGTAAACCTGGGTGAGCCAATTGAGCAGGCGTTGCATGGTTTCAGTTTCCTTTGACGGTGGCGGGGTAAACCCGCCGCTACAAGCTGCTAGCCGCGGCGCAGGGCCTGCACCACACGCAGGCGCATGGCCTGAAGCGCTGGAATCGTGCCTGTGGCCAGCCCCAGCAGCACGATGAAAAGCAGCCCGAGGGCCGTGCTCCATTTGGGCATCAGAAAAATGGGCAGCGCTCCGCCGGTGGGATCGCCGCGGCTGATCAGCAGCCAAGCCAGCCCCAGACCCAGCAGTCCGCCGAGCGCCGCCATGACCAGCGATTCCGCGAGCACCAGCGTGAGAATCAGGCCGTTGGGATAGCCGAGGGTCTTGAGCACCGCCAGTTCGGTGATCCGCTCCCGCACGGACTGCATCATGGTGTTTCCGGCCACCAGCAGAATCACGAAGAAAACCACGCTGAGGATGGAGGTAATGATGGCCCCGATGTTTCCCACTTGCTTGGCGAAGCCCTGCATAAAGGCTTTTTCCGTGGAGGTCTTGGTCTCGCGATCGGAATTGGCAAACAGGGCATCGATGCGGCTGGCGATCTGCGGCGCCTGGTCCGGCGGAGAAATGCGGATGATGTACCAGCCGACCTCGCCGTGGCCGCGCACGCGGGATTCGTCGAAGTATTTGTAGTGAAACAGAAATTGCGTGGTGTCCGTGGTGGGGGTGGCGCCGGTGTAGATCCCGTCGAGGGTGAACTCCCAGTTGCTGGAGCCGTCTTTCCTCATCCACGGCGCGACCAGCGGGATGCGGTCGCCGATTTTCCAATGGTAGCGGTCCGCCAGGTACTTTCCGCAAATGGCGCCGGTGCGGTCCGCCAGCCAGGCTTTTTTCTGGTCTTCGGGAAGCTGGAATTCCGGATAGAGCCGGAGATAGCGCTCCGGGTCCACGGCCATCTGCGCGAAAAAATTCTTCGGATCCTGATAAATCCCGCCAAACCAGTTGGCATGGGCTACGTCTTTTACCCCGGGCACGGCCTCGATGCGTTCCAGGTAGCTGATGGGCAAAGGAAGAATGATGGAGACTTTGTTGGTCAGCACCAGGCGGTCCACGCCGGCGATCTGCACGCCGATATCGAACGCGTTGCTCACCGCAACCAGATAACCGAACATCAGAAATGCCACCAGGATCGAAAGCAGGGTGAACGCGGTGCGCACGCGCTTGCGCCGCAAATTGCTCCAGATGAGCGGCAGAAACTTCATTGGATGGGCTCCGATTGCAGCATGCCCTTATTGAGGTACACGATGCGGCGCGCGCGGGCGGCGGCGTGAGGGTTGTGCGTCACCATCACGATGGTTTTTCCATGCTGGGCGTTGAGCGCCTGGAGCAGGTCCAGGATTTCCTCCTCCGATTTGCGGTCCAGATCGCCGGTGGGCTCGTCGCACAGCAGGAGCGTGGGATCGCCCACGATGGCGCGGGCAATGGCCACGCGCTGCTCCTGCCCGCCGGAGAGCTGCCGGGGGTAATGCTTCCCGCGGTCGGCCAGGCCGACCACGGCCAGGGCTGTGGCCACGTGGCGCTTGCGTTCCGCCGCGGAAAGCGGAGTGAGCAACAGGGGCAACTCGACGTTGCGCTCGGCCGTGAGCGTGGGGAGCAGATTGTAGAGCTGGAAGATAAAGCCCACGTGTCGCGAACGCCAGCGGGCCAATTGTCCTTCGCTCATGCGGTCAATGCGCTCGCCGCCCACTTCCACAACGCCGGAGCTGGGCCGGTCCAGCCCCGCCAGGAGATTCAGCAGGGTGGTCTTGCCGGAGCCGGAAGGTCCCATAAGGGCAAGAAAATCGCCGCGGGGCACATCCAGATTCACGCCCTGCAACACGTCAATGCGTTCACTGCCGCGTGTGTACACCTTGTGCGCGTCCTGGACACGCACCAGCGCACCCGCGGACTGCACGTCCGCCGCCGCAGTCGCTTGTGGTGAGACCGTCGCTTCCGCCATGCCCAATCCCCCCTATCGATTAGAACGCACACCGGCATCAAAAGTTACTCGTGGGACAGAAACTCTTGTACGTGGCACCGAGCCCAGCCAGAAAGCGGCGGTACCGGACGATCCGAAAGCCCAAGAGCACAGGCTGAAAGCCTGCGCTACTGCACCGTGACGCGGGCGCCGTCCGCCAGCGCCGGCGGACCCGAAATCACCACGCGCTCCCCCACGACGACTCCGGTGACCGCCAGCTCTTCTCCTTCCGTGCCGGCCACTTTCACCGCGCGGCGTTCCACGCGGTCCTGCTGGATCACGTAAACGAAATCCGCGTCGCCTTCATGCCGCACGGCCGTTTTGGGCACCAGAAGCTCGGGCCTGCTCTGCTTTTCGGCCCGGTGGGCGGAATGTCCGTTCATTTCCGTGTCCAGAAACGCCACTTTCACGCCCATATCCGGAAGAATCCGAGGATCGAGGTGATCGAAGCCGATGCGCACCTGCACAGTAGCTTTCTGGCGGTCGGCGGTGGGCACGGCGAGAATCACGTGCGCGGGAATGTGCCAGTCCGGATAGGCGTCGAGAACCGCATCCACGCGCTGGCCGGGCTGGACGCGGGCGATGTAGGCCTCGTTCACGTCCACCTGGATCTCCTGTGATTTCATGTCCACCACGGTGCAGATGCCGGTGCGCGTGAAGCCGCCTCCGGCCGAGACCGGAGAGATCATTTCCCCCGGCTGCGCATCCTTGGTGGTCACCACGCCGGAAAAGGGCGCGCGGATGATGGTGTCTTCCAGGTTCTGCTGCTTCACGCGGACGTTTTCCTGGGCTACGTCCACATCCTGCCGCTGCTGAAGCAGGTGAGCGGTGTAGGCATCGAAATCCGCCTGGGCCGAGTCCAGCGTGCTCTGGCTCTGCACACCGTCCTTTACCAGCGATCTGGTGCGCGCCAGGTTGATCTCCGCGAGCTTCAGCCGCGCTTCGGTCTCCGCCAGCGCGCGCTTTGAAGAGTCGAGTTGCGCCTGGGCCAGGTCCAGGTCGCGGCGGGCATTGGAATCATCCAGCCGGCCGACAATCTGGCCCTGGGTGACCGTCTTGCCTTCTTCGATGTCCACCTCGGTCACTTTCCCGGTGATTTTCGAAGACACGGTGGCGCGCAGGCGCGGGGTCACATAACCCGAAGCATTGAGCACAGTGGCCGCGGCGCCGGCTCTCGCTTCGCGCACAACGGCCACCTGGACCAGCGGGGCGCGCGCCGCCTTCAGCCAGAAGAACCCCGCGGCCCCCAGCAAGACAACCGCCGGGGCCGCCAGCCAGAACGCAATGCGCCAGGCCCGGCGGCTGCCGGGCGGCTCGCTGCGCGAGATGCGCAATTCTTCCAGTAATTGTTTCTCAGCAGGCATGGGACTCGCCAGAGCGCATCAAAATGATACCGCAGATTAGATGCTTCCCCCACCTCTCCTCTACGCTGGCCGAGGAAGAGAACTATCGCGAAAACCCAAGGCGGCAAGCGAGCACCGCGAGCAGCCGCCACGGCGCCCGGCGGGTTGGCCGCGGAGCTACTCACAGAAGACGCGGACTTTCTTCCCGTCACCCTTTTCAACGTCAATGTTGACGGTTCGTAACGCTTCTTCCAGGTCCTCGCCCCGCAGACTATTGAAGCCGCTCAGATCGATTCCCCGCTCGGCCAGGCGCTCGCTGACGCGCGTGGGCAAAAAGGCGAACAGCTTGCCGGTACGACAAAGCGAAAGCGGCACGCGGACGTTTACCTGTTCCTGCCCGGGCTTCTCGACCAGAATGCGAAGAAAACGCGGTTGCTTTGCTCCCGCGGCGTCGCTTCTACCGGCCACTGGTGGCTGTGATCGCCCCGTCGAACTTCCCTCCAACTTTTCGAGCAGCTTCTCTGCCTCTTCCGCGGTGATTTTTCCTCCGGCGAGCATTTCCAGCACCTTTTTCCGCTCTTCGGACATGGTCACGTCTCCTTTCTTGAATTGTTCAACTGAGCCGTTCGAGAGCTTCCTCCACGGTCAACTCGCCGCGTTCCAACTGCTGGAGCACGTAGAGGTTGGGTGATGGCGCCTGAAAACTTTTATCCAGCGCCGCGGAGATGGCGTTCAGGCGATTCTTGACCGTCGGATAGCTGATGTTGAAGAGACTCTCCATCTTCTTGAGCGACCCGTGGTGGCGCACGAAGGCGATTACGAATACCTGGTCCTCCAGACTGAGCTGCCCCAGGGCAGAAACCTCAAAATCGCCCTCGATGGCGAGAGCACAAGTCGGACAGGTCATCTTGCCCACTTTGAGTGGGCGTTTGCAGTCGGGACAGGTCCCCTTAGATATGTCCATGGCAGCCCCCCAGAACAAGAGCAGAATGCCCTGTCGAGTTAATAAAGTCAAGCAGACACTTAATAAAATAAATTTTAAAACGAGCCGAGCGCAACTTATTGATATTCGGCTGGATAAATCCAAATCGCCTCGCTAGCGTCGGGGCAGTTGAGGCTGGACAAGTGCGAGGATCTCTTGCGGCGCTGGAAGGTCTTCCGTCGAGGTGCCGCGATGGACCCAGAGAATCTTGCCATCGCCGCCGACGAGGGCGGCCCCGGGGAGCTGAAGGATGTCGCTATGCTTCTGGAATGCGCCTTCCAGGCTGATACCGCAGCCGGCGGCTTTGGCTTGAGCCCGGCTCTGTCGCAGGCGTGCTGTTGGCAGGAGGATTTTCCACCAGGAAGTGCGCTCCAGTCCCATGGCCCGGTAGCTCTCGCGGGCGGGATCCGGGATGCATACGTGCTCCACGCCGTGCCGACCACAGAATCGCGCGGCCTCCTCCGCAGTGCCCTGCACAACGCAACCTGCCCGGACACCGCGCTCCTGGAATTTGGGCAGCGACTCGCGCAACTGCACGAGGGTGTGCGAGTAGAACGGTCAACCGAAGTGCCGGAGCCAGAGAATCAGGGCTGGGCCGTGCGACCACGTTTCCGAGAGCCGCTGCGATTCGCCGGAGGCCAGCGTGTAGATGAATTCGGGGGCCGGGTCGCCAAGTTGTAAGAGCCGCGGCATGGCGGGGTGTGTGCGGGCCGGAGTATATCCCGGACAAGCTCTCTTTTCCCCTTGCACTTCTACAGGAGGAGGGGTAGGGTGCTCCTGTAGAAGCAATAGGGGGAGCCGTGAGCCCGCAACGACCAACCGAAAATCAAAACCTTGATCTGCCGCAGGGCACGCTCGACCTGCTGATCCTGAAAACGCTGGCGCTCGAGCCGCAGCATGGCTGGGCCATTTCCGAGCGCGTGCAGCAGATTTCGAGCGACGTGCTGCGGCTGCAGCAAGGGTCGCTCTACCCCGCCCTGCACCGCCTGGAGCGGCGGGGGTGGATCAAATCGCGCTGGGGAACTTCGGAAAACAACCGCCGCGCAAAGTATTACGAGCTGACCGCCCGCGGCCGGAAGCAACTGGAAGCGGAAGAGAGCGCCTGGCGAAAGCTGGCTGCGGCCGTGGCCCGCGTGCTGGAGACGGCGTAGGAGGGCGACGATGCTCAGCGATCTTCGCATCCGGATGCGATCTCTTTTTCGCCGCCGCCTGGCCGAACGCGAACTGCAGGAGGAGCTGCGCTTCCACCTCGAGCGGCAGACGGAGAAGTACGTGGCCGCAGGAATCGCGCGCGAAGAGGCCGCGCGGCGGGCGCGCATCGAACTGGGCGGGCTGGAACAGACGCGCGAGCGCTGCCGCGACGCGCGGGGCACGCGGCTGGTGGAAAACCTGGCTCAGGACTTGCGCTACGGCCTGCGCACGCTGCGCAAGAATCCGGGCTATGCCGCTGTGGCCATCGTCTCCCTGGCGCTGGGCATCGGCGCCAACGCCGCGATCTTCTCGCTGATGGATGCGGTGCTGCTGAGCCGCCTGCCGGTGTGGCATCCGGAAGAACTGGTCGTGGTTACCACGCTCGACGCGGACTCGCGCTCCCACGATTCGTTTTCCTATCCCATGTACCGCGACCTGCGCGACAGAAACCAGGCGTTCGACGGAGTGATTGCGCGGGGCGGCGTGCAGCTGAACCTGAGCTATCGCGGCATGACGGAGAAAGTGTACGGGGAACTGGTGTCTGGAAATTACTACGACGTGCTGGGGGTGAGGCCGTGGATCGGGCGGCTGTTATCGCAGCAGGACGACCGCGCGCCCGGGGCACAGCCGGTGGCCGTGCTGTCGTACGGATTCTGGCAGCGGCGGTTTGGGGGCGATCCGGTGGTGGTGGGCCAGAGCGTGCTGCTGAACGAACATCCGGTGACGGTAATTGGGGTGGCGGCGCCAGCCTTCTACGGCACCAGCCTGGGCGCCAATGCGGACGTGCGCCTGCCGCTGATTCTGACCACCCTGTTTCGGCCCATGCCATGGAACCACCTGGAGATCCGCAACCATCAATGGCTGGACGTGATGGCGCGGCGGAAGCCCGGGGTCAGCGTGGTGCAGGCGCAAAGCTCTCTGGACGTCCTGTTCCACCAAATCCTGGCAGGAGAGGAGAAACAGCTTCCCGCAGGCACGTCGGAGTACAAACGCCAGCGGTTTCTTTCCCGGCACATCCGGCTGCAGCCCGGCCAGCAGGGATATACATCTCTGCAGCGCGAGATGCGGCGGCCGCTGCTGCTGATGTTCGCGGTGACGGGGATGGTGTTGCTGATTCTGTGCGCGAACCTGGCGAACCTGGCGATGGCACGGGCCGGAGTGCGCAGGCAGGAAGCGGCCGTGCGCCTGGCTTTGGGTGCGGGGCGCGCGCGGCTGCTGCGGCAGTGGCTGACAGAGAGCGTCATGGTCTCGCTGGGCGGCGCGCTGGCCAGCGTGCTGGTGGCCTGGTGGGGCAAGGCGGCGCTGGTGAGCTTTGTGCCCGCGGAGAGCCAGGCAAACCTGGAGTCGCCGCTGGGCTGGCGGGTATTCGGCTTCATGCTGGTGGTGGGGGTGGCGGCGGGAATCCTGACCGGGCTGGCGCCGGCGCTGCGGGCGGCGCGAGGAGCACCCGGGGACGCGCTGCGCAGCGATTCACGGACCTTCGCTGCGGGCGGCGGGCCGCGAACTCTGCTGGGCGGTTTGATTGTGCTGCAGATGGCGCTCTCGCTGCCGCTGCTGGTGGGCGCCGGATCGTTCGTGGAGAGCCTGCGCAACCTGGAAGGGATGGACACCGGATTTCATAAAGAAAACATTCTTCTGGCAAGCATGAACCCGTCGCTGAACGGCTACGCCCAGGAGAAAATCCAGGCGCTCTATGCGCGGGAGCTGGAGGAGGTGCGCGCGCTGCCCGGAGTGCGCTCGGCGGGCCTCTCCACGACCACGCCGATCGAGGGCGGGTGGGACATGCTGAGCGTGGTAGTGGAGGGCTATCAGCCGCTCGAAGGTGAAGATATGAATCCCAACTGGACGGCTATTTCTCCCGGGTACTTGCAAAGCGTGGGAATCGCGCTGCTGGCGGGGCGGGACTTTACGGATCAGGACAACCTGGGAGCGCCGAAAGTGGCCATCATCAACGAAACCATGGCGCACTATTTTTTCAAGGACGCGAACCCGCTGGGGAGGAAAATCGGGCTGGAAAAGGTGCCGGACACGGAAATCGTAGGGGTGGTGCGGGACTCGAAATACGTGAGCCTGCGCGAGGCGCCGCGGCGGCAGATGTACATGCCGGCCGCGCAGCAGGATCATCTGTTCGACCTCACGCTGGTGGCACGAACGGCAGGCGATCCGCGGGCGGTGGTGGATATGGTGCGGGCGGCGACGGCGCGGGTGGACGCGCACCTGCCCTNCCTGCCCTTGTATCACGTCACCACGCTGGAAGCACAGCTCGACGATTCGCTGATCCAGGACCGCCTGGTGGCCTGGCTTTCCGCGCTGTTTGGAGTGCTGGCGACGCTGCTTTCCGCGCTGGGGCTCTATGGCGTGGTGACTTACACGGTCCAAACTCGTACCCGGGAAATCGGAGTGCGCATGGCTCTGGGCGCGCCGCCGGGTCAGATTCTGAATCTTTTTCTGCGCCGGACGGGCTTTCTCTTGGCTTTTGGGATGGCCTTGGGTCTTGGCGCGGCGCTGGCGGTCAGCGGATTGATTGCCAGCATNGCTCTTCGGAGTGCGGTCCATCGAACTTGTCATCTATGTTGCGGCGATACTGTTGCTGCTGGCCGCAGCCGTGCTCGCGGCGTACCTGCCCGCGCGCCGGGCCACGCGTGTGGATCCGGTGGTGGCGCTGCGCCACGAATAGTCCCGCCTCTTAACGCAACCGCGCCCGCGGCGAGGGTAGCCACGGTCAGTGCTTTCCTGACCGTGGGTACGCTCCGTCTGACGTAGCGTGAATTTGATCCCCGGAGCGCAACGAGTCCCGTTGCTCTTGAATCTTTAACAAAAGCCCACGGTCAGGAAGGCACTGACCATGGCTACCCAAACGAAACCGATTAGTCAATCGTGGCGGGCGCCGCGCAGGACTTCCACGGCGTGCGGCAGCAGCGTAGCGATGGTTTGCAGGCATTCCGTAGCGCCACGGGGACTGCCCGGCAAGTTGACGATCAGCGTGCTGCCGCGAATTCCGGCGACAGCGCGGGAGAGGGCGGCACGCTCCGTGCTGGCGCGGCCCGCCTGGCGCATCGCCTCGGCGAGGCCGGGGACCAGCCTGGAGCAGATGGCCGCGGTGGCTTCCGGTGTGCTATCCCGCGGCCCAAGTCCGGTACCCCCGGCGGTGAGAATCACGTCCAGCTCATCGCGATCGGCAAGCCCGGCGAGCAGCATGCGCAACGGCTCCTCGTCGTCGGATACCACGTGGCGGGAGAGCACGCGCCAGCCCTTTTCGGTGCAAAGCGCGGCCAGCGCCGGACCGGTAGAATCCTGGCGCTCGTTGCGGGAAACGCTGTCGCTGACGGTGATGACGGCAACGCGCATGGCAGGAAAGAACCGGGAAGCTAGGCCGGCTCGGAGTCGCGGGCGGCTTCATCCTGTAGCCGCAGGCCTTCCATCAGCAGGCCCTGCGTGGAGCGCTGAATGGTTTCCTGATCGCTCGAGGCGTTGAAATCGATCTCGAAGGTGCCATCGGTCCAGCTCATGATGCCGTAGACGGCCTGCTCTCCGGCGATGGGACCGAACACGGCGTGCTTGCAGGCCCCGGCGGTGAACCACATCTCGCACTTTTCCGCGCCGCGGCTGACCGTCAGCTTGCAATTCTTCTGGCCCATTTCCAGCGATTGCAACAGGTCAATAATGCTCATTTCTTCGAGGCGGCCTTCGAGCACGCCGGGCCGCTTGGCCTTCTGCTGAAGCTTTTCGAGCTGCAGGCGATCGATCACCTTCTTGGCGCGGCGCAGCAGCTCCTTCATGAAAAACGGCTTCTGGATGAAATCCTCGGCGCCGTCCACCATGGGCCGCAGTCTTTCTTCGATGTCGCCGCGCCCGGCCAGGAAGATGAACGGGGTGTTCTTGGAGGCCTCGCGGATGCGGATCTTTTCATAGAACTGGCGGCCGTCCACCCCGGGCATTTTGTAGTCGCACACAATCAGGTCGGGGGACTGTTCGACGACCTTCAACAGTGCGTCCACGCCGTCGCCCGCCGTGAGCACCTCGGCGTGCGGCTCGAAGCCTTTCACCAGCAGGTCACGAACCAGGGGATTATCGTCCACCACCAGGACGCGGACGGCCTTCATCGCCCGGCCCCCCGGCCCTTTGCCGCGCGGCGCGCGGCTGGGCGCACGGCGCTCTTGCGGCGGTAATCGCCGCGCTGGCCGCCGGTTTTTTCCACCAGGCAGATGCCGGTAATTTCCATGGTGCGGTCGAGCGCTTTGGCCATGTCGTAGACGGTCAGGGCGGCCACGGCCACCGCGGTCAGCGCCTCCATCTCCACCCCGGTTTGCGCGCTGGTGCGGGCCACGGCTTCGAGTTCGACCCCATTGTGGAGGAGGCGCGTGGTCACGTCAACGTGCGTGAGCGACAGGGGATGGCAGAGAGGAATCATTTCGCTGGTGCGCTTGGCGGCGGCGATTCCGGCGATGCGCGCGATTTCCAGGGGATCGCCTTTGGGGATCTTGTGCCCGCGGATGGCGGCGAGCGCCTGGCGCCCGATGCGCACGAAGCCGCGCGCGCGCGCGGTGCGTGCGGTGACGGGCTTGGCGCTCACGTCCACCATGCGCACGCCCCCGCCCTCCGCGGGAGCGCGGTAATGCGAAAGCCCCGCCGTGCTCTGCCCGTTCCGCTTCTGCTTCACCGGAAAAAGTGTATCCCGCGAAATGATGGGACTTCCTCCTCCCCTGGGGTCGAACCCCTTAGAGCCTTCCCGCTAAGGCAATATCCGTTTGTCGGAAATCGATTCCAGCCGCCAGCAACGGCTCATCCAGTGTCTTGGCGACGGCGTAGGCGAAACAATCTCCAAAATTGAGGCCGGCAGGATGCCGCCCCTTCCCGTACCTCCGCCAGGCCACGCGGGCGACCTCGACCTGCTCGGCATCAACGGGCACGATCGCGAAACCTGCCAGATTCAGAAAGAGATCGAACTCGCGGCCGGCGGCTTCTCCGCGTCTCGCTTCCACTACGATGCCCGTTTCCAGCACATTGGCGGCGGAGATCAGCCGCGACTCGGCTTGCGTGATGAGCTCCAGATACCGTTCTCTTTCCGGCTCCGCCAGCAGGATGGCCAGCACCGCAGAGGAATCGATCACCATCACCGTGGAATTCCCTGAGCGTCGTATCCGAGAATTTCATCCTCAGACCGCTTATCTAAGACCGGGAGAGCGTCCACGCGCCGGAGGATGTCCTCCAGTTTTTCCCGGAGGATGCGTTCCCGCTGGCGGCGCTTCAATCGTTCGAGCCGCTCCTGCAACGCGCGTTCGATGGCCACAGTGATCGATTCTCCCGTCTCGCGCGCCACCTGCCGGGCCAGGCGTTCGGTCTGGGCATTCTTAATGCTGAGAGGCATCTGGAGAGTCCCCAAGGCGTATTCTACCATACAACCTGCACATATATACGTATAGATTCGATGCGCTGGGGGCCCGAGGGCAACCCTTCGATTCCCCACCAGCACTAGGAGCGGTTAGATTTTCACCAGGCACCACTCCTCGGTCCAGGGCAGACGGGACATCTGGCGCGCGGGGCCGCTGGGCTCGACGATGAAGGCGTCGGACCAGTTTGCTCCGATGCCGTTCGCAGGGTCATAGAGGCCGGGCTCGACGGAAAAGTTCATGCCCGGCTCGAGCATCGTGTAGTCGCCCAGGGCAAGGTAGGGCGGCTGATGGCCCTCGTAACCCTGACCGTGGGCCGGGCGGTGATAGATGTACTGCGCCATGCCCTGCTGCACCTGGAATTTGTGGATCTTGTAGGCCACGGTAGAGCAGGTGACCCCGGCGATGGACTCTTCGCGCTGCATGATGCAGCAGTCGCGGCTCACTGCCCACAGCTTCTTCATGTGATCGTTGATGGGGTGGATGAACATGGCGCGGTAGAGCTCGCCCCCGCAACCGGCAATGTGCACGCCCCCTTCAATCTGAATGGCCTGGCCGCGCGTGATCTTGTTGTAGATGAACTGATTGGGATGCGGCGAAGCCGTGCTGCGCCCGACGCGGCAGGCCACGCCGAGAGAGATGCCCACGGCGGTGTGCGGGGCGCCATCGCGCTTGATGTCCTTCATCATCAGGTCCACGCCGTACTTGGTAGCCGCGTGCCCGATCTCCCAGTCGGTCAGGTCCGTGCCGTGCTCGAGCAGCAGGTCGCGCGCGTAGGCATGGGCCAAATTGAAGTAGTTGTAAGCGCGGCGGGAGAGGGCGATTTCTTCGGGCGTTTTGCGCATGCGCATGCCCATGCAGGTCTCGCCGGCTGAGCCCATCTCCTTGCCCAGGATGCTCACCACTTTTTTCTGCATGGAGGGCCGCAGTTCGCTATCCGCCACCAGGGATTTTCCGGCGTGGCCGCGCTTCTTGAGCGCCTTGAGCATCCACTCGGTGAGGTCCACCTTGGCGCCCATCTGCACGATGCCCTCATTGGGAAAGGCGCCCTGGGCGTGGTGCCAGTCGAAATACATCTCGCCGTCCTTGTACCACCAGGAGCGCATCAGGTCGCGGTCGAGCGCCGCGTGGAACCACACCGGATCGCCTTGGAGCGGAAGAAAGACATTGATCAGGCGCTCGGTGGTGGTGTGCCACATTCCGGTGAAGTAGATGATGTTCCAGCGGTCGGTGAGCAGGATTCCTTCGTAGCCATCCTCGGCCAGCTTGTCGCGCAATTTCTGGGCGCGTCCCTGGTGCCATTCCAGGGGCATGCGGTCGAGCGTGGAGGGCTTCAGATCGTCCTCCTTCAAGAAGAGCGCCGCGGATTTCTTTCCCGCGGTTTGCGCGGCGGCTGCTGCTGCTGCTGCCGCGGCAGGAAACGACACGGCGGCTCCGGAGGCGGCGACGGCTCCCCCGGTTGAGGCGAGAAATTCTCGGCGGTTGATCATGACATTCTCCTCCCTTCCATGATTGCAATCCGAGCCACAGCACAGGGCAGGCCGATTGCAGCGCTTGTCCCTGCGGGCTCGATCAAGACTGCGGTCAAAACACAAAGGGTCTTTCGGCAGCAGACACGGCAAATATCACACTTCAGCGGATTTTGAAAGCAGGGCTTCTGGCGCGCCGCGTTGGCAGCCGGGCACAGGATTGCGCCGCCGATGGCTGCGCGATATGCTCGCGCGGCCAGTGCGGGCTGCAGGTTCCGCGCACGGGCTGGATTCCAATTTCGATGGGCGGAGGGTGGGCATGCGTTACGGGCGCGTGGTCTTGGGGATGCTGGGGGCGGTCCTGCTCGGGAACATGGCGCTACGCGCCCGGCCTGCTGACCAGGGCCAGAGCTACGATCCCAAACTGTTCACGGAAATGCGCTGGCGGTGCATCGGGCCGTTCCGCGGCGGGCGCACGGTGGCCATCGCGGGGATTCCGGACCAGCCGGATGTGTTTTACATCGCCGCGGTGAACGGCGGAATCTGGAAGACCACGGACATCGGGCGCACCTGGACGCCCATTTTTGACGAGCAATCCACGGGCTCGGTGGGCGCGCTGGCGATCGCGCCCTCGGACCCGAACACGATTTACGCCGGTAGCGGAGAGGGATTGCAGCGACCGGACCTTTCGGTGGGCAACGGCATGTACAAATCGACGGATGGCGGGAAAACCTGGCGCCACCTGGGCCTGCGCGACGCGCAGCAGATTGCCAGCATCCTGGTGGACCCGCGCGACGCGAACCGCGTGTACGTGGCCGTGGTGGGGCATCCCTACGGGCCCAACGCGGAGCGCGGCGTCTTCCGTTCCAAGGATGGCGGCGAATCCTGGCAGAAGGTCCTGTACCGCGACGAGAATACGGGCGCGGCGGACCTGGCGTTCGNATCCTTCGAACCCGCAGACCATTTACGCAGTGCTGTGGGCAGCGCGCGTGGCGCCGTGGGAGGTGCGCAGCGGCGAATCGTTTATCGTGCCAGGCAGCGGGCTCTACAAATCTACGGACAGCGGAGACACCTGGCGGCCGCTAACGAAGGGCCTGCCGGGCGGGGAGGAGGGCCTGGGACGCATGGGCATCGCCGTGGCTCCCAGCCAACCCCAGCGCATTTATGCCTCGGTGGAAGCCCGGAAGAATCCCGGCGTGTACCGTTCGGACGATGGCGGCGAATCCTGGACGCAAACGAACGTGGACCGGCGCATCGGAGGCCGCGGTCCGGGAGGGATGGGCATCGCGGTGGCGCCGGATAATTCCGACCGCGTTTATGTGGCCAATACGTCTACTTACCGCTCGGATGACGGGGGGCGCACATTCACGGCAATCAAAGGCGCGCCGGGCGGAGACGATTACCAGCACATTTGGATCAATCCGCGCAACCCGCAAATCGTGGCGCTGACCAGCGATCAAGGCGCAACCATCAGCCTGAATGGCGGGGCCACGTGGAGCTCCTGGTACAACCAGCCGACGGCGCAGTTCTATCACGTGACCACGGACACGCGGGTTCCCTACCGGGTGTACGGGGCGCAACAGGAGAGCGGCTCGGTGGGCACAGACAGCCGCGGCGATGATGGCGCCATTACCTTCCGCGAGTGGCACGCGCTGGGCGTGGAGGAATACGGCTACATCGCGGTGGAGCCGCTGGATCCCGACGTCCTGTTTGGCGGGCGGGTGACGCGCACCAATCAACGCACCTGGGAAGTGGCGGACGTTGCGCCCGAAGTGTTGAAGCGCGGGGAATACCGCTACGTGCGCACGCTGCCCATCGTCTTCTCGCCGCTCGAGCCGCACACGCTGTTTTTCGGGGCGAACGTTGTGTTCAAGTCCACCACCGGCGGGCGCAGTTGGCAGGTGATCAGCCCGGACCTGACGCGCGAGAATTACGAGGTGCCCGCGAACCTGGGCGTGTTCAGCGCCTCCGATCCGGAAAAGGGAAAGCATCGCGGGGTGATTTACGCCCTGGCGCCCTCGCCGAAGGATATCGGCCTGCTCTGGGCCGGAACGGACGATGGGTTGATTCAGGTGACGCGCGACGCCGGAAAAAGCTGGAGCAACGTGACGCCCGCATCGCTGACGCCGTGGAGCAAGGTGGCCGGGATGGAAGCTTCGCATTTTGACGCCGCGGAGGCCTATGCGGCCATCAACCGCATCCGCCTGGACGATCTCCGGCCGCACGTGCTGCGCACACGCGACGGCGGCAAAACCTGGGAGGAAATCATCCGCGGCCTGCCGGCGGACGAACCGGTAAACGCGGTGCACGAGGATCCGCAGCGCCGCGGACTGCTGTTTGCGGGCACGGAAGGCTCCGTCTACGTCTCCTTCGACGACGGGGACAACTGGCAATCACTGCAGTTGAATCTGCCGCACACCTCGATGCGCGACCTGACCATCCACGGCGACGATCTGATCGTGGGCACGCACGGCCGGTCGTTCTGGATCCTGGACGACATTACCCCGCTGCGGCAGCTTTCCGCGCAGGTGGCAGGCACCGACGTCCATCTCTTCCGCCCGCAGACCGCCTGGCGCTTCCGCCGGGATCGCAATACGGACACGCCGCTGCCGCCGGAAGAGCCTGCGGGGCAGAATCCCCCGGACGGGGCGATCATTGATTACTACCTGAAAGACGCGGCCACAGGGCCGGTGACGCTGGAAATTCTGGACGCGCAGGGACAAACGGTGCGGCGGTATGCCAGCACGGACCCGCCGCTGGATATGGCCGCGGTGGGCAAAGAAGAGCCGATTCCGACATATTGGGTGCAGGTCCCGCAAATTCTCTCCGCAGCCGCGGGAATGCACCGCTTCGTTTGGAACCTCCACGGCACGGCTCCCGATTCGCTGGAGCACGGTTATCCCATTTCCGCCATCATCCACCGGACGCCCCGCGAGCCGCAGGGCGTGCGCGCGTTGCCCGGCAGTTACGCGGCAAAGCTGACCGTGGCGGGGAAAAGCTACACGCAACCGTTCGAACTGAAGATGGACCCGCGGGTAAAAGCCGCGCCGGAAGCGCTGGCGCAGCAATTCCGCGCGGAAAGCGACGCGGTGGCCGGGATCAACGAATCCGCGGCCGCGCTGAAGCAGTTGAAAGCACTGCGCGCCCAGTTGAAGGACCGCGGCCAGCAGGCCGGCGCCGGGGCCGTGGGGGATGCCATCGCCGCGCTCGATAAGCGGCTTGAAACGCTGGAAGGGGCTGCGCGCTCGCGGTTTTTCGGCTTGCCGCCGGCGGGCAAGGAGAAGGAAAACTTTTCCACGCTCAACCAGCATTTCTCCGGACTGTTGCGCACCGCGGATAGCTGCGACTGCGCGCTGACCGCGCAGGCCGCGGCAATACAGAACGAATTGAACGCGGCGCGAACCGCGCTGGCGGCGGAGTGGAAGCAGATTCAATCCAGCGACGTGCCGGCCCTGAACCAGAAGCTGGAAAAGGCCGGGCTGCCGATAGTCTCGGCGCATGCCGGAAAGGGGCAGGCCATCAGCGACGACGCGGACCTGGACGAAGACTAAAGCGACGAGCACCTGCGGGCGGAAGCATAAAGCGCGCAACAGTCTCCGGGCCGCCGGCGGTGGAAACTGCGCCGTAAATTGATGTCGCGGCCGATGCAGGGCAGAAGTGGGCGAACAGCCTGAATGCGTTTCCGCAGATTCCGGCTTCACACGCTGGGTAACGGCGCCGGCGTCCCTCCTGGTTGGCGCGGCGTTTTTTGCGCTGTGGTTCTGGCTGCTGCCGCGATGGCTGGGCTTTCGGGTGGAGACGGCGGGCGCGGCGCGCTGGCGCTGGCTGGCGGCGATTCCCTCCGTCTTGGGATTCGCCGTTGCGCTGCGCTGCGTGTGGGACTTCGGCTGGACGGGGCGCGGCACGCCGGCCCCGTTCATTCCTCCGCAGCGCCTGGTGGTGGTGGGCTTCTACCGTTACGTGCGCAATCCGATGTACGCGGGCTTCGCCGCGGGATGGATCGGGCTGTGGATCGTGTTCGGGGTGGCCAATCCGGCGGTGATTGCGGCCGTGGCTGCGGCCGCCCTGGGCGTGCATCTATTTGTGTTGTTCTACGAGGAGCCGGCGCTGCGGAAGAAATTCGGCGCCGAATACGAGGAGTACTGCCGCCACGTGCGGCGCTGGTGGCCGCGGCTGCGGCCCTGGGATAAGATGCCCTGACCGCAGCAGTCCTGCGCCAGGGATGAGGCACCGCTCGATGCTTGGAAATGGACTCCCTGCTCTGCGCTCACAAGGAGGAGCGATGAAGACCACACTCGTTGCATTGCTGATTTGCGCCTGCGCGTTTGCCTACGCGGAATCACCGGCGCGCACCCCGGCGGCTGGCGAAAAACATCCGCAGAAGAAGCTAATTGCCGCGCCAGGCTCTCCGTCCATGGGGCTGCCCTTCTCTCCCGGACTGATGGTCGGCGACACTCTGTATCTTTCCGGCGTCATCGGCGCGGACGCAAGCGGGCAGCCGGTGGCTGGAGGACTGGAGCCGGAGATGCGCCAGGCCTTTGCCAATGCCTCGGCAACGTTGAAAGCGGCGGGCATGGACTTCTCCGATGTGGTTTCCGTGGTGGTCTATCTCGGGGACATCAAAGACTATGGACCGATGAACACCATTTACAAGGAGTACTTCAAGACGGAGCCGCTGCCCACGCGCTCCACGGTGGCGGTGAGCGGACTGGCCCGCGGCGCGAAAATGGAAATCACCATGACCGCGGTGCGCACGAAATAAAAGCCGGATGAGAGTAGCGTCCTCATCTCCTCTGAATTCCAAGGGCGCGTCAGGGCACGCTTTCAAGCGTGCCGCCACGACCGCCACGCGAAACGGCTTTAGCCGCTGAGGCCTGCCCGCATGATGAGCCACGTCTAAGAACGCGCCCAGACACGACCAGAATCTAGAACAGCACCGGGACGAGCTACAGCGGACGGCAGCGCAGTTCACCACAGGAACACCCGGATTGCCCGGGGCGGGTCCCGGGGCTAGCATGGGCGTAACGGAGATCCGTTCATGCGCTACTTCTTCCTGTCCTCCACCGGATACCTATTTCTCGCCGGAACGCTTTTGGCTTGCGGCGCACTCGCGCAATCCGGCCAGAGTACGCCGCCGGCGCAGTCTCAGGATTCGTCTACAAGCCCCGCAGCGGACAAGCCCAAAGATGGCCAGGCCAACTCCGGGGCTAAAAAGGTCTACACGAACGACGACTTGAAGACCATGCACGGCGATAGCCTTTCCGTGGTGGGCACTACCGGCTCGCAGAAAAAGCCGGCCACAAGCAACAACACGAAAAACGAGCAGCGCGAGCAGGCCTACTGGCATAACCGCGCGCAGAAGCTGCGCAGTCAGATTGCCGAAGTGGACGCACAAATCGCGCAAATCACCCATGACAATTCCCAGACGGACTCGGGTGGAGGTGCGGGCGCAACCGCAGGATCGAATCCCATTTATTTTGGCGGCCAGGGCGTCCGGCTGAATAACCTGCGTGGGCGCAAGGCCTCTATTGAGAAACAGTTGGATGATCTCGCAGAGGAGGCACGCAAGGCGGGCGTCCCTCCAGGCTGGTTGCGTTAGGCCAACTTGTTCAAGACTGCGTTCTCTTACTGCGAGCGGCGCAACGGGATTCCGTGATGCTGGACACCGGCGGCGTCCCGAGGAAAGAGTCCAAAGAGGGGAAGCGATGAGCAACTTGAGAAAGTGGCCTTGGATAACCGCCCTCTTTGCGGCCGCAGTGCTGGTGTTCACGCAGGGGTCTGCAGCGCTTCCGCAAGGCGGGCAGGCACAGGGACAGAAGCCGCCGGCGCCGGATGCCACGCCCGCGCAACAGGGTTCCTCGTCCCAGGATTCCGGCTCAGTAGCGGATGCAGCGCGCAAGGCGAAGGCCAAAAAGGAAAAGCCGGCATCCAAGAAAGTCATTACGGATGACGATCTCTCCTCCATCAAGGGCGACGGCGTTTCCGTAGTCGGGGACGAGAGCGCCGTCGTCGAGGACAAATCCGGCGCGGACAAACCGGCCAACGCCACCCAAGCAAAAGCCGGCGTAAAGGATGAAGCCTACTGGCGCGCGCGAGCGAAGCAAATCCGCGACCAGCTGGACGCCGTGGATCAGCAGATTGCGAAGACCGAGGATGATATCAAGAAGGGTGGCGGCGCCGGCTTCGACCCGCAGACCGGACTGACTCAAAGCGTAGTTTATTTTGAGGACCGCAATACCAAACTGAAAAAGCTCCAGGAGAAGAAGGCGGCATTGCAAAAGCAGATGGACGATCTGGAAGACGAAGCACGAAGGGAAAACGTGCCCTCCGGCTGGCTGCGCTAGGTGGGGTCTTCCTTGACTGCACGTTCCAAAGTTATTTCCCGCGGCTTCCCTCATCTTATCGGGGAGGCGGTGCACGACTCGATCATCACCGTCGGCAACGGCGGCGCCGATACAACTCGCGCCGCCTTCACCCTCTTCTATAATCAGGGAACGGCGCGCTACGATCTGGAGCAGACGCTCCAGCCGGATGAGCAGATGTGGATTGACGTGGGCAAATTGATCTCCGGGCATGCGCCGGACAAGAGCGGAAACGTGCTGCCCGATGGCCTGGCTACAGGCTCTTACGAAGCTCACGACCTGACGCACAGGGGCGCGGGCACGCTCTTCGAAGGCAAGGTGATCTACGACAAGACCTACGGCCACGCCGCCTACGGCTGCGCGCTGTGCTGCGGCTGGGGGCGTCCCTATCTGGTGTACGATCCGCTGGCCTTGGCGATGGGGTATCCGCTCCCGGACTTCGTCTACGCGCCGGACGAATGCCAGAACGGCCTGGACGACGACGTGAGCGATGCCTTCTACGGCTCCTGGATGACCGGGAGCACGTCCATCGCCACGGTGGATTATTATGGCACCCACACAGGGGTGGCTCAGGGCTCGACCACCACACAGGCGTATGGATGTCTCAACAACAATGACGATTTCCGGAACTGTCCACTTCTCTGTTACAGGCCAAGCGGCCCGGTCAACGTGACACTGAAGCTGCAGACGAATCCGTATAATTCTCTCTTTGTCGGCACGGACCCGAATTTGGCGAGTGCAAACTCAATTTTCGCCACGGTCTCGCCAACAGGCGGCACTTTCACAACCAGTTCCTCGAACTCGCCCGATACTTTCACTCCCGTGCAGTCGGGAGGTCCGGGGTGGGTTGTGAATACGACCACGCAGAGTACAAACTCCGGGGACCGAAAGATCACGGTCACGTATACGGTCAGTGGCCAGGGTTCCGCCACGCAGTCGCTGAACGAAACCGCCCGACAGTTCGCGTATGCGACAAACAACACGCCGAGCAACACCTGTACTGGTTACGGTTATACATACCTCTATGTCTATACCCCGTATACCCATCCTGATGGGGCGGCCGTACAGCCTGGGCTTGGATTGGATGGTGTAGTAGTGACAGAAAGCTTCAACCCGCAGCTCCCCTCCGGGTACGATACGGGCAGCGGGTCGCTGGACGCAAACAGCGAGTTTACAGATAAACTCGGAGTGTGTAGTCCCAGCCCCCTTACACCCTTCTCAATCACTGTCACCCAAACGCTCTCGATTGAGGGCTATCAGGTCCGCCAGAACTCATTGACATTCGCGGACACTGGGCTGACGTACACAAGTCTTGGGCCAAACCAATGACGCGATCAGAGGAAGGCATGAGGAGAACTGCACAGCACGTGGCGCTCTTGCTGCTCCTGCTCTCCCCGGGGCGAAGTTTGGCGCAGTCAGTGGAAGGTGAATATCAATCCCCCAAGAAACTGCTTGCAATCAAGATCCCCGTGTTTGACGTCCACAACGAGTCGCTATTGGATGCGGTTTGGAAACTCGCGCGTACGGCTCCCTTTGGATTCGGATTTGAGAAGCCGTTGACCGGCAGGTTCCTGGACCCCGATATTCCGAGTCCTCAATTGAATCTCCACCTGGAGGACAAGTCTGCCGGTGAAATCCTCACTGCGCTATGCGAAGCGGACTCACGGTACGCCTGGTCAATCGAAGGAGTCACCGTCAATTTGTTCTCCCGATCCGTCCTCAACGATCGTACCTACCTGCTGAATCGGACGATCGAAATGTTTGAATTGGAAAAGGTGACCGACATCCAGGTCGGGCTGTTCGCCATTGCGCGCCAGCTTCCCCTTCCGGCAGAGCACATCGCCCACGTCCAGATCGGGGGTGACGATCCGTACCCGCCAGAGCCCTGGACGGCCACGTACAGGAACTTGACCGTTCGTCAGATCTTGAACCGATTGGCGACACATGGTGGGCCATGCGGAACCTGGATTTCAGGGGGCTCGCGGGAGCTCTACACTTTTGGATTCTTTAACACACACCTTTCCTCAAAGAAGCCTCCTCCTGGGGTCCATAAATCGACACAGCCGCCTCCGAAGGGCCCTTAAGTCCGACCCAGACCATCTCCATTGAAGGCTACCAGGTACGGCAGAACTCGCTGGTTTATTCTAGCGCCGGTGTTTCGCTCACCAGTCTGGGGCCGACACAATGATCCAACGCTTGAATAGGTTGAAATGGGCTCCCGTGTTTGCCGCGTTGCTCTTGCTAGCAGGGCCTGGGATCGGCCGCGGACAAACGCCGGGAAGGCAAGCCCTGCCGAAGGAAAGCCTGCTGGACACGAAAGTCCCCACCTTCGAGCTGGAAAACCAGACGCTTCTGGATGGGATTTGGAAGCTCGCTCGCGGCCCAGCTCCGTTTGGATTCGGGTTTGAGAAAGTATTGAAGCAGAAGTCGTCCGACCCGGAATTGCCTGACCCACGAATCAGCATCCAGTTGCGGGAAAAGTCAGTCCGTGAAGTACTGGAAGCGCTTTGCCAAGCAGACGGCCGTTACGTTTGGTCCGCGGACGGAAGCACGATAAATCTGTTCCCTAAAGCTGTGGCCGACGATCCTGCTTATTTGATCAATCGGAAATTGGTCCGATTCGTGCTGAAGGATGCGACCGACATTCAAGACGGCCTCTTAGCGATCGTGCACCAACTGCCCCCTCCCGAGGAGCAAATCGCTATCGCCCAGGTTGGCGGCGCAGGTGATCCCTACCCGCCGGAGCCATGGAGCCTAACACTCGAAAATCGGAACGTGCGCGAAGTGGTGAATCGCCTGGCGTGGCACGGAGGACAGTGCGCAGTATGGATCTTTGGCGGTGCAAGGGATTTTCGGGCGTTCGGATTCTTTAATACCTACCTCTGCCCAAAGAAACCGCCTACTCGGGTCCCTAAATCGACACAGCCGCCCCCCAAGAGCCCCTGAATCTGAACCGCACGGGCGCGTTTTGGGCTGCGCACCGACAATGCCTCAGCCGACGGGCACGCCCCCTCCTCCGCGCTCAGGACTCGCCGCCATCGGCATGGCGATTCAGGGCTGGGGTTTGGGGGCGGGCGGCGCATCTGTGGGCGCAGCCGGCGCGGGAGGCGGGGCAGGAGGTTGCGGCGAGGGGGCCGTGGCGAGCTGCTGCGACGTGGGCAACTGGGAAGAGTCCCAGCCGCCGCCCAGGGCCTCGATCAACTGCACGCAGGTGGTGATCTGCGCGGTGCGCAAATTGACCGCAGTCACCTGGTTGGACTGCAGACTGACCTGCGCGGTGACCACGTTGAGGTAGGGATCGAGTCCCAGCTTGTAGCGAGCGGTGGCCAGCTCGAGATTACGGGTGGCCGCGGTGACGGCGGCATCCTGCTGCTGGATTTCCACCGAGAGGATGCGCAGGCCCGAAAGCCCGTCCTCGACCTGCTGGAAGGCGGTGAGCACGGTCTGGCGATAGTTGGCCACGGTCTGATCGTACTGCGCCCGGAATTGCTGCACCGTGGCCCGGCGGAGGCCGGCATCGAAGATCGTTTCGGCCAGCGCGGGTCCCACGGAAAAGAAGCGGCTGGGCCAGGTGAACCACTGAGCGATGTGCGTGCTTTGCAAACCGGCCGCCGCGTTCAAAGAAACCAGCGGGTAGTAGGCGGTCTGGGCGATGCCAATCTGCGCATTGGCCTGGGCGACGGCACGCTCGGAGGCGGCAATATCCGGGCGGCGCTCGAGCAGCTGCGAGGGCACGCCAAAAGGAATGGCCGGGGGCCGGGTGGCCAGCGGCTCCGGAGCCAGAGAAAATTCCGAGGCGGGCATTCCGGTGAGCGTGGCGATGGCGTGCTCAAATTGCGCCCGGGCAATTCCCACGGCGGTGGCCTGCGCGCGGGTGGATTCCAGGATGGTCTGCGCCTGGGCCACGGCTTCGTCTGAACTGATCCCCGTCTCGTAGAGCACCTTGGTCAGGTCCAGGGACTCCTGATAGCTCACCACGGTCGAATCGAGAAGCTGCTTCAGGGCATCCTCGCCGCGCAGCGAAAAATAATCCCCAGCGAGCTCCGCCTGGATGGAGAGCCGGACGTTTTCCAGGTCGGCGGCGCTCACCTGGGCGCCGGCAGAGGTGGAGCGCACGGTGTTGCGCACCCGGCCAAAGAGATCGGGCTGCCAGGTGGCGTCAAAGGGGAGAGAGTAAGCGGTGAACACTTGCTGCGAGGAGCTGCCCTGCCCTCCGGCGCCGAAGGTACCGTTGGTGCTGGAAGCACGCTGCGCGGTGATCGAGGGAGAAGTGGAGACCGTGGGGAAATACTGGCTGCGCGCCTCGCGCACCAGGGCGCGGGCGGCGAGAAAGCCGGCGGCGGCCGCGGCCACGTTCTGGTTGGAGACGTCCACTTTCTCTTCCAGAGAATTCAGCTGCGGATCGTTGAAGATCTCCCACCACTTGCCGCGCAGGGCATTGTCTTTGGGCTGCGCGGACCTCCAGCCCTCGGTCTGGGTGAGGTCGGCGGGGGTCAACTCCTTGTAGGCCGCAGGCGTTTCTGCGGCGGGCGTATGGTATTTCGGGCCGACGGTGCAGGCCTGGAGCAGCGGCAGTGCCAATCCCGCGGCCAGCGCAGCGTGCAAGAGCTTCGTCCGCCGGGCGCTCGATGCAGGCACGCGGCGCTGCGCTGCGTGCGCCGGCGGCGGGAGGCCGGAGCCGGGGGCCCGCAGGATGCTGACGGCACGATTCTGGCGGGTGACTATGTGCATTCGCCCTCAATCTCCCGGCTGGTGGTGCGGGGTGGCGCCTGCGGCGCCGTGGCGGAAGGCATCCCACCACAGGCGGAGCCGGTCAAAGTACAGATAGACGACCGGGGTGGTGTAGAGCGTGAGCATCTGGCTGACAATCAGCCCGCCGACAATGGTGATCCCCAGGGGCCGGCGCAGCTCCGAGCCCACACCGGTGCCGACCGCCAGGGGCAGAGCGCCGAGCAGCGCGGCCATAGTGGTCATGGTAATGGGCCGGAAGCGCAACAGGCAGGCCTGGTAGATGGCGTCCCGCGAATTCTTGCCCTCGTTGCGCTCCGCGGCCAGGGCGAAGTCAATCATCAGGATGGCGTTCTTCTTCACGATGCCGATGAGCAGGATGATGCCGATGAGCGCGATGACGCTCATATCCATCCGCACCAGCAGCAGCGCCAGCACCGCACCCACGCCCGCCGAGGGCAGCGTGGAGAGAATGGTGATGGGGTGCATGTAACTCTCGTAGAGAATCCCCAGCACGATATAGACGGCCAGCAGGGCGGTGAGAATCAGGAAGGGTTCGGTGGCCAGCGCGTCCTGAAAAGCCTGCAGGGTACCGGAAAACATCCCGTGGATGGTGGGGGGCATGCCGATGCTCTGCTCCATCTTCAGGATGTTCTGCGCGGCGTCGCCCAGGGCCACGCCGGGGGCCAAGTTGAAGGAAAGGGTCACCGAGGGGAACTGTCCCTGGTGGTTTACGGAGAGGGGCGCGGTAGTGGTCTCCAGGCGGGTGATGGCGCTCAGCGGCACTTCCCCGCCAGCGGACGGGTGCACATAAATGTTGTCCAAGCCCTTCGGGTCCTGCCAGAAACTCGGGGCCGCTTCCATCACCACGTGATACTGGTTCAGCGCCGTGTACATCACGGAGACCTGGGCCTGGCCGAAAGCCAGGTACAGGGTGTTGTCAATCATCTGCGGAGTGATGCCCATGCGTGCCGCGGTCGGGCGGTCGTAGGCGAGCATGGCCTGCAATCCGCTGTTCTGCTGATCCGTGTTCACGTCGGTGAGCCCGGGCAGCTTGCGCATTTCCTTGAGCAGCCGGGGACCCCAAGCCACCAAATCCTCCAGGTTTTCGCTCTGAATGGTGTACTGGTACTGGGCGCTGCTGAAGCGGCCGCCGATGCGCAGGTCCTGGCCGGCCTGGAGAAAGACCGAGGCGCCGGGAATGCTCATGAGCTGCGGCCGCAAGCGATTGATGATCTGGCTGGCGTTGAGCTTGCGCTCGGCGAGCGGCTTCAGGGTGACGAACATGAAGCCGCCGTTGGTGGCCCCGCCGCCGACAAAGGCGGTGGCGTCGACCACGGCGGGATCGCTCTTGACGATGCCCACGAAGCGCCGGACGTCGGCCTGCATGGCCTGGAAGGAGATGTCCTGCGCGCCCTGGATGCCGCCGTAGATCATTCCGTTGTCCTGCTGGGGGAAGAAGCCCTTGGGCACCACCTTGAAGAGATAGAAGTTCATGCCGATGGTAAAGAGGAGCACGCTGAGAGTGAGCGCGGGATGCTCGAGCACCCAGGCCAAAGTGCGCTCGTACAGATTGAGAATCCATTCGAAGACCCGCTCGCTGGCCTTGTAGAGACGCCCGTGGCTGTCCGCTTGCTCGCGCCTGAGCATGAGCGAGCACATCATCGGCGTGGTGGTGAGGGAGATGAGCAACGAAACCAGGATGGCCGCGGAGAGGGTGACGGCAAATTCGCGGAACAGGCGTCCCACAATACCGCCCATCAGGAGGATGGGAAGGAACACGGCGACCAGGGAGAGGCTGATGGAAAGGACGGTGAAACCGATTTCCTTGGCCCCCTCCAGGGCCGCTTCCATGGGCTTCATGCCCTGCTCGAGATAGCGAGAGACGTTTTCGATGACCACGATGGCGTCGTCCACCACGAAGCCGGTGGAGATGGTGAGGGCCATGAGCGAGAGATTGTCGATGCTGTAGTGAAACAGATACATGACGCCGAAAGTGCCGATCAGGGAAACAGGGACGGCGACGCTGGGAATGAGCGTGGCGCGCACGTTGCGCAGGAAGAAAAACACCACCAGGATGACCAGGATGATGGAAATCACCAGGGTGCGCTCGACGTCGTGCACGGATGCGCGCACATTCTGCGAGCGGTCCACGACCGGAGTCATCTCGATGGCCGCGGGGATGGAAGCTTTCAGCCCGGGCAGCGCCGCGCGGATGCGGTCCACAGTTTCAATAATATTGGCTCCGGGCTGGCGGTAGATGAGCACGATCACGGAGGGTTTGCCGTTGACGAATCCGGCCGCGCGGATGTTTTCCGTGGCGTCGACGACGGTGGCGATGTCCGAAAGCTTGATGGCCGCGCCCTTGTGATACCCCACCACCAGGGACTTGTAATCCTCGGCCTTGAGCAGTTGATCGTTGGCCAGGATGTCCATGGTGACCCGCCCATCGGAAAGCTGGCCCTTGGGGGCATTCGCGTTCTGGCGGTTGAGCAGCGCACTCACGTCCTGCAAGCCCAATCCGAAACTGTGGAGTTGTGTGGGATTCAATTCCACGCGGACCGCAGGCAGCGAACTTCCGACCACGTTCACCTGTCCCACACCCTCGATTTGGGAGAGCCGCTGGGCCAGGATGGTAGAAGCGGCGTCATAGAGCTTGGGGCGGTCGTAGACGGGCGAGGTCATGCCGATGATGAAGATGGACACGTCCCCCGGATTCACCTTCCGGTAGGAGGGATTGGAGGGGAGGTTGATAGGCAAATAGCTGCGCGCCGCGTTGATGGCTGCCTGGACGTCGCGCGCCGCGCCGTCAATGTTGCGGTTGAGATCGAACTGCAGGGTGATCCCTGTGTTTCCCAGATAGCTGGAAGAGGTCATTTCCGTGACGCCAGCGATGCGCCCGAACTGGCGCTCCAGCGGCGTGGCCACGGAGGAGGCCATGATTTCCGGGCTGGCTCCCGGCAGGCCCGAACCCACGGAAATGGTGGGGAAATCCACCTGGGGCAGAGGAGCCACGGGCAGGAATTTGAAGGCCACGGCTCCGGCCAGCGCAATGGCGGCAGTGAGCAGGGTGGTGGCCACCGGCCGGCGGATGAAGGGAGAGGAAAGGCTCATGGCTAGTCCGCAGGCACCGAGGCCGCTTCCCCTTCTCCTTGAGCAGCGGTGGCGCGGCGCCGCGCCAGGCGGTCGAAAAAGATGTAAATCACCGGCGTGGTGTAGAGCGTGAGAATCTGGCTGAGAATCAATCCTCCGACCATGGAGATGCCCAGCGGCCGGCGCAACTCGGACCCGATGCCGGTGCCCAGCGCCAGGGGAAGCCCGCCGAGCAGCGCGGCCATGGTGGTCATCATAATGGGACGGAAACGCAGCAGGCACGCCTGGTAGATAGCTTCCTCAGGGGGCTTGCCATCCTTGCGCTCGGCATCGAGCGCGAAGTCAATCATCATGATGCCGTTTTTCTTCACGATGCCGATGAGCAGGATGATGCCGATCAGCGCCACCACGCTCAAATCCTGGCGGCAAATCAACAGCGCGAGGCAGGCGCCGACGCCGGCCGAAGGCAGCGTGGAAAGAATGGTGACGGGATGGATGTAGCTCTCGTACAGAACACCGAGGACAATGTACACGGTGATCAGCGCGGCCAGAATCAGCAAAGGCTCATTGGCCAAGGAGGCCTGGAAGGAGGCCGCGGTCCCCTGGAAAGCGGCCTGCACGCTGAGCGGGAGATTGATGCGCTTTTCCACGGCCTGAATGGCTTCGGTGGCCTCGCCCAGGGAATAGCCCGGCGCCAGGTTAAAGGAAAAGGTGACCACGGGAAATTGGCCCTGATGATTGACCGCGAGTGGAGCAGGCCGCGACACGAAATGGGCGAAGGCGCTCAGAGGAACGGCGGCTCCGTTGATGGCCGTGACCGCGGGAGGATTGGCGGCGCCCTGAGTCGCGTTGGCCGCGGGGCCCGAAGGGCTGGTATTGGAGGTCGAGCCGCCGCTGGAGGCCGTGGTCACCGGATTCGTAAAGGTGGCCGCGGCACCCGCGGTGACCGAGCGCACGTAGATGTCGTTCAGCTTCCGCGGATCGATCTGGAAGGCGGGGTCGGTTTCCAGCACCACGTGGTACTGGTTTAACTGCGTATAAATGGTGGAAATTTCGCGCTGGCCGAAGGCGTCGTAGAGCGTCTGGTCAATCATCTGCGGCGTGATGCCCATGCGCGAGGCGGTTTGCCGGTCAATTACGAGCGCGGCGGCCAAGCCCTGGGTTTGCTGGTCGGTGGCCACGTCGCGAAGCTGCGGCAGCTTTTTCATGTCCGCCAGCATGCGGCGGGTTTCGCGATTCAGTTCCGCAGGATCCGGATCTTCCAGTGTGTACTGAAACTGGGTGCGGCTGACGCGGTCTTCCACCGTCAGGTCCTGCACGGGCTGCATGAACAAGGTGATGCCTTCCACCTGCTCGAGCTGCGGCTGCAGACGGCGGATGACATCGGTCGCGCTGATGCGCCGGTCTTCGAGCGGCTTCAGGTTGATGAGGATGCGGCCGGTGTTCAGCGTGGTGTT
>OCOJ01042425.1_pt1 | contig 80425 bp, 139 predicted proteins | sample 1539251 | NCBI WGS metagenome assembly OCOJ01 (sample SAMN01911457, study PRJEB22624) | soil metagenome | biome: Soil | place: Malaysia | collected 2012-04-30 | depth RA_metagenome m
CGGAACAATATATATGCCTGCTAGATTTTGGAATAAATTGTTTTTGGCAATAGGCACAATGCTTCACAGTAAGCTGCATTCTTATTTGTTCTCTGTCGCGTCTTTCTGCTTCCTCACGGCAAGCAGGACAACAATATTTCTGTCGCCTCCGTAATCGCCGAAATTCTTTGTTACATGTTGGGCAGATTTTTGTTTTTTTAGGTGGCACCATGTTTCATCTTCCTTCATTTATGTAAAAGTCTAAACTCTGCGCTTGAATTGCACAATCCATTTCAACTATGCGAGTATAGCAAAGAACAAGGCGAATAATAGACGTAAACACTAGAACGACTATTTATTAGAGGTAGCTTGTTTCTTTCCAAGATTAACCCTTGTTTCTTTTGGCTTGTTCTTCATCTAGTCTATCCATTAATCTTCGCAGACCTGAATTGGCATGCTCAACAATTTCAGGTGTATGTTCATGGTGCCACTTCATGTGCTCTAAGACGCGCCTTTTAGATTCACCGTGGTCTATTTCTTCTCTAAGCACAAATATGGTGGTTCCACAGTACCGACATTTGCCACAGTCACAAGAACCACAAATAGACGTTCCTCCCATAGAAGCGCCGATCACAGGTTCACCACAAACTAAGCACGGCGCATTTTCATCGTATGGTATCTCAACTTTTTCTTTCATGTATGGGTCTTTGTAGTAGGTTGCTATCCTCATATGTTATCACCTCACTCTTAGACATGTTTATGTTTTTCAATCCAGTCACGCACGGCCTTGTCAAATAATTCAGTCAAAGTTATGTCGTTTTGAATTGCAGAAATCTTCGCTTCCTTCCACAAAGCAGGGTCAACTTTCAATGATGTACATTCTTTCTTATCCATAAATACCTTTTTAATTATTAGTGGTATAAAAGACTTACGCCATTATTGGTTTTGTATCAAGCTCCAAAGGTTCAAAGTTGAGTAGACAAGCTGTTTTGCCGTGACCTTGCCACTTCCATCATGCCAGTATTCCACTGGTACTTGCGCAATCCTGAAGCCACGCCTAGCCAGCTTAACCAACAGCTCCACATCGAACAGTGAACCAGCTTTGCCCGTCATCCTATGCTTGCTCCGCATGTACGGCATCACCGCTTTCAATGCTGTTCTGCGGAAGGCTTTGAAGCCACATTGAAAATCGTCCAGCTTAACATTGAATAGCCCGCGACATAAACCTGCAAAGCTGAGACTGAAGATTCTGTGAAAGGAACTGAAACCGTGAAGCCTTGACTCTCGGCTGAATCGGCTACCGACAACAACATCCGCTTGGTCAAGCAGTTCATCAAACAAGCCTACATAGCGCGAAGGAACTGGAAAGTCAGCGTCAACCATGAACACACGTTCACCGCGTGAACAGCCTACGCCAGCGAAGAACGCTCCGCCCTTGCCCAATCGGAAGGGACTGTAAAACATTTTTACGCGACTGTCCTCGTTCATCCATTTCTGCACAATCTCGTATGTACTGTCTGAACCGTCAACGACAACCATGATTTCGTCAAACACGTTTCTAGCTTCAACGATACAAGCCTCTATCCTATCCTGTTCATTATAAGCTGGAATCACGCAAGAGTTCATGGCTTCACGTTCCTCTCCGCGTTCCGCAGGTTCAGGTTGCCTTTCAGAAACCCGTAGACCCAAGCGTACTGACGAACAACAAAATGAACGTACAACTGTAAGCATTTGGTTTTGACAGCATATTTGATTCCCGTCAACGGCGCACTCAAATAGGCAAGCAAGGATGTTGCAGCAACGTTATGCGTGAACTTGAAGGCTTTACGGTTTCGAAACTCGCCAACCAAAGTCGGATCACAACGTTTCTCATAGTACAAGGCCGCACCATTCTTCCCCCACAACGCCATCTCACCGAGAAAGCTGCGCAATGTTTGTCTGGGCATGTGCCAACTGTTCAACGACAGATGCGCAACTTTGAAACCATGTTCTTTCAGTCTCAGCGAAAAGTCTATGTCGTCATCTCCGCCCCTCCAAAACCCGCCCACAACGTCGAACACGCTTTTGCGAACGGCGATGCTCCAGCCGCGCAAAGTGTACTGCCGACTGAAACCCTGCTTCTCCGCAGTATCCCAAAACAGGTTTTCCATCCTCTGAAAGTTTCTGCCAGCTCGCGGGTGAATGCCAGCTGTGTCCAAGGCCATAACGTCAGGATGCCCCTTGAAGTATTGTTCTATCCTAGAGAAATGGTTGCAAGCGCAGATCACATCGCTATCCACGAAAGCTAGAAACTCACCCTTCGCTTCTTTAACTGCGAGGTTGCGTGCGCGTCCAAGTCCTCTGCCCAAGTCATAAACCACGCGAACCTGCCCTAGATACTTAGCCAGAATCGCGGGCGTGTTGTCAGTGCTGTGGGCATCGATGACAAGAACTTCTTTGTCGGCTGGACTTGAACGAATAACGCTTTTGAGAGAGGCTTCTAGGGTTTCGCCGTTGTTCATCGACATGACAATCGCACTAATCATTTTTCCGTGACCCCGATTTTTCAAACAAATCTAGCAATGTTGTTTTGTGCATCAAAAGGTCTAACGTCGTTTTTACTCCTAGGAATGCAAACCCTAGCCATAAAACAATCGAGAGAACAAGTAATTGCGGTAAATCATAGGTCATGCTTCCAGCCAGCCATATCATCTGTCCAGTGACTAACTCAAATGTAAATATACCACCGAATATTCCACCTGACCAACCCATCACTATCAAATATAGATGAAACACCTTCGTTGAAAGTTTGTGCTGATCTCTATGTTGTCTGGCTCTTTCTTCATCTTTTTTCTGCCATGCACGAAATCGCTCAACCAACTCTTTCATGTCGAACTTCATTTAACTACCCACCAGTCATTTCTTTCAACGTTCAACCGAAAACCGTTCCCAACCGTCCATTCAGTCACAGCCTGGATAACGCCGTTGCCACAGTTAAAATCGTTCCCGCCCAACACGCCACCAGACTTAACCTTCGGATAATAATTCAGGATGTCAGCCTTCACAAACTCGTAATCGTGGTTCCCGTCAACATAAACAAAATCCAAGTTGCCAGGCAATGCTTTAACAGCATCCGCCGAACTCTCATAAATGAATGTTACGTGGGAACCGTATTTTGCCAAACGTTTCCATGCGACTTCTCGGCCTGAAACCCAACTGGTCAACAAATGTTTCTCAAGCCTGTTCGTCAATCGTTTCTCAGTCCAACTTGTCTTATCCCGTATCGAAGCTTCAGTCTGCGTGAATGGCACGTAAGGATCAATCAGCCACAACTTAGTCACTGTAAGATTCTGCATGATGTTCTCAGCGTTAACACCATAGCCAACGCCGATCTCTGCGCCTGTCAACGGTTCATTTTTCCTTGTCAACTTCAGGTAGAGTATTGGAGGACGCGGATGACTAGCCACTGCCATTTCATACACGCCCCTAGACAGCAGCCTAATCAGGCCATAGCGAACTGGACGAGTAACAGTTTTGAACCATTCGGTCATAACATCATTCTCCAAGCCACATTCAAAGCGTCACCGAAATGTTTCAGCAGATACTTCCTGTACGTTCTTGTCAACAGGGCTTTCCAGTTGCGCAGGGCAACCTGATTATACAACCACATGTTCGCCTCCACAAAATCAAGAAACTCCTTAAACCTTTCAGGGTTAACAGCCCTGTCAACAAGGTAAGTCTGAGAAGGATCAGCCGTTGTCATAGTCATGCGATAATCAAAGTTCTGCGGGTCAACAAGTTTTTCCTTAACCGCATAATCGTACAGTTCCGTTCCGGGAAACACAATCAAGATTCCGCCATAACACAACGTCAAGCCCTTATCTCTATGTGTTCGCATCCAATCAAATGTTTCCTGCATTTCCTCTAAAGTTTCGTTTGGACTGCCGAAGATGAAGCTTGCACAAACAGCAAGTCCGTTTTCATGGCATAGTCGCACGGCCTTGTCAACCGTTTCAGTTGTTACCGTGTTCCGTTTCAAGTAGGCCAAGCTTTTGGCCGAGTGGCTTTCTATTCCGAGAAATATGAAGATGCAACCCCCGCTTTTGAGTAACTTCACGGATTCTTCGGTTATGTCGTTAACCCTTGCCTCGCAAGCCCAAGTCAACTTCTTATCCAAACCATGCTGTTTGAACAGACTGGTAAAGTCGCTTAGACGTTTCCGATTGGTTAGGAAATCGTCATCGTCAAACCATAAGCTACGCAACTTGTACTTGTCAACTTGAAACTCAATGTCACTAATCATGCGTTCAGCACTGTAGTAGCGAACTGGAGTTTGCCTTTTTGAGTTAGAGCAAAAACAACATTTGAAAAAACAGCCCCTCGAAGTTATGACTCTCAACATCGGATACGGGTTGCCACTATTCGTTGCTTTCCAATACTGCTCCCGTCCCTCAACATTCCAGATGTACTTGTCCATGTCCAACAAGTCGTAGGCGGGCAAAGGCAAATCGTCAAGGTTCTCAATCCCAAGGGCAACATAAATTTTAGAAGGCAAAACCCCGCCGTTTAATGCTTTGATGATGTGGACTATGGCTTTTTCTCCTTCACCAACAACTACGCAGTCAGCATGGGCAGAAGCCTCATCTGGCAAGGCCGTAGCGTGCGGTCCACCCATAACTAAATAGACATCTGGAGAATCCTGCTTCACAGCGTCAAGCAAACTATAAGCATCCAACACTTGCGGAGTCGTAGAGGTTACACCCAATAGGTCAGGATGAAACTCTAAGATTCGCTGCTTCACATCAGGTTCGACTTGTCCATCAAACACTCGGATTTCGATATCAGGAAACTTTTGTCGAACCGAAGCTGCCAACATCAACAATCCCAGTGGTGGACCGACTTGAAAAGAAAACTTGCTGTTAGGAACAGCGAAGGCTATTCTATGTATAGACAATGCCTATTCCCGCCCAACCTTGATTTCTGTCTCTGATTATTTCCTGTGTGTCACGGTCCTTTTTAAGTTCGTTCCAAAACCTGTAAACCTCATCTCCATTCGCACAGTGAGGACAAACGTCATGCAAAGCGATAAGCCCGCCCCTCCGAACAAGTGGACTGTACATTTGAAAATCTTGTTTCACGCCGTTGTAGGTGTGGTCGCCATCGATAAACAGAAAATCCAAGTCGTTCCCGCCGAGAGCGTTTCTGACTATCCAACGTGCAAAACTTGAATGCGAATCATTACGAACTAGCCAAACCTTCTGATCTCGTAAACCGAAACTGTTGTAGTAAGAAAGCTTTGATTCTGGATAGCCCCCGCCGAAAAATCCTTTAGGCAAGTCCACGCTGATCAATGTGGCCTCTGGGTCAGAGACTCTTGTGAATAGATAGAAGGTTCCGCCTCTTGCCGTGCCAATCTCCAAAACAGTCTGAGGCTTCAGCTTCGCCACAACCCCGAGCAGCTCGACAAGTTCTTCCCGCACTTGACTAGGCATGATGTTGTAGCCGATGAAAGGAAACGTGGCAAAAGCGTTATATGCCAAGTCAACGTAGCCATCCAAATCCTGTTTAAAGGAGTGACGCAGTTTGAAGCTTGCATATCTGGAACTGAAAGGCCAAGATGTACTAGACAGCAACGTCACTAATGATTTGGGCATCACTTGTTTTTCACCGCCTTGGGCAACAAGTCGTAGACTCGTCTAGTCACGTATTTGCTAAGCGGAATCGCGTTGAGGCAGGTTCGGCAAATCTCAAATTCCTGTCTCCTTTTCTGCCATGTGTTCAGGATTTGTTGCCAACTGTCAATGTGCAGGTTGCCCAGTTTTTCTTTCAGCGACCAGCTCATGCAACAAAGTTGTATCTCGCACGAAGGCAACATGACAAAGTTTGGATGTTCAAGCTTGTAACACCAGAACCAGCCCCGCACAAACTTTTTCTTTGTGTCTTTGCATAGACCCGCACGTTCGTTAGAAACAAAATCGCTGTTCATTATGCTTACGCCGTTCACATGCAACTTCTGAAAAGCCGCAACAACCGTGTCCTTGTAATTCTGTGTTGTGGGAATGTGGGCGTTGCCAAGGTTGTCGGGCAAATGGAAAAGGAAAAGGCCGAGACCGATTTTGGCTAGGCGGTCAACGGTCTTGGGCGTTGCGCCGACCAAGGTACTGCTCAACCAAACCTTGTAGCCTAACTCATGTGCAAGCTCCATCATGTCAATCGCCCTTGAGTTTAGGAAGGGTTCACTGAACCCGCTGAAGTTTATAATCAGATTCTTTGGCACTTTGATTAAGGCTTCCGAGAAATCACTGAAACTCAGAAAGGCAGGACCATGATAGGCTTGCTGATAAACGGTTTGAGGACAATGGTAACAGTTGACAAGACATTTGGCTGCCGTGGTTATCTCTAGCCACGGCTGATACAAGTTGACATTAGCCATGCTCATTTTTGTTCGCCTCGGTAGACATTTCCAACTAAGCCATCCGTGAAACCCCATTTCCAAACAAGAGGCTTCTGAACCTCAATTATTTTCGGGGTCAACCATTCATAGTCTATGAAGGCGCATTTCCTTTGAAACGGAGAATACGCTGTTATGATAATACTGTCTCTTCTGAAAGGATGATTGCTCGGCAACAAATCCTGCGGCACACCCTTCGTTGCTGGCGCAAGCCAAATCGGAGTTACAACCGCATAGCCAACTGGCTTCTCAGACTTCACGCCCTTCTTGATTAACTTACGCCAGTTGGATTTGTCGTATGGAAGACCAACCATAAGGACTAGGTTTTCATTGATTAGGAAGTGTGCTTCACTCTGAGGCACTGAGTTATTCACCAGTTTTTGATAGGCATTACGAGTTATCATTCCGAAGAAACGTTTGAACATTAGCCTCTGCTTCATGCCATCGCCTTCAACAGTCTCCTACGCAACCTAGAAGCACGGTCAAACATGTACGGTCCGAAACGGCTGAAAACATCGTTGAACAATGACGGAAAATAAACCGTGAACAAGCTGTTGCAACGTCTGCAACAAGCAAGAACGCCTTCAGACGGCAACACATCAACCTTATCCACATAAAACCTTCCGTATTCGCTTACATTGTGGCAGTGTGGGCATTCGGCAGTTACCCTGTAAACGTTAAAGCCGTTTTCACCGTTCAACCTCTTATACTGGAATATTTTGGTTCGTACCTCGCCCATTCGTTGCGTGTTCAAGGTTGCCATGCGCTTTCTGATTCGGCTGTACTCGCTCTGACTCACCTGAGTAACATTTACTACTGGAAACTTGATTTGCGCATATTTGGCTTCGTCCTCGATTAAGCCTTTAGCTTTAGCCTCCCTGTAAAGTCTTGTTCCTGCGTAAACGTAAATCGGATTCAACGAAACCACCAAACCCTTACGATTCATGTACCAATCCAACGTCTGATTTGCTGTCTGAAAGGTTTCAGCTGTGTCTCCGAAGATTAGGCTTCCCCTTACGCCGATGCCATGTTTCTTTGCCAAGTCTAATGTGTGTTCTGTCTGTTCTATTGTGATGCCCTTTGCCATGCTTGCAAGAACAGTGTTGACTGCACTTTCCAAACCCAAACTCAGCAGAAGCAAACCGCTATCCTTCAATATAGCCATGGTTTCGTCTGTGAGTTTGTCGCTAACCCGCATCTGCCCAACCCACTTCAAACCCGTCTGCTTCATGCGCTCACAAAACTCTTTCAGCCTAGAACCACTGTAACCGAAAAGTTCGTCGTAAATGATGACCATGTTCAAACCGTACTTGTCCTTAAGAAGATTCAACTCTGAGAAAAAGTTGTCTAGGCTTCTGACACGGTAGTTGTTTCCTAACGGATGAAAGCAGAACCCGCAGGTGAACGGACATCCGCGTGAACTTATGATAGGCAAAAATCTAGGCGTTTCAAACGGGTAAAGGTTCGCAAGGCTCCTCTCACGTTCAATGTATTTTTCCGCCCCGAAACCTTCATAGTCTGGAAAATGGATTGAGTCCAAATCTGCTATCGGTTCTCTTTCAGGCGTAAATATTGGTTCACCGTTTTTCCAATACACTAGCCCCTTGACATTTTGACATGAAGAATCGTTTTCTAGACAACGGCACAACTCAACGATTGTTTCTTCACCTTCAAACAGCACGCCAAAATCAGGCTTCAAACTTTTGAATATAACTTCAGGGTTGCTGCTCAGGATGCCACCACCCAAAACTGTTGTTGCACCATGCTTCTGAGCCACTGCCAAGATTTCTTTGATTTCACTGTATTGCGAACTCAGACCGCCTGTGCCCACAACCGCCCGAAACGGAATCAGTTCTTTCACTGAACCCTTATGATTGTTCAAGTTTAAACATTCAACGTCAAAACCCGCACTTTTCAACGCTGAACTAATGTATGCTAAGCCCAAGGGAAAATCGTAGTATTTGTCGAAGCGATCAGTGCTTCTTGGTGCAACAAGCAGAATCTTCATTTAAGCAGCCTCACAGTATCGGTGGAACATGGCAGTGCATGTCCTTCCAGATGTAGCCTCTTCGCGGTCTCTGCTGCGAAACTGTTTTGAAAGTGAACCATAAACGCTCTGGAACCGAAGGAGAGCCAAAGATGTTATGCAACCTTCTAACCTGTTCCGATGGAAACTCTCGGATGCTTTCAATTGAAGGAAACAACTGCACGTTCCCGTAGGCTTCGACAATTTCACGGTCAACCTTAACCTTCTTTCTCTGTAAAGCGTCAACGTAATGTTTCTCCAAAACCCGCGTGTTCACCTCACCACTAAAAAGACTGCTAATCTTTTTCTGTCCACACTTCCCCATCTGTTCAGCGTCAAATTTATGCTGTGCAAGAAAAGCCAGAGCATCAGCAAAACTTTTCACGTCCCAAACGATAAGCCCGTCCACGCCATTATCGACAATCTCAATTTGCGCGTCCTCTCCAAACCAAGGCGTAGCAGGCATCACAATAGGCTTACCCGCCAACATCGCCTCTGCCAAAACCCGCCCGAACATTTCCCCGTCTCTACTGCTGAACCCGTACGCATCCATACTGTAATAGCATTTGACAAGCTGGGGCAAAGTGGCAACACCAAAATTTATCACCCTATCTTCCAAGCCGTACCTACGAATCTTGTCTTGAACCCAGTCTGGAATGCCGCCCACAACCAGTAGCTTCGCCTTAACCTTTCTAACCAGTCTCCACAGCATTTGAACTTGACTTGGAATCCACTTCGCAACATCCAAACGGCTCACCCTGCCAACAAGAAACGTATCATCGTCTACACCTAGCGAATGCCGAAAACTTTCTATCTCAGTTTCCGAGGGCTTAAACTTCTGGAAAGGTTCAACGTCAACAGGCTCATACAACACAAGATTCTTACGCAGCAACGCATCCATGTTTAACCTTGCCCGACGCTTATACATCATCAAAGAAGTTTTGCTTACGCACAGTCGCAAGTCAACAGCACGCTCGGTTTCTGGCGGGTCAGTGTAACCGTACATGTTATGCTCAACAACCAAAGGAACGTTGTAATGGTGCGCCATCTGAAAAACAGTGTCACTGTATTTGCCCTGCGGATAATGAACCACATCAAACTCCTTCAACAAACTAGGCAACCGACTTAAATCGTCATACAACAATTCAACCCTGACACCTAACCTTTTGAACTCGCCCAAAGCCCTCCTCTCAAAATAGTCACCTTCACTATGCGCAGCCAAAACCGTATGCTCAAAAAAGCGGGGGTCAGCATATTTCACATGGTTCTCAACGTAGCTAGTCAAACTAACCCACAAAGCCCAAGTACCACTCAGAACCCGAATCCTACTGTCCATTTCAGGTTGTCTCCCAGTAACCATGCTTCTTCCGCAAAGGTTTCGCTTCTTGCCGTATACCAAGTATCTTTTCAGGAACACCCAAAGCAGAAGCAACCAACAACCATCCAGGCTCAAAAAACATGAACACGGGCATCATATCAGTTCTAATGCCCCGCAAGTTACCCAAGTCATACCCAGGAATCGACGCAAGCAAACGCGGATCATTCGACTCATCCACTTCTGCTTCATGCGCGAAACTGAAAAGCATACCGACAAGAAGAGGCAAGGCTAACACGATGAATAAGGCTAGAAACCTGTACCTGTCTTTCAGCTAGTTCACCTCCATCCTTAAAATTGCGTCGGGACCGAAAAACCGCCACAGCCAATCCAACAGTGGATTAGCGAATCTTCGTCTGCCCAGCACCTCAACTTTTCCCAGCTTCCGCCTCCACCAGAACACACTGTGAACATCCTCACGCTTTCCAAACTCGGCCAAACTGTCTCCCCTGTAAACCCTGCTTTTAGAGAATAGCCATTGTGGACCAAAACGAAACAGCAGACCAGCGAGAACCACTGGGTTGAGAAGGTTACTGTCCTCCACGTAGAATATGCGTTTAGAAACCCGTCTCATTTCTGATAGGCATTCGTCCAGTTTCCAAATGTGACTGACAGCTTGACGAGTCATAACCACATCGAAGCAACGGCTCTGAAAAGGCAAGGTGCAAGCATCACCAAAAACAAACTCGGCTTTTCCACCCTTGTTAGAGATTAGCTTCTGCCTCGTAATGTCCAGTCCCACATGAACTTCCGCATCAACCTTTGCAAGCACGTTTCCAGTCCCACATCCAATGTCTACGACTGAATCTGAAAGGTGCAGTGCTAATCTTTCGTTCCAAGAAACCTCTGTCGAACCAAACAGTCTATACAGTTTTTCCTTGTTCATTCTTTCTCTCCTTTCATTTCAAGATGAATCCCAACATCCATGAACAACATAAGAAAAACAACAGCAACTATCATGCAACATGCGAAAGTCGCAAGTGATAGAGCAAGAACGGCAACAATTTGAGCCAAAGGCACAGTAAGCAAGGATACAATCACTAGACAAGGACAACTAACAAGACCTAGAACCATAAACATATAGACTGCTAAACTGTAGGTCTTTTTTGCATTCTTCAATTCTTGAACGGTCATATCCTTTATCTTCTTAGTCATCCTTTCACCTCCTCTTTCAGTCTCCTTTCTACCCATTCAAACGTTTTTGCTAACCCATTGTCTAGGCTAGTCTTCTGCTTCCAGCCCAAAGCTTTCAACCTGTCAACCTTTGCAGTCCGGCCAAACGCGCCAACAGGCTTCTTCAAATCATGCCTCAACCAAATCTGCTTTCCAGAAAGACGAATGATTCTACGAGCAACATCGTCAAGCGAAGTAGCAACACCAGAACCCACATTCACGGTTCCACCCGTCTTTTCAAGAAGCAACAACGCATCCACACAATCATCCACATACAAGTAATCCCTTGTCTGTTCGCCTGAACCCCACACCTTAAACGGCCTAGAAGGATACTCAACAGCCTTCTTACACAACGCACCGACAGCCTGAACACTCTTTTTCAAATCCATACAAGGACCATAAACACTGAAGATTCTTGCAACACCAACCTTACAATCCTTCATCAGACTAAGCTGATATTCTCCTTGAACTTTTGCATGACCGTACCCACCATCAGGATCACCCAAACTCGCATCCTCACCAAAAACCGCGTTACCCAACATCTGCCAATGAATAGGATAAACACTCACGCTAGAAGCATACACAATGTTCTTCACGCTATGTTCCAAACAAGCCCTAAAAACATTCGTATCTATCAAAGTGTTCTGTTGAAAAGCTTCAAGTTCTAGTTCTGGACAACCATGAAGAAAGGCAACGCTTCCAACCCTCGCAGCCAAATGGAAAACCGTATCACAACCTTCCACAGCCTCCAAAGCCACATCATAATTTTTCAAGTCACCTGATAAAACATCGGGCAACGGTTTACAGTCTAAGTCGATAAGATTGTTTATGTTGCCACGGCTTAAATCATCCGCGACAACAACTTCACGAGCATCATCAACAAGCCTCTTGACCAAGTTAGAACCTAGAAAACCTGCTCCCCCAGACACAAGAACTTTACTCATTTTTCATGTTCCACCTTGCTGTCCTCTTAATCGCTTCTTCCGAACTGACTTTAGGCTTCCAACCTAGCCTCTTGATTTTCTCTAAGGAAAGGTTCACAACAGGATTATCGCCAACCCAGCCCCTTCTTCCTCCAGTGTACTTGCGCTTCACATTCTTCAACCGCATCTCACGAATCACGATGTCGGCAACCTCATCCACACAAGTCTGCTTCGGAACGCCCAAGTTGAAAACGTTAAAACGCCCATTACTCTTCCTGTAGCCCGTCAACATTCCCTCAATACAATCCTGCACATACAAGTATTCTTTGCTCTGTTTACCATCACCCAGAATTTCTAGCACTTTCGGATTCGTTTGAAGCTTCCTAACGAAGTCTCCGACAACACCGCGTCGGCAACGTTCACCAACCACGTTGGCAAAGCGGTAAGCCCAACAATGTAAATCCGACATTTCTGTGAATCCCTGTAGGAAACTTTCACACGCGAGTTTAGAAGCACCATAGAGACTGGTTTGAGTTGGCATGTAAGTTTCAGGTGTCGGAACAACCTTAGCCTCGCCGTACACCGCGCTTGAACTGGCGAAAACAAAATCTTTCACCCCACTCTTCACACAGCAGTCCAGCAGGTTCACCGTCCCAACCACATTGTTATCCAAATCTGCGTGATGATCCTTCAAGCTTTTCCTAATGTCCGCGCTTGCAGCCAAATGAAACACAACGTCAAACTCGTACCTGAAAAGCTTTGTCAGCTTTCTCTGGTCTCGAATATCACAGCGTTCAAAAACAAAGTTGTCATCTAAAACGTGACCAGCAAGATTACTCATGCGTCCGACACTCAGATTGTCGATTCCCGTCACCGAATAGCCACGCTTCAAAAGAACATCCAACAAATGTGAAGATATGAAGCCTGCTGCGCCAGTCATAAGTGCTTTCATTTTTTTGCCACCTTCAACGGAACCTTTCTCCAACCAAAAGCCAAATTCACAGTGCGAGTTTCAACAGGCTTACAAGGCTCACGACTGCCTTCACACCATAATTTCTTTGTCTCATCATCATAATACGTGGTGCCATTGCAGAGTCCACAGCGTCTATCATGAACCCACAACGTCATACTTGTCTCAGCCTCACTTGCCAAAATAATCTAAAGGAAACAGAACCTTCGGAGTCTTCTTCAACTGCTCAACCTCCTTCATGTCCGACGCGAAGGCTGTGCAAGCAATAGTGTGCCAATGGTCGATCACTGATGCGTAAGTGTTGTCCACCATGAACCAAGGCTCACCCTCACAATTCTTAGTCATATAATCGTGCAACAGGAACAAGCCTTTAACCTGCTCCTCAAACGTAGCCAATTTACTATGCCTCTTCAAAACCACCATCACGCGCACAGCATGAGTCTTCTTATTATGTGTACCAACCAAGTACAGTGAATCGTCTTGATAGAGTAAAGGCTCACGACTAGGTATTTCGCAGAGTGGACATGTCATTTTTGTCGGTTCCTCCAAGCCACATCAAACTCTTTTATCGTTTCCTCTGTCTTTTCGTTGAAAGGCATTTTCGCAAGAATCTCTGGTGTGACCGTGACGATATGCGCTCCATATCCGAAACATTCCTGCACATCGTTCGGATGTCGAATGCTTCCGCAGATAAGCTTCGTCTCTGACTCTTGGTTGTCAAGGTAGATTCTGGACTGTCGAATAGCATCTTGAGCATAAAGTCTTGAACCGTAAAAGTCTATCATACGATTATAGAACAAGGAAGCGTAGGTTGCTCCAACTTCAGAGGCTAGAATAACCTGTTGGGCATTCATCAAGCATGTTATGTTCACGCTTATTCGATTTACGTGCCCTGCGTGTGACAAGCTTAGACCTGCTAATCGCTTCGCAACTTCTATGCCTTTACCATCTTTCCACATTGGCACTTTTATGACTAGGTATTTAGAATCAAACTGGTTCTCAAGCTTAACTGCTTCAGCTACAAGTTCACCGACAGAACCTGCACATGTAAGTTCAATGCTTACAGGAACATTAAGTGAAAGCAGTTCAGAGATTCGCTTTTTGTAATTGACACCTTTCTCTTTCGCAAAAATGGACTGGTTACTCGTGATTCCCTTAGCCAACCCGTATTGTCTGACGTACTTGCAAGCCTCTTCGTAACTGGCTGTGTCAACGAACACGGTCATGGTTTCAGCATCTCCACCAAACCCATTTCAGGACGAAACTCAGGAACCCCAGACTTCACAAAATCAAACGCCCTCTGAAAATCATAACCATTACCAACAAGCCAGTACACGGCCAACATGGGACTTCTGCTTTTTCCACCGCGACAGGCCACAAGCACCCGTCCACGCTTCAAACAAAACCCCACCAGTTCAGAAGCCAAATCCCACTTGCCCCTGTCATCCACGCCATCCTTCAGAGGCACATGAACAACGGGAACGCTGCTGTTAAACGCCAGTTTCTCAGGAAGCTCCTGCCCAATGTAAACGATACAATCCACCGTGTGTTCCTCGCTTGCCAAAACCGCGTCAGAACCGTTACCTTGAAAAAGCTTTTCAGTTATCCTGCGAATTTATGAAGCCTCCCTATTCACGTCACATGAAAGGTTAAACATCCAAAACTCCGCTGACCCAACAAAAAATAGGCACAACAGTAAACCTAGAACATGAGGAAGAGAAAGCGCGGACAATGCAAAGCCGAACATGGCAACAAAAAACATGAGTCTATCAGTAAGAATCATCTTGCCCATTTCTTTCATTTCTCCAAAAGCTTCTTACAGATCACATGTGCCAAGCAGCTGTGAACGCCCTCAACAACCCAATAGCCACTGTGAGGAACCACAACAGAAACATCAGCGACTTTTCCTATTTGCCCACCATCCCCGCCTAAGAGCGCAAGAACAACGCCACCCTTTTCCTTCGCAAGCTTACAAGCCCGCAACAGGTTTCCACTCCATACTTCGCCTCCATCCTTGCGTGGAACTCCACCGTGAACACTGAAAACGATTAGAACATCGCTTGGCTTAAACGCGCCCATCTGCCGAATGAAAATCTCATCCCAGCCGAAGTCATTGGCTATAGCCGTTAACCGACTTATATTCGATACAAGGCAAACCACATCGTAACCTACTGCTTCAAGGTCTGAAGACAGATGGATAGCTGAACTCGCACTTCCACCGTTCCCTACAAGCCAGACCCTATTCACGTTGTGCTTACGTAACAAATCTACGAAATGATCAATATCAGAACCATCGAGAATTTTCTGAAGAACAACAGCAACTTCAGACATTACAGGTCCACCATGATTTTGCTTCCATTCTGAAAATTATCTTCAGTTCTAAAATCTACAAAAAGCAAGGACACATCTCTTTTTGTCTGCCAATAGTTCTGGATTCCTTGAGCAATTTTCCGTTTCATTTCCTCGCCTAATGATTTTCCTCTTTGAAGATTAGCTATTTTTTCGAGCGCACTACTAGAAAACTGATGCTTACGATGATGAAAGCCATTCCTTTTCTTTGAATGCCCCAACAGAAAGTGATTTTCAGGTTTAGCTACCCGCTTGCCACAACCACATTCACAAAAACCATACATCTCAGGAACCTTGAGTTTTTCAGCTTGAAGTTTATCAAACACCTCTATTGGTTGTAATGGAGCGAGATTTACTTTATCTCGAAGTATCAGGTTAACGCACTTGAATGGTGATTGTAGAATTTCATGTTCCCAAAATCTGTAGACTCTAAAACCCCTGTTGATCAGAAAGGCATTGTTCTGAGCATCATTTGTTCGTCTCTTCTTCATGTTTGGACGATGAAGAGGACAACCATGCCAGTAGCAACCATCAGCAAAAACAAAAGCGTTAAAGTCGGGCAGATAAAAATCTGGTCTGCAAAACCCAACTGGTTTTTGCATTTCAAATCTGATTCCTTGCCTCGCAAATTCGTCTTTTAACATCGCTTCTATGCGAGTGTTTTCCATAGGATAAACTCTCCTCGCAGAAGCTAGACTAATCTTCCTTTTTGTCTCTTCACTGAGAACCATGCCCTTCTTGAACTCCGACTGAGGACTCTGATGAATACCTTTCAACCCTTTATTCCAAGGTGAGCGACCAATTTGCGCTCGCCCAATAGATTCTAACCTCTCATCATCTTTCTTTGTCAGACCTTTACTCCAAGGAATATGCCCAAATACGCCATTATTTTTGTATGTTCTATAACAGGAGTGGGAGCAATATTTTCTGATGTTTCTCAGCCCTCTTCTAACATAGAATGGTTTATGACAGTGTAGGCATGTTAGTTCATAACGTATGGTTGCTCGCGATGGATTGTCTCGCCTATTGTGCCCGTGAAGAAAACTGTTGCTTTCTTTGGTAACTTGTAGGCCACAGCCACACGCACATAGTTTCATTCATTTCGCCTCTACAGGTCTATGATGACTTTTGACCCCTCCAGGCCCAACCCGAAACACACTTCTTTCAAGCCTTCACCAGCCATAACCTTCCGCAACCTGTCCTTTCCGTTTTCACAGTAAAAAGTCAAGAATCCTCCGCCTCCGGCTCCTGTCAGTTTCGCTCCGAGTGCCCCGTTGTCTAAGCCTAGTTTTATCCAGCGGTCAATCTGCGGATTCGACACTTCAGGACACGCCATTTTCTTTGCGTTCCAATGGCAATTCTGCAACTGAGCAAAAGCTTCTAGCTTGCCTCGCTCTAAAGTCTCTTTCACTCCAAGACCCACCCGCAACAAATAATCATCTTCTGCACGATGGCTTTTCAAAACTGTGTTGGCACATCGCTTCAAACCCGTATAGAAAAACAACAGGTTATGCTCCAACTCGCGTACAGTCTCGGCTTTAATGTTCAACGGTGAAAACTTCACTTGTCCGTCCTTGCCGATTTCTAAACATTGAAACCCGCCCAACGCGGCAATGTAAGTGTCTTGGCATCCGCACGGCTCCTTCAACAAGGTCATGGTCAGATTCGTGCTTTCTTCAGCCAACGCTAAACGTGATGGATGCTCACCTTTGAACCCGTGTAGAGCAGTCAACAGACCCACGGCAAAACTGCCGCTTGAACCCAAACCCGTTTCGCTGGGCATGTCAGCCGCGCTCACAATTTCCAGATGGTCTTTCAAATCCAGAAGTTTCAAGCCTTCACGAATTGCAGGGTGCTTCAAGTCTGAAACCTTGTCAACGATTTCCGTTGTCGAATAGCTTGCTCGGATACTAGACTCAAACCTGTCTTTGACGAGAACATAGATGAACCTGTCAATCGCTACGGTTACAACGAAGCCACCGAATTTTCTGTAATAGCACTGCAAATCGCTGGAGCCGCCTCCCAGTGTGATTCTGTTTGGAACCTTGACGAGAATCAGATGGGACAACACTCATGCACCTTGAACGCTTTCTTATCTTCGGTTTCAAAACCGCAATGAGGACACTTGTAGTCATGCCATACTCTTCCGCAACTTTTACATTGAAACTGTTGAGCGCGTGTAGCTCCTGACAAAAATTTGAAGCCGTATTTGCGATATTCGCTACCACCGCAATTCGGACATTTATTCATGCCACGTTAGTTAGATGGTTTGAGTTTAAAAAGTTGATGCTCATAGTTCACGCGGTGAACCCTACGCTGTCTCAGTCTTCTCGTTACGCGCAGGAACGAGTCCGAACATTCGTTGAACCTCACGATCACGTTCCAACCTAATCTTCGCAAGCTCCCTGTACTTCTGCCGTTGCTCACGCCTAAAATTCCGAATAATGTTCATCTGCAAGTCTTCCACGTTCAAGCCAAGCTGTTCCTCCAGAAACTTGAGGTAAGCCGCAAAACTCTTGTCACGCTGCTTGTCAGTCATCTGAACACCCTGTAAAGCAAAGTGCCGAAGGCGAGGCCCATGATGACAAAGCCGATGTACAAGCCCGCCGCGGGAATCAACAGTGTGAAGAAGCCTCCTGCACCTCCGAACAGGACGAGCATGAGCAGTATAATGTCCAAGTCGCGGTATTTCACGTAAACTGGCACGGTGAACAGCAACAGGACTAGACCGTAGAACAGGTTGCCCACCAAATAGGTGAAGGGGAAAAGTATGAAGCTGAAGAAGTTGCCTGATTCCAGCATGTAAAGCATCATGTTGAAAACGTCTGCTTGGCTGAACTGGATTCCGTAAATGCAGCTTTGCACCGTGCTGCTTCCAAACTGAAATGTGCCCACAGTCACGTTTGACGTGACTTTTGACAGGTAGATGTTGAAGTACCATGAACTGTTCAGCAAAGCCATATTCAAGAGTCTAGCAGTTATCCATTGACCTTCCAATATCCACGGGTTGTTGCCTGCGCTCATGTAAACGTTTATTTGCAAAGCGTCAAAACCCAACGTCAAGCTTGTGTAGGGACAAAGCCATGTGCCGTTGAAATATCCAGCCTGATCCGTTGCTAACGATACGACCCCGACTGGACTGCCACCCGTCACTTCGGATAAGCTTCCGTCCTGATGCAACAGGTAGACGCGGAAGCCTATGCTTACCTGCACGTTGCCCGTTATATCCGTCAAAGAAACATTCAAGGCTTGGCTGCTTTCGACGGTGCCTAGACTGTAGCCTGAAACGTTGTTTACCGTGGCGGTGTCGCTGCGGAAATAGAAGGTTGCTCCTTGCGTCGGAACAATTATGGTGGAACTTACAAAAACGGCGACGAGACTGTAACTGTTTGTCATCGCAAGAGCGTATGGATTTGCTGAGCCGACATTGGTTCCGTTCAACAGCCAATAGCTGAACACGTAGCCCACGTTTGCAGAGGCTGAACAGTTCACGACTGTCCCGTAAGTGTAGGTGTAGAAGCCCACAGAAGGACTTGTAGATCCTTGGCCGACTACGCCTATCACCAGATTTTCGGGAACGCTTGGAATCAACATCCACACAAGAGTATAGTTTTGGCTTACAATATCCGTCACGGCTCCAGAGGATAAGGCTACGCCGTTCAAGGTTGCTGATGTCAAGGAACTGTTAAAGTTGACTTGTAAACCGTCAGACAGCAGGTTTTTCCATGAAAACATGCCCCATGTACTGTTGAAAAGCAGCAGGCAGTTGGTTCCGTTAAAAGCCCCATTGTACGCGACTAACTGAACCGTTTCCGTACTACTCTGGAAGTTCACGGCGGAAGCGGCTGGAAGGTACGTGTTAAATGGGGTCACAGTGTAAACTTCATAGTTGCCCACAATCACACTTACAAAATAGACTGTTACAGTATCATTGTAGGTTGGAACCGTGTACGTGAAAGGATTAACCGTTGTGAAAGTGCTTCCATACGTGAATTTTTGAAAAGCGTAGCCCACGCTGACCTGCCCATACAAGACCAGCACCGTCCCTGGGTTGAAGAGTTGTTGTGTTCCGTTGGCGTAGTTGTCGGTGCCGTTGATGTAGAGGTTTCCGCCTACGCCTTGGTAAAACTGGATTGTGATTTGGACGATGATAGGCTGGAAGTAAACGTACATTGTCGTTGATGCTGTGACATTGTAGTAGAATGGGTTGTTAGTGGTCGTGTTGCCTGCGCCCGTCCAAGTGTAATTTACAAGTTGGTAGCCACTGTTTGGGACTGCGGTGAAGTTGATGATGTCTTTTCCAATGTTGCCCAGTTGAGTGCCGTTCGCGGTTAAAGTGCCGTTGACATAAACGTTTCCGCCGACAGTGAAGCAGAGCAGCGTGTTGTACGTGTTGTTTCCGAAGTTTGCCCATAAAGTGTCATTGGTCGCTTCAACCGTGTAGGTTGCAGGGTTGCCCCATGTTTGTCCTGTTGAGTTTTGAAAGTTTAAGAAGCCATAGTATTGTGGCGGTGTTGCTGTGAGCGTGAGAACTGTGCCACTAGCATATTTGACTGTGGTGCTGTTAGACTCGGATGTTCCGTTCACAGTGAATGTTGCGCCTGCCACGTTCATGTAAAACGTGACATTCGCATTCAATTGCGTAAAATAAGTCCAAACTGTATCATTCGCCGTTACGCTGTAATAGAACGGGTTGCTTCCGCTGGATGAGCCTGAATCATACGTGTAATTGCCGAAGGCATAGTTGGCAGATGGAACGCTAGTTATGTTCACGATGGTTCCTGTGTTGTAGGTGTTTGAGGTTCCGTTGCCAACGTAGCTTCCGTTAATGTAGACTTGGCCGCTGGGGTTCTGGTAGAATTTTATTGTGTATTGGGTTACGCCTGCTCCGCCGATTATCCAGTTTGGACTGATGTTNAAAGTTTGGGTTGATAACCCAGTTTCCAACAGCGTACACGGCAGGCGTGCATATTGAGAGGAGACATGCTAGGATTGTCAGCGCAAAGCTGAATTTTCTTAGCGTGTTCTTGCTCATTCACTTTTTAACCCTTTTTGGTTTCATGGTTGACATGCCACGTAAACGCTGATTAACTCACCCAGCTTGTGCCATTGTAACTATGGTTAAAGTGACTATGCGAACCCAACATGTAAACAGGCGCGCCTGCGGTGCAGTCTGTCGTATCCATGTTCAAGATTTGGTTGTAGTCGCAACTGCTGCTTGTCTCGTACCAGCCGATGCCAATTCTGTTAGTACCAGAGCCTGTGGCCCTGCCAACGTAACAGTTGACCCAGTTGTTATGAAGGCTGTACACGCCTCCCTGCGCTCCAACGTACCAGCCTGTAAGATTTGCGGCTGAACTTCCGAAAATGTGAATGTCATCAGTGTCAAATTCCGTGTAGGAAACCCCGTACAAGCCCACGGCAGGCCCGACTGTTTGGCAGTCGATGTGGCAGTTTACAAGTTTGTTCAGGTTCGTGTTGTTCAATGCTATTTTGTCTTCGAAGTACATGTTGCTGAAAAGCAGCAGCGACCCGCCGTTGACTTGCAAATCATTGTTGTTGCCGCTCCAATCGTTGTTCTGGATGGTTGCGTCGTTTGTCCAGTTGAGCCAACAGGCGTAATTGTTGCATCTGGTGATGAGCGTGTTCGAAATTAAACCTCGGAGGCTGTCGTAGTCGCTGACGTTGATGAATAGGCCGTTGCCTTGCATGTATTCGATGGTTAAATCGTTAATCTGGAAACTGTAAGGCGAACCGCCTCCGTTGCCGTTGTTCGCCATCGTTTCCTGTTCCTGCTCATAGATTGCAGCGTTGTACGTTGACGTTGTAGTCTGGTTGGCTCGGTTCCCGTAGATCATGCCGCCTCCGTCAAAAGTCACGTCAAAATCGCCATTAACGGTGTCGTTGTTCTGGAAAATGTTGAAATCCCCCTGCAAACCGCTTGCAGGTTGGATGCTACCAAGAATTGTGATGTGCGTGTGACGGTAATAGATGAGACTCGCGGTTGTTGTGATGCTTCCAACAAAAACTACTGTGGCTTGTGAAGTTCGGCCATTTGGCAAATTGGACAATGCGTAGTTGCCTACTGTGGCAGCGTTCGTCCCTGAACTGACGATGCTTCCTGTGGTGCCGCTTTGGGCGTAATAGTTGGTTCCGTCAGTGTAAACCAAAAAAGAAAACGAACTACCAGAAGCGAGTCCGCCGTTGTTGTACACGTAATTTCCTGATACGAATGTGCTTGTGCCCGAGCCGAGGAAAGTGTTGCCTGTAACAGTGTTATTTGTGTTGGTTGAGTACATGAAAAACTGCTGAGTGTTCTCTAGTATGGTGTTGCCTTCAAAAGTGGAATTGTAACAGTTCTGGAGGTATACGCCTGTGGCGCTGTAGCTTATGCGGTTGCCGTCAACAGTATTGTATGTGCTGGAACCAGTAATTTCAAGGGCAATATTTGTGGCAGAATAGAATTTGTTGTCATTAACTACGTTGCCGCTTCCACCAAGGTAAACAATGGTTCCCGTAAGTACCGCATTATTGTCTTGCCCAAACTCGTTACCGATTATCAGGTTATCTGAACCGTATAAGTACACTGTGTATTGATGTTTCATGGATTCGCAGTTTTCGATAGTCATGACATTGGCACCGCTTTGCCCATAAATTCCATATGATGTTGTGCCTTGGTTGTCGATGTTTCCGTAGAGTTCAATATTGCTGAAGCAGACGTTTGAAGCAGACACGTTGAAGCTTGCCATGTTAGTGTTGGCGTTGTTGTAGAAGACCACGCCCATATTATTTGCGCCAACAATGTTGACTGTCTTGGTTACAAGAATTGGCACACTCAAATAATACGTAGCATTGTTGAAGAAAACTTCGCTTCCATAAGTGCAGTTGCCTATGGCGTTGTTTATGACTGCACTAGCATTCGAACTAGGAGCCGAAACAGACCAGTCACTTCCGTTCACAGAATAGTAACTGCCATTACTAAACTGGCTAACCTCGTAACTCCATGTTGAACTGGGAACGATTAAATAGTACGGGCCGTTAGGCGGAGTTGGGTCGAGAACTGTTATTTGGTTCCAGCCAACACGACCGTAAAAGTCGGTGACATGCACAGTGAAGATGATGTCTTGGCAAGTATAGTTCAACGTGAAGTTTTCGCTGCTGTCACAGCCCATATAAACGGGAGAGCTGAACGCGCCTGCGACTACGAACTCGCCTTTTTGAACTCCGTAAAGTTGATAAGTCCAGTTGTAAGTGTAAGGCGCGGTTCCGTTGAGAACGTTAGCATTGAAAACTTGGCTGTCGCCGTTAGCTAGTTCCACGCTGAAAGGCTCTATTTGAACGGCCAAACTGTCACGCATGGCTATGATTTGTTTCTGCAAACTGGTGATTTGATTCTCTAGACTTGTAAGGTTCGAATCGAGACTTTGAATAGTCCGATTATAANCTGGTAAGCTCTGTTTCCAAAATAGTCTTTTCAGACTGCAAGGCATTGACTGTTTGGTTGTCCTGTAAGATTTGGTTTTGAAGTTGTTTAACCTCTGCCTCATTCAAGGTGGCGGCATTCTGAAAGTTCCAAGCCAAGAATCCAAACAGGGAAACAAGCAGAACAGCAACGACAGCAAAGGTGACTAACAGTTTTTTCATGGGATATAATCAGCCTCGTAGCTTCCGCCTATTGGGCTTGTTGAAGGATAAATCGTCAAAGTTTCTCCGCTTATCGTGTAGCTCGCGTAGGCCGCCGTTCCACTGTAGACTGTGACTTCGACGAACGTGTTGCTGCTTGATGGCGAACCGCAAAGTGCCAGCGTCACTGTGATTGGGCTGCTTCCGTACCATGAGCCGCGCTGCTCGTAGGTTCCAGTCGGAGGTTCACCAGACAAGAGCGTGCTCTTATACGTATTCTCTCGGAACGTGAGGTAGGAGCTTGTGAGGTGCGCGAACAAGCCTTGAGGATCACCTATGCCTTGGTTTCCAATGTAAATCATGTTGGCCGAACTTGAACCGATTTCTTTCACGCCATAGCCGTAGTAGTTGCCGCCAATGTAGGCCTTGTTGTAATCAACAAAGCATCCTTGAAGTCCTGAACCCCAGCACACTCCATCCCAAGCCACACCTGCACCTGTAGATACTGCCCAGCCGTTGCTTCGGACGTGAGTAGCATAGAGCATGTTTTGGATGGCGTAGTATCCGTAGAGACCGTAGGTTCCAGCGTAGTTGATTTCACAGTCTTGGAAGACAACAACATCGGTGCTGTTTGACCACACGTCGTAGGTCGTGCCGTTTGTGATTGTTGTGTCGAAGAAGAAATCGTGTGTACCTACTCCCGCTGTTCCTTGTAGGAAGACCGTGCTGCATGGCAGTGTTTGTCCTTGGCAGTTGCCGTCGAGAACAATGTCCTTAAAGTCGTCTTGTATTCCACTGACATCGAAAAGGTTCTGGTTCACGCCGTTCGCAAGGGCTAAGACGGTATTGTTAAAGTTCGCTTGCGCAGCACCGCCCTTGCCTTCGCCCATAAACGTGACGTAGTTGCCAGAAACGTTTATGCTGTTATAAGCAGTGTAAAACCCCGCATCAACCTTGATTTCTCCACCGCTGCTAGGTAGATCTGTAAGAGCATAGTTCAACGTGACACTAGCATCCGTACTCGTCGCAGCCGACAACAAATTACCATAATTATCCTTCAAATAACAGTAAGTGCCATCAGTCCAAACCGTAAGACACGCCGCACCAGGGTAAACGCCTCCGCTGATGGTGTGAGTTCCGCCTCCAGTCAAAGCCTCAACATAAAAGAGGCTTGCCGCCAAAACAATCAACGCGGCCAAAGTCAAACTTAAAACGTATCTTCCAGTCTTAGACAAGTTCACTTTTCATTCAAATTCTTGCTTCCTACACCTGAAGCTTTGCTACACCCTGAACCGTCAGGTTCAACCAACACCACATACCCATTCTCCACCGTTTGAACATACGGCTTCACCTTCACACGCTCCGTCTTCAAAACTTTTTTGCCTTCCACACGAGCAATATGCAAAACATCGCCTAAATCTTCCAATGGACCGTCAATCAGCAACGGCTTCAACCTAGCCATATCGTTCTTCTCCATTATGTAGGTTTACATTTAAAAAGTCTTCCATGTTTATCCCAGCGGACGCTGCGCCGCAATCTCCATGATGCCCAAAAACATCACTGAAAAATAAAGCGCGTCCAACGCAAATTGTATGTACCATGGCACGCCCAATCCAGCAAGCAAACCTGGCAACGCCCCGAAAACCCATTGAAGCAGAGGCACTATCATGGTCAGCACCCACAACAGCATGACGATGAAGGCGAACACGTAGTTCTGCGTGATCAACCCGAACACTGCGCCAACGATGCCCAATCCCGTCAACGTTAAGCCTGTCACACTCAACAAATTGTTTGGAATCGTTGACAAAATGCTGGTAATCGTCAACGCTCCAGGGTTGCTGACGTTGCCTCCTCCCATCTGCCGTGCAAAAGTTTCAGGAGTCAAACTGAACACAGCATATGTCACAGGATACAAGCCTGCTCCTCCACTGCTAGGCGGTGCTGAAGCCATGGCTACAATCCACAGGCCAAAGTTGATGCACACAACGAAGAAGACTGCGCTTCGCCAGTTCATTAGACTTCCCTCTCCATGCGTTTTCCTCGTTTGATGGCAAGCATCGCCACGATGACAAAGGCGATTGTGATGATGGTCGGGCTTATGGTTATCCAGTTCATGTAGGTCAAGATTGCGGTGACGAGTACGGCTAGGAAAGCTGCCAATTCAACAAGGTAGTATGAGAAGACTGCGAAAACCGAGAAGATAATGAGGAGAGCAAAGAAGGTGCTGACTGGCGGGTTGATCAGGACTGTTTGTTGTCCGTTCCACATGGTGATGGTAACTGGGTTCGTGGGGAACAACTGGTCTAAGGCTGAAAAAATGTTTGTTGACGTTTGAGGAACTGGCAGAGCAAGGTTCCACATGTACGTTTGCCCGTCCAATCTTTGACCGACTATTTGGCAGGTGTAGTCTGTGTTGTTGTCTAAGCTTGTGTAGCTGAACTGAAAAGCGTTGCCCGTCCACGACTGAGTATAGGCGGTTGTGCCCAAGCTGTCAAGGATGGTTAAGGTTCCGTTGGTTGTTTGAAAGTTTCCGTCTGAATAGTACGCTTGCATTGTCGCTGGGTTTGGACGGGTTGCGGTGACGCTGACGTTGTAATAGTTGTATTGGATTGGAAAACTGAATGAAGTCACGGCTAACGTTGGACTGTAATTGGTTTCTGGCGTAAACGGTCCCGTATCCACTGTGCCTTGGTCGCAGGTGATTATCATGTCGTAAGCGTTGAACTGTGTCATTGTAAAAATAGATGGGTTTGAGAGGATGATGGGCTGGCATTCAACGGTTTCGGTGACACCGGCCACGATTATTGTGCTGCTCAAGTAGGCATGTTGTAGACCGACTAAATCGTTGACTTTGAAACTGTAAGTTTGATATGGCTGCGCTGGAATGTACACGTAAATGTTTTGGAAGTTGACGTTCGGGTTAACCCAGAACGTGCGGCTCTGGTTCATGTAGGACGCGCTGATGTTCCACATGAAATAATAGGGCAAATTGGCAACGTACCATGTTTGCACGCCAGCCTGATTTGCTGAACCTGTGAGTATGCGGGTTTCAGGCGGGTCGTACCGTTTATACAAAGTGATGGAAACGTTGGCGGACGCGACTGTTCCGTTCTCGTAGTATGGGCCAGAAGTAACGTATGTGTAGGCTGCCGTGTACGTGTAACTCACGTAGAGCAACGGCGGATATTGACTGTTACACCCGTCCAGTATGAGGTATTCGTTTCCGCTTGGCACAACCCCTGCGATGTCATCGCTGCTGCGCAAAGCGTAGATGGTGTAGCCTCCTCCGGTGGTTATCCAGCCGAGGCTTGTGCCCGTAATGTTCCAGTAGCTTCCCTGCGACAATCCGTTTGAAGTGCTTAGGCTTCCTCCGTTGCCGCTGTACCAGCCCTGCCAATAGTCGCCGCTTGTGCTTGGTGTTGACGGGTGACTGTTGCTTCCCTGTTGTGCGACAAGGTAAAAGTTGTTGGCTGCGTAGTTGCCTGATACGTAGACGCTTAACGTCCAGCCTGTTACGGTTGCGCCGTAGGGCAAGCTGCTTGTGTCAAAATAGAGTAATGTGCGGAAAATGGTGTAGCTTCCTGAACTGTTAAGTTGGCCGCCCACGCACCATTGGCCGTTCTGTGGGTAAGCGTTGCCCGTGGCCGTGTTCCATGCGCTACTGTAACTGCTGCTTGAGCTGTACCATGTGGTTGTGTAGGTTAAAGCCGTGAAGGTGCGACTCTGACTTACCGTGCTACCATGAACTGAGGAAGGAAAAAGCAAGGTTACTACTGGACAAACCAAAAGAAAAGTAAGCAGCAAAACCTTCCATTTAGAAATATCCCATCGGCTCCGTTACCGTTTCAGTTTTTTGGCTCATGTTAAACGCCCACAACAACATGCCGAAAAAGAAGAACACTGGATGCCAAGTCAACACGAGTTTGACAAGGTTAATCGTGTTCATGGCCTGCGCTGGATACTGGTAGATGGTTGTCATGAGGTTGATCACGTTGAAGGCTGCCCAGCCCATCGTAAACCACAGCATACTGTACACGCAGAGCGAAACGAAGCAGACAACCCAGATGGCTAAGATACCCCTGTGATCGTCACGCAGTTTTTCCAGAATCTCCAATCTGCGGAGCATGTCCACCTTACGGATTCCCAAAGCCAAGTCTAACGTGCCAAGCCCAACGAAGATTCCACTTGTCACCAAACTCATAAACGCCAAAAGAGGATTGCCATGAAAAATCAGCGTTGCAAACAATGCGAAGGCTCCCGCCAACAGTAGCATATAGCTTTCTGCCAGTCTAACTTCACTTCTAAACTTTCTTTTTTCTTTCACGTTTACCACCCAACAATGTTTCCGCGACTTGTTCAGGAGTCCGAATGTCCCATTCACGTTCAGCCCTACCCCAGACTCCTGTAATCTTCTTTTTGCGTTTCCTCCTTATACGTTTTTCAGGAATCCACAGAGGCGACTGTCTTGGCGAAGGCAAGCCCAACATTGTTTCAGCGATAGACACACTTGGCATGGCCGTTTGGCTAACCATTTCTTGCATAACCTGACTTGACTGCGTTTGCAAAGCTTTAGTCATCACCGTTTCACTTTGAACCTGAACCATGCTAGGGTCAGAAAGCAAGTCAGACCTCAGCTTGGAAACTTGAAGTTCACGAAGTTCGCTGACAGGCTTAACCAATGTCCTTGCTGGAATTGACATCTTCCGAACCAACGACTTCGCCACTCTTGCCTCTTGCAAAACTTTGACTCCCACAAGACTCCCCAACAATGCCTGCACCTGCGAAGACTCTGCCCCAACTCTTGGCAAAACCTCCATCTCTGGAAGACTAACGCTAGGCTCAGACTTAGGCACTTCCTCAAGAACCTGCTCCGCAGACAAGCCGCCTAACCCTTTAGTCGGCAAAGTCTGTTCTAAAGCCCTTGACAACGTGACACTCATAGGTGTCGTAGATACTCCTTGGTAAACTCTGTACCATGCGCGAATAGCAGTTGACTGAACATCAGTAGGAGCATAAAGATTTTCCCAAGTTTCAAACGCTTCTCGACTAGAAACCTGACTGACACCACGAATGCCTAAAACGGGTTCGGTCCAACTAAACTCCCGTTCAACTCCAATCTGCGTTCCCGTTTCAGAACCATAAATCAAGTTCAACAGAGACTGTGGCGCACGCTGCCTAAACTGATAACCAACATCCTCCGCAACGTTACCAAGAAACTCTCGCATTTCAGGAAGTGGACTTGGCAAATACTCGGCAACCCTTCCAGGCACAGACCTGATAAACCCAGCAGCAGTTTCCAACGGGTCAGTAACCGCGCTTGGAAGCTTCTCCCAAACCGTGGCACCGACTGTTCCAGCCCCGCTTAACGCTCCCACAGTTGCAACATAGCCGACTTCGCCAATCAGACCCGCCTGCAACGCTTGTTCAGGAGTCAACGATTTTCGCGCAAGAATTAGGCTTGTCGCTTCAGACGCAGCAACACTTACCCCCGCAGATGCAACCATGCCCGTTGCAAACTGTGGAGCCACAGCAGGCAACGTGGCCAATGCGCCAACTTCTACAACTTCTCCGACAGTAGGACGAACAGGCGCGAGTTTTTCAAGGTCAAAAGGAGCAGCCTTGAATCCCAACGTACGAGTCAATAACCCGCTAGGGTCTACCGTCCCATAGCCTGGGTCCAACGTGACCCTTGTGGCGAGAAGCTTTTCAAGTTGTTTCGTAACGGGCAACTCGGCCACGCCTTCAACGGTTTCGGTTAAGGTTCTAGGCTTCAGCAGACCAACGTATTTTGGAGGTTGAGGAGCCAACAGTGGAGGACGAGACGTTACTGCCTTCGCCGCGCCTAACACGTCCTTTTCAATCATGCTTGGAACCCCAACAATGTCTGAAATCGCTGTCATATACCACGGTTGTCCACTTGTTGGACGAGCAGATTCAGCCGCCAACATTTCAGTTCTGCGCTTGCCACCACCAGGCTGCCCTATGACACCGATAGATTCTTGGTACAGACGTGCTGTTTCTGGGTCATGCCTCGCAAGATAGGTGAACTCTGAAAGGTTCAAACGTTGACCGCTGCTCAACTTTTGATTGATGCTTTGTACAAGTTGCTGTTGACGAGCGAACTCTTGCCCTTCAGGCGTTTGTGCATAGCGGATAAGCGTTTGCAACCTAGTTTCAGGAGAAACATACGTGACTTCCTCGCCTGCACCCGTAGGCGTGATGCCTGTGACAACTGTTCCAGATGGCAACATGCGAGCTTCAGGAGTTTGGGCAAACTGGGTAAGCTGCTTCAACGTTGGACGCTGCTGCATCTGCTGAGATACAGGCTTAGGCTGACTCATCCCAAGAACATCCGACTAAAAGCTGTTTTATCCTTTCCCTTCGGAACAGGCTGCAACGGATAATTCATTCCTAAAATCGGCGTACCATACACAGGTCTGCGGGTTGGCCTTCTTCTAGGCTGCTGACGCGGAACCGACTTTCCGTCTTGATGTGCAGGGTCTTCAATACTGTCAAACTTGGCTCCAAGCTTCATAACCTTACTCTTAGGCAAGCCTTTATACTGAACGTTAATCGCATGTTCACGCGCTTCAATATCCGATTTATGTTCGACCTCACGCTGATGATAATAGTCTTCTTCGTAGTTTTTTACCCTTTGCCTCATGGCTACTCCAGCGTACCGTTTAGGAATAGCAGGATTAACCCAAATTTTTTTAGTCTTCGGGTCACGCCTAGCCAAATCGTCAACCTGCGGACAACCACAACTTCTAGTCAACTAGAAAAGCAACCTCCAAGTTTGTTGCATAATTCCTTCACAACATTCTTTTCGTGACTTGTTGTTTTAACCTCGCTTGAAACGTCAATGCCTATGCCATCAAAACTTCCATCCTTGTTAAAAAAGAAATCTATGGGCAACCTTAACGTGTAGATAGCAGAATATTGTTTGCTCTTTCTTGATTTCATAGCTTTAGGCTGACTTTTGCGTTTATACCCGAAATCGACTTTTTCAAACTGCACTTTTGACTGAACCAACATTATCGCCTCGTAATATGACTCAACTCATGTTTCAGCGCGTAATTCGTAGCTTTAGTTCCCATACCAGACTTAACCAATATGGTTCTTGTTTCTCCACGACTACCCCAAATCAGAGCGTCCGTTTTCCAACCGTTAGGAACAAACTTTGTTCCGTACTCCTCTTTAGTTTGATACAGCTTACCCTTGCCTCTTGCACTTTGCTCCGCTATTCTGTTTATAGTGGACTGAGGAACAAAGTATGCCTTGCAAGGCGGAGGTTTTCTTGCTTTTGGATGCAACTGTTTCCAAAGTTTTGAAACGCGCTCTGCCGAAATTTTCCTCCTCACTATAGAAACCTCACCATAGGCTTTCTTTCGGCATGATGAACAGTGACTTTTGTAATTTGCCCCGTCCGAGTCAACGGTTTCCTGTCAGGACGCTCTGTACTCTTCCATGCTTTCGTGTGAACAATACTGTGCTTTGCCTTAACTGCTTTACGAATGAACTTATCTGTGTCAGCTTTTGAAACGAGTTTGCCTTTCATGTTTCTGACAGCTAAGACTTTTCCTTCAACTAGAAGTTTGTTTCCAGCTTTGTCCTTGTATAAAAGTTTCTGCTTCAAAACAGTAAGCCTCCAAACGGATCAGGCTCACGCTGTCTCCTACGCTTCTTGCCTTGACTTTTCCGCTGCGGCTTCTTTGGCACATTATAGATGACGGTGACAGGCGCAGGCTTCTTCTTGTACGGACCACGACTGTAACCCTGCTTGCCCGTTCCACCCATCGGACCCATCAACGCTTCCAAAACACCCTGCCCACTAGGCACGCCGCCGCCCATGCCGCTTGGCAAGCCAAGATTAGCCATGCCCAAACCCAACCCCATCAACGGATCAGCAACTCTACCGCCTCTGCCACCACTTGTTCTAGGAGCAGGCGCAGTTTGACGGTAGCCACGCCGATACAATCCAGCAGCACGACCATGCGCTAAAGACTGCCGTTCAAGCCTCTTGTACTCTTTGCTCTCTAGTCTTCGGTCTTCCCTTTCAGCCTCACGCCTAGCCTTAGCCTGTTCGCTAGTTCCAAACAGTCGCTGAGTAAAAGGAGGACGCTTACCCTTCTCGTAACCCCTCCGATAAGCAGTTGCACCTTCACTGAAAATTCGTTCTTCTCTACCCTCGCGTTTGCCTCTTTCTTTTTCTGCCTTGACATATTCGCGTGCCTCACGTTCTTCACGCTCTTCGCTTTCACTTGGACCGTAGCTTCTGCCTTTAATCCTGCTCCAAAAACCCTTCTTCTCAGATGGTTTGTCATCGGCAGAAACTTTGTAGTCAGCATCAACGACTTTGCCACGATACGGTTGAATCGCTCTATCCTCACTCATTTCGCCCACTTCCTCTCCAACCTTTCAATCACACTGAACTCCTTGTCATGATGAGCTTCATCCTTGATAATATGCGCCAAAATCTTTTTGCTCCTTGGATTCTTAACACGACTCTTCAACACGCGATAATCTTTAATCGTGTGCCGTTCATCTACATGGCCAAAGCATGGATTGTTGTAAACGCCATGACTATGCGTAGGCTTTTTTCCGCAAACCTTCAACGTTTAGCCCTCATGTCATCTTTGACAAGTCGAATCGCAGTTCTACGGGTACACCACGGATGACGTTTCATGGTTTCACTAATCAACGCTTCCGAAGGCTGACCTTTCTTCGGAGTAAAAGCCCTCTTCATAGACGTAGAGCCAACTTCCCTGAAAATCGGAGGCAAATCAACAGTCCCGCTAAACCCTATCAGCCCATACTCTTTCTTCTTCAATTTATCACCCCGAAAAACCTGATCAACTCTTCAGGATTCTTCGCAGCCCTAAAAGGAGGCGTAGGAATAGTCAACCCCTGCGCATGCTTACCCGCCCTGTCCCGCATCTTATAAGTTTCCTCATGAAAAGGCGCGTTGACCAACGTGAACTTTCTACGTTTACTACTGTTAGCAGCCATCCCGTAAACGTCAAGGCTGTTCTTCTTCGCACGCTTGTAATAGTCATCGCTCGGAACCAACGTGACACGTTTCTGCTTTTTCATATCTTCCCCTTCTTAGCGCGTTCTAAACTTGCTGGCAAACTCGCCTTTTGCAACGCGCTGTTCGATGGCATTTTAGGCTTCAAAGTTTTCGGCACAACTCATCACCCCTGTTGATGCTGAGTCGCATTCAAAGCAAAAACAACGCGCTTCTTAAGCAACGACGTAACCGTGCAACCATGCGACTTCTTACCTATGTCCGTGCCTTTAATGTCACGCAAAAGTTTTCTAGGAATCTTCTGGTTCTGAGGAATACCAAGCTGCCGATGCAAACTACCCTTAGAATGCGTCTTCGAGGCTTTTTGAATCCACTTCTCTTTTTTAGGCAATCTGAAACCTCAATAAACCTTTCTCAACAGAAGTTCTATAAATAATTATTGATACCCCAAACTTTAAAAACTCAAGACAGAAACTAACGTTTGCTCTTGCCGCCGAACAAGAGCATCTAGGGTGGGCTGGAAGGGTAAGTATTATCTCCTTTCCCCTTTTCTCCCTCTTCCAGCCCTACAAAGTTCACGCCGTGAACCTTCAGCATAAGTTTAAAAACAAAAACAGACAAGAAGTAAATTATGAAACGCAACCCACCGCAACCACCCAACATAATCGAACGCGCAGTCATCCGAGGCCTACGAAAAACCTACGAAACCATACCTTCAATGCTGGACGTAATAAAAGTTCCAGGACTCAGCAACCTACAAGACAAGGCTTCAAGAAAAAGCTACCGCATGGCAAACCGACTAGGCAGATACATAGACCAGCCCCCACGCAAATACGTGCGCCTGAACCAGAAAGGCCAAATCGAAACCGTGATGTAACTTGTTGCCCGTTTTAGCCTTCACACTCTTCATAGTTGCTGTAGCTGTCGTGACGGAAGTTTTGAGTTTGTGGCTGGAAAAACGCGGATTCCACCACCGCCATGAAAGGCCGTTGGAATGCAAATGCGCATTGTGCGGCGAATGGTACACAACAGAAAAAGAACCAGCATCGGAACTGCCTCTATGCCAAAAATGTGACGGAGAAAACTAAAACTTGGGAAACCAACTTGACAAATATTATGGCAAACTTGACAAACGGAGAACTCAACAAAGAAAACAAACTAGAAAGTTCAGAACAATTAAGGAAGACTTTGGCGATTAACGTGACTGAAGAAGACTATAACAAAGGCTTGCGAAGAGGTTTCTTGGCAGGAGTATTCTTCATGGGAACCATCACCCTTGGGCTATTGGCACTGTGGGTTCTAAGTCACCTGTAATGTCTGCTGAATTGAAAGTTCTTTTTTTTCCGTTGGACTTGGAGGAAGATAAGCATATCTGACAATACCATACTTTTCAGCATTCATTTCAGGCGTATCCCACTTTGGGTCAGGCTTACTATGAGGGATGCCCATTTCCATCATTATCTCCGCGCCATAACGCTTCATAAACGCTTCAATATGAGCCTCGCGTTCAGCGTTCTCCCAATATTGAAGCCAAATCTGAAAAGTTGTAATATGCAGAACTTTCGCGTTGGGCACAAGCTTCTTCAGTAACCGAACTCGGTCTCCTCTATGCTGCTGGGCTAGTTGGCTAACCTCAATCAGCACCTTCGCGTCACCACGGACAGCGCAAGCGTCAACATAGACAAAATGCTTCTCATCCTTCGGCACAGCATATTCCAAGTAGCAGTCATAACCTCTATCCATAAACTCTGCAACAACATCAACCACAGCGTAATTATGATACCAGCCCTGCATATCCTCAATGTTCATGCCGTGGCTAATTTGACATTCCTCCTTGGCTTCATCAACTTTTCAATGTAGCTCTGCCAACTAAGACTCAAGTACCTATCCATAACAGAAGTTGTCCTTGCAAGAGCATGATAAGTCCATCCCCCATAAGTAGCAAGTTGAAAAGCGTCAAAACCGTAGAAACCAGTCAGTTCACTGCCACGTAAATGTCTCAGAGCATGTAACGCAAAATCTCGTGTATGAATCTTCACAGGTGTAATCGTACCCTTCTTTCCATTATGCGTCTTGCCATCAGCATGTTGTTTAAATAGGAAATACCTATCAATCGAATAAGTCAAGCCTTTAAAATATTCTTTAGCGTATGCCCATGCTGTCTGACGGTTCACTGGAAAAACTACACTGTCACCCTGCGCATTGAAAAACTCGTACAACGGTTTAGCCCAAGGCTCAAAATTAACGGGCAACCCAATAGTTCTAACTCGCCCCTGACGCTTGGCCGTTCTAACCTTGAACAGCACAATAGGCTCGTTCTTGCCGCGAAAATCGTAACTGTCCAAACTAGCGTCTATACCTTTTGGTCCTCTTGGAGTAGTGTGACTGTCATGTGGGTTCCGGTAGGCCACCACTTCAGAGATTCTTGCAGCAAAAAGGTAGGTTGCCATGAAACAGTATTTCATCATGTCAAACTCAACGCTTTCAATCCTCTTTCGCACTTCATCATAATCAGGCAGAAGAAGCTCTCCCACATTCTCATCTGACGTTTGCATACTAAAGTGTAAATGCCATAAAGTTAAAAGTTTTTAGGTTCGCAACACCATATTAGAAGCCTATGAGCACGTTTGAAACCGCAACCATCGAACCGCGCAAAATCTTTCTCGCATGGCTAATCCACGAAATGAGCTTCATTGAAGCCTTAGTCTACCACACGCCAGGAGACTGCTTTCATGGTCTACAGGCCATGAGGGGCATAATTGACACGTTAGACGAAACTAGCCAAGAAAACCTGAAACAAAGCCGACAAACAATAGAAGTCTATTTGGCAAGGCAAGGTTACAGTAGACAGGACATTCATAGGCTCTGGGCAACAATCTCAATTTACCTACATCGCCAATATTTGCAAGAGGTCAGTATGGGTATAGTGCCAGCAGCCTCTCTAGTTGGAAAGGACAAGGCTCCAAGCCATGAAAAGGTTGCTCCGCGACTTTCAGCCAAACTTGAGTGAAAACTTTGACAGAAACGGTTTTAGTTAAACCGCAGACAATTCATGAACGCATAGAAAAAGAAATCAGGAAAACACGGGTTAGCCGACTTTTCGCTACTGCCGAAAAATATGGAATAGTACACAAAGGCTTCACGGGTTACGAGTATTTACGATGGGCAATAGACAATCACGGCTGGGAATCACATGGTATCTGTGGACCGAAAGGACAGGCAAAATCGAATCTTCTCCTCCAGCGTGGACACGGAATACTCAGAGATTTTAGCCTAGTTCTAGAGAATATGGTGACGAAAAGAAGGGACTTCCTTAGAAAATTGAAAGACGCGATAGATCATGATGAAAGGATTCCGTGGCTCGGGGTAGACGACATCGCCGTACTGTTTCCAGCAAGCCTCTACTTCAGCGACAGAAAAGTGTACAGTAGCCTACAGTCAAGCTGGGAAGTTTTGAGAACCGTGATCAACTGTTTTGACTGGACAGCCACAAGAAAAAACAAGGTTGCAAGTTTCATCCTAGAAGACATAACAGGAGACATAATCTGCTACAACAGAATAGGCGAACTTAAAAGCCACTACAACTACTGTAGATGGCTCTGGCTCAGAAACCTGAAAGATCCACGCAAAATGATTGCCAAAATGGTCACGATAGAAGACATTCCATTTCCACTTATTCCAGACGCGCTAGAATGCGATAAGGAAATCCATGATGGCAGATTTGTGGTAGGAGGAGAAATTTATCATGGCAAAGACTTCTTCCGAAAGAAGGCAATGCTCACAGGAGTTGAACGCCCAGACTTCCGCAAATACTGGAATGTAAGGCTGGGCTTGACAAAACAGGCTTTCGGAGGCTTCTCTAAACTATTTGAAGATCAGACAGTAGAAACCAACCTACCCACGCCCAAAAAACCAAGCGACAGCGAACCTGAACCCCAAATGCCCACGACTAAAGACGCAGAAGCATTGCAACACCTAGCTAAGCGAAAAGAAAAGGAAGGACAGTAGCCGCAAACGTCGAGTTCACGTATCCACGTTATATATATGAATTACTTATTAATAGTTGGATAGCCCGCGATATTGTCCCCTTCTACCGACAAAGCCCATGGATGACACTTTAATTTGAAGTGTAGGGGGCGGCAAACATGTTTCTGGAAAGGAATTTTTCTCATGGGAAACTATAGTCTATTGGGTGTCCGTGGACAGCCCTTGAAAATTCGTTTCCCAAAAGTGGACAAAACACGTACCCCATGGGATGGACACGTAAGGGCGTTTCATGGACAGCTCAAGCGGACAAAACCGTGTCCATGGACAAACCTTAAAAGGCTGAACAGCCTAAGAAAACTTTATGCCAAAAGCTAACCCTAAACATTCAGAAGAAACCCGCACAATGTGGCGAGACCAGAAGCGTGCGCAAAGAGCTGGCCATAGAGAACAGAGAAGACAGGACCAAGAAGACGATCCAAACGAACGCGCATTCAGAAACCTTATGGGATAGAAGTTTAATTTTCTATTCCTTTTTTTTTATTTGTGATTCTGGAAATATTCCGCTAGGGCCGATTCTACGATTTTAGAAATGTCACCGTGCTTCCGGTTGCGCGTTCTTATCTGATCCTCTAGTGTTTGCGGTATGACTATTTGCATTCTTGTGTAGCCAGGTTTTACTTTTTGCATGTTAGATGTTTATGTGTGTTTGTGGTTAAAAGCTTTTCGGTTTATAGGTTTATGTTATGCGCATATGTGGTTTTACACAAAGCTTAAATACTCTTGTGTCTATAAGGTTTTGTGTAAAGGTGTAAAACATGAACAGCAAAAAAACTGAAAACTCTTGTAACCCTGAAATGAAAGGGTTCTGTTCTGGTCTACCAGTAAACGGAAAATGGCCAGAAAAATGTAAACAATGTAGGAGGTTTGTGCCTTGAATAGTAAACTAGCCAATGAACAATTAGAGAAAATAGTCAAGCTTTTCTCTAGTCAAGAATTGCCAAAGATCGCAGCCTTCAAATTCATAGACGCACCACAGAAGCCTAGTTCTAAATGGAGCTTAGGCAACCACATTCTAATGTACCTTTCTGGCACCACTGACGCACGGACCTTTAACCAGTGGAATGAAGTTAACCGCTATGTCAACAAAGGATCAAAAGCCTTTTACATTCTGGGTCCGTCGATAATTCAGAAGCCAAAGAAAGATGATGATGGACACGTAGTCATTGACCAAAGCGGACAACCGCAAAAAGAGAGTTTTCTTGTTGGCTTCCACGCTATTCCAGTGTTCGCCGTTGAAGACACAAACGGCCAACCATTAGCCAAATATGAACCAAAAAAGGTTCCGCCTCTTTTCCAGGTTGCGCAACACTGGAATGTCAAAGTTGACTATGACATTTTGCAAGGAGCTTACGGTGCTTATGACCCTGAAGCCAATCACATAATCTTAGCCACTGAAGAGGTTAAAACATTCTTCCATGAACTAGCACACAAGGCACACCACTTGGTCGACGGAAAACTTGAAACCGGACAAAACCCACAACAGGAAGCAATAGCGGAACTTAGCGCGTGCGTCTTAGCCAGACTGTACGGTTTCAACTATGATAACTATTCGTGGAACTATCTGGCCAGCTATGCAGAAAACAAAACTCCTGAAGCAGTAGGAAGATTGTGTTTTCAAGTGTTGGCCAAGGTGCAAAAAGTGGTAGAGCTGATCCTGAACACTGAAGCAGAAATAACTCAGTCTCAAACAGTCTATCCTCTTATGGTGGTGACACAATGACCACCGATTTTTTTGGCAAACCAATAAGCGTCTACACTAGCCAAGAATGCAATGAAGACGGATTCACATTTGACTTGGACCAACTGAACAAACACTGGATAAAAGGCGGATTAAGTCCTCTTCAGTATGTCACAACCAACTTAATGAACAAAGGATACTTCCAAGAAACATGCAAAAACGGCGTGCCAAGAGGACAAGAACTTAAAGATAATCGATGCGCAAATTGTGAAGTTTTCGTTAAGCATCATGGCGAAAAACTAGCGTGCGTGACTGAGGAAAAACTGAACATTCCTAACATGCTTGACCTGATAACTCAAGCCTTGCGAATATTCAAAAAGAAACCTACTGACGATTGGTTCGTTTCAGGAATAATAGAATTGCCAAGCGGACAAAAACAGAAAGTCTACATAGCCCAGAACGAAACGGGACGCTACACCGTTATGCTTCCAGAGGATTATTGAAAGGTGATTCAATGACAAATCTTGAACCTGCAATAAACGAATACTTCAAACTCTTAACCACCGATCTAAGCCTAGAAACAAAGTTTACAATCCTAATCGACATCCTGAAGCTTGAACAAACAGAAATTCGAGAGTTAAAGCTGAAGCTGGGAGACTGAAAAACGTGACTGAATTAAAGGAACAGTGGAAAACAATGACGGAAGACCAAAGGCAAGAATACGCAGAAAAACACCATAGAGCAATATGCCCTTACTGTGGTGAAGAAGTAGAAACTAATGACAAAGGCCAGCTTTTCTCTTTGCACATACGGGAAGACTGGACAAGCGGAAGAACACAGAAATTTAGAGAACTAAAGGAGAATTGGTAAAATGTCAATGATTCTTAACCAAACCCAATTCTACCTAGAGCCTAGACAGTTTACCGCTATTCCCTGTGAACCTTCAGAACCACGCAAAGAAAACCGCGCATTGAAAATTGCAAAGTTTCAGCACCACACACCCAGAAAAATGACACATATCGAACTAATGCACCTACACGCCTTAATTCAGAAATATGAGCTGGATCCTCAAGAAGTGGACAGCCAGATCGGATATTACGAAAACAAAAAGCATCTTTTAGAACTGATCAGCCGTCAAGGACACGATTTCACAGAAACCGACTTGGACACGATAGAAGACCAATTCGAAAACTACCTAGACCATCTAAAGTCAGAGTTGGAAGAGAACGGGTTCACAGTCATAAAGGAAGAGGATTAAACATGGATTCAAAAGAAAAGCAACGTAAGAAACCTTGTTATGGAAAACTCAGATGTTGGAATAATGTTCAAGTTCGATGCCCTGTTTACTCTGAATGCTACGAATTAGCTCACGGCGTTAGAATGCTTGAGAAAGTCAAAACTCAGAACAAACAACTTAGAACAATTCTCAAGGAGAAATGAAAATTGGCTAAGATTCAGGAACCCCGACTATGCCGAGAATGCCCCTTAACCCAGACCGAGAAAACCCAGATTTACCAAAAACTCCTAGCAAAACAGTACATCCAACGCGAACAGCCATCGACGCTTAAAGAGTGCCTGGCAAGACGCACGTACATGACGCGGTACAAGCTTCGGGATGCCCGTACTTTGCGCGGACTGAAAATTTGCTGGGTTTCGTTTAGTGTCCAAGACGGAAAAAACATGGTGTAAAAAAACAACCATATTAAAAGTTCCATCAGAACCCATGACCATCATGTTTGAATCTTGATATGAGAGTTTAAATCGGAGAATTATTAAAGTCAAGGACAAGGTGAAAAAGGAAATGAAGTACAATTACGGACCAGTTGCCATTATGGTTTGGTGTGACGACTGCGACTGGAAAACTGAAAGCTACAAGAACGGACAGGCCATCGCTAAGAAACACGCTCAGAAGCATGGTCACAGAGTTCATGGTGAATTGACGATTGCCTTTGCTTACGATGGTCGAAAGGAAGGAGAAAAAACTTGAAACCCAGAAGACAACAAAACCTCATAAAACGATTCTTAAACGGCGAAGAATTTTACACTAACTTCTCTCCAAGGATAACCCATGCCGAAATAAAAGAACTGGACAATCTCGGTCTACGTCTTCAATGCGACCACACGCATGGAGCGGAAGCTGGACCTATCGCCGTCTATCCATTAATTAAGGAAGAGTTTGAAAAACGAGCCAAAGAAATCTTGGGTGAAACCTTGAGTGAAGAACATCCGTTAACGACATCTCCTAGCATAGACGCAAGAGGAAAGAAAGCTCTAATCGAAACGATGTATGATGAGGCTACCTTGAACCACCGCAAAGCCGTACAACAACACAAACCTCTAGCCGCTTTGAAATGGAAAGAACGCTTAGAGTTTCTAGACACTAGATTGGCAGAACTAGGAGAATGAAAAAGCATGAAAATTGTTGTTAAAGGTATGAACTACACGGAAATCAGAACCAGCAGATCCAAAGACCCAACAACAGAAACAATCCAGCATTGGGTTCTTGCGAAACTTAGAAAGCCTGAAGACTGCGGAGTCTGGGTTGACGGCAAACAAACAGCCAACTACGACACAATGGGCAAGTCTCCTTTGGTAAATAGAAAAGCGATAGGAGAATGAAAACATTGGTCTTGTTAGGATTCACAGTCTTGCGCGAAAAATTGCTCGATGGAACAAAAACCCAGACAATCCGCTTTCCAAGAAAACGACCCTTCAAGGTAGGCGATAACCTCCAAGTCTACTGGAAGCCACGCACAAAGCAATGTGAGAAACTTTTCGATGCAAAAGTCACAAAAATCGAAACAAAGGCTCTCGGAGATGTTGACGAACAAGATGCTATAAAAGACGGTTTCAACTGTCTCCTAGACTTTCGCATGGCATTCTTTGACTTGCATCCTGACCTCGCCACAAAAGAGTTTGGACCTTACTCAGAAGAAGTTGACATAATCACGTTTGAGAGAGTGAAAATTTGAGCGAAGACCTGCGAGACTGGATGACTAAGGTTCTGAAGGAAATTGAAAAGCACGCTAACCGAGACGAATGTTACAGTTGCAAGCAACTCTTGAAGCCTGAATTTCTCCGGCCATTCTTAGACAAGATTCATGGGAAGGAATAGAAATGTTTGAGTCTAAACGTGTTTATTCTGATGACCGTTTGGTTCATTACAAAGACTCGAAAGTTCCGCCAGAAGTCACCCAAAAAGAAATCGAAGCACTCCTCACAAACTACGGGATGACGGGCATTCACTGGCAAAACGGCACCCTGCTCTTCGAAACCACCTACAAAGGCCACCCCATACCCATAAAAAAGACTATCCCGCTAATCTACAGTCGCAAAACAGAACAGGTCGACTGGACCGTAACCATGCGAACCCTTTTTCACAGTCTTAAAGGAGCGTTGGAAATTGCTTACGTTTCAGGAATAACTTTGACCGAGGCGTTTCTACCCGACGTTCTGGGACAGAACGGGCTAACCGTAAAAGAGTCGATTTTGCCGATGTTGGAAAAGAGGTGAAAACGTTGGATGATTTAATCGCTGTAACCCTTATAGCAGCAGGTACGCTTCTAGGAATAGCAGCCCTTTACATCATCTATCACGCCATCAATTTACATCATCGAAGGCAAGCAGGATATTTGTAACAATGTTATGGCACAACTGGAACAAAGGTGAAAACTTTGAATTGGAAAGATGAAATTAACTCAGCGTTTCCCAGAATGTCGGAATATTTGAAACCATGCGAAAGTCAAAACTTCAGAATAACTCACCATACAGCAACAGAAGACGATGTAAGAAGGGCGCAGTTCATAGACAGGATTCACGGAAGAGGCGAATTTGACGGATTTGAAGTGGGAACCTATGTAGAACTTCAGCATAAAAATCATTTTGCTAATGTGATGATGTCGGACACCTTCATGGAAAAAGAATCAAACCTAGACCTAATCGAAAACGCTCACGGAGATGTTCTAATCGCAGGGTTAGGCTTAGGCATGGTTCTCATGGCAATCCAGAAAATTCCTTCAATCTCATCTGTAACCGTGATAGAAAGAGAACAGGAAATAATCGACCTAGTAAAACCGCAACTACCGCTAAACAACAAAGTATCCATTATTCAAGCCGACATATTCACTTTCAAGACAAAACAGAAGTTTGACACGATTTACTTCGACGTTTGGGACAACATTTGCGGAGACAACTGGAAAGACATTGTAACCTTGCAGAGAAGATTCAGTTCAAAACTCAAGAAGGGAGGGTGGATGGGTTCATGGAGAAAAGAAGACTTTCGAGATGCCCATTACAGAAGGTGAAAACTTGAGTCCTATCGACCTAATAACCACGATAATTTATTGGACGGTTATAGCCGCGATAATCGCAGCAGCCCTCTACGTTGCCATAGACTATCTGCGTGAATTTTGGGAATGGCTACGAGACGTTCTTGACCGCTAGAACCACTTTCTTTTTCAGTTGCGCCCCACACCGACCACAAAACCTAGGCTTACACACACTAGGATATGCAAGTTCAGGCACGTAACCACATTTTGGACACTGCAATTTAACAGTGAAACCCATTAACTCTTAGCCCTTCTAATCAGTTCAGCAGCCTTACGCATACCCCACCAGTTCCGAACCGTGTAAACCCCACAATACGTGCCAAACGTCCAACACCACCCTAGAGCAAGCATAGTCGTAAGGCCAGACGCGCCCACCAAAGGCGGAAAACCATGCACAGCACCATAACTAATCATGGCACCCACAAAATACAGTGCTATCCAACCCGCACCATAAATTCTCGTCAACACCCTCGGATCAAACTTCTTCGCGGACAGTCACCTCCCAAGGGTTTTGCGGAGTTTTGCCCAGCGAAAAAACCGAAAGCCAGGAAAGGAAAAGACACCTTCGGCTAAAATCTGTGCAAGACTCACTCGCACCCTTTCTACCTCCACAAACTCCAGTAAACACTGACAATCACCAAGCTAACGCCCAAGACCAGCCAAGTGTATTGAAAAGCCAGTTGATGCATGTTCCAGTTGCCGCCACTAATGAAGTCTCTGAAAAACGTCCAAACCGAAGTCAACACGCCCACAGCCCAAGCGACTGCAACCAAAAAAAACGTGGTGTTCAAAAACTTTAGCATCCGATGGTTATTCAAAGTCGTGTAAGTCTGTCTTAGACCGCAGATTGGGCATTGGTAACGAAGTTCCAAACGGCTTGCACTGTCAACGTTCATCCTGGACTTGCAACGGAAACACGTTGGATTCTCATTGAAAGGTGAGAGCCTATCAAAAATTTTTGGCAACCTCATTTTCTTTCGTCCTTTTAACCATTATGAACCTCATCTGAGGCATATTGTTCTATTCCCTGCAATTTATCGCCAAAAAAACCCAGAACACAAACCGAAACAACTAACAAAATCGACCCGATACTAGCAATATCATAGTTCTGGAGAAATGTGAGACCCCAACCAAAACATGCTGCCCCTAACAAGAACATTCCGACGAAAACGTCTAGGCTATGTCTAACCACGTTTTGAACCACATATTTAAGATGCAAATACAGAGCAGCCAAATTAACCAATGATTTCAGGCTCCAAATCCCTCTCGATTTCTTTCAACACAAGCATTTGCTTCTTTATCTCATCGTCAATCCATAGACCTCTGTCATGTAGCCAAGACCGGAACTCATCACAGCAAAACTCAGAACTTCTCCAACATTTATCACGCTTTTCATTGTTGCAAGAATCGCAAGGTTTCGGAACAGAATATTCCTTAACGTCAAGAGGCTTCATGGTTTCAACTACCTATCAATCCGTAGACTAACCTCAAAACCCTGTTTCTCTAAGACACTAGCGATTTGGTCAATGAGCGTTTTGTTGTAAGGATATTTCACAGAGAGAGTTGCACTTTTAGAAGTGGAATCTTGAAACTCAAAAATGGACAAAGAAACATCACATTCTCTTCTATGTTTATGCCAAGATACTTTCTGTAAAATATCACTAGAAGAATTTGAGTATGACGAAACTTCTTGGAAATATGAGGGAAAATCCTTTAACAATTCGTCGATGGCAACGAACGCAGAAGTGTAATCTCTATTAAAAACCTTCATGGTTTCCAGCTCCTGCAACCCTCAACCGAAACAAGACCATTATCACTGAGAAAACTGCAACGAACAAAACGGTTCCTACCACAATTTCCGCAAGTATGCTCTTTGGCTTCAGCTATCCTTTCAAACCTCTGCATGTCATTGCACACTGTCAACCGCGCTCCCATCAAAATAAGTCTTAACAGCCACAAACTTGACAGGCTGAGAACCGTTACGCAACGTCCTAGCATGAATCGCCCTTAACACAATCTGCAATTCGCCGTCCATTTCAGGCGCATCAACAACCGCATACTTTGTCTTGACCAAAACTCATTTCTCCTTCGACACCTTCAACCTAGACCTTCTAACTCTCTCTCGCAACTCCTTGTGAAACTCGTCATCAAACTTGACTTTTCGCCCCATACTCTGTCACCAAGCGACTAGGCACCTTTTCGGTTTTTTTGCTGGGGAACCTACGTTGAACCCTCTAGCCCCAACTAGAGGTCAGGATGCCTAGCCATAAATAAAGTGTTTGTAATTACTATTTAAAATCTTTGGTACACAAGTTCACCCCGTGAACCCTTCTAAACAGAATAGTCACGGTCAAGACGCTTAGGCTCCTGATTCTGAACCCCAGACAACCTTTCCAACGTCAAACTAAACTTTTCAACAACCGAAGTCAAACGATCCAACCTAGCCTCAATACTTGCCAACCGCTTAATGAAGTCAGGCTCAATCTCAACCTCACTAGTGCCCTCAGGATAAGGAGTCGGATCAGTCTTAAAAGAAGCAACACCCTTCACACGAATGTTAATTTTCTGAGGAACCCCAGGCGTACTTACCGCATAACTCTTCCTACCAACCTGACAGAAATTCGCCTCTTTAAGCAAAGCTTCAGCCAACCCATTCTCAACAATCCAACTCTTCAACCAACCTAGCAATTCTCGTCTCCAAACATTTTCATCATCAGCAAAAGGAAAAACAGAAACACGACCATTCTTCTGCAACAAAAAACTAAAAGACTCACCAACAAACCTCTTCATCCCATTCCGATTAGCAACAACACCCGCCGGACAAACCCCATACAACTCAGACTTCCATAACCCACTCCAATAAAAACCATGAAAACTAAAAGGCAACTCAGGCCTAGGTCTCTGCCTACCTGTCACTTGCATCCGCACGTAATGGCTGACCACGTTTCTGACTGTGCCATACTTGGCTCCGACAATTTCGGCAAGAACCTTCCTTGAAATGTTCGGGTTATTGCGGTAAACGCTTATAATTTTCGTTGATAGCAGATTGTCACTTGTAAGTGTCACTTCTTTGTCATTTGCGCGTGGTTCAGTCAAGCAGTTCACTTCAGGCTAAAAAGCAAAAACAAAATTGAGCTTTTCAGTTTATAAAACTATTCTCGCTCGGCAGCTCTTACTTTTCCTTTCGGACAGTACCACATGATTGAATAGCCAAACTGTTCCAAACATTTTCTGCAGTCAACTTCAACGCAGACCTCACGCTTCCCCATTCAAAACCCTCGGTACACGAAACCCTTTGAAAACACCGTCAATTTGAATCGTACTTTTTGTGTCTGTCGGTTTCCAAGCATGTCGCCCTAGTTTCCAGAATATGGCACATTTTTCAGCTTCAGATAAAGGAAATTTGTTAAGAAGACATCTCACTTGTCTTGTTTCCCTTGTTATGGGTTTTAAGGCCAGTTGTAACAGACGAACTGCACTTGTTTTGCTATCGCATAAGAAACTTTTACCGTAATATTCAGGTTTAACTATGTTTCGAAAAGAGTACAATTTAATTTGCAAAAGTCTTTGCTCAGCTATTAACGATTGAATAGTTGAGTTTGGACAAGAAAGTTTCTTCCGTGCAATAAACCCCCCCGTTTGAAGACAGAACCTCAAAAACTCTTCGGTTATTCTCAAGAAACTGCTTTTCTTTGTATAGGTATAGATAGTAACCATGGCACTTCATTCTCATTTCACCTTCCAAGACATAACCATCAAAGATACATTTATTTTAAGCAGAAGCCCTTCTACGCCAACGAACCGCACAGTTTCCACGTCTAAACCTTGGCAACCGTTTAACCACAACCAACGGCAAACCCCCACCCACCACAACAGAAACAGAAAAGCCTTTGCGACGGGCAACCTCAGCAACAACATAAGCACTAACCAAACTCATTATTTCACATCCAAAAGTTTGCGTTGATTGGGTTTATTCTTCAAAAGTCTCTCTAAATATTTTTGAGCACCAGATTCACGCAGAAAATGGCATGTTACTTTTTCCAGTTCGTCCACTTCCTTAAGAGTTGTAAATTCGTGCATCCCAAGAAGAACAAGACAGTGATACAACATTCCAGCTTCAAACAACCTGTATCTTCCACCAGCACGCATCATAAGAAGTCGAACAGCTCTATCTTTGAGTGTTTTTCTGAACCATTCTGGGAGGTTTGCTGAAATTCTTTCAGTTCTATGATTTTCCGCCTCTATCAAACTGCACACGCATAAATCTGGAGGTAAACCACACTTTTGGCAAACCCCTTTTAATTCTTCAAGTTTTCTAGTATAGACATCTCTTGCTTGTCCCATTTCATTGACTTCGCGAATAATTCGCTCTTCAAAACTCATTTCCTTTTCTCCTTTTCCCTCTACCACCTTTCAGCCAAACCCATCAACCCTGCCCCCTAGGCAAAACCGTCAAAGGCACACCAAAAACAAACCGTTTACAACGATCCCAACGACACCCCGTATAGCCCGCCCCACACCTGCTCATGATATGCTCGTCCAAGGTCACTCGGCAGTTGCGGCATCTGCGACAGAGAAACTGAGGCTCAAACATTAACGCTTCCAACCTAGTTCCTTCAACTTATCCTCAAGCAAACCCAGAACCTCATCCTTCTCCTTGTCTGAACCGTTCTCATAAGTGTAGTCTAACACTCGCACGCCCAAAGTTTCCAAAGCCTCAACAATCTTTTTGTCCTTGTCACCGCGTTTCTCATGAGCCTTCTTCCCATTCAAACGCAACGCCAAAACCCCCTGGGGCAAATACCAAACATCATCGCCAAACCTGAAAGGCAAAGTGATAAACTCGTTCTGCAAACCCTTCGGAATCCCACGACCTTCATAAGCCAACCTGACCACATCCTCAAAAGCGCCAACTCTGGGATGCACACGTTCACTCCTCTCAGCCTTACTATGAACAGCCTTATCGTAACAGTTAGGACACAAATCAACGGGCTTGCCTTCTTCAAACTCAAAAGCTTTCGCATTCACAATCCCAATAGACCGCCCGCACTTGCCACAAGCAATCAGGTTACTCAGTTGATCGTCAGAAACCTTCTTTTTCTCCAAAACCTTCTTATTATGATTCAATATTCCAAATTTGTGCAAGAAAGGCTCGCTGTTAATCATGGCCTTCTTCAAACATTCAGGACACAAAGTATGATTTTGAAAGGACTGTGGCTCAAACGTGTTTGTTCCGCAAAACTCACATTTCTTCCAACTAGGGTGCTCGGTTAACCTTGCAGCCGCAACCTTGCCAGGCTCTTTATACTTGTTTGGCAACAACTCCCGAATATAAGAGTCCTCATACGGCAACAGCCTTGCAAGTTCTGTGCTAACCTTGGTTTTCTCAACCCCAGACTTTTCAAGTTCCTCAGCAGCCTCCAACACTAAAGTCTGCGTTTCCGTCTTAGGAACCCTTCGCCTATGATGAGCAGTCAACCGTACAACAATTTCTTCAAGCCTATTCTTAGTCTGCACCGTTTTCGTATGCCAACCTGGATTCCACTCAGCACGATGATCACCATCCAATCTTTTTCCATCTTGGTTTACAAGAAGCGGGTACAATTCTCCAACGACACCCACTGTCTTGCCTATTGACTCTTTACTGATTTTTTCTTCTTCACTCATTTTGCTTGGTCTCCTTCCTTGATTCCATAATCTAACATCGCGGGTATTTTCAATTCGACCTTCTTGTAAAAGTAAACTCGAAAAGGACGAACGCGCCACCCAAACCAATCGCCTTCCCAATGAGCTTCAAAACGTTCTATCCGTGCATCTGTGCCTTGGTTTTTCAACAAGCTTAAAGTAAACTCGGCTTGCGCCTTCGCCCATTCTTCTGCTTCTTTTTCAGTGAGACATGCACCTATGGATTCTTCTTCATACACCATGCCACCCTCAAATCCGTCACACAAAATGTAAACAAAACTCATTCGCTGAGGTCTCCTTCAACCTCATCAAAAAAACAAACAACCTTGCCAAGCGACCTCGCATATTCCATCTCCAACGCCGTATGCTCGCCAACAGCCTCGTGGTCAATGCAAACCACAACATCAGAAGTTTGAATCTTGAGGAAATGCACCTGCTCCATCAACGGCCTACGCGCTTCAAAATCGCCTTTGAAATCTCCTCTGAACCAAACCACTGTGAAAACAGCGTTGCCCATCAGCGTCATGGCTTCAAGAACTTCACGGTATTTCCGTCTCCATTCAGGCTTTGTGGAACCGACTAAACATACAACTTTGTTTTCAATTTTCATTCAAGAGTCTCCTTCAACACTGAAAACCCAGAAATTCCCTTCTTTCATCAAGAAACATTCTCCTCTTTCATAGCTGGAATTTTCAGGAATAGTGTCCAATAAGTATCGGAACTCGTCCCATTAGTTGTGACTTGTTGTATGACCGGTTTGGCAGGGAAAAGAGGACTGACTTGTTCTATTGGAAACTGATGATTATTCCATTTGAAAGCAAGAGTTCCGTAAGGCTTGAGAACACGCCACAATTCAGCAAATCCTTTCTTCAAATCAGATTGCCAAGTTTCCGGCAATAACCCGCCATAGTCACGTTTCACCCAATAGGGAGCATCCTTTAATGTTCGATGGGGCGGGTCAAAAATCACGCAATAGAAAGATTCATCTGGATAGGGCAATTTGCGAAAATCTTGAACTTCATCCGGATTAACTTCCTTCCTTGCATCAGTATAGAGAACAAGAGGATTTTTCTTGTCAACGTGCATCATGCGGAAGCCTGCAGTAGCATCCAAAATAAACTTGTCCTTGCCCACGCTCAATGTTCATCGTCTCCGTGAAACGTCAAACCCCAGACCAAAATCAAGAAACCTCCAAATGAGCTTGCCTATGACAAGGCGTACATAGAGTCACAAAAATCTCAGGATTGTCATAATCTAAATGATGCCTTTCCAATCTATGTTCTGTTGAATCACAAAGTTCGCATGATTCCGCAAGGGGCAACTGTTCAGCTTTACGTTGGGCTTTTCTGATTTTGGGATGTAACTGGTCGCGTTTTCTACCGTATTCTATTCTTGCTTCTCTGTGTTCTGGATAATAGTGTTTCATGTATTCACGGTTTTTTCTACGTCTTTCAAGGCGATACTTTTCATTAGCTACTAATTTTTGCTTGTTCCAACATTCCTTGCAGATAGTCATCCTACCGTATGGGCGGTCCTTGTGTTTTGTAAACAGATTTAAGTCATCGTTTGTAAACGCCTTTTTCCCGCAAACTCTACAAACTCTCAGAGGTTTGATTTCGACAATATTTAGGCTTGACAAGATTTTCCCTCCATTTTCAAAACCTTCATTGAATCCATCAGAAGCCTCCCAAGAAACTCAATGACATTCACGGTCACGGCATTGCCGAGCAATTAACAATCAACCTCTTTGATAGGCGTAAGGTGTGGATTCAANGTGGATTCAACGCATATATTCCGTTTTTGAATTGCACTAAGCCTCTTGCGAATAGTTCTCTAGCAACATCTTCTAGCGATTGATGAATCAGAGCGTGATCTTTATGAGACTTGCAAAGATAGAGATTTTCTAACTTTGAGTTGTTTCTGTTAAAATCAATGTGATGTATTGGCTCTTTTTTGCTGGGAGTTCTTTGGATTGCTTTTTCCATAACTAGAACATGGTCGAAGACGTAACCGATGTGATTTGCTCTTGGGTGATTTGGCATGAATGTAACAGGATACCCTGAACGGAATTGCTTAGTTTCAAAGTTTCTGTTCCGTGATTCTGGACCTGCTTCTGGTCTGACTATTCCCAATCTTCTGAGGTGTCTGCAAACAGTGTGTCTTGTAACTCCAACTTTGTTTGCTATCTTGCCACTAGACAACCTCTCTTTTATGTAAAGTCGTTTCAGATATTCGTCATCAGGCATTTTGCGTTTGCTCAAATTCTAAACACTCCTTTATTTTTTGTCCCAGAAAGGAAACAACATTAACTGTAACAGCATTACCCAACATTTTGTATCTTTGGCTGTCGGAAATTGTGACTTCCTTGCCGTTTGTGTCTATGCCTTTCGCTGTCCAGCCGTCTGGGAAGCCTTGGAGCCTTTCACATTCAAGCGGTGTCAAACGTCTGATTCCTGACTTGAGTTTGAGAGCCATTTTGTTTCCTGACCGGTCAAGAGTCCAAGACTCGTTCCTTGTTTGTTCTCTTTGTTGAATGTTCGCTTTTGTATGGCTTGTCATTATGAGGATTTCGGAACCGTCTTTTCCATAGCGGTTCGAAAGGGCACTCGCAACCGTGTTGACCAGCGATTTCGTCTTAGGATAAGTTGCTTCAAGAGTCTGAGCTAAACGTAAATGACTGCTCCGAAACCTTTCTTTTGATGCCTGTTTGTTTGAGACCTCTTCACAAGATAATCGACCAGATGTTGTGACAGGAAATACTTGTTTGGAACTTCCTCCTCGAGAATGTCCGACAATGAATACACGTGGACGGTTCTGCGGAACCCAATGCCGGCTGTTAATAACTTGCCACTCGCACCAATATCCGAGATTCCCCAGCTTTTCCAACATCGTTCCGAAGGTTCTTCCTCTATCGTTGCTAAGGAGACCTTCAACGTTTTCCAAGAGTAACAGCAAAGGTTTCTTGGCTTCAACGATTCTAAGAATCTCGTAAAAAAGCGTTCCTCGAACATCTTGGAACCCTTGACGGTTTCCAGCATGACTAAAAGGTTGACATGGGAACCCTCCGGTAAGCAGGGTGTGGTCTGGGATTGTTTTTGCATCCACTTCTCTAATGTCTCCTTCAACGTCACCTACGCTCCCAAAATGGCTCCGGTAAACTTTGGTTGAATACTTGTCAATATCATTGCTCCAAACGCATTTCCAACCTGTCCTTTCAAGCCCAAGCCTGAAGCCTCCGATTCCACGAAATAATTCGACAAAGCTCATTGGTCAACCTCCTCTACCACATCACACTCCACAACATGCACCGTCCTCGGCGTTTCCGTTTTCTCAAAGGCGAGAACCCAGCCGGCAAGCCATAGCATGAGCAGAACAGGAAACAGCAACATGAGCAGGGGACGACGGCGAACCCGAAAATTACGCTTCACTTGGACGGTTCCTCCTTAAAATATCGAAAACCCTGACTTGGCTTCACAACATACGGTCTCGTCGGAAACCAGTCCTCACTATGAAACCTTAATTCGTAAACTCCGTTCCTTTCGCCTAGAGCCTTGCACAGAAAATAGCCTTGAACAATGCCTTTCACGGCAAAATAGAGTCGAACCTCAACATTTTCAATTTTGAAACCTATATCGTCCTCATCATACCATCCGAATCCAGGAGCCTTTGCAGCTTCCGAAACGACCCCTGTACTCTCTGGAAAAGCAAGTTCTAAAATCCGTTTAGGAAACCGCGACATTTCCCAGTAACAATAGGCATGTTGACTTTTCTTTCCATCCTTCAGTTTATGGTCTAAGACTTTCTGGCTGTTACAAACTAAAATTCCAACGTAGCTCACTCTAGGAAGCCTCCATCTTTTCACCGAGAGATTCTGCTTCTTTGCGTCTTCTGTACCATTCGTCCTTATCCATTTCGAGCATTATGTCCCAAACAACAGGCTTCTTCCAACGCTTCATTTCTTGTCAGCCTCTCTCCTTAGCTAACCGTTCTTCAACCGCCTCACGATACAACCTTAGAACATCCCACAGTTTCTCCTCAGCCAAAATGTCAAGAAACTGCTTCCACTTCAAAAGGTTCATCTGCATCTCTAACCGCACTTCTTCAGGAAATTCTTCAAGCTTCGTCATTTGTTTTCTCCTGCTTCAACAGCCTTTGGATTTTCTTTTTTAGAAGGAGCTTCTTCATATTTCTGGCAATCACAATCAAAACAATGCCCAGCATTGTCAGGGTCACTTAGACGACCTTTGTGACGGCCATAGTAATGCCCGCATTTACACAGCTTTAACATGAAATGGTCGGGAGAAACAACCAAGTTGTAAACTCCGTCTTCATCTTGACAATCTGCAAGGTCATCTTCAGAACCGTACTCTTCATCCCACTCTTGACGATCAGTCATTTTTTGCCAGTCTCCTGTGCCAGTCCATCAGCCCTCAAGACCGCAACTCCTTTTCTTCAGTTTTCATGAAGCCTTCCAACCTTTCAGGAATAGTAGCTAACCGTTTCCGAGCAATTTCACAATAGTTAGGGTTCAGGTCTATGCCGATGAAATTTCTACACAAGCGTTTAGCCGCAATCAACGTGGAACCAGAACCACAGAAAGGGTCGAGAACCACACCGTTGGGTTGACAGCCGAGTTCGATTAGGTAGGCCATGAGTTTGACGGGTTTGACGGTAGGATGAAAATTCTTCTTGAGAACCTTGCCATGAATGCGGTCTTGAATACCACCATTATCTTCAGGGTTTCGATTCTCAGCATCCTTCATTTTGGGTTCGCAATCTTCTAGTCCTTCGTTTCTCTCGCCCTTCGATGCTTTAGGCACACGCAAAAACCCATGATGTTCAGCCCAAGCATCTAAACTAAAGAACCGCGAGAAACTGCCTAGCTCTTCGTCGACGTAACCCTTATCCTCAAGACTTTTCCATCCACCCTCATAAGGAGACTTCTTTAGCTGATATGAATAGTGACCTTTCGATTGCCCACTTACCCCATCATCCAGCGCATTATCAGAAACCAAAAGGTTAGCTGGAAAACGACCCTTCTCAGAAACATACTTGTCCGTATCAACAACTTCCATATCTCCATAAATCTCGTTTCTACCTAAAGGCGGAGTTTTCAAAATTCCTCTTTTTCTATCTTCATAATCTTGGTTGGACTGAAAAGGTATTCTGCAAGCATCCACATTTACGGCTCCCGTCCCCGTTTTGAGAACTTGGTCAATAATCTTTTTCTCAGCGAAGGGCTTGTTCACCATGAGGATACATTCTAAGGCAGGTTTCAGGCCTGTTTGACTTTTCCAGCCCTGCCACTTCCGAGCCTCATCTGAAGCAGGAAACGAATTATAGAGAACCTTGGTCGATTCAGTTTGTCCATCTTTCCTATTGAAGTTACCTCCAGCAATATTCTCGAATTTACGATAAGTGATAGGTTCCTTTTCACGTTCCCGACCTAGCTTCTTGTCAATCATTTTGGAAACGTCAAGAGCCTTCGGAAAACCCGAAGCATAAACCCAACTAACAAACGACTGCCTCAGCTCGAAACCGCATTCTTCCAGCATCCTCATCATACGCCACAGAACATCCTGCCTCGGACTAGACATCACAAACGCCAAACCACCCGCTTTTAGAACACGGAAACATTCCTGAAAAGCCTCTTTCGGCGGCAACGCCCTATCCCACTCTTTACCCATGAACCCGATGCCATAAGGCGGATCAGTAACCACGATGTCAACGCTTTCGCTTGGAAACCCCTTCATAACTTCGACGCAATCGCCTTGAAGAATCTGGTTCAAAGGCAAACTCATTCTGGGAAGCCTCCATCTTTTGCTGAAGATTTTGCTAAAGCCAAAAGCTTCATGTCTAGGAGTTTTCTAACCGAAACCACATTTTCTTTCTCAGTCATTTTATCCTTCCTCATCAGCGTCCAAATCTACGTTGTCCCAATATTCCTGACAATGAGAACACCAACCACCATCAGGGTCAAGTTCCAACTCATGCCCACACCGAGGGCAATTACTGACTTTCATTTTTCACCTCAACACCAAGCTTCACTGTTTGTTCAAGCCAAGGCTCATGGTCAAGAACCTTCCAGATTGACACTCGCTTCTTGTCAGGGTCAACAAGCATCATTTCCCTGTAGGGACCGCCCATAGGCTTCTCACCAAGCCAATCGCCCTTATGCAGATATTCCCTGTTCATAACCGTCATAACTTGAAAACAGACAGCGCAAACAAAGATTCGTTCTCCATCAGGCTTCGATTCGACAGCGACCCCGTAACATTTTGCTTCATGCGGCATCAAACTGAAACCGCAAGTGTCACATTCTCGACCCCAAGGATTAGGCAAGTTCAATTCATCAAAATTCATTTTCCAGAATCCCTCTTCACCCACTCAATAGCTTGAGGAAAAGCTTGCGCCCAATCCTTTAGTTCCTTATGTGCAATCCCCTCTCGGACAATTTTCTTTATCGGTTTATGGTTCATTTTTGAATCAGCCTCCTGTTTTTTACCGAGGGTTTTTGCTTTAGCCAAAAAACCTCTTTCATTTTTCAGAAGCCTCCATGTGGTCTGTCATTTGTCCCATCTTGACCAATTCCCAAAACCATTGAAAACTCATCTGATCCCAATACTCAGCCCTACGCAAGAAACCGTTCCTATTCCAAACTGGAATCTCAGAAAGCAACGTTTTTGTTTCGACAAGAAACTCCAAGTCTAATGAACCCATGTTCAGTTTTGCCCGTTCAACCATCGCACGCACGTTAGGAATAATTTTCAAACATCGTTTGCAAGTGACAAGTTCAGGCTTCTTAGTCATTCTATCATCGTATGCAGGAACACCGCCATAGGGCGAGCAAAGGTAAAAGTCAGGGATACCATCACCATTCGATTCTTTGTAATGCACTTTTGTTTTCATTCTGAAATCTCCAGATAATCTGTCATTTGCGCCATCAAGGCTAATGCAACATGGTACTTGCCGCGACGATGGTTCCAACGGCTTGCACGGTCAAGCCAACACAGCACAGATTTCATGGTAAAGCCTCAATCGTTGGTTGCGGGTCTATTCCGAAAATGACAAGTTGATTATGCTTCCGAGCTATCCGTCTGAACTTGATTAACTGCTCTTTCGTCCAGTAAAGTGGTGTCGCATGTTTATAGCCCCCATCATAGCAACAGTCGCAGACTTTCACATTCCAAACTTTCATCAAATCCAGCTTTCGCAGACATTCAGAATAAGATATTTTCCAGTTAACAATCATGAACAGCATTATCTGTTTTCGTTTGTAACCAACCTTCTCCAACAGGCTTATTGCAGCTTTAATCTGCTTCTGATCTGAGAGAGGCCCATCCCATGCGAGTCGTGGACGCACGAAACGTGCATCTTTAATTATCTCTGCTAACGTTGGATTTCTTAGTAAGAATCGAAAGTCAAACCCGCAAATCGCCTCGTAATGAACAACTTTGCCCTTTACTCTTTTTTCGGAAAGTTCCATGAGAACGTTACTTATGTCAGCTCGTGCAAGCGGGTTCATGTCTAAGATTTCAACGTAGTTTCTGGTTAGTTCTGGGATTGGAAAGTCCTCGCTGATTTTTGGCTCATAACAATACTCATGATTCCAAGGGCAGCCACGATGTAATTCTATGCGCTGGTGGGATCCTTTCACGTAATTGTACTGAGGCTTCCCGTAGGTTGTGTGGATTTTCGGAGCTAAGGTTTGCTGAGTAATCATAAGTTAGCCTCTATCTTTTCGACTGAACCTTTCGCAGAAGCCAAAAGGGTCACTAGGAAGCCTCCATCTTATCAACAGTCTGCTTCGGAAACATCTTCCAAAACCAATCAGGCGTAAGTTTTGAAAGCGGAAACATGCAGTTACGGACAGCCTTGTACTCTTTAGCTTCATAGGCAATTCGGAAATGTCCGTTCTTGAAAACTTTGACTTTTACGTTAGTGTAGCCTTGTTTGTCGATGATGGCTTTCAGTTCCTCAGCACTTTCGGGTAATTTCCAAACCCTCATTTTTCAGAAGCCTCCTCTTTCGGGTAAAAATGCAACCTTCCATCCATAACACGCTGTTCAACAAAACCGAAATCTTTCACTAGCTCCCTCAGCCTATTTTCAATCCGTGGAAGAAAACCGTAACGAACAACAAACTCTTTGCTGATCTCTTCCACGGTCAAGCCTGGCATGCTGTTTACGATTTTAAGGATTAACGCTCGGGTACGGGCGAAATGTTCGGCTCTGCGTTCAAAATCAGAAAGTGTAACCAAGGAGTCCCGTTGAGTGAGAGCCAAATCCAAAGTCACTTCTGACCATCTCCAAACCACTTTGAAAACCATTGTTCTTTGCGACCACAATAACCAATGCATGTTTCAATACATTCAGGTCTGCCGCAAGGCCATTCATCACGCGCAGCATCTATCAAAGCATCAATAGAAAACCAATAGGCTAAAGCCGTGTCATTCATAACTCTGTGTTTATTCTTCATCGCTTCACGTATTCGTGTCTTGAGTTCGCCTTCGTTCATTCAGGAAGTCTCCAGAAAGTCTGTCAACTGCCCCATCATGTTAATCGCCTCTCGAAAACGGCCACGCCTATGGTTCCATCTGCTTGCACGGTCAAGCCAACGACAAACAGCCACGAAACTCATTGAGAAACCTCCAGCTTTTTTTAGTAACCGACCTAGCTCGTCTATGGCTTGGTAAGCGTCACGCTGCTCCCTAACAGAAATTGGTAAATCACGTTTTATATCGGCTTCATGGTCAAGCATGATATGATCTAAAGCAATGTTCTCCGCAACTTCCACGGAATATTTACCGCCAAACAACTTGCCCACAAGCTTCACGGTTTCTGAATCGTGCCGAAATTCACGGTGCTTGCCTCCCTTCACTTTTACGGGTTCATCTATGAAGGCATGAATGTCTTCGCCGGCAATGCCATATCGTTTGAGACTATGTTCAACATGAACGCTTCTACTTGGCACTTTTCTCTTCCTCCTTCCTACTCACTTCACACTCTTCTGGAAAATAAGCCAACGCAATAGCCAAACGTACAGCATCTTGAACTTGGCCTTTCAATCCAGGAGCCCCACATTCCTTTGCTTTTTCCTCTAGTTTCTGTTTCCAACGTTTAGGCAAGGTCAAATAGATTCCGAAAGTTTCTAAAGCATCATTCAACTTCAAACCCTTCACGCCTATTCTAGCCTATGCCAACATATAAAGACATTGGAGAAACGACACATTCTAACCCTAGTCAAGTTAAAGTGAAAAGGCCCACGAACAAAAACTGTACGACGAAATCCAGCGACAGGCCAAAGCCAAAAACATGCAAGTCAACGAGTACATTAAGCAGGCGGCACTGGAAAAAGTCAAGTGATTACAGATGCGACACTGGAAGTTTTACGCTGCAATCCTCTTCATCCTGTTAGGCATTGTCAGCGTTGCGGGCATGGTTCCGCTTGTAATGGATGGACTGTTGCCTTTGCCATCGACGTTTTTTGGTTTATGGCCTTGGTACATCGGCGTTGCGTGTCTGCTAGACTATAGAGAGTTGCGCAAGAAGGGGTTCACCGCGTGAACTTAGTCTGTCAAGTAAACTTTTTGTGTAGGCACACCTTGTTTTCTGCGGCGCAACGTGTAAAAGTACATGCCAAAAACCAGCAGAACCATGCACATGCTACCAGCCAACATGGACGCGCCCTCCCACAAGGTGATCTGGCTAACGTACTGGCCGATGGGCGCGCTTATGCTCTGAGCAAAACTCACGATCACGTTTAACGTTGCCGAAACTGTTACGAGGCGGCCTGCGGGCTTGCCCCCCACACCAACCACTGCTACGACTATGGATAATAGCGCGGAACGGCTGGCACTGTAAACTTTCGAAGCTGAAACAGTTATTGAGGCCAAGAGGCTTTGAGAACGCATATATGAAGCCACACGGTTGGCGGTGCCAGTTACGGACGCAACAATGGAACTTGCTGACCTCACAAAGCCTACGGCACGACTGACAACGGCAGACACAGAAGCTGAGAGACTGGACGACCTGACATAACTGGCTAGTCTTGAAGTTGCAGTTGATAGTGAAAACGCTAGGCTTCCAGAACGGAGGTAAGACGCTAAGCGCGAAGCAGCCTGAGTTATCGAAGCTGACAAACTCGCAGAACGAACATAACTGAGAACACGGCCAACAGCCGATGAAACTGAAACTGTTAAGCTTAGGCTTCGGATATGTGTTGGAAGGTCAGAAATTGCGGTGGCTATCTTCGCTACCAACGATAAAGAGTCTGCGACACTGTGCACTTTTGAAGTTGCCGTGGAAATGGAAACTGTCAGACTAGAAGTTCTAAGGTAACTTGCCACTCTTGAAACGGCTGCGCTAATCGAAGATGTTAGACTTCCTGAGCGCACATAAGATGCTAAACGCGAAACAGCCGTGGAAACGCTGACTGACAGGCTGAGAGATTTTGGAACCGTGCGAAGTTTACTCGCAACCAATGAAATACTGGACGTTAGGCTTGACGTTCTAAGGTAACTGGCAAGACGGGAAACAGATGCGCCTATAGAAGCTGTCAGCGAAGTTGAACGTGAAGCAGTGTAGGCTCTTGACGTTGACGTTGAAACAGAAACCGTGGCGTTCTCAGAGTAAGGCCCCCATGAAGCGCCACTTGCTTGCATGACAGCATCAGCAATTTCACACCAATTTCCTGAACCCCCAAAAGTAATGGAAAGACCTGTCTGGTCAGTTGAAACTGTCTTGTATTCTGTACCGTAGCCTCCAGCGTCAAACCCAGTTTTAATCGTTGTAAATCCTGAACCGACCGACAAGGTGGTGCTTGACATGGCAAGTCCAGTAATAAAGTCATTTGGATTGGTGGTCGTGATTGCAACGCTAGGAGTGCTACTTGTTCCTGTTGCGTTTGGGTTATTGCTGTTGCCATCAGAGTTATAGTTAGGGTCAAAAATAGATGTCAGGTCTGCACCTGAGATTCCAAATGCTACTCCTTGTGCCCAATTAAGGTTTGTAGTAGTGCTCAATGTCACGGTTATATTAATGGCACCTGATGAGGACCAGTTGGCATACCATTCTTCCAAGCGATAAGTAACCGAGCTGACAGCTTGATATGCTAGTTGCCTCTCCTTCCAAGATAGATGAGTAGTCAAATTGTCAGTCATACTGCTTACGCTAATGTAAGTAGAGGTGACCCCACTTGCCATGGCCGCAACAATTATGACATCGTTAGAGTTTACCGTCTTTAGAGACAGAATATATGTTGTACCGCTAGACCGCTTTGCTTCAACACTTCCATCCAAAGCCAAAGGGTCAAGATAAACTGGAAAAACGGCACTATTCAAAAAAGACAATGGAACCCGAATGTAAACGGCCAAGATTCCATTGTTGGCAAGAATGCCATAGTTTCCTATGCAGTTGTTTCCAGCACTATCATAAATGTAAGGTTGCGGAAGCCAATAAACCGTTGCGTTAGTTGAAGGATTATTAAAATCTATTCTCGCAGTGGTGTTGAACTGTACTCCTGAAGGATTCAAATAGCCTATTCCGTTTGCGTAGATTTCCAAGCTGGAATTGTAATAACAGGTCACTTCATATTGCAAAAAGTCAGCGTAAGAAGCATTAGAGGGAACTGAATGAATCTTCAAGGTCTCTTTGAGTTGGTCTTGAAATGTCTGGTACTGCAAATCCGTAGTTTGGTTGCTTGAATCGTTCCATGCAGCAGTATACGTTAAGATGCTTCCAACAACGTTGGCTACGATATGTTGAGGGTTTTCAGGATTTCCAACAACGTCAAGCACCCCAAGACGCGAGTTGTAATAGTTCAGTTGTGAAGTGCTTATGTCCATGTCAAAATTGTAGTTCTCATACACAAACCTGACGGCTCTTGAACTCATCGAATCGTTCTTGAAGTAGGATTGGCTGCTGTTCTGTGCCATGTAAGTATAATTCGAATCTATGCTGTTCGTTATCTGAACCAAGGGTATGCTTGACTGCACTTGTCCATCTAAACCGAAAGGCGTTGCAGCATGAATTTTTGGAACAAACTGGAAAACGCAGAACCAACCAGCCAAAAGTAGCCAAACAAGAATCGCAAGACTCAATCTATGCGTTTTCACAGACCCTTAAATCACCATGCCATCATACTTCAAACGGGGTGAACCTCCCTAACAGGTGACGGAAACTGGGCACGCCCTTGTTCACGTGAAATCCCGCCGAGAGCCATGTTTCCCAGCTTGTCCCTCTCTCACCCACAAACCCACCCGATTACTGTTCACTGTTCAACGCCTCACGAAGAAACAAAGGACAGGAGTAGCCTAGCCACTAGGACAAGTATCCGTCCAAGTAACCGCAAGTGAATCTCCCGATGCCAATGTTGCCGTGGTAAATGTCGCAAACGCGCATAGGTCAGATGTGCTTGCCGTGGTTGTTAAGCATTCGCCCGTAGCGTTCAATGTCACCGCTGAGGAAACGCTTGACCAAGTGTAGGTTGTCTGGAAGCATGAACTGTTCGTCTGCCAGTTATAAGGCCACGACAATGTGCCATTGTGACGTGTGCAAACAGAAGTATCTTCAGTCGTCAACGCGGTGCTAGTCACACCCATGACCGTGCCGCTGTCGTTGCCAACTTCGATGCAGGTCAAAGTGTTGTTGTACCATGATGTCGTAGAATTGTAGAAGGTGAAGTTAAGCAGCAAACCCCTGTTAGTCGTTATGTTCGTGCCCAAATTCGTAAACGTGTTATGTGTCCACACATTGTAGAATACTTGTCCGTCCGGATGCCAGGCTTCAACGTGAACTTCGCCAATATGCGTTATGCTTGTGCTGACGCTGATCATGCTAACGCTAAGCGAAGACATCACCATGTACATGCAGAGCAGTCCGATGGCGAAAGCACTTATTAGTGCCAAAGCATTCTTTTTCTCAATCAAAAACGGTTCACCTCCCACAAGCTCGAAAGAAACAGTGTCAACGCTGGAACCAGCCAAACCACAAGGAAGAAAAGCATGTGCAAACCCCAAACGTTGCCCAACCCTTCAACGTAGACAGGCAACCCTAGTCGAGTAACCGAAATCGTTACGCCTGTACCGATGCCTATGCTTGCGCTTGTCCCTTGAGAAGTTTGGCTTACCCCATGAAAAACTGTTGAAGCATATGAGGTCTGCCAGAACATGTACCAGCCCACTGACAGCATGACAGCCAAGAACAATGTGAACAGCAATAGCCTCTTCATTGTGTCCGTCCTTCCTGCTGCTTCTTCCATTCTTTGTACTGTTGAAACTCTTTAAGCAACTTCTCATCGCCTACGGGTTGGGCAAGCCTAGTTTTTCTGAATATTTCAAAAGTTACATAAGAACCCAACGTCACTGAAAGTAAAGCCAAAATCAGCAGGACAACCGCGCCAAAGTCTGGAACCGCAAACAGAAAGAGCCAGCTCAGCCACCCTAGCAGGCAGCTTAACCCAACGAACAGGTCAGTCGGCTTCACTTTGCTTCCTCACTGATTGCTTCAAGCAACTCGAAATATTCCAAAGGGTTCCCATCGTTTACGTCAGCCCGTTTGTTTTTAAACTTATCACTTTTAGACAGCGTAGGCTTGACTTCTGCTGTGGAAACAGACCCGCCAGCGGGAATCGCCTTACTGGTACGCCACTTCAGAAACTCTTGAAACTCACCGTCCGCTTTCAGGTTGGCTTCAGCCACTTTCATTTCCACCTTTTCAGGAGCAGACTCCAAAGTTCCAGTTTTCACGCGCAGTTGTCTAGCCAATCTTGCAACGCTAAAAGTCAACAGACTGATAAAGAAACAGATGACCACGGTTGAAACCACAATCCAGAACACAGGATCCGCAGGAATCAAAGTAGCTTCGCCGCCACCACAATCAAACCCATAATCGCAATACCAGCAATCAACAAGTACAACAGCGTCTTCTTATCCTTATCCAGAGTGCTCGTCTTCATGCCCTCAGTCACACCGTCCTGATACATGCCATCCAAAATTGCCTGGTCAATGGTTTTGGCTAGGTGCTTCTTAACCGCTTCAGGGTTAATGGGCAGAAACACGCGGATGAATAGGTTGTGCATTTTCTCAGGCAACCCGCCATTATGCATCGTATAGCCTGAACCTTCAGGCAAATCAATCACGCGGTAATCGCCCTCCGCGTCCAAGCCCAAAATGGTTTCAGGATTCACAGCCAAGCCGATGCCGTCATAAATGAAAAACGTTTTCAGCCCAGGAGAACCTTCAAAACCGTGCACGCGAATCAGCTCCTTCTCCATCTTGCGCAGTTCCACGTTGCCCATGTAAGCGTCCATCCAGTCCCGCGAAATCTGGTCACGTTGAGCTTGAATCACATCGTTCTTTTCCTTAATCTCCTTCACCTTAGTATCACTCGCGTTTTCAGGCAACGGTATAAGAGCAGGCAACGAGGGAGCATCGGCAACGCTCTCATAGACTGGACGCGGCAAGGGAACGTGAATCGGTTTCTTTTCAATCGTGGTCAAATAGCCATGGTTCACGGTGCAAGGCACAACCTTGGTCAAGCTGCTGCCTTTGAAGATGAACGCGAGACTCTGTTTGCGCAAGCTTGCACGATGGATGACCTTGGTAAACTTGGGCTGCGTAAAACTCAAAACAAGCCACAACACCCCGCCAGCGATTATGACTACGACTGCACCGCAGAGCATGTAGAACATGAGTTGAACCGCGCCTAAACTCGCGTCAGCCAAAGCTACAAGCCACGCAATCATTCGGCCTTCACCTGTTCATGCCTCAGTTCGATTTGGCTAATCCTTGGAACGGTTTTAAGAAGCTTCCCTTTACGCCCGCCTTCGGCATCGTTAATCAGAAAGTTACAGTTAATCTCTATGCTACGCAGGAAATTGGCGAAGCCCAAGTTGAACCTGTCAGGAGGCGTGCTAAGCTTGATCATCTTCACCATCGCCCTAATCCGAACTTTCATGATGTCCGCCTCCGCAGGATTCAAAAAGCTCGCACGGTTCACATGTGACAATATCATGCGAATCGCGGCCATGTCATAGTTCAAGTCGCCCCGCATCACACCGTAAGCAGGGTTGCCCTTACTGTCCGTGGTTTCGTAGACTATGCGCTGGTACATTTCCTCCTCCAACATTGCCTCAACCGCCTTATCATGCAACAACTCATTATTCGTTCCCAACTGTTCTTCACGGCTAACATCAGCCTCACTGCTACGCGAAGCTTCGCCCTGCGCCAAAGCTGCCATGTACGCATGTTGAACTTCGGGTGGCGCGTTCTGGTTTTTATGGAAGAAACGGTCAAAAACCCAAAGCCTCACTTTTCCTTCACCACACCATCAACCGCTCTCGTAGCCTCTTCCAAACTTGCAGAGAAACTTTTATCGTTCCTAGCACATTTTATACAGTAGACTGGAACGCCAACTTCGTTCGCAATCTTCTTCATCCACGGCCTAAGAACAAGCTCGCATCCACACTTGTCACATTTGACCTTTTCGCTGTCTCCGTAAAAATCGGTTGCAGTTCCAACAATATATTCTGGAACCTCACCCTTCTTCAAGTTCTCAAGAGCCTGTTTTTCAAGGTTCCTGTCTAAAGCTTTAATATCCAGCAAGACTACAGCTCCGAAACATCATATTTCTTGTTGTAGGCCAACCGCCAACTGTCAACAGTAGCCTTAACCACGATTGGAAGAAGAATCAAACCCAAAGCCAAATACAAAACAGAAACAGGAGCCTGCACAACGCTATCGGGCGGTGCAACGCCCATGTTCATTATGCTGCAGCTAAACCATAGAACCATGCTGAACGCGCCGAACACGATTTTCTTAGTAAGATCCTGCGCTTCGAAACACAGCAGGGTGAACAGAATGGAAAAGGCTAAAAAGAAAAGGTAAAGGGCTGTAATCTGCAAGTTTTGAAGATCAGTGTAAGACGCTGCAACGGGGAACATTTACTGTTCTTGTATTGTGTCGGGAGTTTAAAAATGTTCAGTTTATCGACAAAGAGGTTGTTGCGGTGAAACGAGGGTTTGAACAATGAAACTCATATTATTCTCCATTTATGGCTGATACGTAGCGATAACAGAACATTGAACAGTTGAGTCACCTGTACTCCCGCCTGACGTAACAGTTAAAGTGTGACCAGAATACGACCACGTAAGCCCCTTAGCACTCATCGCCGTACTATTAACAAAGGCAACAACAGACGTAGGCGCAGTACCAGAAGCAGGATCACCCATGTCACAGGTGAAAGTCCAAGTCGTAGCCGTTGCATTGTTCGCGGAGTTCTGGTAAAATGTTTGATAGCCTATATTGTTCAGTATTATGTCACCCGTTCCCTGATGTGCAACCCCATTATTCTGAAACAGAAAACCGTGACTAGTGCCGTTCAGTATATTTGCTTCAACTACAACATAAGAACTATTCTGTTCAAGTATCGCATAGTTCGCCGAATGAATATTATTCCCAGTCATACTGACGTAAGTCGAATAGTAAAGCCTAAGACCGTACGTATAGCCTGTTGAAACTGTATTCCCAGAAACTATAATCAGATTCGAAGTTGACAAGCCAATGGGAAAATCGCCGTTCAGTAATGTCACGATATTGTTTGAAACAGTGGTTCCTGTGCATGAAGTTAAAAGTACGTCACTGACAGCAACTTCGTAAAGCATGTTTCCTGTCACCGTATCATTATTCGTGGAAATAACGTACACCCCAACATTGGAAGTGCTATAAACACTATTCCCGCTTACCATAACGTTAGGTGATGCTGAATAAATCCCATACCCTGTAATGTTCTCAAGATTGTTACCCTCGATATGCACGTATGGATTGTTCGCGCTTACACTGATGCCATGCGCGTTTGAGGTTGAAGTGTTATAGACTTGGTTGTTTGCTATTTGCACTTGCGCAGGAATATTTGAACCTACATCCATCTGGATGCCTTTGCCAGCTTCGTATCCAATGATGTTCTCTGAGACTATGGAGTTAGTTATATTGGAAAGATAGATGCCTGTGCCTGAACAATTCACGATCTGGTTTTGACTCACAATAATCTCTGATTCATAAAGACTGTTCCAGCTAGACCCAGCCTGAGTTGTTGCATCACAGCTAATCGGGCTTGTACAGTTAAATATCGTGTTGCCAGTTATAGTGACATTAGATGTGTAGACACAGGGTAAACTGTTGTTACATCCCCAAGCACTAACAGCAAAATTTGGACTCATGATGTGAATTCCAGATGTACTCTGATTAGCTATAAAATTGTTAGCAACAAGAAGGTTCGACAAGACATTCGCTGAAACGTTCCCAGACAACGGTCCAGCAATCAAACCTGTTCCAGTACCGTTCAAAATCACGTTGCCTGTAAACTGAACATTAGCGACAGGTGTCTCATTGTTCGCGTAGACAGCGCAGGTGTCACCATACCCATTGAAAAACCTGTTGTTACAAATGCGTACCCAACTTCCACCTTCCATCTCGAAACAACAAGTATTAAACCCTGAATTATCGAAAATATTATTGTAAATATCAGTAAACATATCAGGCTTCACAACTGCGCCCGTGTCATATTCACTGTTAAGCCCAAGAGACAGCCCGTACATGCCGAACTGTTGCAGATGATTATTGTAGATTTGAACGTTTGTACTGTTCAAAACAGCTACGTCATGACAAGCTGGCCCAGCAAAAGTAGCACAGTTATGGTTGAACCCTAAATCATGAACTTGGATGTTGCTGGAGTTCCAAACATCCAAAATAGCAGTAGTTACAGTATTAAACATGGTGAGAATTGTGGTATCTCGCCCTGCGCCAGCTAAGGTGACATTTGACATCATATTCATAGTTATGGCAGATGAACACAGATATGACCCTGCTTGAACATAAACCAAACCGCCACCAGCGTTAGATGCGCCATTGATAGCTGCTTGAATGATCGTTGAACCGCTTGCACCGTCAGTCTCCTGCCACGTCGGACCCTCGTACCAGTACGTGCCATTCACAAATTGGCCGACAACATAATTTGCAGTTGAAAATGGTGCACCAGTCAAAAAGTACGGACTAGCAGGTGTACTGGCACGAGGCAAAAACATCAACGTACACAACAAACAGGAAACAGTCACAGAAACCAAAATCCAGTCTAATAGGCCAAGTTTAGGCTTCTTCACAGTGCATCCTCCAACTTATCTTTAAAGTCGTTTATTAAATTTTTCATATTGGCAGACTCCCAATCACGCTTAAAATTTCCATAACCAAAACCTCCCCGATAATAACGACCAAAAGAATCGCCAACAAAGCAACAAACCGTTCCAAGTCCAACTGTCCCTTAACACCCATCAGCACAATCACGCCGACCAAGATTATCGGCAAAATCGAAAGCAATGCCAAACTCATCAACATGTTCGCTATAACACCGTTAATCGAAATACTGTAGCCTGGCAAGTACGGGTTAGTCCAATATTCAATCCAGTTGCCCCCCACAATCCAGTTTGAACCGACAATCCAGTTGCCATACGCAAGACTAGCCAAACCACGGTAAGCCGAGAAGACAGCGACAAAAACAAGCAATGCTAAACAAGCCCGCAGCACAACAGGGTTAAACCGCGGCAACCGCAAACTGTTTTCCATTGTCAACCGCCTTCTATCGTTCGACTACAAAAACCTTGAACAAGAAAAGAAAAAAGGGGGAAATGAAGGTTAGCCTTGCTTGCGCCGCCACACAATGAAGCCTGTAATCGCAGCGATAATCACGCCCGCAACCGCAATGATCGGCAGAATCGTGCTGAGACTGTAAGAAGCCCAGATGTTGTTAGACAGCGTAGTCATGGTGCTGTTGAAAGTGGACTGCGTGTTATAGTTGACTTGGAAATAGTAGCCGATTGTACAGTTGTAAGTTTTGGTCGCGTTCAAATCTACAAATGTCACTTGTCCGCCTGTGCCTGGGGTTCCCGCGCTTGACAAGGTGAAGTTCAGGTTTTGCGTCAGCGAAGTCTGTCCGTACTTGTTCGTCTGGTTCAACGTCACGGTCATACTGGCGTTCTGCACCGCGCCATACGTCAACGTTGTAGTGTTGCTAGTGGAAACAACCACCGTTTCATAGTCGGTGTATCCCGTCCATGTCGGTCCAAGCTGAGCAGTCGGAAACACAGCGTTGCTGATCCATAGGCCGATGGGAATTGCAATGCTGAGAACAAGCAAAGTAACGATTAAAGCAATCGCAATCGAAGTTTGACCTTTACGGTTCATTCAGTCAGCCTCCAAAAAAAGAAAAAGGGAAAGTTACTGTTGTCTTCGCCACACAATGAACCCCGTGATAGCAGCAATAATCACGCCTGCAACGGCGATGATCGGCAATATCGTGGACAGCGAATACGCAGCGTACAAGTTGCTTGAAAGAGTCGTCATGGTCGCGTTGTAAGCACTGCTCGTGCTGTTGCTTCCGAAAGTGTTGTTGCCAACCTGCGCAATGTTAAGCACTGTGCCAGTCAACCACAAGGCCACAGGAATCAGAATGCTCAAAGTAACCAAGGTGATAATCAATGCTATTGCAATCGCAGTCTGCGCTCGCGTTGAACCGCGAACTTTAAGGAGAGCCTTCAAAAAAGAAAGCCTCCTACTGTCCGCGTCGCCAAACTATGAATCCTGTTATAGCCGCTATGATTACGCCCGCAACAGCTATGATTGGCAGTATAGTTGATAGCGAGTAGGCAGCCCAAATGTTGCTCTGCAACGTAGTCATCGTCGAGTTCGCAGTCGAACTCCAGCCGCTTTGAGGGATCACGGCAAAAATTAAGCCGGAAACCCACATTCCGATTGGAATTATGATGCTTAAAGCCACGAGCGTTTTGACCGTTCTATAGTAGAAACTAAAGAACCATAATCAACGCGATGGCTATTGCTGTCTGTGCTTTGCGGTTTCTGAAGATTCTCGGTCTTTTCATTTTATGGATTACTCCGACATCAGAATTGTCTGGAAGAGTTTATAAAATGGCTCGGTCAGTGACACAAATGAAGAAAGAAATTATCGGTTCGTGTATTCCGTCAACTTTGCTTGTGCCTTGGCAACTTGCTGGTCGATGATTGCCTTTAGAGCAAGAAACCTATCCAGCAGACGCTTTGTCAGTTCAGGGTGTTCTACGATAACATGACATGTTGTGCAAACCCAAATTCCTTTGACTTTTTGTCCACTTGCAACTTCTCCCCAATGATGGTAAATTAATTTGACGGGTTGACCGCGACTGTTAAGGGTTCTTCCACAAAGTTCGCATTCTGAAGAATAGGAACGTTTGGTCACATTTCTCACTACTTGCATTTTGCCGTTTACCTTTGCTTCAATCTTGGAAACCCGTCTCACTTCGTTGTAACCTTCTCCGTAGTATCGGCGATTTTTTTCCTGAATTTTTTCTTTGTTGACTCCATAGTAATCATGTCTCTGTTCCGCTATCTTGTCCTTGTTCTTCGATTGATATTGTTGACAATGTTTATTGACATGTTCCTTATTTCTTAGATAATATTCATGTTTTCGCTTGTGGATATGTTCCTTGTTCTTCAAATGATATTGATGGCAAGATTCTAGTATCTTCTCTTTGCCTTCAGAGTAATATTGGTGATTGTGTTTCGCAAATCGTTCCTTGTTCTTTTGATAGTATTCTCGAAAGCGTTTGCTGAGGCATTGCTTGCATTCGTTCTTTTTACGTCCACGGCAAGAAGGCCAGAACTCTTCGGGTGGAAGGTCTTGACCACATTTACTGCAAATCATTCTTTCGCCTCTTCTGCCTCTAACTGTTTTCGTCTGCGTTCTCGAAACCTCCGCATCCCATACTTGCAAGCTTCACGTTGCTTATCAGGGTCTTTGTAAGGAGCCATATTAGTCGCCGTCCACAAGCGCAATAGACACAGGCTGAACATTCGTGGTGTTGTCGCTCCAAGTTGTAACGTTGAAACTTACGCTGTACAGTTTGCCTTCTTGTACAGACCAGTTAGAACTGAAGCTGAATTGGGTCAAAGTCTGATTTACTAAATCATATTCGGAAGCATTGTCTAGGTTGACTTGTTGAAGTGGGACTGTGAAGCCATGTTGAAGCGTAACTGTGGTAGAAGAGAGTATGCCAAACCATCCATAGTTGTAGCGAACCATGACCACGGTATCGTTGAACGAGTAAGTTATTTGAGAAAGCTGTGTTGGCTGATATTCTGTCTCTGAGACTATAATTCCATTAATTATTTGTGGAAAGAAAATGAAACCGCCTGCTATTACTGCTCCTATGGCTACTAACTCGCCAATCGTAATTATGTCTTCAGCATCCATAGTTAAACCCTCATTTGTTATACCCTGACACAACGTTATACCCGTTTAATAAAGCTATTGGTATAACTCACTCATGAGAAGAAAAGGCGAGAGCCAGAGGATTGAACCGTGCCAGCATGAGAACCTCTGAAACAGGTTACTTGTTAAAGGTGTCAATCAATGCGATGTAAATTCGCTCTGACCCTCACACACTCTAGTTGTCACGTTGAGAATTTTAAATTAACGCAAGTTTTTCTTTCGTTTACGAATTGTGATGGAGAATGGTTTAGCTTACGCAAAGCGTGTTTTCTTAAGTGATGTTGAATTGGCATCTTGTTTACCAAGGATGTTGCCTTTTTTCATTCGTGAATCTATCAAGACCACCAGAAGAATAACCAAGACCATAATACCTACAGTCCATTCTATTAGTTCAATCAGAACAGCATCAAAATCCTTAGGCAACGGAGCATTGTTTGGCACTTCGCCTTCTCCGATTGGGGGCATTCTTCCAGTAAGCCAAAGAAAGGCCAATGTACAGGTTCCGCCAAGAAGAAGTGCATCTAAGAGAGCGTAGCCGATGACTTCAAGCGTTTCTCTCTTCACTCTTCCTTATCTCCAATCCACACATTGTAATGTTCCTTTTCCTTCGTAACTACAATTTCAAAATCCCAAGTATCATCTTCCATGTAGACATTTTCCAAAAGTTTAAGAACATCGTCATAATCGTCAAAGCTAAAGTTGACTCCTTTCACGGTTCATCAGTCTCCGTCATGTCTATCTTCTTTCCACATTTACGGCAACGATATGTGTCTCCACCTTCAAACGTTGGAACCCAATCATGGTCACAATTCATTTCTGTTCCTCCACATCACTTTTCCATCTTTTGTTAAGGAACCGTACAATGCTCTTTTTGACCATTCTTGAAATACATGACACATCGGACAAATCTGCGGTGCATCAGTAGCCAAGCACTTTTCATCTTGTTTATAGAGACATTTATGTGGCGAGTTCATTTTCTGTTCAGAGTTCTTGATTCTTTGCCACATAGCCTCACGGTACTCATCATGCAACCTTGTAAACTCAGCCAGGCTAATCTGCTTCGCAAACAATTTCTCCGCCAATTCCCTGTGAAACTTATTGAAATTCTCGGCCTCTTCAGGATGTTTCCTATCAAACTCTAACGCCTTTTTAGCTTGTTCACGACTAATGAAACCCATTTGCTATCCCTCAAACCCTATGTAACCACACTTACCACATTTCCAAACAGTTCTAAAACCTCTCTTCGGTCCAGCCCTAACCGTACGACCTCGACGGTAAGAGGTTTGTTTGCAACGTGGGCATTCTTTCGGTTGCATATCTCATCTCTTCTCTCCCAGACATGAATGCCGCAAACTGAGTGGACAATCAGAAACATAGTATTTGCCCTCCCTTGTTTTCGTATAACAGGAACAACGTCCCATTTCCTTCTTGTTTTGGCGAAGCTTATTCGCCTGTTTCTTTGTTTCAACAAAAGCGCACATTCTACATTCTCCTTATCTTTCAAGTTCTGGAAGACACTTCTGTTCTATAAAATCACGGATGACAGGCCACCCAAACCTAGCCACAAAATGCTCTCCGTCAACGTAATAGTCGCTTTGGTAATGAGCAAAGTCAAGCTTCACCCTGAGCCATTCTGCAACATCCTTCAAAATCCACTTAACCTCTTGGTCTGTGAGTTTGGGTCTGTTCTCTTGAAGGATTTCTTTCAAGGTTTTGTTTCTAGCATCCATCATTGTTTCACTATCCGAACCCAGGCTTAATGCTGTGCCCCCAAGTCGCATGGCACTCTGGACATTCACTCCACCACTCATCCTCGTCGTCTTTACTCAGGGGTTTAATTTCTTTTCCACATTCTGGACACTTCATTTTTCTGTAGCCTCCTCACTATCGGGATTAAAAACGCAAGACTTGCAATGGTAAGGCTCATAACACCAACCGTTCTTCGTCACGCAAAACTCTCCACAATAACCATCATTACAGTATTCACAACATCCTTGCTTATCATCCTCAACCATGTTCTCGCAACCACAGCCACATTCACAACGGTGAGTCATTTTTGCGGTTCCTCTGAAAGTAATTCCAAAAACTCATTTTTGAATTTGTGAATATCGTTCGTCAAGGTTGCTGACATGATCAGCAAGTAGTCTGCAACATCGTCAGCTTCCAATTCATCATAAAGAGACTTGCTCAGAGTTTGTAGGTCTGAAGCTTCGGATTGGAAAACATCAGAAACCTTTTGAACCCATTTCTTAACAGCCTTCATCTTTTCCTCTATGTTGCCTATTCTTTCCGCAAGGTCTTCGTAACATTCGGAACTTATGCCTTGCCATTCATGTTGCCGTAAGTAGAGTCCTAACTGACCAAGAGACTCACGCAACTCCTCCAAGGGTTTTTGGATGAAAGCTTCAGCGTTGCTCAAACAATCACCAGAATAATTCAGACCCGTGCTTCTTTTTTCTTTCACGAAGAAGTTCGTCAACGCTTACGCCAGAATTGTATTCGTCAACTTCTCTTTGCGTCATGTTAGGATGCCTTCTCTTCTTTGCCAGTGTAACCACCTCCACAAAACTAGGAATGTGCGCTTTGCCCATTTATATCTAAAGCCCGATTTGTTTCGAGAATTAACTTTTGAGTAAGCGTCTTCCACCATTGAAATGTCACAATGTCATACATAGTCCACTCGTCAGCTTCAGGATGTAGCCTATGAAGAGTTAAGGCAAGCTTCTGAATTGCCGTCCCATCCTTGTCATCTTCAAAACCATCCAAATGCGCATCCTCATTCGTCATGTTAGCAAGACACTTACGTCCTATCTTGGTCACTACAGCATCAAACAGTTTCTCGCATTGCTTCGTTCTAGGCCTCCAATAAACCTGAAGTTCATCGCCAACCTTGAAAGGATGCTTTTTACGTGGCAACCTAATCGTCTGAGTTTTCGTTCCATCAAGCAACTTTTCTTTGAAAACCGTGAACCCTAACAAAACCATAATCAATCACCTATGGTAATACCTTCTCGTCCCTCATAACCCTTGAAGAATACTTGCCAATCTTAATCTTCTGATCGCTAAACACAAACATGTAACTGAAGTTTGTTATGTGGTCAAGGAAAACTTTGAACAGCCAATGCACACACTCCCAACAAATAAACAAGTGCGGATTCGTACGGTCAGGCTTGATTCCCCAAGCATTCTCAGACGCAAACGGAAACTTCCCATGACAAATAGTGCAACGTGGCATACGCCTATTCCTATCATCCAACGCAATGCCAGGGTTACTAAGAAAAACAGGGTCAAAACACCAATGCCGATAAACAGGCAAATCTCTCAAATACCTCGGCAACAATCCATGACCCAAATCATAATGGGTTCCAAACTGGCGGTTGTAAGCATCCAAAATTTGCTGCCTATCCATGCCCTTCCTCTTACATTTCTGAACAAACCGTTCCTTCATCTCATGCAAAGTCAAAAACCCCGCCTCTTTGCGACTGACCATTACTTCTTCACCTTCCTAATCCCAATAGAAACGTCAGCATCCAACTCTTCAAACCCTTGAATGTACTTCTGAAGCTGTTCTTCCCCTTCAGCCTTAAAGTGAAGTAGCTTGCCACTTTCCATTTCTATTGTGATACTGTACTTCACGGCAAGTCCTCTATGATTTTTCTCAGAATGTCGTATTTACCTTTTGAGTACAGAACAGCGTAAACGCCCAAAGGCTCAAACGGGTTTTTAGGAATTTCTCCAGCTAACATCTTGACTATCCGTGCGCCTTCTTTGATGTTTTCAGATGTTGCCATCATTAAATCCCTCTCGACACTTTGTATCTGAACCTTCAGTCGTTCCTTCAAGCTCTGTTCAAAACTCAACGTGAACCCTCCAAGAAAGACACATGTTCAAAATCAACTTCAATGCTCATCACATAGGTCTTGCAGTTTGGACAGTACCCTTTCCCACAACTTCCATACATCAGCCTACCTCCGCAACTGTCACAAGTTGTTGGCTGCTTTATTCTTCGCATGGTCAATTACCTCTCGAATCTTCTGGCGCAACCTAGACTCATATTCTTTAACAGCCTTTTCTCTTGCCTTGTAATAATCGGCATCTGAATATTGTAACGGACACCATTCTGGATGTTTAGGCTCGGCTAACCCTTGAAAGCATTCCTTCTCCGATTCCAACAGTTTCTCTTCCTCATCCAAAACTTTCAAAGCATCCTGCTTTCCTGAAAACTCTGAGCAAAGCTCCTCAATAATTTCAGCTTTCAAACAGCCATCCACATCTACGCTGTCACTGTCCATTTCAACAAACAAACAACCATGACACATTTTTATTCACCTAACTCCAACCTTCCCCTTTCCCGCAAATGCTCAATCCACTCCTTCTCAGCGTAGCCTTTTCCACGGCAAGTTATGCAAGTCCAAAAATCGTTTTTACTATCATATGCCACACGCATACGTCCAGAGCCACGGCAAGTCGGGCACTTCACAGAACCAACAGGAATCTTGACTTTCCTCGTAGTTTCACAGGCCACATAAACGTAGCCGTCATCACTATTTTCCATGCGCCACTGTCGCCTCTTTTGTAGCATAGTGTTCGCACACGCCGTCATGGAATACACATGGAGAACCGCAAAGTTCTAGTTTCTTAACGTCAGCAACGCTTAACCTGTGCTTCTTGCAATAGTTCATTTGAATCCTCATCCTTTTTTGTTTCTCGCTTCAATCCTTTTTGATGATTCTCTCCATGACAACGGCACTTACACTTCTTCGGCTCAGTCTTAGCGAACCAACACTGCTTACAACATATCCCCTTCCAAGGCTTCTGGCTTGTACCGTTCTGTGAAGGGATCTGTTTCTTCTCCAGAGTTGTTTGAGCTTGCATATCTATTTCTCCATTGAAGCGTTGAATATTCCTGCTTCCTTGTCTTTGGCCTCTTTCATCAGGGTTCTGAACTCTTCAAGAATCTCAGGATGCTTAAACCGCAAAAAATTGTAGAGGCGCATGTAGGCGTTGGCTCTTTCTTCTATTGTTGCTTTTGTCAATTAATAAAACCTCTTTTAGGATTAAAGGGCTTTTAGTATTTAAGACTTGCCCAACAAGTCACTACAGTTCATTCTTTTGTTTTTTCACTAAGCATATATAATTATTCTTGTGTTAAGAAAAGCCCAAATTAAGCCGCTTTCTTGGGTGAACCCTTCATAATCCATGGAAGTGACCGATAATCATATTTATCGGCCAGCGACCATACCCAAAACAGCCAGAATTGAGTCGCTTCTGATGGAGATGACCGATAAATAAATTTCCCGTTAGTTATCCGCCAGCCAAATTTGGACAAGGGAAATGCAACGTACATCTCGGTCACTTAGACCGTTTGGTTCTAGTCTTGGTGTTCCCCGAATCTTAGAGGTAGCTCGTCAGTCTTCGGCTTTCCGTTCGTCAAAGGCTCTACAGCGTTAAGCGGTTGAACAGTAAGCCCCCTAGTCTGCATGTCCTTCACCAGTTCAGGAAGATACTTCACAGTCGCTTGCATAAACTCCTCAGTCGTCATCCTCAGTTGTTGCAGTGTGCTTTTCATGTAGTCCAGTTCGTACTTCTGTAGGTTCAGGCTTTTGCCCTGTTCAGCGACAAGCTGCTCCAAGTCGGCAACCTGACCCACAGGAACCATCTTCTCCTCGCAAGTGAACTGCATCACTTTAGCGTAGACTTCCCGTACGCAGTCGGAACTTATGTATGCGCTTTCAGGAATCTCCTTGCCGACAATCTGCTTCCACTTGTTCGCATCAGCAACCCTGCTAAGCTGGTCGCATAGGAACCTTCGTAGACAGTGGAAACTCAGTCGCAAGTTGCCCAATCGTATTCCCGCTTTGAATGCTAGTTTTCTTAGAATGCTGTTCGCCTCTTGCGCCGTCATGTGCCGTAGCAGCCTGGAGTTGGTCAGCATGTACGAGTCTTTGCCGTCCCACCTGTTCGAGGCCTGTAGCTCCTGCTTCCAGTTCAAGTAAGCGTCGTAAGCTTCGTAGTCCAAGAATGGATAGGCTGGTTGTCTACGTTTTTGTGTGACGATTACGCCAAGGCTGAATGGTGCTTCCTTGTCTTGTAGGTTTGCCTCGAACTGTCCCTGCTTCAAGCCTAGAAAATCGTTGACTCTTAAGCCGATGCTCTTGCCCACCATTAGGATGTAGCGTTCCTTCGTGTTCGCCTGTTTCTTCATGGCAACAATGTCGTTCAACGTCAGATGGTACGGAATGTTCCTTATGTTCCCCGTTTTGACCAGCGCACGTTTCTGCGGACGATTCAAAATCAATGGTACTCGCATGAATGAGAATAGCGAGCGCACCACGATGCAGTAGGCCGTGACAGCATTGTCGCTGAACGGAAGACCCTTGTACGGCGGCATCCGACACTTCCTCGTCCTAAGCCAATTGGAATATTTGACCGTCAAGTCTTCCCACTTGTACTTCTGAGCATCATCATCCATTTTCTGCGTTATCTTCCTGTCCTCGTAGATTCTGTCGGCAGTCCAAGGAATGTCTAAAGGCATTGTTTCATTCAAGAACTCAAAGAACGGCTTAATCGATCCGCTGTAGGTTTTCGCTGTGCCCTGCCCGTAAGATTCTATCCAAGACTTTAGCATTTTGTCTGTCGATAGCATGTCACTCGGAATATGTAGTTCTCAGCGTCTCAGATAAATTAAGCCAACAGGTTACGAAAGAAAACTTTTCGTTGGTTAAAACTTTTTGTGGTGGTTCACCGCGTGAACTGTTTAATGCCTCGAAACCAAATGGGTTTTTCGTCCAGCACTTTTCAAGAGGCCGTAAGCTGGAACCTAATTTGGAACCGCATTCCACTTTGCAAATCTAAGCGGCGGGTCTGCGACTAGTGGAGGATCATTTTGCAGCGTGTACTTGAACATCAACATCCAATCCAGAACCGAGGTGCCAGCCATGTTCTTCTGGTAGATGGTCAACGTGTTGTTTAGTGTGCAGATGTAGCAGCTTCCAACGGGAACATTGGCTAATGCGCTGTTGTCGATGAGGGTTAAGTTGCCGAAGATTATTTGCGAACCCGATTGTCCTTCTGGACCTTGTGATCCAGTAGCTCCTGTTGCGCCTTGCGACCCTATCATTGACCATAAATAGACCCAGTGGCAATCGTCTTGAAGCTGATAAAACGCGCCGCAGGAAACGTCAATGTAGAAGCTTCCTAGACTGTAATGGTCTGTAGTGTTTGGCGGTCCATTTCCATAGTAGAGTTGTGCTGGCCCGTTAACGTTGCTTGACGTATAAGCGTAACATACCAATGCTCCAGCCAAAAACGCGATGATTACGAAACAGATGATTAACGACTTTTTCGTTTGGTTCACACCTCCTTTACCGTTACAACTTTGGTTTGGAATGACTGTTCGTTAAGTATAAGTATTTTTCGTGTGGACTACCGCTGGATTACCATAAACCGTCGCATAGCTTGGAACGTCTTTTGTCACTACGCTTCCCGCGCCGACAACCGCGTATTCTCCGACAGTCACTTTTGGCAGAATGGTTACTCCGCCGCCGATTACTGCGCCCTTCTTTATTGTTGGCGGAAACCATTGTTTGCCGTGGCTTGGAGGATGCTTGTCGTTGAGGAACACGGTCATGGGACCGACGAAAACATCGTCTTCTAAAACGGTTGAAGAAGAAACATAGTTCATGCCCTGAAAGCTGACGCGAGAACCGATTTGGGCTTTGCTACAGATTTGCGTCATTCCCCCTACAAAAACGTCGTCGCCTATTACAGCTTCTTTTCCAATGTAGAGTGGAGGATAAGACTTGAAGTTTCTGCCGATTCTTGCGGTTCTGTCAACCGAGTTCATGCCGATGCCATTGTCTTCTAAGAACTCGAAATAGAAGGGCAACGAATATGGAAGATGGTCAACATGCCAAACAACGTTTGTGGCTTTGTCAGGGTTAGTTACTGAACGAGTTTTACAGTCGGCTTTTGTGAAGGGTTTAGCTTGGAACATGTAGTCACGGTCAAAATTCATGTAGTGAAATCTATAATCAACATGATCGTCCCAACAGCCCCTAGCAACCGTACCCGCGTAACCCTCATGCGGGTCTTTAGAATGCCAATGCCTAGCCACTCTGAAACCCATAGTTTCAAGTCGTTCTTTAAGGTCTGGAAAACAGTTTGCCACGTCATCTGTCAGACCAAAGATTGATGGAATACCAAGTGTCCTATCAAGTTCTGCTATGCCGAGGCACGCCATGTATTTTTCGCGCAACAACCAATTAGGCATTCTAGACCTGAACCATTTCCAGTTGTGAAGGAACGAGTAGAGGAACAGCCAGTAGGCGCGTTTGCGGCATGTGGAAGGCTTGTAGAGTGGCGAGTCGAAATCGTGGACAATTTCAAAATCTATGTTTTACCACCAACCATTAAAGTTCTGTAGTGGCGCAACCCACCAGTGCGGCAGAGCAGCCCACACGGCAAACTGGAAAAGCAACGCCATGTAAAACAACGGTTTAAGCCACGGCTTCAATTTGCCCGCCTGGTACGCGACTATGACTGCGAATGGAACCAGAATGTATGAGAGTGTACGTTGGTACCAGATTGGAAAAATAATCATCATGCCCACCATACTGTACACAAGCAAATGCAGAAACTCGCTAGTCTGATTCCACCTTTTAGCCAAAAAAGGAATTGAGGGAATGGCGAGGAGGTTGAGGCCCGCGTACATTGCAAGCCACACCAACGGCGAAGCCAAGAACAGTTGAGTTTCAACGTAAATGCCCAAGTCGCCGTGGACTACCCAGCGGTTCATAATGTTCATGCTAAACATATACGCCAGTTGATACAAAGAGATAGGCACGCAAGCGGCGATGCTCAACCACAGTTTCTTGTCGTATCTGTTTTTGTGGAAAAGGTAAACCCAGAAGCCCAAACACAACGCGAGGCTAATGGGACTGTGTGTGTAAAACATCAAAGCCGTTGCCAAAATGAAAGTTTTGGTTTTGCCCTCCAACACGCTGTAAAAGGCTAAGGGGTAAAAGAGCATTTCCAAGCTTTGGGGGCGTACCTGGCTTTGCCAGTAAGCGTAGCATGAGCCAGCGAGGAGGAGACCTGTGAGTAGGGCGGTTTTGGTTCCGAGGTATTTGCGGACAAGCAACATTATCAGGAGCATACCCAACGGATAGAAGATGACTTGTAGAATCTGCGCGGTCAATACAGCTTCAGCCTGCGTATAAGTAAAAGGTGCAAGAAGCAAGCCCATCAGTGGCGCGTAGGGTAGGCCGTTGAGGTACATGATTACGGGTGATGTCATGCCATTCATTCCTAGAAGCCAACTGTGGGCGGCTACGAGTGTGGGCCAAACGTCGAAGCCGTCAGGCTGCCCCAACGTAACCGTTAACACGCCATTGTAGACAACTAAGAAAACTACTAGAAGAATTATGCCAACTGTCCACTTATCCAGTTTCTTCAATAGTAACCATATCCATCTTGTTCATGGCAGAGCAATTCATGCGCATAATCCGTACTTCTGCCGAAAGACATGATTAAGTGAACTTCTTTTAATAAGCAAACATCTCTGTGTCCTTTCCTCCATTTTTTCTTGTAGCTAGAGTTATGTTTACAACCGATGTTTTGGCACTCGACTAAATCAGTCATAGTACAGCAACCTTCTTTTTCGGCTTGTAAATTCCAAACTCAGTCAACAAGAAACTGCCAACCGTAACGATGACCCCCGCTAAGAAACCGCCGACTATGTAGTTGATGCCCATGATACTTGTGAACAGGTACATGATAGGAGCCTTCACGCCAAAATAGAAAAATGTTGCAACTAAGCAGAACCAGAAGCCACGCTTAACCACATCCCAAGTGAACAGGTCTTTCCTACGCATTCTTTATCACCGTAAGTATCAGGTGAAAATCCCATCCACCGACCATATTGCAAAACCACACGGTAGCAATGTACGTCAAAAACAAGTACATGGCCAGTAATGGAACCATGAACCATAAAGTTTTACGATGCTCAGAAACAAAGGAACCCATCAAAATGGCCATCGGTATGCTGATGTAATTCGTCCAGCGGTCAAGCCAGATAATCAAGAGTGGCGTACAGGATAGAATCGTGAATGCGCACAACTTGTTAAGCTTTGTCTGTTGTTTCCATGTGAAAAGTTGATAAACCAGAAAAGCTAAGCCCAACGTCAAAACTCCAAAGTATCCGCCTAGAAATGTTACGGGCGAATGGAGGAACCATGAGGCTTGCGGTCCCTGAGCAACAAGAAACATCTTCTGCGTGTACCCAACGATGTAATAAAGAGAAATGCCAACGATGGGTGCGACAAGCAAGACGATTGTGAGGATCTGTCGTTTGTTTTTCTGTGCCAACACTGAACCGCCGTTGAAGAAGAGGCTTGCGAAGCTGTGGTTGTACGCTCCTAGCACCGTTGCTGCAATCGTCGTTTTGTACTTGTCCGTGAGCAGGGCGAATGTGAGGATTAGCCAGAGTAAAGCGTCTAGGCTTTCTGGTCTAACTTGAATTGTCATGTCCATGTAAGCTGGAGTGGCTAAGAGTGCGAGGCCAACGATTAGGCCGTGAAGGTTTCCTTTGCCGAAACGGATGGCAAGCCAAACTGCGAACAGCAGAACCGTAGGATAGAGAAGGGCTTGAACTATTCTCAAGTAAATATTCAAGAGTCCAGTCGCAAGGAATGGAACCATGAGCATGGGCCAAAGTGGAGGATAAGGCATCCTGTTCATGGACATTATCTGAGAATTGTACATCGCGTTTTTTCCCGCTAAGTATTCCTGTGCCATTTCAATCTGAACAACAACGTCTGCCCCGACAATCTTGCTGTATCTTATGCTGAGGTAGAATGTTGGAGAACATGCTAGAATTACGAAGATTAGAAGGACAAGCCTTTCTTTAGTGAGTAGTGACTTGTAGTTCAATTTGTTTTGTCTCCACGGTTTTGTTAAAGAGTATTTGGCGCAAGTCTGCATCGACTTTGCCACGATGAACAAGAATGTGATGGTTAGCACATAAAAGACGTAGAGGTATTCCTGCCTTGTACTGCTTCAGATAAAATTGGTATCTATTATGTCGTCTTGTATTTTGACTATGTTGTCCTCCATTTACGTGATGTATCATCAGAACATCAGGAATGTCTATTCCGCAAATTTCACATTTATTGCCCAGCAAATTGAACAATGTTACCCTAGCTCTCTGCTCGGCATTTTTTCTTCTTTTGTCGCTTTGTTTTCGCCATTTTTTCCTGAATGCGGGGTCATTGTCTAAACGGAAACGTATTCTTGCCATGGCTTTTTTGATAAGTTCTGGTCTATGCGCATAGTAATGTGCTAGTCCTGCACATCTTCTGCTGCAATATTTCTGGTCACTTCTCATTGGGCGATATTCCTTTTTGCAGTGAAGGCATGGTCTTTTAGTCAGTTGGTTTCTTCGTTTTTCTCTACGTTGTTTAACTTGTGCTTGAACATTACATTCATCGGAACAATA
>OCOJ01050629.1_pt1 | contig 77004 bp, 57 predicted proteins | sample 1539251 | NCBI WGS metagenome assembly OCOJ01 (sample SAMN01911457, study PRJEB22624) | soil metagenome | biome: Soil | place: Malaysia | collected 2012-04-30 | depth RA_metagenome m
ATTTGAACGGTGGACCTTCCCGGTGTAAGCGGGATGCTCTAACCGCTGAGCTAACCGCCCCACAGTAAAAGATTACCGGAAGCAGCTAAGAGCGTCAACGCGGGGTGAAGAGGGATGGAAGGGTAAACCCGCCGCTACAGGAGAGAGGCGGCGTGCCGCTAGCGCGCGACCGCCGCGCTCGCATTCGCCTGCACGGCGCGGAGGTAGGCCATCAGAAGCGGGTGCGGTTTCCCGATAGCAACCGAGGTGAGCTGCGGCTGAAACAGGGTTGCGATGAAGAACGGGTGATCCAGGCGTTCGATGCCGCGCAACTCCCCATCGGCGCCCAGAGCGGATACCCGCAACCCGGAGGCTTCAAAGCGTTCACGGAATGCCCCGTTTACGCCGTAATTGCAGTAGAAGCCCTCGTTGTGTTCTCCGGCGCCCATGAATTGCGCCAAGCGCGTGCCGGAGAGCACGCGGAGAGCATTGAGGCCGACCATTTTCGGGTCCAGCGGACCACGATGCGGCGAAGCGCAAGAGAGCGGGGTGACTACGTGGACCGCGTTTGGATCTCCATTCTCGGCCGAGTCTGCGTTGTGAATCCCCAGGACGTTGCGTGCATGCTCTACCAGAGCATATTGGAATCCGCCTCAAGTGGCCACAAACGGCTTGCCGCGCTCGCGGGCAAACTGGATTCCGTGCAACATGCCGTCAAGGCTCTTGTAGGGGCTGCCCGGCGAGGCCCATAGGCCGTCAAACGCGCTGAGCCGCGCTTCGCTCACCTCAGGTGTAGGTACCCATTCCGATGCCACCTCGAGCCCGGCCTCGCGCGCGGCCATCGGTAACGCCTCGTTGGTGGCCAGGTGCGAAGCAAACTGCGGTGTGAAATCGCCAAGGATTCCAATGCGCACCACGTGAGTCATTGGGCCGTCCTCCTTTTCTGCGAACCTAAGATGCCCATTGGAAAGTGGGTAGCCCCAAATTGGATGCCAGGAAGCTTAGGAAACTGGATGGCAAGCCGCTCCGCACCCCGGTTGACTGAATTGGAGGCAGACAGTACATTACAGAAGGGACGCGCGTGGCACGTGGGCGTGCGGCGCGCGGGAGGGGGGAATCCTTCCGGGCATGCTGCTGTCGCGCGATTTCATCACGTACATGGCCAGGGAAACCGTCCGCCACCTAGTGGATGGCGGGCTGATTGAGACTGCCAAGCGCGAGGACCTGACCGCGCGCGTGCGCACCGCTATGGATGAAGAACTCTCCGTGGAAGAGCGGCTGAACGAGGAGGTCCGGCAGATCCTGACGCAATACGCGGAGCAGATGCGCAAGACCGGCGCCTCCTACCAGGAAATGTACAAGAAAGTGAAAAGCCAACTGGCCCGCGATCGAAAGTTGATCCTCCGCTGATGCGCCTGAGCCGCGAAAAAGTGATCCGGCTGTCCCACGTGGTGGTGGACCAATTGGTGGCCAACGACGACGTGGAGTTTGTTGAGGACCGGGAGACCATCCGGCAGAAGATCATCGCCCTGGTTAACGGCTTTCTGCAGGAAGAAGAAAAGATGGACGCGGACGTGCGCAAGAAGATCTCCTCGCAGAAAAAGGAAATTCCGGAAGGCAGCCCCGAATGGGACATCCTGTACCGCAAATATTACGCGGAGGAGATGAAGCGCCTGGGCGTGGGGGCGGAAAGATAAAGCAGGATTCGACACGCGAAACTCGCCCTCAGGACGGCAGGAGAGTCAGCAGCGGAAGGCTGGGGACGATCACCGTCTCCATAGACAGCCGGAATGAAGCATAAGCAAACTTCGTCCGCCGCGGCGGATTCGAGTTTCGATTTTCGGTACTTGGGCCCCCCGGTCCTTTGGGCACCGGGCAGGCATCAGAGGTTGACTCGCCATGCGGGGGGTGTTACGAATCTACCATCGCTCTGCCTGGGTCGCCCGCACCCGCCAGGCGACGGGGTGAGTTGTGCCGACAGTTCTAGTTGCCGACGACAACAGTAATATCCAGAAGGCGGTGGTGACCGCGCTGAAGGACCACGGGATCGAAGTCCTGACCGTGGGCAACGGCGAAGCGGCGGTCCGCAAACTCACCGACTCCCGCCCCGACCTGATCCTGGCGGACATTTTCATGCCTGTGCGTAACGGGTATGAGGTCTGCGAATACGTCAAGAAGGACGACCGGTTCGCACACATCCCCGTGGTTCTTTTGGTGGGGGCCTTCGATCCCCTGGATGAGCACGAGGTGGAACGGGTCCACGCCGATGGCGTGCTGAAGAAGCCCTTCGTTCCCCCCGACCCGCTCGTTCAATTGGTGAAGTCGTTTCTGGAGAAACTCACGACCGGCGCTGCCCCTGCGGCTGCTGCGGCCTTGGAACCCGAAGATACCGACCGCACCCAGGATGTGGTTCCCGGCCTGGCCGGGCGGTCACCCACTGGAACCATCCAGATTCCTGGGCCGACGGTGGTGGAACGCACGCAGCGCCTGGAACCGGAAACGCTCACGCAAGCGGCCGTGCCCACCCCAGATAAGACGCAGCGCCTCAAGCCGGAATTGTCGCCCGCGGGTGCCAGGGGCGCAGAAGGCTTTGAGTTGGGCCTTTCCGAGCCAGAAGTGGCTGCGCCGATGGAGAAGACCCAACAGATCAACGCACAGGAAATGTCCAAGATCCTGCAGCGGCCAAGCCCGCTCGCCCCGTCTCCGCAGCCCGAAGAGGAGCCGGAAGAATACGGCTCACGGCCTGCCGCCGTGGAGTTGGGCGCGGGAGAGAGCCCGGTAGCTTTTGAAGATCTGCTGCATGCTCCCGAAGTGGAGGAGCATGAGCAGGCCGAGGCCGAAGAAGAACCCAGTGGAGGAAGGCTGCTCGGATTTGAGGCCTTTGCCGCCGCGGAAGAGCAGGTCGAAGAGCACGCGGAACCCATCGAAGCCGCCGAGGAGGAACAGACCGAGGCGGAAGTCCGTTTCGGCGGCATCCGGGAAGAGTCGAAGACTCCGGACCCCGAGCTTCCCCCTATCCCTGCGGTCTTCGATCGCTCGGAGCCCGCGGAAATCATCACTGAGGAGCACGTGGAATCCTCGGGCATGGAGATTGGGCCGGCACAGGACCTGGTTTCCAGCTCCTCCGGCTGGGCCAGCTCAGAGGCTCATGGCGTGACCCATCCGGAAGCCGGCCCCGAACCTGAACTGCTGCCGGAGGGCGCTGGCGCGGAAGGATTCATGAGCGCGCCGCTGCCGGGGACTGCCGCGCGCGTGGAGCCGGCCGCTCCCGCAGAGCACGAGTTTGCGGTTCAGGCGGCAGCGGCCATCCCCGCGCCGTCCGAGTTCGAGGAGACCGCCAAGCTCAGCGCGGACATACTGCAGGAAGAAGTGAACCGCGCGCAGGAAATTGCCGCGCGCATCGCCGCCCAGAACCGCGAAGCGCTGGAACGCGAGGCGGCGGAGGGGCCTGCGCTGGCCGCGCTGGCTGGCCCTGGGATAGACCGTGCCATCTCCGCGGTAGACGAGATGCTGGCCCGCCACCGCCCAACCGGCGCCGGAGCGGAAGCACCGGCCGAGCCCGCGCGCGTGGGGACCGGAACGGAGCAGATTCCGGTTTCTGAGATTGCAGGAATGGCGGCGCTGCCCGTGGAGGCGCCCGCCACTGCCGAGGCCCGAGTTGGGACTGGAACCCAGCAGATTCCGGTAAGTGAGATCCCCGCCGCGGCGCGCGTGGGTACAGGAACAGAACAGATTCCCGCTGCCGAGGTTGCTGCCGCCACCGCAGCAGCAACTCCAGGGGCAGAAGCCGCGACTCCTGCGACACGAGTGGGAACCGGCACCGAGCAGATTCCCAGGTCCGAGTTTGGCGGGATTGCAGGAGCTGCCGTTGCAGCGGCCGCGCCCTCGGCCCCGGAAGGCCGCCCGGGCACCGGAACAATCCAGTTACCGGTGGAAGAGATTGCCGCCCAGGCGCGCGCGGCGGCAGCCACGCCGGAGATGATCGAGGCAGTCTCCGAGCGGGTTCTGGCGCAGCTCGACCCCTACCTCATCGAGAAAATCTCCAAGGAAATTGTCCGACCCATCGTCGAGGCCATCCTGAAGCGCGAATTGGAAAAGCTCCAGTAAGCAGACGCCGCCAGCCTGAAACCGTCAGCTTGTCAAAATGACTGAAGGCTCTCCCGTGAATTTTCTTTCACGGAGGCGCGGCTGTGCGCACGTTCGCATCGCGGGCGCGAGACGGCGCGCATCGGGCCGGCAGCCGGGCCCCGATCGCTCCAATCAGCCGCAAACGCGCAGCGCGTTATTGATGGCTCGTAAAGTGATCCCGGCGGTTCTTCTGCCAGCAATTTTCGTTGTGCGCGTCGCAGAAGGGCCGTTCCTTGCCGTAGCTCACGGTCTGCAACTGCGCTTTGGACACCCCGAGCTGTTCGAGGGCCTTCTGGACGGAATCCGCGCGCTTGGCGCCGAGCGCCAGGTTGTACTCTTCCGATCCGCGTTCGTCGCAGTGCCCCTCGATGTTTACATGCAACTCCCCATACTGTTTGAGGAGTTGTGCATCCGTCTGGAGATCCGGCATCTGATCCGGGCGGACGTTGAAGCGGTCGTAATCGAAGTAGATGTCCTTGGAGCCCCGCGCCCAGGCCTCCTGCGGGCCGAGCGTGGCCTCTCCCGGTGCGGAATGGGAGGGCCAGTTGACGGTGACACGTGCGGATGCGCTGGCGTCGCCCCCCGGCCCCTTCGCGTCCAGTTCATAAGTGGTGGACTGGTCCGGGGTAACCGCCCGTGAGCCGGATGCCGGTACGCTTCCCAGTCCCGGGATGTTCACCTGGTTGGCATTGGCGGTTTGCCAGGTAAGCGTGGTGGATTGGCCGTGCTGCAGATTGGCCGGATTGGCGGAAAGCGAGGCGGTGGGCGCGGGTTGCGCCGCCGGAATATTGGGCTGTGCCTTTGCTACCTCCTTGTGACAGCCCACCTCCAGAAAGAGACAAGCAGGGACAACCAGGAGCGTTAACAGTTTCAGAATGCCGTGTTTCATTATTTCCTCCATGTATCCGAATGAAAGTATGAATGCTCGTCTGTAAATCTACGGGCGCCAGGCGCCCCCAAGAGCGGTTCGGAGGGAACAGAATGACGAGAGGAAAGGGATCAGCAGCGCAGGCCGGAAGCTAAGAGAGGACAAACCAGGGTTTCAGCATCACAGTCTGCAAGGGAGACTTGAAAGACGAGCGGCCCACGGCACGAGCGTACAATCAAAGGCACCAAGGCCGCCAGCGCAACCCAAACCAGAGTCAAGAAGAGGAACGCACGTTGCGCGCGCAAGGCTGTGGCCGGGCCGTAGACCACCGTGTACGGGCCGCTGCCCACGGGGACCAGTCCAACCCCCGCCAGCAGCAGGCTCGTTGCCAGGAGAACGCCAAGCAGGCCGCACCGCCACATGCGAAAAATATATCGTGCGTTGACGGCGCTGCGCAAGCAGGTCTCGGCCTAATGTGTACTTTGGAGCGCCAGCGACTTGCCCCCAGGAATGCTGGAGCCGTTTGACGGCGCACGGCGGCGGCCCGTATAGTCTTTCGTTTACACACATGACGCGGGAAATTCCAAAGGCCTACGAGCCTCAGGAAATCGAGCGCCGGTGGGCCGAATCGTGGTTCGAGCGGAAGCTATACTCGGCCGGGCCGGCCGGCTCCGGCGATCCCCGCCCCGTTTTTTCCATCGCCATTCCGCCGCCCAATGTGACCGGCTCGATTCACATCGGCCACATGCTGGAGCACACGCAAATCGATATCCTGGTGCGCTGGCACCGCATGCGGGGATTCCGCACGCTGTGGCTGCCGGGGATGGACCACGCGGGCATCGCCACGCAGGTGGTGGTGGAGCGCGAACTGGCCAAAGAGGGGCTGAAACGCGCGAAACTGGGGCGCGAGGAATTCGAGCGGCGTGTGTGGCAATGGAAAGCGCAGAGCGGCGGCACCATCAAGAAGCAGATGATCCGCCTGGGCGTCTCTTGCGATTGGTCGCGCGAGCGCTTCACGCTCGACCCCCCGATGTACCGCGCGGTCCTGGAGGCGTTCTTGGGCCTCTACCAGGAGGGTCTGATCTACCGCGGGCGCTACATCGTCAACTGGTGCCCGCGCTGCATGACCGCGCTCAGCGACCTGGAAACGGTGCACGAAGAGCGCGGCGGGCATTTGTGGTATATCCGCTACCCGGCCAGGGACGGGCCAGACTCGATTGTGGTGGCCACCACGCGGCCGGAAACCATGCTGGGCGATACCGCCGTGGCCGTCCATCCCGAAGACGCGCGTTACAAGCATTTGATCGGAGGAAGGCTGCTCCTGCCCCTGATGAACCGGGATATTCCGGTAGTGGCCGATGCCGCCGTGGACCCCGAATTCGGAACGGGGGCAGTGAAAGTCACTCCGGCGCACGATCCCAATGACTTCGAGATTGGCCGCCGGCATCAGCTTCCTGAAATTGACGTGATGACGGCGGAAGCGCGCATGAATTCCGCCGCCGGCGCGTATGCCGGCCTGGACCGCTTCGAGGCGCGCAAACGGGTGGTGGAAGACCTGAAGGCCCAGGGCCTGCTCGAAAAGATCACTAATATTACCCATGCCGTGGGCCTGTGCCAGCGATGTAAGACGGTGGTTGAGCCCCGGCTCTCCACTCAATGGTTTTGCCGGATGAAGCCGCTGGCGGAGCCGGCCATGGCCGTGGTGCGCGAAGGCCTGATCCCGGTGGTGCCGGAAAACCAGAAGAAAATCCTGCTCGGTTGGTTTGAAAATATCCGTGATTGGTGCATTTCGCGGCAGCTCTGGTGGGGCCACCGCATTCCCATCTGGCACTGCGCCTGCGGGGAAATGATTCCGGCCCGGGATTCGCGTGTCGAGATTGTGGGCGGCCGGGCGCAGGCGGCCAGCGCACCGGAAGGCTGTCCGAAGTGCGGCGGGCGGGAGCTGACGCAGGACCCGGATGTGCTGGACACTTGGTTCAGTTCCGGGCTGTGGCCGTTTTCCACGCTGGGCTGGCCGGAGGAAACGGAAGACCTGCGGACGTTTTATCCCAACAGCCTGCTCATCAGCGGGTACGACATCCTGTTCTTCTGGGACGCGCGCATGATCATGATGGCGCTGAAGCTCATGCCGCGGCCCGAGACCGCGCAGCGCATACCCTTCCGGCAGCTTTACCTTCACTCCCTGGTGCGCGATCCGCACGGGGCCAAGATGTCCAAGACGCGCGGCAATGTGGTGGACCCACTGGAGATAATTGAGAAGCATGGGACCGACGCGCTGCGCTTTGCGCTGGCCATCATGGCCGCGCCGGGCACCGATATCGCCCTGAGCGAAGAGCGCATTTTGAGTTACCGCGCCTTCGCCAACAAAATCTGGAATGCCGTCCGCTTCCTCTTCGTCAATCTGGAAAAGGCGGAAGCGGCGGGAATCGGATTTGAAGACGTGGCCGGACCGCAGGCGCGCCGCCGCACCCCGCGGGCCGATGGAGAGCTGGACCTCGCAGAACGCTGGATCTTCTCGCGCCTCGCCGTCACTATCGAACAGAGCAATCGCGCGCTGGCCGAGTTCCGCTTCCACGAAGCCGCGCATGCCGTCTATCACTTTTTCTGGGGCGAGGTATGCGACTGGTACCTGGAATGGATGAAACCCCGCCTGGCGGGAGAAAACCGCGAAGACGCGCTGGCCACTTGGCGCAACCTGTTTACGGTCCTCGAGGCAGCGCTGCGCCTGCTGCATCCTTTCATGCCTTTCCTCACCGAGGAATTGTGGACCCGGCTTCCGCAGGCCGCTGCCGCAGGCGGCTCGGGCCCCTCCATTTCGCTCCAGGCCTACCCCGAAGCCGCGACCGAGTGGAGGGATGCGGAGGCAGAGCGGCAGATGGCCCAGCTCCAGGAAATCATCACGGCTGCGCGCAATATGCGCGCGGAAATGAAGCTGGATCCGAAGCGCAAAGTCGCCGCGGAGCTGGCCCCGGGCGCGGCGATTCCGCGCTCGCTCCTCGAGCGCCATTCCGATGCGCTGCTGCGCCTGGCCAACTTGAGCGCGCTGCGGCTGGCGGATCCCGGGCGCCATCTGGACCACGCGAAAGGCCTGGTGCGCGCCACCGCAGAATTCGAATTGCTGATTCCCTTCGAAGAGGCCGTGGACCGCGCCGCGGAGCTCGAAAAGCTTCGCAGGGAAATCAACCGGCTGGAAAAGGATATTCAGGCAAAGACGGAGCGGCTGGCGGACCAAGACTTCAGGAGCAAGGCCCCGGCAAGCGTGGTCAGCGCCATGGAGCGCACCGTGGGCGACCGCCTGGCGGAAATGGAAAAACTGCGCGTGCGTATGGGGCAGCTTGAGTCCTAGCTCGCTATCAGGGGGGCAATGACAGGAGGAGAGGTTGGAAGGACCCGCCATCGGCGCAGCAGTGGGCGTCGCGTGCGGCGGCGCTTGGGGCGTCGCCGGGGCCACTGGGCTAAAGCGACCCTGGAACGCTTGGGCTGCGGGCCTGAGCATCGCGATCTCCGTCTTGCTCGTCGTCGCATTGGCCAGGAACAGTTCCCTTGGTCAGGCCGGGACCTTTCGTGGTTCCGTCTATGGAGTCGATGTCGCACTCGAAGCCGCAGCAATCCTACTCACGGTCCTGATGCTGAAGCGCCTGTCACTGCTGCAGTTTGCAGCGCCAGCCATCGGCTTCATCGTCGGACTCCACTTTCTGGGCCTGTGGAAGGCCACGGACTTGTCGCTCTTTGTCTGGACCGCGGCAGCCATGTGCGTCATAAGTGTCCTTGCAGCCCTGCTACCCGCCGGGGCTCAGGATAGCGGCTTTGACCGCCGGCGTGTGGTAGCCGGGATGGGTTGCGCGATTGTGCTCTGGTGCGCGGGTCTAGCGGTCTTATTCTGATCCAGGTGGCTGACCGCTCTGACCGGGAACAGCCGAGAGAATCTGTCACCGAGCGGCGCAGTTGTGTCCGAAGCCATCGCGTGAAACGACGAGGTTATGAACTGGGACGCGCCCGAAATACACATTTTCCTGCATGCCGCGCTGGATGAAGATATCGGCGCCGGCGACCTGACGGCTCGCGCCATCGTGCCTGCGGAAGCGCAGGCACAGGCGCAAATCATCGCGCGGCGCGAATCGACGCTGGCCGGGCTGCCGCTGGCCGAGCGCATCTTCCGGGCGCTGGATCACGAGGTACGCTTTGAGGCAGTTTTCGCGGAAGGCCAGGCGGTGCCCGCGGGCGCAACCGTGGCGCGCGTCGAGGGCCGCACGCGCGCGATCCTGACCGCGGAGCGCACGGCGTTGAATCTGCTCGCCCATCTCTGCGGAGTGGCCACGCTCACCCGGCGATTCGTGAACGCCACCGAGGGCACGCGCACGCGGATTCGCGACACGCGCAAGACGCTGCCCCTGCTGCGGGGCCTGGAAAAATATGCGGTGCGCATGGGCGGAGGAGTGAACCACCGCATGGGGCTTTATGACGCCATGCTGATCAAGGAGAATCACATCGCGGCCGCAGGAAGCGTCAGCGAGGCCCTGCGCCGCGCACGTGCCTTCCTTCCCTGCCCTGCGCACGCTGGACGGGAGATGACGGCCTACGAGTCCTTCGCTCCGCCAGCCGAGGCCGGATGGGATGAAGCCGTGGGCATCCAGGTGGAAGTGCGTAATGAAGAAGAGCTGCGCGAGGCGCTGGCTGCCGAAGCGGACTCCGTGCTCCTGGATAATCAAACCCCCGCGGAAGCCGCGAGGCTTGTGGCCCTGACGCGCGCACTTCGGCCCGACTGCGTCCTGGAAATCTCCGGAGGCGTCACGCTGGAAAACGTGCGCGCCTACGCCGCCGCTGCGGCCGATTACATCTCCGTCGGCGCGCTGACGCACTCCGCCCCGGCCGCGGACCTCAGCCTGCTTGTAGAAGCGCCGCGGCGCGCGTAAGCTCCCTCTGGCCATGGCCCCATCCTTTGCTTCGCGGGCGCTTCCCAAGGCGACGGACCGCAAGATTCTCGAGCTGCTCCAGCTCCTCTCCGCGAATCCCATGATTGTGCTGAGCGGAAGAAAGCTGGCCAAGCACATCGGAGTGAGCGACGACACGGTGTGGCGCTGGGTGGGCAAACTGCGTGCCCTGGGCGTGGAGGTAAAGGGACACCGCGGCACCGGCTACCACCTGCAAAAATCCGCGGACGTGCTGATTCCTTCCGTGTTGCGGCGCCGCCTGGAGGGCACGCCCTACGGGAAGCACATCCATCATTACTTCTCCGTGGGCTCGACCAACGACGTGGCGCTGGAGCTGGGCCACTCCGGGGAATCGAACGGCACGGTGGTGCTGGCCGAGCAGCAAACCGCCGGGCGCGGGCGTGTGGGCCGCTCCTGGCACTCGGAAAAATCGAACGGGATCTACATGAGCGTGCTGCTCCGTCCGGGCATCACCCCGGTCGAGGCCCCGCTAATTACCCTGGTGGCCGGACTCGCCGCGCGCGATGCAGTGGCGGAGCAAGCCGGCATTTCGCCGGACCTGCGCTGGCCGAATGACCTGCTCATTAACGGTAAAAAGTGCGGCGGCATCCTGACGGAAATGCACGCCGAGCCGGACCGCGTGCGCTTTGTGGTGGTGGGCGTGGGAATCAACGTGAACCACGAAAGCATGCCGGCGGAGCTGCGTGGCACGGCCACTTCATTGCGCATCGAAACCGGCCGGGTGCATTCTCGCACCGAACTGGTGGTCCGCTTGCTGCTGCACCTGGTGGCCTACTACAACCAGTTCATCCGCCAGGGCTCGGAACCCATTCTGCGCCGCTTTGCGGAGGCCTCCAGCTATTGCGAGGGAAAGCGGGTGCGCGTGGCCACGGCGAAGGAAACATTTCTGGCGGTTACCGCGGGTCTCGAGCCCAGCGGCATTCTGCGCGTGCGGCGGGAGAACGGAAACGTGGAGCCCGTGCTGGCCGGAGACGTGCGCGAGGCATAAGTGGCGCGGACACTCTTTTCCGCGCAGGTCAGGCGCGTCTGGTGGAAGTGGAAGCGCACGGGCTGGAAGCCTGTGCTACGTTTAATCATGCTGCTGACCATCGACATCGGCAACACCAACACAGTCCTCGGAGTCTATAAGGGTGAAGAGCTGGCGGCGCACTGGCGGCTCACCACGGCCCGCAGCCAGACGGTGGATGAATACGGAATTCTGGTGCGCAGTCTCTTCCAGAATGCCAATCTCAAGCAGGAAACCCTTGAAGGCATCATCATCAGCTCAGTGGTCCCGCCGCTCAATTCCACGCTGGCTGAGATGACTGAGAAGTATTTCGGAATAAAGGCGCTCTTTGTCGAGCCGGGCGTGCGCACCGGCGTACCCGTGTTTTACGACAATCCTTCCGAGGTTGGCGCAGACCGTGTGGTCAACGCGGTGGCCGCGCACTCCAAGTACGGCGGGCCGTGCGTGGTGGTGGATTTCGGCACGGCCATCACCTTCGACGCCATTTCTGAGAAGGGTGAGTACCTGGGCGGGGTGATCGTGCCGGGCATCGGCATCGCCTCGGAGGCGCTCTTCGCGCGCACCGCGCGGCTGCCGCGCGTGGAGATCAAAGACCCCGGCAAAATCATCGGGACCAATACCGTGGCCTCGATGCAGGCCGGCCTGTATTACGGCTATGTGGACCTGGTGGACGGGATTCTGGCGCGCATGAAAGAACAGTTGGGCGCCGCGACGCATGTGATCGCCACCGGAGGCCAGGCGCCGCTGGTGGCGCGCGGGTCGAAACATATCGAGGCGGTGGACGAGTTCCTGACGCTCAGTGGCCTGCGCATCATCTGGGAGCGCAACCGCACTCCCGCCTCTGCTTCAAAAGAGCCGGGCATCGCTTCGAAGCAGGCCCGAAAATAATCCGCGAAAGCTATCCGGCGGTCAGCAGGTTCGCGGCGGTTCAGCAGGAGTGCTGCCGCTACCTTTGGGCCGTAGTCTGCAGGCGTCGGGAACGCCACAGATACCAGGAGGCCACGCTACGGAACGGCCTCCAGGGCTCCGCCAGTTTCAGCATTTTTGCCTCGGAGGGCATCCGCCGGAGGCCATAGGCAATGCGGAAGGCGTGCTGAAGGCCCAGGTCGTCCACAGGAAGCACGTCCGGGCGGCCTAGAGAGAACATCATGAAGATCTCCGCCGTCCAGCGGCCGATTCCCTTCACCGCCGTCAGCCGCTTCATGATCACTTCATCCCCCATGCGGCCGAGGCGGGCCAAAGGCAGTGCACCACTCGCGGCGCGGGCTGCGATGTCTCGGATGTAACTCACCTTCTTCCCGGAAAGCCCCGCGGCGCGCAGCGTGCGCACATGCGTGGCCAGAATCTGCTCCGGCTCCGGAAACCGGCTGCGCCGGTCCATGCTGTCGCATCCGTAGATGGCGCAGAAACGCTGCTCCACAGTACGCGCGGCGTGCCAGGAAATTTGCTGGGCAATGATGGCCCCCACCAGCGCACGCAAGGGGTTGGTATGCACACGCTCTGCCATGCGGCAGGGGCCTACCTGCTCGATGATGCCACGCATCACCGGATCGGCGCGCTTCAGATGGCGGACGGCGGCGCGATGAGACATACAGGCATGAAGATACTTGTCCGCTGGAGCGGCTGCAAGCGAGGAGGGAACACCGGAACGGTCCACTGCGCCTGCCGCGCACAGGGTATTATCGTAAGGGCACGGCGATGCCGTGCCCCTACCGCGTCATGCCGGCGTTCAACTACTTCAATTACTTCACCGAAATCGAGGAGTATTTCTGGCGAAAGCGCGGCGCGCACATCCTGGTTTCGCCGCTCGATTGGGCCATTCTGGAAAGCTGGCAAAAGGCGAATATCCCCGTCGAGATCGTGCTGAAAGGAATTGACCAGGCGTTTGAGAGTTACGCGCGTTCGCGGCGTGGCACCAGTGGGCGTCCGCTGAAGAGCCTGGCCTATTGCGTGGACGCGGTGCTCGAAGCTGCGGCAAACGCGCAGGAGGCCGCCGCCGGCAGCGGGCCGGAATCCGCGGCCCGAGGCACTGCCAGGCCGGCTGCGGAGCCATTCTCGCGCCAGGAGGTCACCGCTTTCCTCGCGCGCAATGCTCAGAAGTTGCGCGATTCGGCGGATTCCGTGGCGGAGCAGTTGCAGATCGGGGCGGGCGGAGCCCGCGGCGGGGAATTTACCCGGCGACTGGCGGATACGGTGGGGCACCTGGATGCGTGCCGGGCGCGCGTGCTCTCCGAGAAACCTCTCGACCTCGAAGATCTCGAGCGGCAATTGACAGTGCTGGAAGACGGCATCTACGCCGGCCTGCAATCCTGGGCCGAACCGGAAACCGTGCTCGAAATCCGCCGGGAGATGGACCGGCAACTCACGCCTTACCGGCGCAGAATGACCGCGCCCCAGTTGGCGTTACTCGAACAGCAGTACTTGCGGCGCCGGCTCATGGAAGTGTACGGCTTGCCGCGGCTCAGCCTGTTCTATCTCGCTTGAGGAAATCTGGCCTGCTTTCTGAAGCTCATCACGCCACAGAAATAAACAGATCCCTTACTTGGGCGGGGCTGCGCATAGATGCAGTTCGAAATGACAGTGCCCCGCCTCCCTGCTAGCATTTGCCCCATCCGGCCATGGAACTGCGCATCGAAAAGCTGGTTTATGGCGGCGAGGGCATGGGCCACGCAGACGGCACCGCCGTGTTCGTGCCGTTCGTACTGCCTGGGGAGACCGTGGCCGTGCGCCTGGCGGAGCAGAAGAAAAAATTCGCGCGCGGGCGCGTCGAGCAATTCATCGCCACTTCCCCGCTGCGCGTGCCCGCGCCCTGTCCCTACTTCACGCGCTGCGGCGGGGGCNTGCCCGCGCCCTGTCCCTACTTCACGCGCTGCGGCGGGTGCTATTACCAGCACCTGCCGTACGAGGCGCAGCTTCAATACAAAAAGGAAATACTGCTGGAGACACTCTCGCGGCTCGGCGGCATCCGCTGGACGGGCGAGGTGGCCGTGCACGCCTCGCCCCCTTTCGGCTACCGCAACCGCGCGCAGTGGAAGTCGCGCCGCTCTGGAGAAGACGCGGCGGCCATCGGTTATTTGGAGGCCGGATCGCAAACGCTCTGCCCGGTGGAGTGCTGTCCGATTCTGAGCCCGCGGCTGGAAGCAGTGCTGGTGCGCCTGGGCGAGTTGCTGGCCGCGCGGCAGATCCCCGCGACGCTCGCGGAGGTGGAAGCATTTGCCGACGACAAGGACGAGCGGCTGCTTTTGGGCGCCTCGTTCGCCAATCTGGCGGGCGACACGGCAAAGTCCCTGTGCGAGAAACTGCGCGGCGCCCTGCCCGCCGTGGAGAGCCTGCTTCTTCATGACGCGAGCCGCGACCGTTTTGAACTGTTCGGGCCGGGGTTCCTGCGCTACTCGGCCGCGGGATTCAGCTATCGGGTGGGGCATCTTTCCTTCTTTCAGGTGAACCGCTTCCTGGTGGACACTCTGGCGCAGCGCGTCGCCGCCGGCGCATCGGGCCGGCTGGCGCTGGACGTGTACGCAGGCGTGGGCCTTTTCTCGCTGCAATTGGCGGGGAGCTTCGAGCGCGTGATCGCCGCAGAAGCAAATCCTGCGGCCACCCGCGATCTGGAAGACAATATCCGCGCGGCGCCTGCCGGCTGCCGCATCGAGGCGCGCACGCAGGAAGCGGAGGATTTTCTCGCGCGCTACCGCGGCCGCGCGAATTTGGTGGTGCTCGATCCGCCGCGCGCCGGCCTTTCCGAGGCCGTGCGCGGGCCGCTGGCTTCGTTGGCCCCCGATGAGATCCGCTACGTTTCCTGCGATCCGGCAACGCTGGCGCGCGATCTGGCCGGCCTCTCCGCCGCGTACGAGGTGGCCGAAATCGAGCTCTTCGATTTGTTCCCGCAGAGCTTCCACCTGGAAACGCTGGTGCGGCTGCGGAGAAAGGCTGCAGGGTGAGACTGCCGGCAATTTGGATGGTGGGGGCGCTGGCTGGCGGAATTGCGCTGGAGCGGGCTCTGCCGCTCCTGCCGCTGGCGTCCGCGGCGCTGGCTGCCGCGGCTTTGCTCGCGGCCCTGCTGCTGCGGCGGCGCGCGCACGAAGATTTTGCCGGCGCATGGATTGCCACGCTGACGGTCTGGGTGGCGCTGGGCGCTCTGGCCGCCGGGCTGCAGCAGCGTAACGTTCCCGCGGACAATGCTGCAGTGCTCATCCGTGCCGGCCGGCTGGATGCAGGCCAGCCGCTGCGCTGGCGCGGCCGCCTGCGCCAGGGCCCGCTGCGCCTTCCTTCCGGAATCCGCTACGACGTGGACTTGGACGAGGTGGAAGTCTCCGGACAGACGCGTCGCGTGTGCGGTGGCTTGCGCGCCACGCTCAACCAAATGCCTTCGCGTGACTGGGTGGAACCACCTTCGGCCGAGCCCGGCGACCGGCTGGAACTGCTGCTGCGCGCCCGCATTCCGCGGAATTACCTTGATCCCGGCGCGTATGACGAGCGTGGCGCGCTGGAGCGCCAGGGAATTCATCTAATCGGCGGATTGCGGGACGGCAGCCTGCTCACGGTCCTGGACCGTCCTGCTCCGCGGATCTCCGACCGGTTTGCGCGGCTGCACAATCGGCTCCTGGCGACGCTGGATGCGCTCTTTGCGGGGGCGCCGGAAACGGACGCCGTGCTGCGGGCCATGCTGCTGGGTGACCGCGGGTTCCTGCGGCATCCCGTGGCTGAAAAATTTCAGCAAACCGGGGTATTTCACGTGCTGGTCCTCGCCGGGCTACACGTGGCCGCGCTGGCAGGGTTTGTCATCTGGCTGGCGCGGCGCCTGCGGCTGGCGCCGGAAGCGGCTATTTTGCTGACGCTGGCGGTGCTGGGATTCTACGTGCTGCTGGTTGAGGATCGTCCGCCCATCCTCCGCGCCGCGTTGATGGCTGCGGTGCTGCTTTCCGCGGGCATTTTGTATCGCCGCCCCGTCCTGCTGAACACGCTGGGGGTGGCCGCGTGCATCCTGTTGTGCGCCAATCCTGCGGGGCTGATGGATCCCAGCCTGCAACTCTCCCTGGCTGCCGTGGGGGCGATCGGCGCGCTGGGCCTGCCTGTGCTCGCGCGCACCACGCACTACTACGCGCCTGCGCTCAAGCACCTGCGCGACGAGACGCGCGAACCGAACTTCCCTCCGAGGCTGCAGCAGCTCCGCATGCTGCTGCGCGATCTGGCGGCACAGCATGGCTGGCGGCTGCCACGGCGTCTGGAGTCACACGCGCTGGAAATTCTTGCGGCCACTGTGCGCTCGGGTTTTGTGGTCTGGGATTTGCTGGTGCTCTCCGCAGCCATCCAGGCCGGGATGCTACCGCTTCTCGCGTTGTATTTCCACCGCGTGGCACTGGCCGGGGCGCTGGCCAATCTTCCGGCGCTGACGCTCACCGGAGTCATCATCCCGCTGGGGTTCCTGTGCCTGGCGGTGGGCAGTGTTGCGCTGTCGCTTGCTGTGCCTCTGGCCTTGTTGCTGCGCGGTTTTGTGGCCGTGCTGCTGGGCGCGGTGGCCGGATTCGCCTCCCTGCGGCATCTTTCCTACCGCATCCCCGGGCCTCCGGACTGGCTGCTCGCGGTGTGCGCGCTGGTGCTCGCCGGGTTGGGCGTGTGCGTGTGGCGCGGCGGAGCGACTCCTGCAGCCGCCCGACAGCCGCGCAGCCGGTGGCTCCGCCTGGCCACCCGCGTGTTCCTCGCGCTCACTGCCACCTCACTCTTGTGCGTCGCCCTCTACCCGTTTGCCCCGCGGCTCGCGCGCGGCCGGCTGGAGGCGACTGTGCTGGACGTGGGCCAGGGCGATTCGATTTTTGTTGCCTTCCCGGATGGCCGGACGTTGCTGGTGGATGGCGGCGGCAGCGCGCTGGCCTCGCTCGAACGGCACACCGGCCGGCCGGAATTCGACGTCGGCGAGCAGGTGGTGGCTCCCTATCTTTGGCAACGCGGATTGAAAAGTCTGGACGCAGTGGCGGTGACCCATCCGGACCGCGACCACATCGATGGGCTCTACGCCGTGCTGGAGGACTTTTCCGTGCGGGAGCTGTGGGTGGGCCGTGAGACGCCCTCCCCGGCCCTGCACGCGCTGGAGGAGCAGGCGAATGCGCTGGGGACGCGCATCGTCCACCGGCGGCGCGCTGATCACTTCGAATGGAGCGGTGTGCGCGGCGATTTCCTCTGGCCCATGGAGGAACCTTCCGCGCAGAAGCCCTCCAACAACGATTCGCTGGTTCTGCGGCTGGATTTCTCCGGCATCCGCTATCTGTTGCCGGGAGATATCGAGCGTGCGACAGAACGGGAACTTCTGGCCCGAGGCGATGAACTGCGCGCCGACTTCCTCAAGGTGGCGCATCACGGAAGCAGAACCTCCACCACAGCATCATTTCTGGCGGCAGTCGCGCCGCGCCTGGCGGTGATTTCCGACGGCGCGGAGAATCCCTACGGCCACCCCAGCCCGGCGGTGCTGGAGGAATTCCGCGGACGGGGCGCGCGGGTGGCGCGCACGGACCGGGATGGCGCGGCCATTGTTTCCACCGATGGCCGCGGCATCTCGCTGCGCACCTTCGTGCAGGATCATCCCCAGCAGTAATTTGCTCCGGTTCTGCGGCGGTGACCGGAATGCAATTTCTGGATAGCGGGAAAGTCTGCCCAATCGCGCAGCCTTCAGGCGGGGCAGATGCCATCATCTGTGCGCCGGCGGAAGCGCGCATTCGCTGAAGACCTAGCCCTCGCCGCCGGGCGGTTCTCCCTCTTCCTCTTCTTCCGTGGGTTCGATTTCCACGCCCTCGCTCGAAGAAAGGTAATCGGCAATAAGGCGCTTCGCATCTTCCGCCTGCGAGGAGAGCACCACGATGTCGGCATCGGTCATTCCCGCCGGGGGAACGTGCATGGGGAAAGGCTCGCCCGGCGAAAAATCCGGCACCTTCAGGCCGGCGCTTTCCAGCACGCTGCGAATCACCATCGCTTCCGTAGAAGTGCTGGCGCGGTGCACGATCACCACCGCATCCTGGCGGCCGGGGTCAGCCATGCGTGGCCTCCTCCCTGCGGTCCGTCTATAATAGACCAGACAAGCGCCAATGNGAAGCAGAAAGCCCCAGGGTTCCTTCCCAGGAAGAGATCGACGAAGAAAGCCGCCGCATTCGGCGCCTGCGCATCACCGTGCATCTGGCGCTAAGCTGCATTGCGCAAGGCGGCATGTCGCTGGAAGAGGCGCGGGCGCTCGAAGAAGCCACGCGCACGGCCGCGCTGAAGCTCTTTCCCGGAAAGGGGCGCACCTTCGATCTCATCTATGCCCCGCAATTCGAGCGCATGATCCAGGAAGTCTACCGCTATCCCTGATTCGCGGCGTTCGCCGGGGCATCACCCCTGCGCGGGACCGTGCCTGTGCCGCCGCCAGCCGGCGCCGCGGCGCTTTCAGCCAGTTCGCCACATCATTCGCGCCACGAGAATCCCGAAGGCGACGATAGTGCCAAAGAGCGCCTGGTATTCACGGTTTCGCCGGTATTGGCTCCAGGAAAACGTTTCCACGGAGGCGATCCTCACTCGTGGCGCCCACGGCCAAAACAACGGCACCCGCCGGGCGTAATCCTCAAAGGCGGCGCCATACTGCGCCCGCAGTTCCTGCTCCTCGCGGCGGATGACGCCGGGATAGAAAACCGCAAGATAAGCGGCGGCGAGCGCTGCGGCAGGCCACGACCCGGCCGCGAGCAGAAATCCGGCGGCCAGAAACATGCTCCCGAAGTACAGAGGATTGCGCGTCCAGGCGTAGGGACCGGCGGTGGCCAGCGCTTCGTGCTTGCGCAGACGCCCCGCGGCGGCCGCGCGAATGCTCAGGCCAACGGCCGCCAGGAGCGCGCCGCCGGCCAGCGACCGCGGCGCCGGCTGCGCCAGCCAGAAGCAGATCAAAGCTACGGGGTATCCCATGCGCACGCGCCAGCGCGTGCGCCAGGGTGGCGGCAGCGAAGCGCCGGGGGTCACCGGGCCGCGGCCTCTACCCGCCCGGGCGCGCTTGCGGCTCCGATCCGGCGCAGCGCAGCTTCTTCCACTTGGTCCACAGTGATGGAGAGCATCGAGGGAGCATGCTGGCTGCTGCGCTGGTAGGTGGTCTCGTGCGGTTGCGCATTGCGCACCACAACGTCCTCGCCGGAGTAGGGACCGGTCTGCACAGGGTCGGTGGGACCATAGAGCCCCACGACGGGCGTGCCCAGGGCTACGGCTAGATGCAGCGGACCGGTATCTCCGCCGACGAACAACTGCGCGCCACGCAATGCTGCCATCAATTGCGGCAGGTCCAAATCCATCAGCAGTGGAGCAGGAGAGCCAGCGGCCTGGCGGACGGCCTGCGCGAGGGGCAGTTCACCGGGGCCGTAACTAATCAGCCCGCGCCAGCCCGTGCGCGCTGCCAGCCGCCGGTGCAGTTCACCGAATCTCTGCGCCGGCCAGCATTTCGAACGCCAGCCGCCTCCCGGGGTGAGCACGAAGTAATGCTGCACATTCTTCGATTGAAGTTCTTGGCGCAGAGCTGCCTCCGCTTCCGCGGGAACCCGCAGGGGAAATAATTGCGCCGCGGACGCGCCACGTGGCGCGCAGACGGCGCCCAATCGGGCGGCAAGCGCCAGGTTCTTCTCGATACGGTGGCCATGCGGCGGAGAAACGCGGACGTTATAGAAGAGCGCCGCGCCGCCCTCGCGCGTGAAGCGGCGATCGAACCCCACGCGGATGGGCGCTCCCGAAAGCCGGGCGAGAATCGCCGATTTGTACAAGCCCTGGACGTCCACCACGCAATCGAATCGCTCCGCGCGCACGCGCGCGACCGCGGAGCGGATGCCCGCCCAGGAACCACGCGGAACGAACAGGACTGCGTCGAGACCCTGAACCTGTTCCAACAGGCCGCGCCAGCGCTCGTCCGCCAGCCAGGAGATGTAAGCGGAAGGATACGCAGCGCGAAGCGCCGCGGCCACGGGCAGCGCGTGAATGATGTCGCCCATGGAACTGAGACGCACGATCAGGATGCGGCCCGGCGGCGCGCTGCCGTTCGCGAGAGGCGCACTGCGCGGCACGGCCAGTGGAGCGCCATGCCCCCTTAGCCCGGCAAAAAACGATGAGGTGGAGTGGTTTTTCGGGTCGCCGACGATGGCAACGCGGATGCCCAGCCGCGCGGACGTTTGCCGCTCCGGCACCGTCTCCGGCGTGTAGTCCGTGCCTTTTGCATGCACGTGCGGGCGGAGGATTTCGAGTGTGGCATCCACGTTCCATTCGTCAAAAATCACCACGTAGTCCACGGCGGCCAAAGCAGCCACCAGTTCCGCGCGGCCGCGCTCGTCGAGCACCGGCCGTCCCGGACCTTTCAGTTGCCGGGCGCTCGCATCGGAGTTCACCGCCACCACCAGCACGTCGCCTTCACGCTTGGCGGCCTGGAGATACCGCACGTGGCCCGCGTGCAGCAGGTCGAAAATGCCGTTGGCCAGGACGATTTGCCTGCCGGAACCCCGCGCGGGAGCGAGGCGGGTGCGCAGGACATCGCGCGGAAGGATTTTTTCGCGCGTGTTCATGCCGGCGTGCGGCGCGGTTGGTTGCTCCGCGCCCGCTGGGCGGCTGGTTTTTCCTGCGCCGATGGGAGCGAGGGGGACTCGCCCAAAATCTCTCCGCGCAGCGCGGCGAGCAGTTCCGCCTGGGTCACCGTGGCCGTGCCCCGCTTCATCACCACGATCCCTGCGGCAAAATTTGCCAGGCGCGCCGCCTCCAGGTAGGAAGCGCCCGCGGCCAACGCCAGTGTGAACGCGGCGATCACGGTATCGCCTGCGCCGGTAACATCCACAGCCTCCGCTGCACCGTAAACTGGAATGTGCTCGGTGGCGCGGCCCGGCTCGAATAGGGCCATCCCATCTTTCCCGCGCGTCACCACCAGAGCCCGCAGCCCCATCTGGCGCAATGCGCGGCGCCCCAGGCGTTCCAGCACGCGAAGGTCGCTGCCGATTCGCGTATGATAGAGCGCTTCCAGTTCCGGCTCGTTGGGGGTGGCCGCGGTAACGCGCACGCCGCGATAGGAGAGCATCGAGTAACGCGAGTCCAGCGTCAGCGCCGCACGGCTCTCGAGGCGCAGCCCTCGCAGCGTCTGCGGTGTGACGCAGCCGAAACCGTAATCGCTGGCCAGCACCGCGTCCGCACGGGCGGAAAACTGCTGCGCCCGGGCGCGCAGGCGTTCGATCGCTGCCGCAGGCAGCGCGGCGCCGGGCTCACGGTCCACGCGCAGCACCTGCTGCCGTGCGGTGTGCGTGAACCCGGCGAGGAAACGTGTTTTTGTGGGCGTGGTCCATCCGCGAGCGGCCACGATGCCGGATGTAGAAAGCCCTTTGCGTTTGAAAAATCCAACCAGCGCTTCGCCCGCCGCGTCGTCGCCCACGGCCCCGGCGATGTGCACCTCCGCGCCCAGGTCCGCCAGGTTATTCGCCGCGTTGCCCCCGCCGCCGGGCACTAGGCGCGTATCCGCATGCCGGAGAATCAACACCGGCGCCTCGCGGGACACGCGGTTGATTTCTCCGCCAACGAATTCATCAGCCACGAGATCTGCCAAAACCAGGACCCGCCGGCGCGGGAAGGATTCTACAAGTTCGATCAGGCGAACGAGATCGGCGCTCATCGGCCACCCAGTAGACGACTGGGATCGGCGCCGGCGGGAAGAGTCACAGCGGCCACCCGGCGGGGATCCGCCTCGTACTGCAAGACCAATTCCACGGCGGCGGCCAGATCGTCCGCGACAATCTCCGGCGGGCGGGGCCATTCCGTCCCGTGCCACTCCCATTCCCCGCGACCGTAACCGGTGAGCACCAGGACTCCGCGTGCTCCCGCGTTGTGCGCCAGTTGCACGTCCGCGCCGCGGTCGCCTACCACCCAGGAGCCTTGCAGCTCCAGCGAATGCTCCCGCGCGGCCCGCTTCATCAGCCCAGTGAGGGGCTTCCGGCAATCGCAGCCATCCTCGCGGCGGTGCGTGCAGGCGTAAAACGCGTCAATGCGCGCCCCACAAGCGGCGAATTCTCGCTGAATGGTGTCGTGAACTTCATCCACCAGAGCCGGGGGAATGATGCCGCGAGCAACTCCAGATTGATTGGTCACCACGATCACGGGCAACCCCGCTTCATTTAGCCGGCGCACTGCTGGCGCCGCAAAAGGAAAGATCCGCAGGCGCGAGATGTGATTCAAGTACCCCACCTCTTCGCAGATCGTGCCGTCGCGATCGAGAAAAACGGCGCGACTGCAACGGGCGCGCGGCTGCGTCACGGCTGCCCTGCCCCGGTGGCGCGCGGCGCGGCCAGCCATTTGCCGGCGGCTTCGAAGGCCATGTCTGTCTCCAGGAATTTCATGCAGCGATGGTCAATGGGACAGTGTCGCAGAAAACAGGGGCTACAGGCCACTTTTCGATGCAGCAGGGAGAGGCGATCCGTAAGCGGGTGGCTGCCCGCCGGGTCCGTGGGGCCAAAAATCGCCACGACCGGGAGACCTGCGGCCGCGGCCACGTGCGTCGCTCCGGAATCGTTGCCGATAAACAAAGCGCACCGGGCGAGCAGAGCGGGCAAATCACCGATGGCCGTGCGTCCCACCAGGTTGATTACACCCTTCCCCGCGCCCAGCTCCACCTCGTTGGCCGCTGCCGCGTCCGCATTCGAGCCAAACACCAGCACCTGCGCCCCATACTCCTGCGCCAATCGCTGCGCCAGCTCCGCGTACCGATTGGCCGGCCAGCATTTGGCGGAGCCGAATGCGGCGCCGGGACCTATCGCCACGCGAAGTGAGCCAGCGGGAGAGCCGGCGCGCTGCAGGAGATTCTCTGCGCGCTCCAAATCACCGCTGGAAATCTCCAAACGCGGAGGCACCAGGGCCTCATCTGCGGCCGCGAGCTCGAGCCATCCCGCCCCGCGCAGCAACTCGAGGTAATACTGTGCCTCGTGGCGCGCGCGCGGTGGGGCGCCCGGCACGGGGACGGATTTAGTGAGCAGCGGGCCGCGCCCATCGCGGGCGTAGCCGATGCGCTCCGGAATGCGCGCGCGCCAGGCAATCCACGCGGCCTGAAATGCGTTTTGGAGAAGCAGTGCCGCGTCGAAGCGCTCCGTGCGGAGCTCGCGGGCGAGCCGCTCGAGGCCCAATAGGCCGCGATGCCGCCCGTTCGCGTCGAAGCAAATCAGGCGATCGGCAAAGCGCTGCCCGCGGTAGAGGTCGAGCACCCAGGGACGGCCCAGCACGCAAATCTCTGTCTCCGGCCGGCGGGCGCGCAGCGCGGCCAGCGCCGGGATGGAAAAGATTGCGTCACCCACCCAATTCGTGGCGCGCACCAACAGCTTCATGCCGTGGCTCCGCGGCGCAGGGCGGATTCGCCGGCCCCACGGTGCGGCGCGCGGCGGGCGGCAATCTCCAGGATCGCGCGCAGCAGCGCGCCGCCATCCGCGGGCAAGAGCCGAATGCGGCACGCGAAGAGGGGCATGCGGAGTGAGAGGGGGAACGGCAGATTGCGCGCATCCTTCTCCGTACACAGGAGAGCGGTGGAACCGGCATCCGCTGCCGCCTGCTCCAGCGCGTTCAAATCCCCGGCACTGTAAAGATGATGATCCGGAAAAGCGCGCTCCCCGCAGATCGAGCCGCGCAACTCCGCCGACCAGCGCTGCAAATCGGCAAAAAACGCCTCCGGATTGCCGATGCCACAAAATGCAAAATACCGCGGTTGGCCGTCCGGGGCGGCCGGCACATCCACTCCAGTCCGCGCCACCTCCGCAGGGCGTTCCAGAACCCTGGCTTCACCGCTCTTTCCTGCGCCTTCGATGGCCACCAGTTGGTCCCATACCGTCTGCGCATAAAAAATCGGTGCCTGCGAGAATCTGCGCAGAGCAGCCTCCAATCCGGGGGCGCGCTCCGAGCGCGTAATCACCAGCACGTCAGCTCGTTGGAGCGCGGAGCGCGGCTCGCGCGCACGCCCCGCAGGCAGCAGGCCGCCGCCGAAAGGATCGGTCGCATCCACCAGCACCACGTCCACATCGCGGTGCAGTTGCAGGTGCTGGAATCCGTCATCGAGCACCAGGCAGTTCACTCCGCCCGGACCTGAGACCAGCGGCTGGGCGGCACGATAGCGGTTCGCGCCGATGACCACGGGAATCCCGGATGGCAATCTGCCGCGGAGCAGCGCCGCTTCGTCAGGCAGGCCGGCGCTATCCCCTGGAGCCGTTCCATTGGAATTCGCGGAGCCGCGGCCGAAGCCGCGATACCCGCGCGAGAGCACGGCAACGCTGCGCCCCTCCCGCTGAATTTGCTCCGCGAGCCAGGCCACAAACGGCGTTTTGCCGGTGCCTCCAACGGTCAGATTGCCAACGCTGATCACCGTGGCGGGCAGGTGCTGCGAGCGAACCAATCCCCGGCGGTAGGCGGCAGCGCGCAGCCATGCGGCGAAGCCATAGAGCGGCGCCAGCGGACGCAGAAAGACGCTCCGCAATGGCACTCGCCGCTCCAGGCCGGGCGCAGGCGCGGAGAACAGCGGAAGCAGCGCATCCAGCGTGCGCTCCGTGGCGCCCTGATTGCGCTCCACCAGCCCCCGCGCGGCGCTTTCCGCGTCTGAAGGTCCGGGATGCGCGGCTTGCTCATCCAGCAGGCGCAGCCAGCAGCGACCCAATTCGGAACCGGACCGGACCTCGAAGCCAGCCCCGCTGCTGCGAAACTCCGCCGCCATTTCGCGAAAGTTATCCATGTGCGGGCCGAAAATGGGGGGGCGCCCGGAAGCCGCGGGCTCGAGAATGTTGTGGCCGCCCGCAGGAACCAGCGAACCGCCCACAAACACAGCAGCGGCCACCCGATAGACCGCAGCGAGCTCTCCGACTGTATCCAGGAGCAGCACGGCCACACCCTCGGGCAGCGGCTGCGCGAGGTCCATCCCGCTGCGCCGGAGAGACGGGAACCCCCTGCGGGCCAAAATGTCCGCCGCCGCTTCGAAACGGTCCGGTTTGCGCGGCGCCAGCACCAGCAGCGCCCCCGGATACCGTTCCCGGACGCAGGCAAATGCATCGAGGACCGGCTCTTCCTCCCCGGCGACGACGCTGCCCGCAACCAATATCGGCCCGTGGCCTGCGCCGGCTTGTTGAAGCCAGGCGACGAGCGGGCCGGGCGCGGGCGGTGCGACGTCGTACTTCAAATTGCCGGTCACTTGAACGGACGCAGGGTCCGCGCCCAGCGCCAGGATGCGCTCGCGGTCCTCCTCGCTCTGCATCAGGAAGAGGCGCGCATCATGCAGCACCCGGCGGAAAAATCCGCCGGCCAGCCACTGCCAGCGCTGCGTGCGCGCAAACGAGCGCGCCGAAATGCGGCCGTTGACAAAGACCACGGGGACGCCGCGGCGCTGCGCCTGGCGGAGGAAGTTGGGCCAGATCTCCGTCTCCATGATAGCCACCACGGCCGGACGGACGGCGCGGAAGGCGCGGGACAGGGCGAAGGGCCAGTCCAGCGGAAAATAGAATACGGCTCCGGGCCCAGCCAGCGCCCCGAACCGTTCAAGCGCCAGGGCCTGACCAGCAGGCGTGGTTGTGGAGATCACCAGGCGGCGCCCCGGAAAACGCCGGCGGATTCCCGCAACGAATGCAGTGGCTGCCAGCACCTCGCCCACGGATACAGCGTGGATCCAAATCGCCTGGCCGGCAGGGCCGGCAGCAGCGTGCAAGGATGGCGGCAGAAACCCCAGCCGGTCCGCCAAGCCATGGAAATGCTTGCCGCGCCGCCAGCGCAGATAGGCGAAATAGGGAAGCAACAGCAGCGTCCCCAACGCCGTCAGAATCGTGTAGAGGAAATACATGGCCGAGCCGGGCGCGGCAGGCGGAAAGCCCTTCCAACTGCCACACGCGCGATTTTCTATTATAGTGTCCGGCGCACGGACGGCGGCAATGGAATCCTTAGTGAGACAAGGCGGCAGGCGTTTTGCCCGGAATGCCCTGGCAGCTCTGTTGCTGGCGGCGCCGCTCCTGGCGGTAAGCCTGCGCGGGCAGGCGCCGGGGGCTTCTACGGACCCCGCAAGACTGGCCGCCCGCGATGAGCACCAGGGTCTGCTAATCGCCGCGGATCCCTACCTGACGACCGAGCGCTCCGAAGAAAAATTCGGGAAGAAGCACCCCTTCAAAGCGGGGATCCTGGCGGTAGATGTCTATCTCCGCAACGATACGGGGAGTCCGATCCAGGTCTCACTGCCGCCCATTGAGCTCAATGTCTCCCCGCCAGGCGGTTCACGCCAAAAGATCGAATCCCTGACCTCGCAGGAAGCGGCCGTGCTGATCATTCACCCGCAGCCTTCCAGCCCTACCACCCGGCGGGTGCCCATTCCGGGCGCAGCCGGGGGATCCATCAAAGGCGAGAAGGAAGTGGTAAAGATGCAGGCGGCGCTCGCCCCGCAGATGCTCGGAGACATCGTGGGCCCGCATGGAAGCATTCATGGGTTCCTGTTCTTCGACGTCAACCACCATTTCGACTGGGTGGCAAACTCCACGCTGTACTTTCCTGAAGTGCGCCGGGTGAATCCGGAGGAGCGCCTGCTGTTCTTCGAGGTGGACCTGGGCCCCGCGGCGAAGTGACCCGGCTGCGGCGCGTTCTTCTTTGTATCGTGCCTCGCATTTTTCCCACGGAAACCTGATTTGCCGGAGTTGCCTCGCTCGTCTACAATTCTTCTCTTCACACCGGAAGCAAGCGCCTCATGGACCTGCTGGAAAAACTGAACCCGCAGCAGCGGGAAGCTGTGACCACAACGGAGGGCCCCTTGCTGGTACTGGCCGGGGCCGGCAGCGGCAAGACGCGGGTGATCACCCACCGCGTGGCCTGGCTGATTTCCGAGGGGGTGCCTCCTCCGGCCATTCTTGCGGTTACGTTCACGAATAAAGCTGCGGAGGAAATGCGCGAGCGGGCCACGCGCCTGGTGGCCGGCGCGGGGCAGGCGGCCGCGGATGCCTGGATCTCCACCTTCCATTCCTTCTGCGCGCGCCTGCTGCGCCGCGAGGCCCCGAGGCTCGGCCTGCCCCGCAATTTCACCATCTTCGACGAGGAGGACCAGTTCGCCGCTGTCAAACTGGCCATCGCCCGCCTGGGTCTGGACGAAAAACTGTTCACGCCGCGCGGGGCGCTCGAACACATCAGCAGCGCCAAAAATCTGGGCATTTCCGCGAACGCCATGGAGGCGGAGGCCCGCGACGCGCGGCAGCGTGCGGGCGCGCGCATCTTTGCGGCCTACGAAAGCTCGCTGCGCGCGGCCCAGGCGCTGGATTTTGACGACCTGCTGCTGCGTGCCATCGAAGTATTGCGCGACCACGAAGAAGCCCGCGAGGCCTGGCGCAGCCGCTTCCGCTACCTCCACGTGGATGAATATCAGGACACGAATCGCCTCCAATACCAGATTCTTCGCCTGCTCGCCGACCCCGCGGGCCGCGAAAATCTCTGCGTGGTGGGCGACGAGGACCAGTCCATCTACAGTTGGCGCGGAGCCGATGTGGGACACATCCTGCGCTTCCAGCAGGATTTTCCCGGCGCGCGCATCGTGCGGCTGGAGCAGAACTACCGCTCCACGCAATCCATCCTGGACGCCGCCGGCGCGGTGGTGGCACACAATCAGATGCGCATCGGTAAAACCTTGCAAGCCACGCGCGGGCCGGGCGTTCCGCTGCGCTTCTATGAAGCTCAGGACGCGGCAGGAGAAGCGGAATGGGTGACCCAGGAACTGGCCCGCCTGCTGCGCGAAGATGGCGCAACTCGCATGGCGGTTTTCTACCGCACCAACGCGATCTCCCGGTCGTTTGAAGAAGCGCTGCGGAAACAGAGCATCTCCTACCGCCTGGTCGGCGGGTTCAGCTTCTACCGCCGCGCGGAGGTCAAAGATGCCCTGGCCTATCTCCGCGTGGCCCGCAATCCGGGAGACGACGTGGCCCTGCTGCGCATCTTGAATACTCCCCCGCGCGGCATCGGAAAGACCACGGTGGAAGCTTTGCGCGCCGCGGCTCAGCAGCACTCCAGCTCCTTGTGGGAGGCCATAGCCATCACGCTGGCGGCGGGCGGGCGCGCGCAGGCGCCGCTGCGCGAGTTCTGCGCGCTCGTGGAAAGCCTGAATGCGGAATACGCCCTGCTGGCGGCCAGGGGGGACGAAGCAGCCGCGGCGGGCGCGGCCACTCCCCCGCCAAACTGCGGCGAAGCAGGCACTCCCGCCTCCGGCGTGTTTCTCGAAAACGTCTTGCAGCGCACGGGCTATCTCGAGTATCTCCAGCAGGAGGATACCGAGGGCGCAACCGCGCGCAGCGAGAATGTGCAGGAACTAGTCAGCGCGCTCCAAGAGGCGGAGGAGGCGGGGGAATCCCTGGAACAGTTCCTGGACCGCGCCGCTCTGATCAGCGACGCAGATTCCTACGACGCAAACGCGCGAGTGACTCTGATGACGCTGCACAGCGCCAAGGGCCTGGAATTCGACCACGTGTTCCTCACGGGGCTCGAGGAGGGATTGTTTCCTCACGCGCGCTCGCTCAAGAGCGCTGCGGATATCGAAGAAGAGCGACGGCTGTGTTATGTGGGCATGACCCGCGCAAAGGACACGCTAACGCTCACGCGCGCGGTCTATCGTCCCGGCTACCGCGGCAACGACGAGGGGGAGCCGCAACCCTCGCGCTTCCTGTTTGAGATTCCCGAGTTGCTGATCGAAACCGCGCCGGGCTCCCTTTCCGGCGCGGGCGAAGCACGCCGCTATGTGCCGGATGCGGATACCATCGAGCGCCGGTTCTTGCATCGCTACCCGATGCACGGAGAAGGGCGGGCCCGGCGCGCAGCTTCTTCTGCGGACGGCGCAGGCCGCAGTACTGCGGGCCCGCGGACGCGGGGCCCGGCGTCCGGGCGCAAGCCGGACGGCGCCGGCCATCCATTGCTCGGCGTCCGCGTGCGCCACAAAAAATACGGCGTGGGCACCATCATTGCCGTCGAGGGCGATGAGGACGAGCGCCACCTGACCGTCAGCTTCCTGGACCACGGCACGAAAAAGCTGGTGGAACGCTACGCCAACCTCGAACGAGTCTGAGCGATATCTTTGTCCCCTGTCTCTTTTCCTCTGCATCCAATCCCAGGATAAACGGAGGATGCCGTGCCGAAAATGCGCGCCGTGCAATTCGGCCGCCCCGGTGGGCCGCTGCAAACGGTCGAGCGCGACGTACCGGAGCCCGGCCCCGGCAGCGTGCGCATCAAAGTGCAGGCTTGCGGAATCAGCCACAGTGACACGCTCACGCAAATCGGAGGCTTCCCCGGCCTCCAGCGCCCCGTGGTCCTGACCACCGGCAATTAGACTTCACAGGGAGGGATGCACGGGAAGCCAGGCGCGGCAGCCGCGCGCCTTGCGCGCCCCGTCGCCTCCAATGTACAGTTTGGCATCCCGCGGGCGGGGGATGCGTGGACTCTCAATTCTTCTGTACCAAGAGCATTGACAAACTGCTGGCCGACGCCGAGGAGCCGGATCGGCGGTTGCGCAAGACGCTGGGCGTGCTCAGCCTGACCGCCCTGGGCATCGGCGCCATCATCGGCACGGGCATTTTCGTACTTACGGGCACGGCCGCCGCCGGCGAGGCGGCGCAGGAAGCCTCGATGCTCAAGGCTCCGCTGCTCACCGTCCTGCTGCACGGCGGGCACGTGGCGATGACCGGGCGGCCCGGTGCCGGACCGGCAATTGCTCTCTCATTTTTCCTGGTGGCCGTAGCCTGCGGGCTGGCCGGCCTGTGCTATGCGGAATTGGCCTCGATGATCCCCATCGCCGGCAGCGCGTACACATACTCCTACGCCACGCTGGGCGAGCTGGTGGCGTGGATCATCGGCTGGGACCTGATTCTGGAATACGCGGTCTCGAATATGGCTGTGGCCGTGGGCTTCTCCGCGTACATCAAAGACCTCTTCGCGGGCTTCGGACTGAATATTCCCATCGAGCTGGGCACTCCCGCCTATACCCCGGACGGCGGCTGGACACTGCACTTCAACGTGGTGGGGTTCGTGGTGGTGATGATTCTCACCGTGCTGCTGGTGCGCGGCATCAAGGAGTCCGCCAACGCCAACACGTTCATGGTCGGGGTAAAACTGACGGCCATTTTGCTGTTCGTCTTTTTTGCCTCGCGCTTCATCCGACCGGTGAACTGGCACCCGTTCATGCCTAACGGCTGGCAGGGAGTGATGACCGGCGGCGCCATCGTGTTCTTCACGTATATCGGCTTCGATTCCGTTTCCACGGCCGCGGAAGAGTGCAAGAACCCGAAGCGCGACCTGCCCATGGGCATCCTTTTTTCTCTGCTGGTCTGCACGATTCTCTACGTTTCGGTGGCCGTGGTGCTCACCGGCATCCAGCCGTTCCAGATTTTCCGCGGCGACGCCGCACCGGTGGCCACCGCGCTGCACAACATCGGACTCGAGGGACTCCGCCGCTGGGTCACCATCGGAGCGCTCACCGGAATGATTTCCTCCCTGCTGGTCTACCAACTTGGGCAGGCGCGCGTCTGGTTTGCCATGTCGCGCGACCGGCTGCTGCCGGACGCCTTCTCTTCCGTGCACCCGAAATTCCGCACCCCGCACGTGGCCACATGGATCGCGGGGCTTTTCGTGGGCATTCCCGCAGGAATCTTCGACATCGGCACACTCGCGGACCTCTCCAACATCGGCACCCTCTTTGCCTTTGTACTGGTCTCGCTGGCGGTTATGATTCTGCGCAGCACACAGGCCGCGCGCCCGCGCTCGTTCCGGGTGCCGCTGGTGTGGGTGGTGGCGCCAGCCTCGGTGGCCTGCTGCCTGGTGCTGATGATGGGGCTGCCGGTGGAAAACTGGCTGCGTTTTATCATCTGGCTGGTAATCGGCCTGCTCCTGTATCTCTCCTACGGGGTTCGGCGCAGCGCCAGCGGAGCGGAACTGGCGGCCACAGACCGCCTGCGCTGCCTGGTAAAGGCGGACCGCGCCCTCGTAGGCCTTGCTGGCCTGCTGGTTGCTATCGGGCTACTGCTGGCCCTCGTGATGTTGCGCGGCGGATTGGAAGTGGACACGGCGCACGTGGCACAGTCGGCCGTCCTGCTGGCGCTGGGCGTGCCGTTTGCCTTTATCGGCTTNGCGCAACCTGCGAAAGGACACCTGATGCGCGCAGCGGGACTCCGCCGGGCTCGCCGGGCCGCCGTACTGGGCGCGGGCCTGGTTCTGTTGCCCGCGTCGCTTGCCGCCTGGGGACCGAATGCCCATCGCCTGGTGGTGAACAAAGCCATCGACACGCTGCCGCCCGAGATGCGGCCGTGGTTTGAAGCCAATCGTCCGTATCTCTCGCAACATGTCACGGATCCCCTCAACACCCTGGCAAAGGATCCGGGAGAGATCCGCACGCAGCGCATCCAACTGGAGAAGTTCGGCCGCTTCCCCTACGATGCCCTGCCGCGCGACTACAATGCCGCGGTGAAAAAATTCACCCGGGCCACTCTGGATGCCGCCGGCCTGCTTCCCTGGCAGATCGGCCGCTACAGCAAGAAGCTGACGGACGACTTCCGAGACCACAATTGGAACGAGGCGCGCGCGGACTCTGCTCTGCTGGCCTTCTACGTTTCTGAGGCGCACGACCCGTTCAGCACCACAGACAATTATGACGGCCACCTGACCAATCAGACGGGCGTGGATTCCCGTTTCGACACCAACATGGTGGACCGCTTCGCCCTGTTCATTTATGTGCGCCCCAACGATGCCCTATTCATTTCCGATCCCACGGACCGGGCCTTCGAGGACTGCCTCACCGCGCACTCCTGGATTCAGGCCATCCTGCTGGCGGACCGCCGGGCGCATGCCGACCAGCCCGATTACACCGACGATTATTACGACCGCTTTTACAACAATGCCGGCGCGCTGGTCATCCGCCAACTCTCGGAGGCCTCCTCGGATGTGGGTTCCTACTGGCTCACCGCCTGGACCAACGCGGGCAAGCCGCAACTACCCGCGCGGTGAACCCCCCTCGTGTTTCTCTTGCTTGCGCTCTCTCGCTTCCTCTCTCCTGCTTCCTCTCCCTGACTTTTCTTCTCTGTGTACACTGTGTCTCCGTGGTAGCTTTTTCCCCGCTGTCGAGATCGCTTTTTCTGGCTGCCACCTCGCATGACGCGCATCGCCGAGATTGTCCGCGCCTGGCCCAAAGCCGAGCTGCATCTCCACCTCGAAGGCTCGATGCGCCCGGCTACGGTAGTGGAACTGGCACGGCGGCATGGAGTCTCCGTAACGCCCGAGGAAGTGGCTGCCCGTTATTCCTATCCGGACTTTGACGGCTTCATCCAGTCCTACATCTGGGTTACTTCCTTCCTCCGCCGGCCCGAGGACTACGCCTTCATCGCGCACCGGCTGTTCGAAGAGCTCGCCGGCCAAAACGTAACCTACGCCGAGATCACTCTTTCGGTTGGAGTAATGCTGTGGCGCGAACAGGATGCTTCAGCGATTTTCGGCGCGCTGCGCGCCGCAGGGGAAGAGGCTGCACGCGGGGGCCTGCGCGCCCAGTGGGTTTTTGACGTGGTGCGTCAATTCGGCCCCGAGAAGGCCATGGACGTGGCCCGGCTGGCGGTGCGCCACACCGACGAGGGAGTGGTCGCATTCGGCATGGGCGGCGACGAACTGGCCGTTCCTGCCGGGCATTTCCAGGAGGCGTACGACTACACACGGAACCACGGGTTACATTCTCTGGTTCATGCCGGCGAGATCGGGGAGCCGGACGAAGTACGCCGCGCGGTCGAATTGCTGGGCGCCGAGCGCGTGGGCCACGGCATCGCAGCATTCCTGGATCCCGCGGTCATGGCCATGCTCGCGGAACGGCGCATCCCGCTGGAGGTCTGCCCTACCAGCAATCTGCGCACCGGCGCGCTGACCCGCTTGTGGCGCAGCCGCTCTCTACCGCGCTCCTCTGCTTCCCTCCCAAGCCTCCGCGAGCATCCTGTGGCCCAACTCTTCCACGCGGGCGTGCCGGTGACGCTCTCCACGGACGACCCGGCGATGTTTGAAACGACCCTGGCCGGAGAATATGAGGCCGCGGCTCAAGCTGGCCTTACGGTGCACGAATTGGCAAGCATCGCGGAGGAAGGCATGGAGGCCGCGTTCCTGGCGGCACCGGAGCGCGACCGCCTGCTCGCGCGCCTGCGCGAAATGCTGCGCGCGCAGGGGCTGGTATACTGAAGCGGGAGCGCACAATGAAAGCACACGTCTGGGTGATGCCAAAGCAAACGGTGCTCGACCCGCAGGGCAAGACGATTCAACATGCCTTGGCGTCGCTGGGATTCGCGTCCGTGCAGGACGTGCGCCAGGGCAAATTTTTCGTGCTGGACCTCGACGGCATGTCCCGCGAGGAGGCCCAGAAGCAAGTAGAGCGCATCAGCCGCGACGTGCTGGCCAACCTGGTGATCGAAGACTATCGCTTCGAAATTGTCGAGGACTCAAAGTAGCAAAGGCGCTTAGCCTGTGCGCATTCCCTTCACAATGCCGCGTCGCGTTCCACCGCAGAACATCGGCTCGGAGCACACAGCGCCTGCGCTTCTCTTCTTGGCGTCTGGCGCAAATCGTGGCTTTGCGTTAGCGTCTATGGAGTAGGCACGAAGAGGGAACCCATGGACCGCAGACGCTTCCTCCAAAACGCCGCTGGCCTGGGCGGGGCGCTGCTCTCAGGCCCACTACTCGAAGCTGCCGAGGGCGCAAGCAATTCGACGCCCTCCGCGCGTGTGGCATTCGTCAAAACCACGGACCGTTCCGCCGGCGTGGCTCGCGCCATCGACCTGCTGGGCTTGCCGCGATTTCAGAGCAAGGACCTGTTCATCAAGCCCAATTTCAACAGCGCGGACACGACTCCCGGCTCCACGCACAACGACACGCTCATGGCCCTGGCTCACAAGCTGAAGGAAATGGGCGCGGGCCCGCTGACCATCGGCGACCGCAGCGGCATGGGCGATACCCGGCGCGTGATGGATTCAAAAGGCATCTTCCCGCTGGCCAAAGTGCTGGGCGCAAGCACCGTGGTCCTTGATGAATTGCCGGGAAACGAGTGGGAACTGATCCGCCATGACAGCTTTCACTGGCAGCGCGGTTTCGCCTTTCCACGCATGGTCCGCGGAGCGGGAGGGATTGTAACCACCTGCTGCTTGAAGACGCACCGGTTCGGCGGCCACTTCACGTTATCGCTGAAAAACTCCGTGGGGTTCGCCGCCAAGCACGTGCCCACGGATTCCTACAATTACATGCACGAGCTGCACTCTTCGGCCCACCAGCGGCACATGATTGCCGAGATCAACACGGCGTATTCCCCGGACCTCGTAGTGCTCGATGGCGTGCAGGCGTTTTCCGGCGGCGGCCCGGAAGCCGGCACCCTGGTGAATACCGAGGTAATTCTGGCTGGAACGGACCGCATCGCCATTGACGCCGTAGGCGTGGCTCTGCTGCGTTCGGTGGGCACCACTCCGGAAGTCAGCCGAGGTCCGATCTTCCAGCTCGAACAAATTGCCCGCGCCGCGGAACTGGGCATCGGCGTGCGCAGCGCGCAGCAGATCGAACTCGTCACCGGAGACGCAGCCAGCAAAGACTACGCCGCTCGCATCCGCGAAACCCTATTGGCCTGAAATCTGTTTCCACACGCAGCCTTAAACGCAGGCCGTTTTTCGGTCTTCGATTTTCGGCCGTGCCTGGCGCTACGGTTCGATGTAAAAGCCGGTGCGGGCCTGGACACTCATATCTTTCTGCCTGGTCTTGAGCGTCAGCCGGTGGTACCCCGGGGCCGCGTCGGGTCCCGCAGGCGCATACCCCAGGCTGTACTGACTTCGCAGCTCCTGCTCGATCTGCGCGTAGATCGCGTCGATGGGCTGCTTCTTGGTTACCTCGAAGAGCCGCGCTCCGGTTTCTGTGGAAATTTGCTTCAGGACTTTCTTCCCGTCCGGCCGCTCTTCCTGCGGGTAACGGCGTCCACCGCCCATCCCGCCATGCATTCCGCCGTAGCCGCGGTTGCCGCCATACGGCTGCTCGCCCTGGAAGAAGATGCTGTACACCAGCGTGTCCGCGCGCTGCGCGGATTCGATGGCTCCGGCGAGTGTTTCCTTGCTTCCGCGGTCTACGCCGTCGGAAAGAACCACCAGCGCCTTGCGTCCTGCCTGCTTCTTCATCAGCTCGGTCGAGGCCAGATACACGGCGTCATAAAGTTGCGTGCCGCCGCCGCGCCCGTGTCCGTACCCGCCATGCCTGCCGTCGCCTCCGCCGCCGCTGCGGGCGGTCCCACCGCTGCCCCAATCCGGCGAGGTCAAGAGTGAAATCGCGTGCTCGAGCTTGTCGCGCGAGGCGGTCAGGTCCTGCAAGAGTTCCACTTCGCGATCGAAATGAATAAGGAACGCCTTGTCCTTGTCTTCAAGTAACAGGTGGTCGAGGAATCCGTAGCTGGCCTTGCGCTCTTCGGCCAGCACGCTGCGCTGGCTCAGGCTGGTGTCCACCAGCATGCCGAGCGTCAGCGGCAGATCCGATTCCCGCGAAAAGAAAGTGATGGACTGCTCGTGCCCGTCTTCTTCGAGCACGAAATCATCTTTGCCCAGCGCGAATACCACGTCTCCGCGCTGGTTGCGCACGGTGGCCAGCACGTTTACAACTTTCACTTCGACCGCGATCTGCGGCTTCTGCTGCCCAGCCGCCTGTGGCTGGCCCGCCGGCTGCTGGCCCCAGAGGGGAAACCCGGTCAGGATCGTGACCATCAGTCCACAGAGAAGCAGAGCCGCGGCCCCGGCGCCGCGCAGATGGATTCCACGCAGGAAATGGGAGAAGGACGGCATGGCGCTGACAGCTTGTTGAAAAAGAGTCCGATCTGGTCAGGGCACGACCTTAGCCGCGCCGCGACCCGCCCAATATCAGACCGGCTTCAGCCGCTGGGGGACGGCGGCTACGATCGTTCCACAACCTCCTAAAATTCTATTCGCCGCAGCCGGTAAATTCGTTCCCGAAGATCCACGGTCGGATGCGATAGCAGTGCGGCGCATCTTTGGGTTGGGGGCCGCGGTTGCGGCTAGCCGCAGGCCACCAGCCATTTGCCACTCCAACCTGCTGGAAGAGCTCTTCCTACCGCGCGTTCACAGCCGTTGCGGCCACGTAAGCTGAGTAGGTGTCCGTGAAGTCTTCCACCTTGCCGCCATCGATGTGCCAGATGCGCGTAGCCACCTCGTCAATCACGTCGTGGTCGTGGGTCACCAGCAGCACGGTGCCTTCATAGCGCTGCAGGGCGATGTTGAGCGCCAGGATGGCTTCCAGGTCCAGGTGGTTCGTGGGCTCATCGAGCACCAGGACGTTCGGCTTTTGAAGCATCAGCCGGCAGAAAATCAACCGCGCGGATTCGCCCCCCGAGAGCGCCTGGGTTTGCTTCAACGCGTCTTCGCCGCTGAAGAGCATCTGCCCCAGCAGCCCGCGCAGCTCGGTCTGCGTGGCCGAGGGATCGAATTGGTGAAGCCATTCGAGCACGGTCATGCCGGGGGTAATCGTGTCGGTGTGGTCCTGGGCGAAGTAGCCCACCACGGCTTCGTGGCCCCAAGTCACTGAGCCTCCGGTATGCACGAATTGCCGGTCGACATCTTCCAGGAAACCGGGCGCAGTACGGATCAGAGCCTTGAGAAGCGTGGTCTTGCCTGCCCCGTTTCGGCCCATCAGCGCGATTTTCTCGCCGCGCTCGAGGCTCGCCGTAAACGGCTGGATGACTTTGTGGTCTCCATAGCTCTTCGAGAGCTTTTTGAATTCCAGCGGGTGGCGTCCCGAGGGCTTTTTCTGATCGAAGCGAATATACGGCCGCTCGATGTTCGACTTGGCCAGGACGGAAGATTGCAGCCGCTCCACTTCCTTGCGCCGGGAAGTGGCCTGGGCGGAGCGCGTGCCCGCGCCAAAGCGCGCGATGAACTCGTTGAGCTGCGCGATCTTCTTTTCCCGCTGCGCATTCTGCGCCTCGATGCTGGAGCGGATCTGCGTCTTGGCCACCACCATGTCGTCGTAACCGCCGGTGTACATGATCACGGTCTGGTAATCGATATCCGCGGTGTGCGTAGCCACGCTGTTCAGGAAGTGCCGGTCGTGTGAAATCACGATCAGCACACCTTCGTATTCGCACAGGTAGTCCTGGAGCCAGTGCACAGAATCGAGGTCCAGGTGATTCGTGGGCTCGTCGAGCAGCAGCGCCGGCGGGCTGCCGAAAAGCGCCTGGGCCAGTAGTACGCGCACCTTTTGCCCGCCCTGGAGCTCGCGCATCCGGCGTTCGTGCAGAGCGGCCTCCACGCCCAGGCCGTCGAGCAGCACCGCGGCGTCGGATTCGGCGGTGTAACCGTTCTCTTCGCCGACGATCCCTTCGAGTTCCGCCAGGCGCATGCCGTCCGCGTCGGTCAGCTCTTCGTGCGGCTTGGCGTGCAGCGCCTCGCGTTGCTCCAGCGCCTGCCACAGCCGCGGATTGCCCATGATCACCGTGTCCAGCACGCGGAAATCGTCAAAGGCAAACTGGTCCTGGCGCAGGATGCCCAGCTTTTTAGGACGGGTCACCGTACCTCTGGTGGGTTCTAGTTCACCCGCCAGGATTTTCATGAGCGTGGTCTTCCCCGCCCCGTTCGGCCCGGTGATGGCGTAGCGCCGCCCCGCGAAAAAGGAACACGTGACGTCTTCGAACAGAGTCCGAGCGCCGTACCGCATCGTGATGTTGTTAACGGAGAGCAAAGGCACTACCAGTATAGCGGAGATGCGCGGCCTCCGCCCGGTTGCCTGCGTTAAAGGACATGGCCCAGCCGCCGGACTCCCTCGCGAATCTCCCGCTCGCTCATGCGCGAATAGCCGAGCATGATTCCCGTCCGCCGAGGTCGCTCAAGGAAGTAGGCGGAGATGCCATAAACACGCACGCCGTGTGACGCGGCCGCGGCGATCAATCGTTCTTCGTGCAGGTGGCGCTCCGGCCAGAGCACTATGTGCGCGCCGCTGCCGTCGCCGGTAACCTCCACGCGATTCCCCAGATGATTGCGGATGGCTTCCAGCAACGCTTCGCGGCGCGCCGCATTCCTGCGCCGGACGCGCCGCAGATAGCGCTCATACATTCCGCAGGAAATGAATTCCGCCAGCGTTTCCTGCTCCAGGGTCGCGGTGTGCCGGTCGCACAGCCACTTCGCCGCAGTGAACGCGGGCACCAGCCGCCGGGGCGTGACCAAATAGCCGATGCGCAGGGAGGAAAACACGGTGCGCGAGAAGGTTCCAATGTAAATGACGCGTCCTTCCCGATCCAGACCTTGCAGGGACTCGAGGGGGCGGCCTTCATAGCGAAACTCGCCGTCATAATCATCTTCGATCACAATTGCGTTTTTGCGCTTGGCCCACTCCAGAAGCTCCAGGCGCCGGCCCAACGGAAGGATGGCGCCGGTCGGAAACTGGTGCGAAGGAGTCACCAGGACCACTCGAGCGTTGCGCGGCAGCCTGTCCGGGTCCAGGCCCTCCCGATCCAAGGCCACAGGCAGCAGACGCGCCCCGGCGGCGCGCAGGCCCTCCTTGGCGCCCTGCGAGCTCGGGTCTTCGATGGCTACTGGGTCCCCTGACTCAAGCAGCACGCGGGCAATCAGGTCCAGGGCCTGCTGCGCGCCGTTGACCACCACCACCTGCGATGGCTCGCACGCCACGGCGCGAAACCGCCGCAAGTGCCCGCTGATGGCCTCCCGCAGCGCAAGCGAGCCCCCTGCCGGGCCGTAGTCAAGGCCTGAAACCGGCGCCTTTCGTGCCGTGCGCAGCAGGGTGCGCCGCCACCATTCGAAGGGAAAAACTTCCAGGTCGCTTCTCCCGTACGCGAAATCAAAAGGCAGCGGGCGGGCGTGCGGCCGCGGGAGATTCATCCTGGAAAACGCTTCCGCGGCTGCGCATCCAAAACGGGAAAGCTTCACCTTTGCCGGATTTTCCGGCCGGGAGGGCGGGCTCAGAAGCGCATCTGCCGCGACGTAAGTCCCGGAGCCGCGGCGGCCGGTTGCAAACCCTTCCGCCAGCAACTGGTCGTATGCCAGCAGCACCACAGTTCTGGAAACGCCGAGCTGCTCCGCCGCCTCGCGCGTGGAGGGAAGCTTTCCGCCGCCCGGAAAAGCCCCCGAGAGAATCGCCTGGCGGAAGCCGAGATAAACCTGGCGGAAGAGCGGTCCATTGCAGCCGGAAAGTGGTATTGCAAATATCACAAAAAGTGGACCTTTCAAAATACCACGGCCTGCGGCACCGTGGAAGGGTGTGCGGGCAGCCACCGCGCAATTCCTGATGGGAGGAGCAAATGGGCCGGCCACGGAGCGTTCGCCGATATCTCTTGCCAGGTATTCTGAGTTTTCTTGCCTGCTCGGCGCTGTTGCTTGCCCAGCCTGATTCCCATACAGCGCGTGCGGGGCAGCAGACTGCGGGTGCGGAGCGCGATGGGCAACACGACTTCGACCACCTGATCGGCAAATGGAAATACCATCTCAAACGCCGCATGAATCCCCTGACGGGCTCCAATTCCTGGGTAGATTATGAAGGTAGCGGCGAGTGCTACAAGATCTGGGATGGCCGCGCCAACCTGGACACGATCGAGGTGGATGGCCCCACAGGCCACATCGAGGGCCTCACGCTGCGGCTCTACAATCCCAAATCCCGCCAGTGGAGCCTTTACTGGGCCAACAGCAAAGATGGCACTATGGGCGGTCCACCACAGATTGGCGAGTTCAAGGATGGACGCGGCGAGTTCTACGCGCAGGATACTTTTAATGGCCGGGCGATCTTCATCCGCTACGTGTGGACCAATCTCACCACGGACACACCCCACTTTGAGCAATCCTTCTCCGCCGATGGCGGCAGGACCTGGGAAGTGAACTGGATCACGGACCAGACCCGGGCGCAGGACTAAACGCACTGTATCCGCAAGACGCACAAAAGAATGAACACCCACAGCTTCGAAACGTGCCCCGGGTCCTAAGACCCGGGCGACACCTCCGGAGTGAGGCACTCGCCGGCCTTTCACCGTCTTCTTTCGCTGCCATGCTATCCTTAAATGTGGCGCTTGCTTGACCAGCCCATAGCGCCTCATAGAGGAGTCCCCAGACCCATGTGCGGGATTGTCGGCTACATCGGCCCCAAGAAAGTTGTTCCGCTGATTATTGACGGCCTGAAGCGCCTGGAATACCGCGGCTACGATTCCGCGGGCATCGCCGTAGTCTCCCAACACGGAAAGATGGAGATCCGGCGCGCCTCCGGCAAGCTGCGCAACCTGGAAGAGGCGCTGCGCCTTTCGCCGATTGACGGCATCTACGGAATCGGACATACGCGCTGGGCCACGCACGGCCGTCCCACGGAGGAGAACGCGCACCCACACCGCGACTGCACCGGGGACATCGTGGTGGTCCACAACGGCATCATCGAAAACTACGTGGACCTGAAGCACCAGCTCGCGGGCGAGGGCCATACGTTTGTCACTGAGACGGACACGGAGATCGTCGCCCATTTGGTTGAAAAATTCGTCAAGCAGGGCGGCTTCCCGCTGGAGGAGGCGGTGCGCCGCGCGGTGAAGCAGCTCACCGGTAACTTCGCCCTGGTGGTGCTCTCCGCCAAAGACCCCAACAAAATCGTGGCCGCGCGCTGGGGCCCGCCGGCAGTGGTCGGGCTGGGCAATGACGAATTCTTCGTGGCCAGCGACATTCCCGGAATCCTGCAGCACACCCGCGACATCTTCTTCATGGCCGATGGGGATATCGCCGTGCTCACGCCCCAGGGCGTGCGCGTGACGGATTTTGACGGCCGCCCGATCGAGCGTCCCGTGCAGCATGTGACCTGGGACCCCATCATGGCTGAGAAGGGCGGCTTCAAGCATTTCATGCAGAAAGAAATCTTCGAGCAGCCCCGCGCCACCCGCGACACGCTGCTGGGCCGCATCTCGCTCGAATCCGGCCGCGTCTTCCTGGACGAAATGGACATCACCGAGCAGGAGTTCAGGAACTTCAGCGGGGTGAAAATCGTGGCCTGCGGCACGAGCTGGCACTCCGCGCTGGCCGGCAAGTTCATGATCGAGCGGCTGGCGCGCATTCCCGTGGAAGTGGATTATGGCAGCGAATTCCGTTACCGCGATCCCATCGTGGGGCCGAACGAGTTGGCCATCCTGGTGAGCCAGTCGGGGGAAACCGCGGACACCCTGGCCGCGCAGCGCGAGGCCAAACAAAAGGGCGCCAGGACCCTGGCCATCTGCAACGTGGTGGGCTCGATGATGACCCGCGAGGCCTCCGGAACCATCTATACGCATGCCGGACCGGAAATCGGCGTGGCCTCCACCAAAGCTTTTACCGGCCAGCTCGTGGCCCTGCACCTGGTGGCGCACTACCTCGGGCAGACGCGGGGCACACTTTCCACCGAGCGCGCCCAGTGCCTGCTGCAGGAATTCACGCGCATCCCGCACAAAATGGAGACGGTGCTGCAGCGCGACGAGGAGATCGAAGAACTGGCGCGGCAGCTCTTCCGCCACACGGACTTTCTCTACCTCGGCCGCGGCATCCACTATCCCATCGCGCTCGAAGGGGCGCTGAAGCTGAAGGAAATCTCTTACATTCACGCGGAAGGCTATCCCGCCGGAGAAATGAAGCACGGCCCGAACGCGCTGATTGACGAGAACCTGCCGGTAGTCTTCCTGGCCACACGCGACGAAAAAGACGAAGCCTCGATGGTGCGCTACGAGAAAACCGTCTCCAACATCAAGGAAGTGAAGGCCCGCGACGGCATCGTGGTCTCTGTGGTTACCGAGGGCGATCGCCTGGCACGCGAAGCTTCCGACCACGTGATTGAAGTTCCTCCGGCGCCGGAATCGCTGGCCCCACTGGTGGAAATCCTGCCCCTGCAACTTTTGGCCTATCACATCGCCGTGCGGCGCGGCTGCGACGTAGACCAGCCGCGCAATCTGGCGAAATCCGTAACCGTGGAATGAGCAGGAAGCGCGCGGCAGCGGTGCGGCGGGGGGGATGGGCCGCGGCGCTTCTCCTGTGCCTCCCCGCGGGCCTGTGCGCCCAAGCGGCGCCCGCGGACTCCGCCTCGAAAGTGGCCTCCGTGAAATTTTCCGGCTCGGCGCGCTTTGCCGATGAGGCCCTGGCCCGGACCATCGGCCTCGAAACGGGAAAAGTGGTGACCCGCGCGGATATCCGGTCCGCGGCGGATCGCCTGGCCAAGCTCGGCTGGTACGAAGGCATCCGCTACGACTTCCACACCACCTCCAAAGGCGTGGATATCCAGTTCCAGCTTACCGACGCACCCAGCGCCCCCGTGTGGTTCGACAATTTCCCCTGGTTCTCCGACGCGGAAATAGTCCAGGCCATCCGCAACGCCGGCGTGCTTTACGACGGAACCGCGCCCGCGGGCGGCACCGCGCTGGACGCCATGCGCGAGGCCATCGCGGGCCTCTTGAAATCCCGGCATCTCCCGGGCGAAGTGGAAGGAGAAATGATCGAAGCGCCGGAATCGGAAAAGATGATCGAGCGGTTCCGGGTGACCGGCGCGGATGTGCGCGTCTCCGCGGTGCAGTTCACCGACGCGGTGGCCCAACAGGACCCGGCCATCGCTGCGGTGCTGGATACGCTGGTGGGCAAGCCGTATTCGCGCTATGCGCTGGCCATTTTCATGGTGGAGCACGTCCTGCCCGCCTACACCTCGCGCGGATACCTGCGCACGCACTTTGGAGAAGCCACAGCGCTCTTTGCCGGAGATCCTCAGAAGCCGCTGGCGAATGAAGTGACCCTGCGCGTGCCCATCGAACCGGGCGTGCAATATCACTGGGCCGGCGCCACCTGGAGCGGGGAGTCCGCGCTGGATGAGGCGGCGCTCAATTCGCTCACCGCGTTCCCGGCCGGAGAGCCGGCGGACGCCCTGCGTTTGCAGGCCGCCTGGGACCGCATCATCGCGGAATACAAGAAGCGGGGCCTTCTGGATGCCAGGCTCGAGCCGGCGGCGCAGTTCGACGACGCGGGAGCGCGCGTGCGCTACGCGGTGAAAGTCACCGAAGGCGTTCAATACCACATGGGACAGTTGGTGATCACCGGACTTTCCCTGGCCGCAGAGCGGCAACTGCTGGCCAACTGGAAGCTCACCCGCGGCGACGTCTTCGACGACTCGTATTTCGAGGACTTCGTGAACGATGGCGCCCGCAAGCTGTTCGAAAAGTCTCCGGTGCACTTCCAGCACGTGGGCCATCTGCTGGACACCCATCCCGAGACGAAGACGGTGGACGTAAAGCTTGACTTTCAGTGAGCGGCAGGTGAACCCGCGGGCAAGCCGTCTGCCATAGCGCAAGTCATCCCTGAGTGCGTTCCCAACACGGGCAGCTTACTGCGGGCCGTGCTGCTTGCGGTAAGGTTCGAAATCCGCGCGCACGCGGCTGAGTATCGCCGGCTCCACGGCACGCACCAGAGGCTGCTCCGGATTCTTCTCGGAGTAGATTTCCAGCGTCGCGGAGCTGCAATTCGACAGAATGGGGCCGGCCAAATAGGTGTACAGGCCTCCGTACGTGGTGTCCGTGACCTCTCTCTTCAGGTTGTAGAGATAGATTTTCACCCGGCCCGGGTGCACCGGAGCGATTTCTTTGCCATCGCAGACCAGCCGCAGGCGGGAAAAGTCCGTCTTGAATTTGACCTTGAACATCTGGCTATATTCGGGAACCGCGCGGATGGTTATCACCGGGCGATAGCGCTGCGCCTCCTGGAGCAGTTCCGCGTCCTCCGCCTCTTCGTTTCCTCCGCTGCGCTGCGACTTCTTTTTGGCTGCCTTTAGCTGGTCCTCGTGCTCCATCCAGAAAAGCACAGGAGGAGTCAGTATCCAGACCTTGAAGCCGCTTTCGACGAAGTAATAGTCCCTGGGATCCGGTCCCGATCCCTGGAACATAGCCTTCATGGGCTCTACCGGAAACCAATCCGCGGGTTCGACCGGAAGCAGCGCGCTGGAGGGCGGAGTCTGGCCGGCCATCTTCGCCTTGGCCTGGGCCAGAATGGGGAACGCATCCTCGATACGGATAATTCGCGAGAGCCGTTCCCGGCGGGCGGCGGTGATTCCAACCACCTGTCCCTGGTAGTCGAACAACGGCCCGCCCGAATTGCCGGGATTCACGCTGATGTCCGAATAGATTTCGTGCGCCTCGATTTTACTGACCACACCCATGGTCAGCGTCTTTTCCTTTCCAAACGGGCTGCCGATGGTGAAGACGCGCTGGCCTTCCACCACAGGAGCCTTGTCTCGCGCGGGGCGGGCCAGCGGCGCGATAACCGTGCCCGGGAAAGCGGCTGGATTGACGTGCAGCACAGCCAAGTCCTTCTCCGGATCCGAAGCCAAAAGCGCCGCGAGGACTTTTCGCTGCGGATCGAACTGCACGGCCAGGTAAGGAGAATGTTCCACCACGTGGGCATTGGTCAGGACCAGCCCATCCGGATCGACTAGAAAACCGCTTCCCTCGCCGCCGTCCGCCCGAACGGTCACCACAGCATTTTTCAGCCGCTCGAAGAGCGCCGTCAGCTCGCCCCCGCTCTCGGGAGCCGCAATCGCGGCCGTGGCCGGCAAGATCACCGCATTGTCGTTGCTCAGGTCGAGACTCTGGCCGGGCGGCGTGAGGGTCAGCTCCAGCTTCCATGAATATTGCTTCCCCTGAAACTCCACGGGCGCGGACGTAAGAAGCTGATAACGCCCTGCGGGCAGGTCCGTTTCCACGTGGCCATCCAGGCCGGTTTTCAAGGCAATGGGCGGCGCCGTGGAGTCCGCGGGGAGTCTTTGAAGTGTAAAAGAAAACTTTGGAACCGGCTTCAAGTTCAGGTCTTTGTCAATCAGCACTACCTGAACTTTCAGATGAACCGTGGGTTCCTGCGCGCTGACGGGGGCCGTGAAAATGGCCAGCGCTATAATCCAAAAGGCTATTTTGCGCATGGACGGAATGCCGCCGGGCGGGTTCTAGTGGTATAGAAATGCGGGTTAGGTGTCAAGCAGGAGCCGGACTCCCCGGGCGCCCGCGCTGCGAACGAACCGGTGTCCGCGGCTTGCGCTCTCTGGGCTATACTCCTTCTCACAACTATGAAAACCGCGGGACCAGGCGAGATCCAGAAGGAGTCCCGGCTGCTCGAGCGTCTTGCCGGCCTCCCTTCCCTGCTGGTGGCGCTTTCCGGTGGCGCGGATTCGGCTTACCTGGCCTGGGCCGCACATCGAGCTCTGGGCGGCCGCGCGCTTTCGGTCACCGCGCTTTCGCCCAGCTTTCCGGCCTACGACCGCGAGCAGGTGGAAAACCTGGTGCGCGTGGCCGGCCTGCGCCACGAGTTCGTGGCCACGCAGGAGGTCGAGAATCCGCTCTACGCAGCGAACCGCCCGGATCGCTGCTATTTCTGCAAGGATGAATTGTTCACCGTGCTCGGCCGCCTGGCCGCGGAGCGCGGGATTGCGGCTGTCGCTTACGGGACCAACGCGGACGATGCGGGGGACTTCCGCCCCGGCCATCGCGCCGCCGGAGAGCACGCGGCGCTTTCGCCGCTGCTGGATGCGGGCCTTTCCAAGGCGGAGATTCGCGCGCTCTCCCGCCGAGCGGGATTGCCCACCTGGGACCGTCCGGCATCCGCGTGCCTGGCCTCGCGGATCCCTTACGGGGCAGAGGTAACCCCGGAAAAGTTGGCGCAGATAGAGCGCAGCGAAGCGGCGCTGCGCGAACTGGGCTTCCGGCAATTCCGGGTGCGGCATCACGGCGAACTGGCGCGCATCGAAATTGCTCCGGAAGAGTTGCCCCGGGCCCTGGATACGCGGATGGCCCAAGAGATGGCGCGGCGGCTTCGCGCCACGGGCTTTTTGTATGTGACGCTGGACCTGGAAGGCTACCGCCAGGGGGCATTGAATGCCGTATTGAAACTCCGCTAGCGGCGCCGCCACACGAGACGTTGAAGCTGAGGCCGCAGCGCGCTCGAGTGCCTGGGGAACATTTGCGCCCGCGCCTTCGTTCGTAGAGGTGAGAGGCAAAGAGCAGCTCCACAAAAATGATTTCTCTGCAAAATCGGCAAAAGGCGCGGCTCATCGGTTCCGTCGTAACCCCGCTCGCCGCGGTTTTCTTGCAGGCGGCCTGCGTAGTCACCGGTCCCGGGGCGTCCTTTGACCGCACGCTGAAAGTGGACGGGCCGGTACGGCTGGACATCGTCTCCGGCTCCGGAAAGATCGTGGTGCACGGCGGCGCGCCCGGCGTGGTGCACATCCATGGCGAGGTGCGCGGCGGCGGCTTCACGCTGGCCGGAGAATCCCGGCGCGCCGAAGAGATGGCCGCAAATCCTCCTATCGAGCAAAGTGGAAATTCCATTCGTATTGGCAGGCGCTTTGGTGAACCGATCTTCTCCTGGGTCACCATCAGCTACACGGTGGAAACCCCCACGGACACGGAACTGAAAGCCAAGAACGGCTCGGGAGGTATCGAGGTTTCCGGGATCAAGGAGCCTGCGACGCTCTCCTCCGGCTCCGGCAGCCTGCAGGTGGAAAATGCCGGGGACGATCTCTCCCTGACTGTGGGCAGCGGCGGGGCACGCGTTTCGCACGTGGGTGGAAAAGTGAGCTTTCAATGCGGGTCGGGAAGCGTTGCCCTGGAGGACGTGCGTGAAGAAATCCGCGGCTCGACCGGCTCCGGCAATATTCGCATCGACCGGGCGCAAGGGCGCGTCAACGTGCACACGGGCAGCGGGGAGATTCGCGTAAACGGCACCACGCAGGATGTGCGCGCCGCGGCCGCGTCCGGAAACGTGGAGGTAAGCGGGAACCCCGCTCCGGAAGCCTTCTGGGACCTGGGCACAAAATCCGGGCGGATTGAGCTGACGGTTCCCGCGGGGGCCAGCTTTTCGCTTACCGCGCGCACCAGTTCGGGCAGCGTTCAGGCCGGTCTGCCCATCATGATCGAAGAGCAGTCGCGGCGCACGCTGCGTGCCCGCGTGGGCGAAGGCAGGGCGCACGTCAATCTTCAAACTTCTTCCGGAAGCATTCGCATTCTGCAGGGCGGGACCAGCTAGCGCCGGGCGGTGCGCCCTTCAATTTCACTGGCCGCGAGAATTGTATTTACGTGGATTTGCACGGTGTCTTCCGTGTGCCGTGCGTAGCCGCCGGCCGGAGTGATGGCCACGGGAATCCCCAGGCGGCGCGCGTGCTCAAAGACCAGCCGGTCGCGCCGCTTCAGACCTTCGATAGTCAGCGAAAGACCGCCCAACTGGTCCTCGCAATACGGGTCGGCGCCCCCGATGTAGAAGAGCAGATCCGGCGAAAATTCATGAAGCGCTTCGATGAGTTTCTTCTCCAGAATCGGCAGGTAATCCTCGTCGCCCGTTCCATCCGGCAGGTGGATGTCGATCGTCGAGGCGGGCTTCGGAAACGGGTAGTTGTTCTCCTGGTGAATGGAGAGCGTAAAGACGTCCGGGTCGCCTCCAAAGATGGCCGCGGTGCCGTTGCCGTGATGCACGTCGGTATCCACGATCAGGGCGGTGCGGATTGCCTGGTCGGCTTGCAGCCGCCGGATGGCCACGGCCACGTCGTGCACGGCGCAAAATCCTTCGCCGTGATCGGGATATGCGTGATGCAGGCCGCCGGCCAGGTTGGCGGCAAACCCGTCGGCCAGTGCGCGCTGTCCCGCAAGGATCGATCCGCCGGTGGCCAGCCAGACCGCGTCCACCATTTCGCGGGACCAGGGAATCTCCAGGCGCATCAACTCCTGAATCGAAAGATGCCCGCTCTTCAGCTTCCGTACCCATTCGAGCGAGTGCACGCGCAGCACGTCTTCGTCCGCGGCGGGACCGGGCGTAACAAAATCATCGGCCTCCGCCAGCCCGTCACGCAGCAAAGCCTCGTGGATCAGGCGGTATTTCTGGGATGGGAAGACGTGGGCGCCGAGATTGAGGTCGTAGCCCGGATGATAGACGAGTTTAAACGGCAGCATGGCGGCGCACCCTCAAAAAGGGCCGGACCAGATTATCCAGAAGCAGCCTCGGAAGCAAAGGCAGGAGCGCGAGAAAAGAGCCAGACAGCCCGCGGCAGGACCGGGCGCTGCGCGGTCCGTTCGCCGCCGATTGTGTGCCGCTGCACGCGTGTGATAGATTCTTCGCCATGCGCCGCGGCCTGGCCTTCGCTCTGTTTCTCAGCCTGCTGGCAGGCAGTACCGCAATGTGGCCCTCCGCCGGATGTTGCGGGGATGCAGATTGTTGTCGGAACGGACTGTGTCCCATGCACCGCCCGGGCCATGACGCACCCAAAAAGACGGCAACGGGACCGGACGGGCAGTGCCATCACTCCGCCGATGCGCCCGTGCGCGACGACGCCGCGCAATGCCGCGCCTCCGGAGAGTGTTCGCGCCAGACGCCCGCGCAGTCTGCGGCTCCCCAGCTTCGCGCTGTCCTGCCGAACGCCACGGCAGTTAGGGACCTTCGGCAGCAATCCGTGGATCGCCTGGCAGTGCCGGCCCTCCCGGCCGCGGGTTTTGTTTCTCCGCCGTTTGAGCCTCCGCGCCTCGTTCTTTCCTCCTGAATCCTGATGAGCCTGTAAAGCCCCTGGCCTCCGGTATTTTCCGGAGGCTCCGCACCCATCCAGTTCCGGATGCATGGACGCGGCCAGGCACAGCCTGCCGCGAACTCCTGCCTGATCTTTGGAGCGAATCCATGCCGCTGTCGCAGTGCGGGAAAAGGTAGGAGGGAGAATGGCCGAAAGAAAAATCTCGCGGGGGCGGGCTGCCTTGCTTGCACTCGTGCTGCTGTGCCTGGCGGGAGGGGCCGGAGCCACTGAGTTCGGTACGGTGCGCGGGATCGTCCACGATCCGCAGCACCGGCCGCTGGAAAACGCGCGCGTCGTCCTCAAGGAAAAATCCCTTCAGGCGGCGCGCAGCACGCAGACGAACGCCGAAGGGCAGTTCAATTTCGACGCTGTAGCGCTGGGAGAATACACCCTGGAGGTCTCGGCGGCTGGCTTCCAGACGGAGAACCGCGCGGTGACCGTGCTCTCCGGAACGGCGCCGATCCTGCACTTCCAGCTGCAACTAGCCACGCAGACGCAAACCGTCACCGTAAGCGCGGAAGCCGTCCCGGCGCAGGCCGAGTCCGTGACGCCCACCACCATCGTGACCCGCCAAACCATCAATGAAACACCCGGGGCCGCGCGCGCCAACAGCCTGGCAATGATTACGGACTTTGTGCCTGGGGCCTACTATACACACGACCAATTGCACGTCCGCGGAGGACACCAGGTGAGCTGGCTGATCGACGGAGTGCCCATTCCCAATACCAATATCGCCAGCAATCTGGGTCCGCAGGTCGCTCCGCAGGACGTAGACAACCTGGAGATGCAGAGGGGGAGTTACCAAGCGGATTACGGCGACCGGACGTATGGAATCTTTGACGTCACTCCCCGGACGGGATTTGAGAGCAACCGCATGGCGGAACTGACCTTGACCGCTGGAAACTACTTCCAGACCGACGACCACCTGAGCTTCGGGGACCATACGAGCCGTTTTGCCTATTATGCCAGCCTTAGCGGCAACCGGAGCAACCTGGGCCTGCAAACGCCGACCAGCGCGGTCCTCCACGATGCGGCAAACGGCTATGGGGGATTTACGTCGCTTCTGTTTAACGTGGACTCACAGGACCAAATCCGGGTGGTGGCCCAAGCGCGGGAGGATTTCTACCAGGTGCCCTTTGACCCCAATGACCCGAACAACATGCCGGGCGCGTTTCTGAAGGACACAAACCTAGAGAAAGACAATTTCGCCACAGTGTCCTGGGTGCGGACAATCCATCCCGGCCTGCTGCTCACCGTTTCGCCGTTCTATCACTTCAACAGTGCGGACTACGGGAGCAGTCCTGTGGATTTTCCCAGCTCCACCACCGAGGACCGTGCCTCGAAGTACGAAGGGGGGCAGGCCACGATCTCCTGGGTCAAGAAGCAGAATAATCTGAGGGCGGGGCTATATGGATTTGCCCAGCAAGACAACGATTTATTTGGACTGGTATACAACGATGGAAGCGGCACTCCCCCCATTCTTGGGAAGGTGCATCCGGATGGAAATCTCCTCGCGATATACGCAGACGACCAGATCAAGGTCACTTCCTGGCTGACGCTGAGCGGCGGGTTGCGCTACACGCATTTTTCCGGCGGGGTGATGGACGATGCAACCGACCCGCGCGTCGGCGCTTCCGTGCGCATCCCGAAACTGAACTGGGTATTCCGCGGCTTCTACGGGCACTTTTACCAGGCGCCGCCGCTCGCTACTCTCTCCGGCCCCGTGCTGAATTACATCACCAAGGTGCAGCAGCTGGAGTTTCTGCCCCTGAAGGGTGAGCGGGACGAGGAGCACCAGTTCGGGGTGACCATACCGCTCAAAGGCTGGGTGCTGGACGCAGACACATTCCTCACGCGAGCCAGCAATTTCTTCGACCACAACAATTTGAACAATTCGGATATCTTTTTCCCGATCAACGTCCAAGGTGCCCGCATCAATGCCTGGGAACTGACGCTGCACTCACCACGGATCAAAGGCCGGGCGCAACTCTACCTCACCTATTCCAATCAACTGGCGCTGGGTTACGGCGTGATCACCGGGGGACTCATTTCACCCGGGCCAAACTCGGGTTATTTTCTCCTGGACCACGACCAGCGCAATACCCTGCATACGGGAGGTACCTTCAATCTCCCTTGGCGGACGCACTTCTCCGCGGACATCTACTACGGTTCCGGCTTCACCAACGGTGGCGCGCCGCCGGGACCGGAGCATCTTGCGGCGCATACCACCGCAGACCTTGCCCTAACGAAGGACTTTGGGGAGAATTTTTCTGTCTCCGTGCAAACACTAAACGTCTCCAACCTTCGAATCCTGTTGGACAACAGCTTCACATTTGGGGGGACGCACTTTATGAACCCGCGGGAAATCTACGTCCAGCTCCGCTACCGGTTTCACTATTAGCGCGCGGACCTGGGGCAGACAAGGAAGGAAAGGGCGCATCGGGCGCGCCGGACCCAACGCGTCTAACTCTCCCGGTCCAGCAGAAAATCCGGGACGGCCAACAAGGCGCGGCGAAATTCATTTTCGGGACCTGGCGGAAGGCTGGCTTTGGCCTGCGCCGCATAGTCCTGGGCCAGGGCGCGGGTGCGCGCGATGGCCCCGTTGCTGCGCACGAAGTCCAGAATCTGGGCCGGCTGCACGCTGCGGAAATCGCGCTCTTCCAGCACCGTGGCCACCAGTTTGCGCTCTTCCGGCCGGGCGTGGTCCAGCGCGTAAATTAGTGGGAGCGTGACCTTCCCTTCCTTCAGGTCGTTGAGCACCGGCTTGCCGATGGTTCCGGCATCGGCGGTGAAGTCGAGCAGGTCGTCTACAAGCTGGAAGGCCAGGCCGGCAAAGCGGCCGTAGTCCGCCAGGCCTTGTTCCGTCTCCGGGTCTTGCGCGGCGAGCACGGCGCCCAGTTGCGCGCAGCCGGTGAAGAGGCACGCAGTCTTGCGGTAGGAGAGTTCCATAGCCTGGCGGTCGGAGATGTCCATGCGACCGATCAGGTCGAGCTGCAGGAGTTCGCCCTCCACCATGTTCTGGGTGAGCTCGATGAGCACGTCCAGAATGCGGAAGTTGCGCTCGCGCATGGCCAGCTGAAAGGCCTGCATGTACAGCCAGTCGCCGGAGAGCACGCTGCGATGATTGCCCCAGCGGGCGTTGGCGGAGGGGCGGCCGCGGCGCAGGCCGGCTTCGTCAATCACGTCGTCATGAATGAGCGTGGCCGTGTGGATCATCTCCACCACCGCGCCCAGGCGGATCGTGCTCGGGCCGCGGTAGCCGCACAGGCCGGCCGAAAGCAGCAGCAGCGCGGGGCGCAGGCGTTTCCCTCCGCCCTCAATCACATAGGAGCTGATCTCCGCGACGGCCGGGATGGCCTCCGCCTTTTGAGCGGAGATTTCCTGTTCGACGCGGTCCAAATCGTCGCGCACCAGGTCGAAAATCTCGCGCACGCTGAGCAGAGGAATGTCAGCCTCCCGAGCCGGCGGCGTCAGACCCGGCAATTTCTCCGGCCGCTCCCCTGATCCGGAAAAGTGCCCGGAAGTTTTCCGTGGTCTGTCGGGCGAACTCGTCTGCGGGTAAGTGTCTCACAGAGGCCAGCGTTCGTGCCACTTCCTGCACGTAGCAGGGCTCGTTGCGCTTTCCCCGGCGGCCCTGCGGGGAAAGAAAGGGCGAATCGGTCTCGATGAGCAGGCTTTCCAGGGGCAGCTCAGCCGCCACGTCCCGCAACGGCTGCGATTTGGGGTAGGTGGCATTCCCCGCAAAGGAGATGCGGAAGCCCATCTCCAGGCCGCGCCGGGCGTCCTCCAGCGTTCCCGTAAAGCAGTGAAAAATGCCGCCCTGGCCGGAGCTGCGCCAATCTTCCTCCAGAATTGCCAGGCAATCCGGCCACGCATCCCGGCAGTGGATGATCACCGGCCGGCGCACCCGGCGGGCAATCGCCAGTTGTTCGCGGAAGATGCGCTGCTGCATGTCGCGCGGAGAATAATCGTAATGGTAATCCAGGCCGATCTCGCCCCAGGCCAGCACGCGGGGGTGCAGCGCCAGGGCTTCCGCTTCCTGGAGGTGGCGCGGCGTGGCCAGGCGCGCCTCATGGGGATGCACGCCCACGGTGGCATAAATCCAGGTGTGCTTTTCAGCAAAGGGAAGCGCCGCATCCAGTTTGTCGGGGCCGGCGGCGCTGCCGATGGCCAGGATGGTGGTGACTCCCGCTTCGCGCGAGCGCGCCAGGACGGCGTCGCGATCCGCGTCGAAATCCGCGAAATCCAGGTGGGCGTGGGAATCGATTAATTCGAGCATTAGAAAATTCGAGAGAAGGACCAAGAAAAAGATAGCGCAGAGGCGCAGAGAGGCCGGAGAAGCGCAGCGAAGAAAGCGCTCATTTCAGGCGCGAGCCCACTGGCGCGTCCTCGTGGAAGCCCACCAGCACCGGGCGGCCTTCCGGGCCGACGTTCGCTGCCACCACCATGCCGTTCGATTCCACGCCGCGCAGCTTGCGGGGCGCCAGGTTCACTACCACGGCCACGCGGCGCCCCACCAGTTTTTCCGGCTCGTAGTGCTGCGCGATACCGGCAACGATCTGGCGGACTTCCGTGCCGATGTCCACCATCAGCTTCAGGATCTTGTCTGCGCCGGGAATGCGCTCGGCCGATTTGATTTCGCCCACGCGCATCTCCACTTTCATGAAGTCGTCGATGGAGATTTTGCCGTCGCCGACCGGCTGCGGTGCGGGCGCCGCCGCCGCGGCCGCGGGCTTGGCCGCCTCCGCGGGTCTGGCCGCGCCTTCGTTGCGAATCTGTTCTTCCATTTCCTCCATCCTTTCGAGCGCTTCTTCCTTCTGTACGCGCGGAAAAATCCCTTCACCCTTTTGAATGGCGTCACCGGGCCGGAGACCTCCCCAATCGAGCGCCGCCAGATTCTGCTCTGCAAGCGGCGAATGCTGCCCGAGTTGGGCCCATATCTTCCCCGCCGCGTGCGGCAGCACGGGATAGGCGAGCACGGCAATCACCCTCAGCAACTCCGCGGCGTTGTAAAGCACCGCGGCCAGTTCGCCCCGCCGCGCGGGATCCACGGCGATTGCCCAGGGCTTCGTTTCCGTGAGGTACTTGTCCGCCGCGGCTACCAACCGCCAGACTTCCTGAAGGCCTTGCGAGAACGCGTACGTGTCGAATGCCTGCTGGTAGGCGATAGCCGCCTCACGCCAATCCTTTTCGAAAGGGTTTGCGGCTGGCTGTCTGCCCCCGGGCGGCTCCGGGATGAGTCCGCCGAAATACTGCTCGATCATGGCCAGGACGCGGCTGGCAAAATTGCCCAGGCCGTTGGCCAGGTCGCTGTTATAGCGCGTCACCAGCGCATCCAGGCTGAAGCTGCCGTCCTGTCCGAAGACCATCTCGCGCAGCAGGAAGTAGCGCAACGCATCCACGCCGAGAACCGTAGCCGCCGGCTGCGCCAGGCGGATATTGCCCCGCGATTTGGACATTTTCTCGCCTTCGAACGTCCACCAGCCGTGGGCCACCACCTGTTTGGGCAGTGGCTCATCCGCGGCCATCAGAAAGGCGGGCCAATAGACAGCGTGGAAGCGGATGATCTCCTTGCCGATCAGGTGCAGCTCGGCGGGCCAGATCTTTTCGTATTGCAGTTCGTCGTCGCCGTAGCCCACGCCGCTCATGTAGCTGGTCAGCGCGTCATACCAGACGTAGATGACGTGTTTCTCGTCATCCGGCCAGGGGATGCCCCATTTGATCGAGGTGCGGCTGACGGAGAGATCGCGCAGGCCGCTGCGCACGAAGCTGATCACCTCGTTGCGGCGCGCCTCGGGCTGGATGAATTCCGGGTGCTCCTCGTAATGCTTCAACAATCGGCCGGTAAACTCGGAAAGCTTGAAGTAATAGTTCTCCTCGCGAATCTTCTCGAGCGCCCGGCCGCACAGCGGACAGTTCCCTTCCGGAGTCGGCTCGTCCACATAGAACTCGTCAGAAACGCAATAGAGGCCCTCGTAGAAGCCCTTGTAAATGAACCCGCGGTCACGCGCCTTGCACAGCAGGTTGTGCACGGCGCGCTCGTGGCGCCACTCCGTGGTGCGGATAAAGCGGTCGTAGCGCAGGTCCAGTTGGTCCCACAGCGTGCGGTACTCGGCGGAGATGCGGTCTGCGTATTGCTGGGGAGTCATCCCGGCCGCGCGCGCGGAGCGCTCCACCTTCTGTCCGTGCTCGTCCGTCCCGGTCAGAAACACCACGTCGTCACCGCGCATGCGGCGGTAGCGGGCGATCGTATCCGCCACAATCGTGGTATACGTGTGGCCGATGTGCGGCCGCGCGTTCACGTAGTAAATCGGCGTAGTCAGGTAGAACTTCGCCAATTTGAATCCCCCCTGGCAAATTGCTCACGCACCGCCCGGCATCTGTAGCAGCGGCGTTACGCCGCCATCCTTCCCTGCCTGGCAAGATAAACCCTGCCTGCGACAGGCAGGCCGCCCCTCAGCCGCGCGCAGACGTCAGCGCCAAGCCCTACAGTGTATCGTTCCCGGAGAGTTTTTGGAAAGCAGCGCTCGCGGCGGCCAGAACCTGCTTTAGCGGAACATTGTGTTCGAGCGCGATGCGGCGGCACTCTTCGAACTCCGGCGCGGCGTTCAGCACGCGGTCATTCTGGCGGGCGACCTTTACCGCCACCGGCCCGTAGGGCGTTTCAACCCGGACTATTTCACGGGCGAGCACGCGGCGGCGGGCGTCCCAGGAACGCACGCCGATCGTGGTGGTTTCCTGGAAGATCAGTTCCGTCAACTCATCCGCGCGAGCCGGCGGAGCAAGCACGGTGATGAGCTGTCCCGGACGTCCTTTCTTCATTTGCAAGGGACTGGAGGAAACATCCAGGGCCCCGGCCGCGAGCGCGCGTTCAGCGAAATAGGCGTACACCTGCGGATTCAGGTCGTCCACGCTGGCTTCGAGCACGGTGATGGTTTCGTCGCTGGGAGCCGCGCCTTCCCCCGCTTCCCCGATGAGCAGCCGGAGAACATTGGCCTGATTGGGCAGGTCGGCGTTTGCCGCGCCGTAGCCCACGGCTTCACACTTCATGGGCGGCTGTGCTCCGAATTGCCGGACCACGGTTGTAAGGATGGCCGCGCCGGTGGGCGTCAGCAGTTCACGCTCAATGCCGCTGGAATAGGTGGGTACACCCCTTATCAGCTCTGCCGTGGCCGGAGCAGGCACGGGCATCACGCCGTGCGCGGCCTCCACGCGCCCGCCGCCTACGTTCAGCGCGGACGCATAGAAGTCTTCAATGCCCAGCAGTTCGAAGCCCGCCGAGGCGCCGACGATGTCCACGATAGCGTCCACCGCGCCGACCTCGTGAAAGTGGATGCTTTCGATGGGCACATCGTGAATCTTGGCTTCCGCCTGTCCCAGCCGCTGGAAAATCTGCGCAGCCCGTGCGGCGGCGCGCGGCGCGAGCCCTGCGGCGCGGCCCTGTTCGATCAGCCGCAGGATTTCCGCGAGCCCTCGATGCGGATGGTGCTCTCCACTCGCCACGCGCACCTGGGTGGCGGCAATTCCCTTCTTTTTGATCTTCTCCGTGGTGATGGACCAGTCCCGCAACGGCAGGCGGCGCAACTCCCCTTCCAGCTGGCCGATTTCCAGGCCCGCGTCCACCAGCGCGCCGAGCAGCATGTCGCCGCTGGCTCCAGAGAAGCAATCGAAGTAAGCGATCCTCATATCAGTGGTTCCGGGCAGGGCGGGACGCGAATGATGCGCGGCAGAAGTTCGCCGCACTTGCCGCGCAAAGAGAGGTGCGCGAACCGGGAGAAGGGCGTCTCCTCCAGGTTCATTTCGATCACGCGGGCGCCGGCCGCGAGCGCGCGCTCCGGCAGCGCAGCCGCGGGATAGACGACCGCGGAGGTGCCGCAGACCAGAAAGACGTCGCAGCCCCTCGCCGCTTCGAGCGCTCCTTCCAGAGCGGCCGCAGGGAGCGCTTCACCGAACCAGACCACGCCGGGGCGTAGCAGGCCGCCGCAGGCGCAGAGCGGGGGGAGCACGGCAAGCGGCGTGGACCGGTTTTCGTCTTCGCGGCCGCAGGCCACGCAGCGCAGCCTCCAGATGCTGCCATGCAACTCGAGTACGTTGCGGTTGCCCGCGGCGCGGTGCAAGCCGTCCACGTTTTGGGTAATCAGCGTGAACTGGGCGCCGCGCGCTTCGAGCCTGGCGAGCGCGCGATGGCCGGCATTCGGCTGCGCGGCGGCCACGCGCCTGCGGCGCCAGTCATACCATTCCCAAACGAGTTTCGGGTCGCGCGCAAAGGCCTGTGGAGTCGCCAGATCTTCCGGGCGATGATTGTTCCAAAGGCCTCCGGGGCCTCGAAAAGTCGGAATACCGCTCTCCGCGGAAATGCCCGCGCCAGTGAGCACGGCGATGGATTGGGCGCCGCCAAGCCATTCGGACGCCTGGCGGATGGATTTCTGCTCGAGTACGGTCGCAGTATTCAACGAAGCGATAGTAGTCGGCGGTATGCGAGGGTGTCAATTTTCAAGCAGGCGGAGCGGGAAGCCCGCGGTCAGAAAGGCACTGACCGTGGCTACCCGGGCGAGGCGGCCTCAGGGGCGCTGAGCGCGGATGGCCAGAGCGCGCGCGCTCAAGACGATGCTGCCGTCTGGTTGGGCGGGCAAGGAAACCTTCAGGCCGCCCCGGATGGCTTCACGGATTCGCTCGTTGCGTGAGGCGAGGTAGACAGGTGCCGAGCCCTGAAGCAGTTGAAAGCCCGCCCAGTATTCTTCGAAGCTGGAGAATTGCGTGGTGATATCCAAATCGCGCGAGGCAGGCGCGGAGAATCCCGCATCACGAAAGGCAACCTGCAATCCCTCCGGGGAGCAGATTGAAAACCGCCGGCCCTGATCGAAAGCCTCCGCCTCTGGATCCACTTTCAGGGCAACGTCCCAGAATTCGCGCAGGAAACGCATTTTTCCTGCATAGTCCCAAACGTAGGCGGCGATGGTTCCTCCGGGGCGCGTCACGCGGCGCATTTCCCCGAGCGCGGCGAGCGCGTCCGGTAGGAAGTTAAGGCCCAGGCCGCAGACGCAGAAATCGAAATCCGCGTCGCCGAAGGGCAGCGCCGTGGCATCTCCCAAACGGAAGTCCGCGAAGGGATGCGCACACTGCCGGCGCGCGAACTCGATCTGGGCCGGCGAACGGTCAATGCCCCGCACCAGAGCGGGCCGGCAACGCGCGAGGATGACACCGGTCAGCGCGCCACCTCCGCAGCACACGTCCAGCCAGCGGGAGCCCGCGGGCGCCGCGAGCCAGTCCAGAAAAGCAACGGCCAGAAGGCGGCTCCAGCGGCCCATCCACGCTTCGTAGGCGGGCCCTGAAGTCCACTGGTCCTTGGGGGCGGCAGAACCGCCAGGTTGCCTCGCATCCACGCCGGCTAATGTATCGCAGATGCGGCTTGCCCGGCGGAACGGCGCGATGGCTTCCACGCCGCGTAAGCCGTTCGCGAATGCCTTCTGGCGACATGCTAGAATCCTCCTTTTATTCAGGGGGCTTGGGAGCACGTGTATCACGCTGTTCAAGAGACTTTCCGCAGGGCGCTCGCCGCGCACATCGCGACGAAGTATGGGTTCGAATCTGCGGTTGTGCTCGAGCGCCCGCCGAAGCTGGCCATGGGAGAGATGGCCACGCCCGTGTGCTTCGAGCTGGCGAAAAGGATGAAGCGCGCGCCGCGGGTGATTGCGCAGGAAATCGCCGGAGCGCTGGCCGGAATCCCAGGCGTAGCACGGGTGGAAGTGGCGGGCGGTGGCTACCTGAATGCGTTTCTCGACCGCGGGGCGTACTTCGCCGCGGTGGCCCAGTGCGCAGGACGCGAGGCTGCAGCCCCCGAGGCTGGCGCACCAAAGGTAATCGTCGAGCACACCAACATCAATCCCAACAAGGCGGCACATATCGGCCACCTGCGCAATGCCGCGCTCGGCGACACGCTCGTCCACCTGCTGCGGCACGCCGGACGCCGCGTGGAAGTGCAGAACTACATTGACAACACCGGGGTGCAGGTGGCGGACGTGGTGGTGGGCTTTCAGCATCTGGAAGGGAAATCGCCGGACCAGGTGCGCGCACTGGCCTCGCAGCCGCGCTTCGACTACGAGTGCTGGGATCTGTACGCCCGCGTGACCCAGTTCTTCGAAGAGGATAAGACGCGCCTGGCGCTGCGCGCGGAAACCCTGAAACACATCGAAGAGGATGCGGGCCACGCGGCGAAAATCGGACGCATTGTGGGCGAGGCCATCGTCCGGCGGCACCTGGAGACCATGGCCCGGCTGGGCGTGGAATACGACGTGCTGCCGCGCGAGAGCGAAATTCTGCACCTGAAGTTCTGGCAGCGCGCGTTTGAGCTGCTGAAGCAGAGCGGGGCGATTCATCTGGCCGCAGAAGGCAAGAACGTGGGGTGCTGGGTGATGCCGTTGGGCAGAGCGAGCGGACCAGAGAAAACCGGGCCGGCGCGGAACGCCAGCGCTGCCCCTGATGTCGGAGCAGGAGGAGACACAGAGGACGAAAAGATTATCGTGCGCTCGAACGGCACGGTGACCTATGTGGGCAAAGACATCGCCTACCAACTGTGGAAATTCGGCCTGCTGGGGCTGGATTTTCACTACGCCCGCTTCGCCAAGAAACGGGATGGCGGGGACGTCTGGGCCAGCACCTCCGGCCCCGGCGAGCCGGATGCGCCGCAATTCGGGCACGGGAGCGAAGTCTACAACGTGATTGATTCGCGCCAGGCCTACCTGCAAAACGTGGTGGTGGCCGGATTGCGCGCGCTGGGCTACCCGGAGCAGGCCGCGCGCTCCATACATTTCGCCTACGAGATGGTGGCGCTCTCCCCGCGCGCGGCGAGAGAGATGGGCTACACGCTTTCGCCGGAAGAGGAAAAGCGCAGCTACGTGGAAATGAGCGGGCGCCGCGGCCTGGGCGTGAAGGCTGACGACCTGATTGACCGGCTCGAGGACGCCACGCGCGCGGAAATCGTTCAACGGAACCCGGAACTGGCCCCGCTTCGCCCCGGAACGCTGGCACACACACAAATTGTCAGGCACCTGCCTTACGAGCATGAGCAGATCGCCCACGCCGTGGCCATCGGCGCGCTGCGCTACTTCCTGCTGAAGTTCACGCGCAATGCGGTGATCAGCTTTGATTTCAAAGACGCGCTGAGCTTTGACGGGGAAACCGGCCCTTATTGCCAATACGCCGTGGTGCGCGCGCGAAATATTCTGCGCAAAGCGGCCGAACAGGGAATTGCGCCGGATGCCTGCTTTCCCGGAGAAACCGTTGTTTCGTGGCTCGCCGGACCGGAAGGCGAAGACATCTGGGAACTGGTGCTGCTAGCGGGGATGCTGGGCTCAACGGTGGAGGGCGCGATCCAGGCGCAGGAGCCCGCGTTCCTGGCGAAATACACGTTTCAACTGGCCCAGACGTTTAACCTCTTCTATCACAAGCATCACATCCTGTCGGAGGAAGAAACTGCGAAGCGTGCGTTTCTGCTGGCGCTCACCCAAGCGGTGGAACGGCAACTGGTGGCAGCGCTCGATTTGCTGGGTATCGAATCGCCAGAGCGGATGTGAACAAAGCCCGTGTGGAACTACATCCGGCGCTTGTCTCGCGCCAGGTTCAGGCCGTCCGCAGTGCAGGAGTTTCCGCGCTGATTTAGGGCGGAGGCGGGTTCGCATCAGGAAATTCCACCACCACGATGCGGCCATCCCGCTGGCGACGCAGCGTGGGGCCAAACCTTCCCAGGTACTCCCGGCGCCACCACAGGCCCGTGCGGCGTTTCGTTTCCAGATCAGCGAACCAATATTGATAGATCACGGCGCGCACGCAGGCGGGCGGGGGCGCCGCAAAGGGATTGCCCGCAAAGAGCGCCAGAACCGGTGGACTGGCTTCGAGCAGGCGGACTTCCACCGACGTCACCCAGGAAGCTTCGCTAAGCGTGCCCAGCATGGCAAACCACAGATTCCACTCGAAACGCGGATGGTACGGAGCGTAGATGAGCGGCGCGCGCTCCAGCTCCTGCGGCTTGAAACGAAAGGGATAAGGAATCCAGTGCTCGCCGTCATCGGAGCCCTGAAATTCGATTTCGTAGCGCGCCCAGGTCATGCGCGCGAACAGGCCGTAGCGATTGGCGACTTGCAAAGGAGCGATCAGGCGGGCCGGTTCGGCGGGAAGCCGCAGCGCGGGAACGTGCAGCACGTAGGAAAGCGGCTGGAAAAGCCAGGCCAAGGTTCCGTAGAAGACCCAGGAAAGACAGATTGCGGGAACCGCCAGCGTGGCCAGGCGCCGCGCCGGTGAGGGAGGAAGCTTCAGCGCGCTGGTCTCCGCCAGCGAGGCGTCGAGAGCCTCCACGTCCGCCAGGCGGCGCAGCCGCGCATAGCGCCACACCCGGGTGAGAAATTCATCATCCAGCAGCAACACCCCGAGCCACAGGACCAGGTAGTTCAGGAAACAGTAGTTGGCGCTGGCGATGATGCCGAACTCAAAAGGCGTAACGATGAAAAAGCACAGCAAGCGGAACCGCCGCGGCAGGAACGCCAGCAGCACCACGCCCCATTCGATTGCCAGCGTGGCCCCGGCGGTGAAGGCGTGAAAGCCCTGCGGCAGGTGTTGAGCGTACCAGCCGACCCAGGTGGGCAGCGGGCCATTCTGGTAATACTCGTCCATTGCATGCAGATTTCGCCAGGTGGGATCGCCGGACGCGATTTTTACGAGGCCGGATTCGAAGTAAATCCGGAACCACTCCCACAGCAGCAGGAACGCGCTGGCGCGCGAGGGCGGAGAAGCAGCGCCCAGTCCCGGGCGGATGCCGGGCGGGGCGAAGAACAGGGCGATGAATCCGGCTTCGAGCAGCATGGCGTCGGATTGGTAGGAGGAAAAATCCTGCAGGCCGGCGACGAACGAGAGAAACACCAGCCAGCAGACGCCCAGCGAGAGCCGCGGCCACAAATTGAATACCACCAGCAAAGAGGCCACCACGCCGATCCAACACATCGTGTTCAAAGCGGCAGCCGACGATGACCACCACAATAGAGTCGGGGCGAACCAATAGCCGCGCGCCCCAATTTGCCGGTGTACGAGCTGCAGGTACTCGCCTGCGGGAAGAATTCCCTGCGGGCCGATGAGGCCCTGGACCTGGAACAGCAACGAGAAAAACGCTGAGAAATAAATGGCGCCCAGCGCCCGGAGGAACAGCCATCGCGGCCACAGGCGCCCGGGGCGGGCCAGGGGACCGGGGCCGAACACGTAAGCGACCGCGCGTACCAGGCGAGCGACCATGCGGAGGGATTATAGTGCCGCAGACCGTGGCGTGAATCCGCCGTATCCCGGTAGAATCTAAATCGTATGGATCCCCAAAAGGCCCGCGATACGGAGCACCAGGAATCCGCCAGTGTGCGCGACCCGGTGTGCGGAATGCAGGTGGACCCGCAGCGCAGCGCCGCGTCGTGGGAAATCCAGGGCAAGACTTACCATTTCTGCTGCCCGCACTGCCGGCAGAAGTTTCAGGAGGATCCGCAGAAATATCTGGCCGCCGCGCCGCGCCCGATGAGTTCCCTGCTGGGAATCGCTCCGGCGGCTGCGCGGGGCGAGATGCCTGTTCCGCCCCCCACGGCGCCGGCTACCGCGTACCACGCTCACTCCGCATCGGGCGCGCATCCGCCACCGGAAACCGTTCCTGCGCGAGGCCACGAAGCTGCGGCGCCCGCTGCGGACGAATTCACGTGTCCGATGGATCCGGAAGTGCGCCAGCGCGGCCCGGGCGCGTGCCCGAAGTGTGGCATGGCGCTCGAGCCGGTGATTCCGCAGGCGCCCGCAGCGAAGACGGAGTACACCTGTCCGATGCATCCGGAAATCGTGCGTGCGGATCTCGGCGCATGTCCGATTTGCGGGATGGCGCTGGAGCCGAAAGCCGCAACGGTGAAGGAAGAGAGAAATCCGGAGCTTGAAGACATGACCCGGCGGTTCTGGGCGGCGATTCTGATGACTATTCCGGTCCTGATCTCGGCGATGACCGGGGACGTGGCGGGCAACCCGCTTCGCGCCTGGGCTTCCCCGCGATTCTGGACCTGGTTCGAGCTGCTGCTCTCTACTCCGGTGGTGGTGTGGGCCGGGTGGCCGCTGCTGGTGCGCGGAGGGCAATCGCTGCTGCACCGCAGCCTGAACATGTTCACGCTGATCGGGCTGGGGGTGGGCGCGGCGTACAGCTACAGCGTGATCGCGTGCGTGGCGCCGTGGATTTTCCCTGAGTCCTTCCGGGACCCGTCCGGCCATGTAGCCGTATATTTCGAGGCCGCCGCGGTCATCACCGCGCTGGTGTTGCTCGGCCAGGTGCTGGAGCTCCGCGCGCGGAGCCGTACCGGCGCGGCCATCCGCGCGCTGCTGGGCCTCGCGCCGAAAACCGCGCGACGCATTGATGCGGAGGGCATCGAACGCGATGTGCCGCTGGATTTGGTGTTGCCCGGCGACCGCTTGCGCGTGCGTCCTGGGGAAAAAATTCCCGTGGACGGCGTGGTGCTGGAAGGCTCGAGCAGCGTGGATGAGTCCATGCTTACCGGCGAGCCGCTGCCGGTGGAGAAGCGTCCGGGCGCCGCAGTGACCGGGGCCACCGTGAATGGCACAGGGACATTGGTGATGCGCGCGGAGCGCGTGGGCGCGGAAACCCTGCTGGCCCAGATTGTGCGCATGGTCAGCCAGGCACAGCGCAGCCGCGCGCCCATTCAGCGGTTAGCGGACACAGTGGCGGGCTACTTTGTGCCGGCGGTGGTGGCGGCCGCGCTGCTCACTTTTGCGGTTTGGGCGATATGGGGTCCCAGCCCGCGCATGGCCCATGCGCTCATCAATGCGGTGGCGGTGCTGATCATCGCCTGTCCCTGCGCGCTCGGGCTGGCTACGCCCATGTCCATCATGGTGGCCACGGGAGAGGGCGCGACCCAGGGCGTGCTCTTCCGCAACGCCGAAGCCATCGAGCAATTGCAGAAGGTAGACACGCTCGTGGTGGACAAGACCGGCACGCTTACCGAGGGCAAACCGAAACTGGTGACCGTGGAAGCGGCTGAGGGATTCGACTCCGAGCGGTTGCTGCGTCTGGCGGCGAGCCTGGAGCGTGGAAGCGAGCATCCCCTGGCCGCGGCGATTCTGGGCGGAGCGGAGGCGCGCGGAATTGTCGCGCTTGCGGCCACGCAGTTTGTCGCCCTTCCGGGACGCGGCGTGCGTGGACAGGTGGAGAGAGCGCAGGTCGCGCTGGGCAATCAGGCGCTACTCGACGAGCTCCAGATACCCGCGGGAAAGCTGGCCAGGCGCGCTGAGGCACTGCGCACCCAGGGGCAGACAGTGATGTTCGCCGTGATGGAAGGAAAAGTTGCCGGGCTGCTCGGCGTCGCGGACCCCCTCAAGCCCACCACACCCGAAGCCATCCGCCAGTTGCAGGAGGAGGGCCTGCGCGTGGTGCTTCTCACCGGTGACAACCAAAGGACGGCGCAGGCGGTGGCGGAGCAACTGCATATCGCCGAGGTAGTGGCGCAAGTGCTTCCGACGGCGAAGGCTGAGGCGGTGAAGCAGTTGCAGGCCGCGGGCCGCTGCGTTGCCATGGCCGGCGACGGCATCAATGATGCCCCGGCGCTGGCTCAGGCTCAGGTGGGCATCGCAATGGGCACGGGGACGGACGTGGCAATGGAAAGCGCCGCAGTTACGCTGGTGAAAGGAGACCTGCGCGGCATCGTGCGCGCTCGCAGGTTGAGCCGCGCGACTATGCGCAACATTCGCCAGAACCTGTTCTTCGCGTTCGTCTACAATTCCATCGGCGTGCCCGTGGCCGCGGGTGTGTTGTATCCCTTCTTCGGCGTGTTGCTCAGTCCCATGCTTGCGGCGGCCGCGATGAGTTTCAGCTCGGTCTCTGTTATCACCAACGCACTGCGCCTGCGGAAGGCAAGCCTCTAGGCGCGTGGGCGATGCCGGGCCCACTGCGTCGATACCAAGGCGTATTGGAGAAGCGCCGACTGTTCAAAGCAGGAGAATCCGGCCCCTGGCGGCGCATCGGCTGCTATAATCCGCGCATTATGACCCTGGTCGAGGTTACTTACGAGTTGGCACGGCCGCTCAAGCCGGAACAGTTCCGGCGGCTAGGCGAGTTCGCGAACACTTACGGCTTGCGGCGCTTCCATGTGGATGAAGAGAAAAATCTGCTGCGCTTTGAATACGACGCTTCGCGGCTGCGCGAGTCGCAGGTGGAGCATGTGCTGCGTGCGGAGAAAATCGCGGTAAAGGGCCTGGCGAAGGCCCCCGCGAGTGAGGCGCGAACACCAAGCTGAGCGTTCCAGAGTGCAGGGTTACCCGGGAAATAAAACTGGGGCTCCCGCTTGGGCTCGGGAGCCCCTGGGGGGTGCTCGTAATCGCCTAACTCAGATGAGCCAGGCTTCGGGGTCATCCATCCTAGCTTCCCTCTCAGAGGCAGGTAGGTACGAGCCGCTTGGAACCAATCTGAGCCCCTTCCCTCTCATTTTGATTCCCCGCTCCTCGTTGAACGAGCACCCTGCGGCACCTGAGCATTCTGCGAGCCAATCTCTCGCGGAGAAGATACTTTAGGTTCAATGGTTTACAACGCGGCCAGAGATTCAATTTCTAGCTTTTCACGCGCTGTCGCGCCGTTTTGGGCGGATTCCGTCCCGAATTGGACGAAGGCGCAACGGCTTTGTCGCCCCCATCCCTCACGGACTATTCCTGGGGAGATTCCTTCACGTGCGAGCAGCAATTCCAGCTGCCAACCGAAGCAAGAGACGCCGGGATGTGACATTCCCACGCGCTGCTTGGCGGCCTGGGCCAGGATATTGGCTCTCAGGGCACCGCACGGCGCCCAAACTGGGAATCTGCTGGCTTTGCGAGCCTCCAGCTAGCCTAGAATCTCCCGACGGGGGTGGCCATGCAAGATCGGAGAACGGCTCGGCGCTATGGAATGACGCTGCCGGTAAAGTTGGAAGCCAAGGAGTCGGCGCCATCTGCGGAGCCAGGCGGCCACACACGCGATATTTCGACGCATGGGTTGTATTTCACGGCAGACACGGCCCCGCAACCCGGCGCCATGGTGTCTCTCACCCTCTCATTGCCCCCGACGCTTACTGGCGGCCAAGGAGTTCTGGTGGAAGTACAAGCTCGGATACTGCGGGTTGAACCCGGCCCGGCGACTGCCGATGGGCGCGTGGGTGTCGCTGCAAGAATCGTTCAGTACGATATATTGCGGGCCACTGAGGAGCCTCCGAATTAATCGAACGAATCCAGGTTCAGTTGAGCCCTGCGAGGAAGGAAGAATCAGAGGATCTTGCAGCCCGCATCTCTTGAAAAAGAGCCACAGCAGCCCGCATGTGAGCCGCGCTTTCTCTTCAGAAAATCAACCGCCAGGAAACCAAGTGCCAAAGCCGGTCGGCATGAGCAGTGCCCACCGCGGAGCACAAGTCCGGCTGCTTAGTCCGAGGCACACGGGGAAGGCAGCGCGCCGAGGGAAATGCGCGGACGCTCCTGACGCTCGGAACGCCCGCTCCCCGGATGCAAGGCTCGCCCTACCAGACGGGCGAGCTGCTTTTTGGCGCGATGCAGGCGCGCTTTGAGCGTGCCCTCGGAAATCCCCAATTCCTCGGCGGCCTCCTCCGTGGTAAAACCCTCCATCTCGCGGAGGATGAAGGCGGAACGCAGCACGGGCGAAAGCGTAGCGAGGTTTCGCCGCAGCACATCCTCGAGCTCGCGCCAGGCCACCACCTGCTCCGGAGAGGGCGCCGTGTCCGGAAACTGGTCGGCAAAAGTCATGTCGTCATCCTCGGCCAACCGCTCGTCGAGCGAAACCGCCGGGCGCGCGCGGCGGCTGCGCAGGCGCATGAGCGCGGCATTGATGACGATGCGCGTGAGCCAGGTGGAAAACTGGGAGCGCCCTTCGAAGCGGCGCAGATTGCGGTAGGCGCTGAGCATCCCTTCCTGCAGCACATCCTCCGCTTCTTCCGGCGTGCCCACCAGGCGCAGCGCGGTCTGGTAGAGCGCTGGGCTCAGGTTCGTGAAGAGCGCCTCCAGAGCACCCTGGTCTCCCGCCTTGGCTCGCTCGATCAGCGCCAGCGGGTCCATCTGCGGCTTCGACGGCTGTGGCCTCCCGGCGGCCGGCGCGGGCAGCGCGACATGGCTACGATTCGTATGAAGTGCGGTATTCATTTCGCTCCCCCTTTTCCTAAATCCTGTGACCGAACCGGCGTCTCTACCTGTTTTCCCTGGGACCCGGCAGCCGCGGTCCCACAACAGGTGATCCCCTCGACGATGGCCCGGTTCAAGCATCCCTTGGCACGAAACGTGACCCCTCGGGCATTCAGATCCTTCAGAAGGGTCTTCCCTCCTGCATCAATCGCAGTCACCCCCATGAGGTCGACGATCACGGGACCAGCGTTATCGGCTTCCGCCTCCAGCTTCTGGATTAGCTCCCCAATGGCTTCGATCGCGGGTCCCGCCAGCCTGCCTTCGATTACAAAGACGGTTGAAGTGCCTTCTACAGTCTGAGTCAGTCGAAACATGCTGGGTTGGAAATACTCCCGCACTCGTTATGGCACGCACGTGACCATTCCAAGTGCCAAGGGAGAAATCTATAAGCTGTTGCTAGATAATAGCTTAGTTCCCTAGATGAGGTCAAACAGGCGAGCCTTTGGACGAAATTGGCAGAACTACTGCCGAAATATCGGCATCTGCCGATATTTCGGCATAAAAGCTAGTTCGGAGAGCCCTCCCTGGAAATGCCCAGCTTTTTCATTTTGGATTGTAACGTGGTGCGCTTCATTCCCAAACGTGCAGCGGCGCCCGCCGGGCCAGAAAGCTGGCCGTTGGAAGCCCGCAGCGCCTGCCGGATGTGCTCGCGCTCGACATCTTCGAGCCTGGCAACTTCCGCCGCGGCCAGATGGGGGCCGGTCTGCAATTCAGCCATAGGAACGCGCAGCACCGTGCCCGGCGAGAGGATAACGGCGCGCTCGATCAGGTTTTCGAGCTCTCGGACATTGCCCGGCCAGGGATAGCGCACCAGCGCCTCCATGGTCTCAGTGGGGATGGTCTCGATGCCGCGGTTCAGCCGGCGCGAATACATCTGGGCGAAGAAGCGCACCAGCAGGGGGATGTCTTCCGTGCGTTCGCGCAGCGGGGGCACGCGAATGGGAAACACGTTGAGCCGGTAATAGAGGTCGCTGCGGAATTCCCGCGCGGCAACCATGGCGGCCAGCTCGCGATTGGTGGCCGCGATCACCCGCACGTCCACGCGAATGGTGCGCCCGCCGCCGAGGCGTTCGAATTCCTGCTCTTGCAGGACGCGCAGCAGCTTGGGCTGGAGTTCGAGGGGAATGTCTCCCACTTCGTCGAGGAAGATGGTGCCCCCGTCTGCCAGCTCGAAGCGTCCCACCTTCTGGGCGATGGCGCCGGTGAAGGCGCCCTTCTCATGGCCAAAGAGTTCGCTTTCCAGCAGGCCGGTGGGAATGGCCGCGCAATTGATCTTCACAAAAGGCGCGCCCTTGCGCTGGCTCAGGTTGTGAATGGCGCGGGCCACACGCTCTTTGCCGGTTCCGGTCTCGCCCAATAGCAGCACCGAGGAGTCTGTGGGAGCGACGGTTTCCACCTGGCGCAGCACGTTGCGCAGCGCTTCGCTCTCCCCCACCATATCTTCGAACTGGTAGCCGGAGCGCATTTCGTCTTCGAGGATCAGCTTTTCCTCGGCCAGCCGGTTCTTCAGCTCCTCGATCTCGCAATAAGCCAGTGCGTTTTCCAGGGCGATGGCGAACTGCACGGCGATTTGCCCTAGCATTTCGATGTCTTCGTCGTCAAACGCGCCGGGGCGGTAGCTGGCCAGGTTGAGCGTGCCCAGCACGCCGTTGCGGGTGAGAAGCGGCAGGCAAACGCCGGAGACCAGCCCTTCGGCCAGCAGCAAGCCGGCACCCTCCGTGCCCAGGTGACGCAGCGTCTCAGCATCAAAGCGCACCGGCCGGCGCAAACGAATCGCCTCGTTGGCGGGCACTTCCACCAGCGGAACGGTCATTTCCTCGCGAATCAGACCCTTGCCGGAAGGAAAATCCAGCGCCTGGAGTCGCAGACTGCCCGGATCATCCTTTTCCAACAGAGCCAGGCTCGTGTATTCGTGGTGCAGGCGGTCCCGGCAGAAAGCGGAGATGGCGGCGAACACATCCGGCAATTCCAGGTTGGAGACCACCGCATTGTTCACTTCGAGCAGCAATTGCAGGCGGTCGCGCTCCCGCGCCAGCTCAGCGCGGGCCTCCTCCGCGGTTTCGGCGGGGCGATGGGGGACGGAGGCAGGCCCCGCCGCCACCGGGGACACCTGCCCTGATGGTTCGTTTTCCCGCATGGGAGGGGGTGGTGCTCGGCTCCCCCATAAGGTAACACACTGGGGCTTTCCGCTCACGCAGCGCGGCCGGGGACTGCGGCCAAGTGTCGGGGTGCGCAAGGAGCCGGTGGTCATGGGGCAGGCGCGTCAAGTGGTTATGGCCCCCGTCCCCTCGAGACGGGCTAGTCCGTGTCGGGGGCGTCTGCTTTGCACGGTATCGGCTGTAGCCGCGATGGCGGGGCCGATACCGGCAGCCCCCAATGACATCTAAAAAGCGCCAGCCTGATGAAGGTAATTTCCTCGACGGGAGACAAATACGATGAGCAGGACGGGCGGAGTCCAGGACCACGAGGCGGGGCCAGGAACGCGGTTGATATTTTGGCTGGTAAAGCGTTTCCTAGGCCGCGTCCCGGTGTCATCACGGATCTGGGCACGGGATCCCAAGCTTTTGAAACTGGCTTTTCGGATGAATGTCCACATGGCCCGGGGCGGAACTCTGCCGGCGAAGTTGAAGGAGTTGGCGCAACTCAAGGTCGCCGCCATGGTGGGCTGCCCGTTTTGAATCGACATTCATTCTGCCGTGGGCAGAAAGACCGGCGTTACGGAGGAGCAATTGGCGGATTTGGCCCGCTTTGAAGCAAGTGCTCATTTCAGCGACGAGGAACGGTTGGTCCTGCGCCTGGCCACGGAACTCACCCGCACGCCCGCGAGCGTTGCGGACGGTCTCTACGAGACGCTGCGGAAGCGTTTCACGGAAGGCCAACTGGTGGAGCTCAGTGCGGTCATTGCCTGGGAAAACTATCGCGCGCGGTTCAACCGCACCTTCGCTGTGGGCTCGGAGGACTTCTCCAAAGGACAATTCTGTCCCCTGCCGGAACGGTAGAACGCATCCGAGCGGCAAAGTCCGCCCATCGCACAGGCCCATCGCGGCCCGCCGGCCAAACTGGCAGGTTGTGGACCGTCCCCCGTAGTGCCACGACACGCCCGGCCCGAAGAGTTGCATTTTCTTGCATCTTGACATCGCCGCGCTCGGTCCTATTATCTCTCCCCGAGGTTCTTGGTTATCCGCACGGCCTTCACGGGGTCGTCTGAAGGGAAGTTTGATTCCACGGCAAGTGACTCCTGCCCGCCCACTTACTGGAGCTCATCTCATGAACAAGAAAGTCTTCGTTGCCACCGGACTGCTCTGCGCCACGGCCTGGCTCTTGAACCGTCCGCTGCCGCCGCGCGCGGAGGTGCGCCCAATTGCCGCCCGCGCCGTCTCCGGCCATCTAAAGCACGCGGCGCTGGAGCAGCGCGTGCGCTCGGCAATGGGCAGCATGCCGTTGCAGTTCGTGGAAAACCCGAGCCAGGCCAATCCGAAGGTGAAGTACCTGGCCCGCGGAGGCAACTTCCTGCTGGCGCTCTCGCCGCAGGAGGCCGCGGTGATGATGCATACGCCGCGGGTGCATGAGAAGCGGCCACCGCAAATCGAGCCGCAGGCGCAGGGCTGGGCGGATTCGTTGGCCGCGGCCAGCGTGGTGCGCGTGGAGTTTGCCGGGGCACGGGCGGACTCCCATTTGACCGGCCTTGAACCGCAGAAAGACAAAATCAACTACATCGTGGGGAATGACCCGAGCCGCTGGCAGCGTGACATGGCGCACTTCAGCCGCGTGCGCTACGAAGGAATTTATCCAGGCATCGACGCCGTGTTTCATGGCGCCCGCAGGCAATTGGAGTACGACTTCGTGGTTGCGCCGGGGGCAGACCCATCTGCCATCCGCATGCGCGTGGAGGGCGCTGCCAGCGTGGAATTGACCGCGGAGGGCGGGATTGTGGCACGGACGCCGGCCGGAAATCTGACGCTGCTGCCACCACGGCTATATCAAAGGCGGAAGGACTCAGCACGGGGCCCGGAGGTAGCGGGACGGTATGTGTGGAGCGAGCGGGGCGAAATCGGGTTCCAGGTCGCATCCTACGACCGCGCGCAAACACTGGTGATTGACCCGCTGGTGAACGTGTCGCGGGGAATTCTCGCAACTCCGCCGCCTCCCGGCCCCCCCCCGCCCACAGGCGATGCGGTAGCGCTTTCCACGCTTCTGGGCGGGACCGCTGATGACTCCATCCAAGCCATAGCCATCGGGGCGACTTCTGGACACGTTTACGTCACCGGTTTTACCGACTCAGGGGCGTTCGGGACGAATGGTTTCCCGCTTGTGGGCGGAGAATTCCAGGATTTCTTCGGCGGTTTTTTGTCCGATGGGTCGTGCTCCCCTCAGCCTTTCGCATCCCCTTTAACGATCTCCGCTTTCCCTTGCGGCGACGCGTTCGTGGCGGAGTTCGATGTCAGCACCATCAGCGCACCGGTGCTTGTGAACACGACCTACTTGGGCGGTTCGGGAGATGACGTGGCCTGGGGCATGGCCCTGGATGCCAACGATAACGTCTACGTGGTGGGGGAGACCGATTCCGGCGACTTCCCGACGACCAATGGCACCGTGGCGGGCACGGTAGCCGGATATCAGCAGGCGGCTCCAGCCGGCAGTTGCACTGCGAATGGCACGTTGCGCGCGTGCCATCACGTGTTTTTCTCGAAGCTTGATCCTGCGCTGCATGTACTTCTCTACAGCACCTACCTGGCAGGGACAGACGATGACGAAGGATACGCTGTGGCCGTCGGCGCTACAGGACAGGCGTTTCTGACCGGTGTGGCCGGAGCGAATTTCCCCACGATCGCATGCTCCGGCGATTGCGCCCCATACCAGGCCAGCTACGTTGGCGGTGGGGACGTGTTCGTCGCGGAGATTAACCCAACCGTTGCGGGCGCGAGTGGCCTTACTTTCTCCACCTATCTTGGTGGCGACGGCACAGACATCGGGTTCTCCATCGCGCTGGACAGCAACAGCAACGCCTACATAGGCGGCGTGACCTATTCCACCAACGGCAACACGAACTTCCCCACATCCCCCGCCCCTCCTACAACTCCAACATCGCTCCAGCCAGGCACAATTGACGCTGTGAATTGTGGTCCGGGAGGCTTTTTCGCCTGCGGGGACGGGTTTGTGGCGGAGATCAGCTCGGCCGGTACCGCGCTGCTCTACAGCACATTCCTGGGCGGAAGCGGCGCGGATCAAGTGAATGCAATCGCGCTGGACGGCAGCGGAAACATCTACGCGACCGGGCAGACGAATTCGGGGGACTTTGTACCGGTGACAATCTTCAAGGGCATCGGCACTCCCTTTCAATCCGGTAACAACGGAGGATACGACGCCTTTGTCGTCAAATTCACGGCCGTGCCCGGCGCCAACCCAACCTATGCCACCTACCTGGGCGGAAATTTCAACGACTTCGGACTGGGTATCGCCTTTGACGGCACGGGCGACGCGTATGTTTCCGGTTCTACGTCCAGCCCACCGGGCCCCTCCCCGGGCTTCCATCTCCTGAACCCTTTGCAAGCCAATCCCAACTCGAACATAACCTCATTTGTTTCCGTCTTGAATCCCGCAGGCACCAGCCTGCTCTTCTCGACTTATTTCGGCGGCCTCTTTGACCTCTCCAACAACTCTCCGACGGATGTGGGCAACGCGATTGCGCTCGATTCGACCGGCCGGGTCTACCTGGCGGGCAGAACCACGTCGCTCACCACGGCGGGCAATGTGGCCGGACTGTGCCTGATTAACCCCGTGCCCGGAGCGCTGACTGACGAGAACGATTATGCCGACTACAACGGCTTCCTGGTGGTCATCAATCCCACGAACACGCCGGCGGCATGTTTTTCGCCGTCGCTTCCGCAAACCATAAACTTCGGGGGCATCTTGCAGGGAAAGACGAGCTTTTCCACTTCCACGAGTCCGCCGTTGACAATTTACAACCAGGGGAGCGCACCGCTCGTCAACGCGGTCAGTTTTACGGGCGCGAACCCGCTGGATTTTGCAATCAGCGATGCCTGCAACACATTTCCGCCCCCGCCGGTGACTGCGTTCACCGTGCCTGCCGGCGGCGGCTCCTGCCAACTCTCGCTCACGTTCACGCCATCCACCACGGCTACGGAAAGCGCCAACCTGGTGCTCACCAACGGCTCGGCGGGGAGTCCCTTCACGATCACTTTGATGGGCACGGGCCTGCCCGCGGCCACAGAGACGCTGCTGGGTCCCGGAAGCACCACTCCGCTGGCGTTCGGCAACGTGACGGTGAATACGACCTCTGCTTTGGCAGCGACGCTCACCAACACCAGCGCAGCTTCTCCGCTGGACGTGAACAGTGCCAGCCTCACGTCTGCGGCCGGCCCGCCCAGCCCGGACTTCACCATCGCTTCCGACGGATGCTCCGGAATCACGGTGCCCCCCTCCGGTTCCTGTATGATCATGATCACGTATGCGCCGAAAGCAGTCGGAGCAGCCACGCCGGCAACCTCGCTTTCCGTGGCGAGCGACGGCGCAACGAACCCGATTACCCTGATGATCACCGGGGCCGGCGTTGCCGGTACTCCCAATCCCCCATTCATCTCGCTGCCGACTTTCCCGCTGACGTTTGTCCCGCAGACTCAGGGCACAACGAGCGCAGCGCAAAACGTCACCATAACGAACACCGCCGCCGCCGGCTCGGCCAGCCTGAACGTAGCGCTGGCTTTTAATCCCCCAAGCAACGATTTCTTGGTCGCGCTCGGCACGTGCGCTAACCCGGTGCCGCCTGCCAATGGGACTTGCACCTTTATGGTGTCTTTCAAGCCGACAACCACGGGGCCGCTGAGCGCAAATCTGCAAATTACCAGCAACGCCTCCAATGGAACTCAGAACATCGGCTTGAACGGCACCGGCCTGGCGGTGGCGATGGCCTCGCCTTCTCCCGCCAGTTTGGCATTCCCGCCGGAACCACTGAGCACTGCCAGCGCGCCGATGAACCTGACGCTCACCAACACCGGCGGATCGAACCTGACGGTGACCGGTCTCTCCTTTACAGGAACAAATCCCGGGGATTTCACCGCCTCGGGATGCACCTCTGCAGTCGCAGCCAATAACTCCTGCACAATCGTGGTGACCTTCACGCCCCAGCCGCCCGGGCCGCCCGCTGGACCTGCGGCGCGCAGCGCCAGCCTGCAGATCGCCAGCAATGCATCCAACGGCACGCAGAACGTCAACGTGAGCGGCATGGTGCCGCTTCCGCCCACGGCCACGCCGTCTCCCAGTCCGTTGAATTTTCCCGCGCCACAAGTGCTCATGACCACGAGCGCACCAGCCAACGTGACGCTCTCGAATTCCGGCGGCTCGACGCTCACCAACATCAACTTGAGTTTTACAACCGGGAATACCGCCGATTTCGGCGTCGCTGCAAACGGATGCGGGACGTCCTTGGGAGCGGGTGGGAGCTGCGTGGTAGCGATCACCTTTACTCCGCAAGCTACGGGCCCGCGTTCGGCAATGCTGCAATTCTCGGACTCCCTGGGCATGCAGAATGTGATGGTCAACGGCACCGGCGTCACCGGGCCGACGGCTACGCTGGCTCCTGCGGCCGGAATCACCTTCGCCACGCCGCAGCAGGTAAACACCACCAGCGCGACGATGGCGGCGACGCTCACCAATTCCGGAGGCGCGCCGCTTACCATTACGGGCATCACGACGACCGGAGACTTCTCCGCGGTTTCCAACACCTGCGGCATCTCCCTGGCGGCAAACAGCCCCTGCTCCATTAACGTGGCCTTCACGCCCACCATGGCCGGCACTCGCAACGGAGCGCTGATGGTGATGGACGCCCTGGGCACGCAAATGATCAACCTGACGGGCACCGGCTTCACCAGCGGCGGGGCACAGGCCAGCCTATCCTCCCCGCTGTATTTCGGCGCGGTGATTCAGGGAAGCACGAGCCCGGCGCAAATGGTGACCATCACCAACACCGGCGGCGCTCCGCTTACTGTTATGGGCGCGACGGCGAGCGCCCAATTTGGGGTCACCAACAACTGCACCACAGCCCTTGCCACAGGCCAAAGTTGTATGGTGAGTGTAACCTTTGTGCCCACGGGTACGGGGACTATAAACGGCACACTGGTGATCTCGGACAATGCGCCCAATAGCCCGCAGTCGGTCTCTCTTTCCGGATTGGGCGCCACTTTCTCGCTGGCACCGCCAACCGGTTCTCCGTCCACCCTGACCATCAACCCGGGCGACACCGCCAACTTTTCGGTCGGGCTCACTTCCACGCCCGGCCTGGTCCTGCCGCTCACGCTGGCGTGCACATCCAATGCCCCGTACACGATCTGCACGGTCAATCCCAGCAGCGTCACGCTGGGAGGCCCCAGCACCCCCGTGGTCACGGTGACTCTGCAAACCAACTGTGTGGGCCAATTGGTCGGACCGAAAAGTCCGGCGAGCTGTCCCTTTACAGGAGTCCCTGCGCCCCTGGGCGCTCTCTGGGCCGCGGTGCTCCTGCTGTTCGCGCTGGGGCGGCGCCCGCGCGCGGCGCGCGGGCCTTACGGATGGGCCGCACGGCTCGTTCCCATATGTGCCGTGCTCGTGCTCGTCCTGCTGGTGGTGGGCTTCGCGGCCTGCGTGAGCAACAATCCGCCGGCTATTCCCGGCTCACCCACGACGCCAGCGGGCACCTACAACATCACCGTGACCGCGAATGGCCAGAACATTACGAAGCAACTGAGCCTGATCATCCGGGTAATTTAACCGGCGGGAGTTCGCGCAGCGAGGTGAGTGACCCGGTTCGGCCGCCAGCGGTTGGAGTTGCACACGCCGGCGCGGTCAAACCGAAAGGACACGGCGGCTTCCGGCGAGCTTCTCTTGTGGGCGCACATGCGCGCGCCCGTTTGCAGTTGTCCTGGCCCCAGCCCGGGTGTTTGCAGCGCAGGGCGGATAGAACCCGCACTCTGAACACCAGCGCGACTCCCTGAAAGATTTACACCTGCGGCTCACCTCTAGGTTAAGCCCTTCGGTTGGTTCCGGCTGTAGCCCCCCCGCCGCGGCGGGCTAGGTTCGTACGGAACCAAGCGGATAAAAATTAAAACTGAATCACATCCGGAACTCCGGAACGTGCCCCAAGTCTTGAGCCTGCCTGCGGCTGGCAGGACCCGGACTACATTGCCGAACTGGGCCGCTAGCGAAAAGTCCTGCCGGGTTTGCTTGAGAGGGGGCCACACATGGCGGCCCGCACACGGATAAACAGAATTGCGGCCTGAGCGGCGGGTCAGGAATCGCGCCCCGGCAGAGCTCCGGATGCGGGAAGAATCAGGGGACCGTGGTGCAGCCGCACTTCTTCGGCTGTGAGCCCGCAGCCACGGGGACCGCAATGGCGGGAACCACGACCGCGGCGATCACCGAACCGATAATCAATGCGCTGTGGGAGACACCGACGGCAGCGCCGGCAGCCGCTCCGCCACCCGCTCCCGCGCCGCCGGTCCCGCCGACTGTGGTGTTCTGGACGCTTTCGGTGGAAACGGAGGGAGGCGTGGGCGCGGGCTGTGTGGGTGCCTGGTTGCCCCGCACGATGGAACTGAAACCCGGGCCAACCATCGCGCACTGCCCTGCCAGGTTGCAGAAGTTCACGGAACCTTCGTAAACGTGGATGCTGGTCATGCCGTTCTCAAAATCCAGAACGAAGTCCGTGCCCACCACGCCGGCCACCGCTGTGGGCGTGCGCACCTCAAAGCTGGAACCCGCGCGTGCCAGGCGCACCGCGCTGGCGCGCAGCCGGCCGTAAGCCAGTTGCACCTGCGTGCGCTGATTCGCGGCGTCGTGCTGCACGATGCGCAGGCTGGAGTCCGAGCCGACGTTCAAGATTGAGCCGTCATCCAGGGTGATGCGCGCCCGGCCTCCGCGATCCGTGGTCACCATGTCGCCCCAGAGAACTTTGGCGCCCGCGGAGGCCAGTTGCACGCGCGAGCCGTGCTGCAAGTTGACCGTGGGGATCAGCCGTGAGATCTGGCCCGCGCTCTGCCCCTGGGCGGATATCCCCGGAGGCAGCATCAGCGCCAGGCTGGCCAGAAGGGCCGTAAACCACGTCAGATGGGAGACTTTCTTCATCGACTCACCCTCACCAAGGCGTCCCGCCGGGTATTGCTTTGTTACTGCAATCAAGCCGGCATGTCAATCGCCTTTATTCCGTTGCGCGACTACTTGTCACCAAACCCGTTCCCGCTCAGATCACTTTGATGGTCAGCGTGAGCATGAGCTTCGCCCCGGAGGGCCCGGTGCCC
>OCOJ01033345.1_pt1 | contig 74079 bp, 53 predicted proteins | sample 1539251 | NCBI WGS metagenome assembly OCOJ01 (sample SAMN01911457, study PRJEB22624) | soil metagenome | biome: Soil | place: Malaysia | collected 2012-04-30 | depth RA_metagenome m
TGCTGGCCTCGACTTCATCCAGCAGATTCTGCGCGGATTTTTCGGCCATGCGTTCGAGCGGCACCAGGTCATCCAGCTTCAGCGAGTAGAGGCCGGCCACGTCCTTCACCACCCCGGTATCCACCAACTGGTCCACAATCTTCTCGCCCAGGCCGTCTATGTTCATGGCGTGGCGCCCGGCGAAATGGATCAGCGATTCCTTGCGCCGCGCCGGACAGGCGGCATTGACGCAGCGGTAGGCCACCTCGTCCGGGGATTTGTGGATGTGGCTGCCGCATTCCGGGCACTTCTCCGGCATGCTGAACGGCCGGCGGTGTGCGCCCTTTTGGGTCACCTGGACGACGTGGGGAATCACCTCTCCGGCGCGTTCCACCAGCACGGTGTCGCCAATCTGCAGGCCCAGGCGTTCGACCTCGTCCATGTTGTGCAGCGTGGAGCTGGAAACGGTCACCCCGCCGATCTGCACCGGCTCGAGGTTGGCCACCGGCGTCAGCGCGCCCGTGCGGCCCACCTGGACGCGGATGTCGCGCACCACGGTGGTTTCCTGCCGCGCGGGATATTTGTAGGCGATGGCCCAGCGTGGGGCCTTGGCGGTGGCGCCCAGTTCCTCTTGCAGGGCCGTTTCGTCCACCTTCACCACGATGCCGTCGATTTCATAAGGCAGCTTTTCCCGCCGGGCGTCTTGCGCCTCACAGAAGGCGATCACTTTCTCAATGGTCTGCACCTTGTCTCGTTCGGCGCAGACGCGGAAGCCCAGCGCCGCCAGCGCGTCCAGCGACTTCGAGTGCCGGTCCAGCGGCGCCCGGCCGTTTCCGTCCAGGAGAAAATAGGCGTAGAAATCCAGCCGGCGCGACGCGGTGATTTTCGGGTCCAGCACGCGCACGGCGCCGGCCGCGGCATTCCGGGGATTGGCAAAAATCTTGCCGCCCTGCTCCTCCTGCCGCCGGTTCAATTCCTCGAAGGCCCGGCGGGTCATCATCACTTCGCCGCGCACTTCCAGGCTGGCGGGCAGCTTCCACTTCTTCGCGGCCCCGGCCTCGAGCGTCAGCGGGATGGAATGGATGGTGCGCACGTTGGGAGTCACGTCCTCGCCGCGCGTCCCGTCGCCGCGCGTCACACCGCGCGCCAACTGTCTCTTGTCGTAGAGCAGCGCCAGGCTCAGCCCGTCGTATTTGTGCTCGGTCACGTAGTCCACGCGCTCGCGCCCGGCCAGTTCGCGCACCCGGCGGTCAAAATCGCGCAACTCGTCGTAGCTGAACGCGTTGTCCAGGCTCATCATGGGACGGCGGTGGACAACGGTCTCGAATCCTTCGCGGGGCGCTCCGCCCACGCGCTGCGTAGGGGAGTCAGGCCTGCGCAGCTCCGGATGCTCCTCCTCCAGAGCCTTCAACTTGTTCATCAGCCGGTCGAAGGCCGCATCGCTGATTTCCGGCTGATCCAGGACGTAATACAGGTGCTCGTGGCGGCGGATTTCTTCGCGCAGTTTCTGGACTTCCTTCTCGAGCTTCGAATTCCCAGCCACGCGGTCGCTCCCCAAACGAAGCGGATCAGCGGCCGGCAGACTAAAGGCAGCCGCTCCCGGCACAGCAACTTTCGCGCGGGCCACCGTGTGCCCGCGAGGAGCCGTAGTATACAATGCGGAACGATTCGCTCGCGGAGAGCTGATGGCTTCCCCACGACCCGTGCAAACGGCGATTCCCGATGTGCCGGCCGAAACCTTGACCGCGCCCTGCCAGGCCGCCCTCATCTATAATCCCGCGGCCGGCGGTGGACGTCTGCGCCCGGAGCGGCTGGAGGAGGCTCGGGCCATCCTGTCGCGCGCGGGCATCGAAACCGATCTCCAGGTCACCGATGAGCCGGGCCACGCTACGGACCTGGCGCGAGACTACGCCGCCCGGGGTGGCCGACTGGTGATCGCCTCCGGCGGAGATGGCACCATCAACGAAGTGGTAAACGGCCTGGCAGGCACGGATACGGCGCTTGCCGTGCTTCCCAGCGGGACGGCCAACGTCCTGGCCAAAGAACTCGGCATCCCCTGGGATGTTCGCCGCGCTGCACGGCTGATTACCCACTCCCGTCCCCGGCGCATTGCCTTGGGACAAATTGTCCCTCTCGATCCCCAGCGGCCGGCGCGCTATTTCCTGTGTCTGGGGGGCGCGGGACCGGATGGTGTAATGGTGTATTCAGTGGACCTGGGCGCCAAACAGAAAGCCGGCGTGTTGGCCTATTGGATGGAAGGCTTCCGGCAACTGGTGCGCTATCCCTTCCCGTACTTCCGTGTGGCCTCGAACGGCTACAAGCTGGACGCATCGCTGGTGGTGGTAGGCCGCACTCGCAGCTACGGCGGGCCGTTTGAAATCACCACGGGCGCGAGCCTGTTCAGCGACGACTTTGAAATCCTGGCGCTCACCACCCGCAATCCGCTTACCTATCTGGCTCTGCTGCCCTCGCTGTTTCTTGGCCGCTTGCGCCAGCAGAAGGGAGTGCACACCTGGAGGTCTGCCACTCTCCGCTGCGAAACGCTCCCCGGAAACGGCAGCGCTGCGCATCCCGTCTACGCCCAGGTGGATGGAGAGCCCGCTGGACGGCTGGATGTGGAATTCCGCATCGTGCCTTCCGCGCTTACGCTCATGATTCCTTCGCCGGCCGCGGACGCGCGGGCCGGCTGATCTCGCGCCGCCGGAAACTCAGGCCCAGCCCATGGAGCCTGTCACTCACCTCCTTGCCTCCTACACGCTGGCCCGGGCCGCCCGAACGCCCGTGTTTTCCCCGCGCATGGCCATCTTCCTGTGCGCTGGCCTGGCGCCGGACGTAGATTGGTTTTTCCACCTGCCGGCGCCGCTCTCTCCGTTGCGCGCCTATGGGACCGCAACCCATTCGTTCGTCGGGGCCGGGGTCCTGGCGGGCGTGATCGGAGCAGGAGGCTGGGCCGCAGCCAGGAAGCTCGGACGCGAGAAACCTTCCCTGGGCATCGCTCTGGGGTCCGCCATAGCCGGCACCGGGGCGCATTTGCTGCTCGATGCCTGCTCGAATGCGGGAATCGCTTTTTATTGGCCGTTCCGGGCCGCGCGTGTGGCGTGGAATCTCGCGGGGGGATTTGATGGCTTGCTGGTGGCCCTGCTGACGGTCTGCATCCTGCTGCCTGCGCTATTTTCCCTGATAACGGAGGAGATCGGAGCTGGCGGGGAGGCACAGCCATCGCGCGCCTGGCCGTTTGCGGCGCTGCTGCTGGCGGCGATCTATCTGGGCGGCCGGGCGATGCTGCACAGCCGAGCGGAAGAAATACTGGGCGCCGCCCAATATCAGGGCAGCGCGCCGCGCCACTGGGCTGCATATCCCCTCGGGACAGTTCCGCTTACCTGGCGCGGCGTGGTGGAAACCGAAACTTTTCTGGGGGAAATGGAGGTGAGGGTGGCGGGCGGGCCGCCATTTGATCCCCGCCGCGCCTCCCTGCGTTTCAAGCCCGAATCGTCCGCCGCCCTGGATGTCGCTGCAGCCTCACCCCTGGCGCGGGCCTACACAGCCCAGGCGCGCTTCCCCTCTGCGAGTATCGAGCAGACCGCGGAAGGCGTGCGCGCGGAGTTGCGCGAACTGGGAGATTCCCCGCTCCGCTCGTCAGGAGGAGTATGGCTGGCCGTTATCGAACTTGATGCTCAGTCGCATGTCCTCCGGCAGGACCTGCACTTTCTCCCCTCCCGGACTCCCTGAGGACCGCCCCACGCCGGCGCCCAGTCTCGCCTCCCGTCTCCCCGGGACGCGGGAGCTTTCCCCGTATCCCAGCTTTCTCTTCGCTCCCCACTGCTCACTCGGCACTGCCCTTAAACACAGCGCGCGTAAGCAGATAACTGGCCAGCACGAAAACAAGCGCGGCCAGGGCAAACCCGGCTTTGTGCTCCGCCAGGAAGCGCTGCGCCGCCTCTCCATACCGCACGGCCAGCACTCCCAGGAGGAAATACCGGAACCCGCGGCCGGCAATCAGCGCCAGCGAAAATGGCCGCACGCCCACCTGGAAGACGCCTGCGCCCAACACAAACAACTTGAACGGCATCGGAGGTGGCAGGATGGACGGAATCGCGACGGAGAGAAAGGCGTTGCGCCCCAGCCAGTGGCGAATTCGGGCAGCCCTGCCACCCGCGTGCCGTGCGAAGTAGGCTTCTCCGCCCTTGCGCGCCAGAAAGAACAGTACCAGGCATCCAGCCAGGGAACCTGCCGTGGCCGTGGCTGCATAGAGCGGCATGCGCCCCGGGTGGAATACAGACAGCTCCACGACCAGGAAATCGTTGATCAGCGGGAGGGAAACGAACGAGGAGTCCAGAAAGGCAGCCAGGAAAACCCCCCCAGCCCCGAGCGCGGGGAGCGTGGCTTCCGCCCAGTGCCGGAATTTCACCCACCATTGCATCTGCCGATCTCCACCCCAAAATGCAAAACCAGCAGTGTAGCAGACCCTTCCGCCGGCGGCGTGGGAGAGTCTTCGCAATCTCGGACCACCGGAAGCGTCCGCGCATGAAAAAATGCGCCGGCGACCCGCAGCGGCCCAACCGAATCGGGAGATGCCGCATCCCACGAACCAAGGGCACGCGATTCTGGATCCCACCCCCAGTCAGTTCCCTGGCAGCTAACTCTTTGTCTATTTTTCAAGAAAAAGAAGCTGCACTGTGCTCGCGGGGCTTTCACGTGGCGCGGAATCTCGATTATAGTGCGGCATCCTGGCGAGAACCCATGAGCCGAGCCAAGAAGGCGATCGGAGCGATAGTAGCCGCAAGCGCGGCTCTGGGAGGCATCGCGGCCGGTAGCCTCGCCCTGAGAATTTCCCGTGCTTTGGACGCATCGCGGCAGGAGGTCCGTCAACAGGGCGAATTCGAATTCACTCTCCGACCCTACGTCCCCGAAGCCGCCCCGCCGTTTGACGCCATCAGCGCTCCCGCCGATTTCACCCGTGCCGAGCGTTTCCAGGACAACCTCTATATTGCCGGCCCCGCAGGGCTGCTTCAGTACGCGCCGGATGGGAGGCTCGAGCGCCAGTTTGTGGCCGGCCGGGACCTCCCCGCAAGCCCGCTGGTGGACATGGCCCGCACGGTGCTCGCGAATTCCCAGCAGGAGGAATTGATCCTGGCGACCGCCACAGACGGCCTGTTGGCCTTTAACGGCGGAAGTTTCCGCCAGATTTATCCCCGCGACCGGGAGTCCCGGGAGATCACCAGCGTGCTGGCCACCCCCAGCGGGCATCTGCTCCTGGGAACAAAAAAGCGCGGTGTCCTGCTGTTTGACGGCAGAAGGATCAGCGTGCTGCATCCCATGCTGGCGAAAACCTACGTGACCGCGCTCGCGGGCGACGAAACGGATTTGTGGGTGGGCACCCTCGATCGCGGCCTGCTGCACTGGCATGCGGGAGAAACCGAGGCGTTCGCGGAACACGAAGGGCTGCTCGACCCGCAGGTCCTTTCTCTTGCGCTGGCGGGTGACAAGACCTTCGTGGGCACCCCGCTGGGGGTGGCTGCGTTCGAGCGTGGGAAATTTTCGCGCGTGCTGGCACCGGGAGTATTTGCCACCGCGCTTCTGGCCACGCCAGAAAGGCTGATGATCGGAACGGAAGACCAGGGAGTCATCGCCCTGCCCTTCGGGCCCGGGCCTCGGGCGGTTCCGTTCGGCATCGCGGCGCCTTCCACGGAAGTAAAGCAACTACTGGCGTGGGGAGACGGCGTCTACGTCCTGACGCGCGCGGAAATCTACCGCATGAACGCGCGCGGCCTGGCCCGGCAGGAGGTGTTACGGAAGAGCGATGCGACTTTGACGGATCGCAACGTCTCCGCGCTGGCCGTGGACGCGAATGGCCGGTTGTGGATCGGTTACTTCAACCGAGGCCTGGACCTGCTGGATGTGCCCGGCGGCCGGGTGATGCACGTCGAAGATGAGCACGTTTTCTGTGTGAACCGCATCCTGCCGGAAACCAGGACCGGCACGGTCAACGTGGCCACCGCTAACGGCCTGGTGCGCTTCGGTCCGGGGGGAACCGAAGAACAGGTGCTCACCCGGTCCGCGGGGCTGATCGCGAATCACGTGACAGATGTCGCCGCGTACGGCGAAGGGCTTGCACTGGCCACTCCCGCGGGCTTGACGTTCCTGGACCGCAACGGCGTGCGCAGTCTCTATGCCTTTCAGGGCCTGGTGAACAACCACGTTTACGCCCTGGGCGTCGCAGGCGACCAACTGCTCGCCGGGACGCTCGGCGGTATTTCGGTGATTGGGCGCGAAGCGGTACAGGCGAATTACACGATGGGCAATTCCGGATTGCAGCATAACTGGATCACCGCGGTGGCTCCGGTGAACGATGAATGGCTGGTGGGCACCTACGGCGCCGGAATTCTCGCGCTCGATCGGCAGGGACATTTTCGCGGGCTGGGCGAGGCCACCGGCCCATTCAACGTCAGCCCGAATGCCCTGCTGGTCACCGCGGACCACGTTTTCGCCGGTGCGCTGGACCACGGCCTGCTTGTGCAAGACCGCGCCACCGGCCGATGGTCCGCAGTTACAAAAGGACTGCCATCCTCCAGCGTGACCGCGCTGGCGGCCGGCGGCGGATATGTGTACGTGGGCACGGACAACGGCCTGGTGCGCATCGAGGAACGGAAGTTGCAACCATGACCAAGGCGTTCATTCTTCTGCTGTGCGTGCTGTCCGCTCCGCTGGCGGCAGCCGGAGACGCGGGGCTGCTGATCCCCCGCGACAAGGCGCAACCGGATCCAGCCATTCTCTCCCTCGAGGAGATGGAGATCACCATACAGATTCAGGATGGCGACGCCCGCGTTTTCGTGAAGCAGATTTTCTCCAACCACACGGCGGGAATCGAGGAAGGCAATTACCTTTTCGCGCTTCCCACTCTGGCCACGGTCTCCGATTTTGCCGTCTGGGACGGGCCCACGCGCATTCCCGCGGTAATCCTGGAGCGCAAGCGCGCCGAGGAAATTTACAACCAGTTGAAGCAGCAGGCCATCGATCCCGGCCTGCTGCAGATGGGGGAACGTGGCGCCGAGGAGGCCAAACGCAGCGCCGTCTTCAGCGCGCGGATCGTTCCCATTCCCGCCTACGGGACCAAGCGGCTCGAGTTCGAGTATCACCAGACCGTCTCTGTGGAAAACCTCAAGGCCTACTTCGCCATACCGCTGCGCCCGGATGCCTACCAGGCACAGACCGCGCGGCATCTGCGCATCAACTTCGAGTTGCGTTCCGCGCTGGCCATGGCTCACTTTCAGGCGCCCGCAAAGACCTTCCCTCTCCAGTTCGAGCAAAACACGCCGCACCTGGTGAAGGGTTTCTTTGAAGGCCAGAACGTGAATCTGACGGAGGATTTCGTAACCACCTTTGAACAGGATCCCGCGGGCAGCGACACCGCGCAGATCCTGGCCTACCGCAACCCGGAAGGCCCTGCGCCCTCGCCCACGGAAATGGCTCCCGTAGCGAAGACCAATGAGCCGGGCTTCTTCGAGTTTGAGGCCTTGCTGGGTGACGCCGGGCAGGCGACTGCGAAATCGGCAGCGCCCGCCACGGGCGCGCTGGAAACCGGCAAGTCCCTGGTCATACTGTTCGACGTTTCCCTGTCCATGCAATGGGAGAAGCTGGAGCGCAGCTACCAGGCGCTGGAGACGCTGCTGCGCTCCCTGAGGCCCGCAGACAGCTTCAGCCTGATCCTCTTCAATAGCGAGGTGCGGGCCTTCCAGGCCCAGCCGGCGGCCGCGGACGCGGCGGGCATTCAGCGGGCGCTGGATTTTGTGCGCGCCAGCAAGCTGCGCGGAGGCACGAACCTCCAGGCCGCGCTGCAAGCCGGCCTGCGCCAAAGCTCTGTTAAGCCCGTGGGCAATCCCTACCTGGTCCTGATCAGCGATGGCGGAGCGACCCGCGGCCCCATTCAAAACGGGAAGCTCGCCGCATGGTATGCGGCGGAATGGAAGAAGCTGCCGGAGAGCGCGCGGCCACGATCCTACATCTTCGGCGTGGGCGATGACGCGAATCTTCCCCTGCTGCGCATGCTGGCGCGCAACGGCGGCCTGCTGGAGCAGGTGCTCTCCACCGAACCGATGGAATTCAAGCTGAACGCTTTCCTTTCCAAGATCGGCCGGGCGCCGCTGGGCCAGCTTCGCCTGCAGGCGCCGGCGGAGGCGGAAACAAAAATGGTCTACCCGCTTCAGGAGAGCGTGTATCCCGGCTCCGTGGCCTCCTGGGTGGGACGCTACGCGCAACCGCGAAAGAACGCCACGTTCACGCTCCGCGGCGCGCGCGAAGGAGCGTCCGTGGAGATTTCGCGCAGCGCGGAGCTGCCCGCGCGCTCGCTCGAAAATGCGCAGTTGCCTCGCCTGTGGGCCCGCGCGCGTGTGGATGCCCTGCTGGAGAAAATCGAACGGGAAGGCGAAGACCAGGCTTCCATTGACGAAATCATCCGGCTGGCCCGCCAATACAAGTTCGTCACCCCGTACACTTCGTTTCTGGCCGTGCCCCGCGCGCTCCTGCGGCCACGAGTGATCAGGCCCGGCGATCCTGTGCTGCGCGTGAAGACGAAGGGCGCATTCGAATCCGTCGTGGCGCTATTTCCCTTTGGTCTGGTGCAGCCGCTGCGCTATCTGGCCGGCGAAGACGTGTGGGAAACGCGGTTCTACGCGCCCAGCGACATGCAAGACGGCACCTACACGGTGCGGCTGATCCTGCGCGACGCGCTGGGCCACACGTATCGGGAGGCGAAGACGTTCGTGATTGCCAGTAAGCCTCCCACGATCCAGATCCGGCTCGAGCGCACCCGGTTCCACCGGGCGGAAACCGTGGAGTTGAAGGTCTCCGCCTCCGCCAGCACGCGCACGCTCGTGGCCCGGCTCCCGGGTGCTGCGCCCGTCGAGCTCCATTGGGACGCCCGCGCGGGAGCGAACCGGGGGACGCTGCTCTTACCCGAGCAGGCCATCCCCGGAATTTACACACTCACCGTCACCGGCGAAGACATTGCCCACAACATCGCCTCCCAGGGGGTGGAGATTGAAATTCTCCCCTAAGGCGGTGATCGGCAGATCGTTGGTAGAACCCCGGGCGCGGGTCGCCGCGCCACGGCTCAGGTCCCGGCTCTTTCCGTGGCGCAAGGCGGCCGTCTTTGCGGTGGCCACGCTCGCCGTTGCGCTTTTTGCCGCCGGAGCGCGCGGCGAATTGCCCCATTGGATCCGCAACGTGGAAGCGCACAGCGCGCTGGAAGCCGTCTTTTTCCGCTGGATGGCGCTGCCGGGCGGCCAGGTGCTGCACCGGCGGCCACCCGCTGAAACGCGTCCGGAACTGGAAAAGCTGGCGGGACAGCAGCCTCAGGAGGCACGGCTCTCTTCCCTGCTCGCTCTGGAATCGGAGCAGCAGTTGGATTTCACCGCGGCCGAGGCCAACTGGAAAAAATTTGCGGACGCGAGCACGGAAAAGGCGCAGGCTGCCCTAGCCCTCGCCAACTTCTATCGCCGCAGGCTGCGTCCGCAAGATGAGATTCGCGTCCTCAGCGAAGTGGCCAACGCGCCTGCTCAGCATGCGGAGAGACTGACGCCGCCTGCGGCCCAGCAATCCTGGCGCGCCTTCGAGCGCATCTTCACGCTGATCCGGGAACAGGGCTTGCCGAAGGAGGTGGCCATCGCCCAGTACCGGGGGTGGATCGCACGCTACCCGCAGGAGCCTGCTCTCTACTCGCGCTTCCTCGATTTCCTGATTTCCGAGAAGGAGTTCGACGCCGGCAATCAACTGGTGGAGGAGTACCGCAGGCAATTCCCCGGGGACGAAGTCTTCGCGGTCAAGGCCCATGCGCTGGTTGAATACCGCCGCGGCTCCCTGCCGCAGGGCCTGGCCGTCTACGAGAGGTCATTCCAGCCCCTCTGGAACCCGGAGCTGGTGAAAAGTTATTTCGACCTCCTGCAGCAGACGCACAGTCTGCGCAAATTCCTGGACGAACAGCGCGCCGCCCTGAACGCGAATCCCGAGGACCTGCGCGCCACCACGCTCATTTTTTATTACTACCAGCAGCAGGGAAAGCTGGACGCGGCGCAGGCGGAAATCGCCCGCCTGCGCGCGCGCAAGGAGTCGGCCCATTCCGAGTGGTCCGCAAACGAACTCTTCGTCTGCGCGCGTTTGCTCGAAGCCATCCACCAGTATCCGGAGGCGGCGCGCTATTTCTTCGCGCTCTACAACGCGAAGGACGCGGGGGAGCATCAGCAGAGCGCCCTGGCGGGGCTGGTGCGCGTGCTGCTGGACGCCCCGGAGACGCCCATCCGGCTGGGCACCGGCGACCTCTCCCTGTACCGCGACGTCGCCACGATGGACCAGGGCCCGGGGTATTGGAATGGCATTCTCTCTTTACTGCTGAACTCTACGGACCCGAAGAGTGAGTACGTACAGGAAGGGCAGCGCGCCGTGCCCTATTTTCACCGCGCGCGCGCGGCGGAACTCGTGGGGCTGCTCGACACGAAGTTTCCGGGCTGCCCGGAGCGTGCGGGGCTGCACGTCCGGCTGATCTCCTATTACGCCGGGGCCGGCGAAAGCGAAGCCGTGATTCGCACCGGGCAGGAATTCCTCAACAATTTCCCGCAGGCCGCGGAGCGCACCCAGGTGGCGTTGCTCATCGCCGAGGCCTATGCGCGCCAGTCGAAAACCCGGGAAGAATTTGCCGTCTATGACGCCGTCTTGAAGGAACTGGCCTCAAGAGCGGATGGAGTGCCCCTGGGCAATGCCGGCGCCGGCTTCGGAAATTCCCGCGAGATGGAGACGGATGGGGGAGCGGACGAAGACATCGGAAACGAACGGCCGCGGGAAGCGCAAAGTAGTGCGCAGGAAGGCGCTCCCGCCCGGGCGGCCGCACCGGAGGCATTCCGGGCGGCGGCCAAGCCGGCAGAGCCCGTCCAGAGCGCCGCCATCCGTTCGCCGGAATATTCCCGCGTCCTGGAACGCTATCTGGGCCGGCTCGCCGGGCTGAAGCAGATTCCCCAGGCCATCGGCGTGCTGCGCAACGAGATCGAGCGCAATCCGGATGATCCAGGGCTCTACGAGCGGCTGGCCGTCTTTCTGCAGCAGAACCGCATCGAGGCGGAGCAGGAAGACGTTTACAAACGCGCGATCGCGCGATTCCCGGACCGCTCCTGGTACAGCAAGCTGGCCCGCTACTATCTGCGGCGGAAACAGGAACAGGAATTTGCCTCGCTCACGAAATCCGTGGTGAAGATCTTCAAAGCCACGGAGCTGGAATCGTATTTTCAGACGGTGGTGGGAGGCAGCAGTGCCGCGCTCTATCTGCAACTGAATCTGTTCGCGCACGAGCGCTTCCCGCACAATCCCGTGTTCGTCCACAATCTGCTCGCAGCGTACACCGCGCCGCAAACGCACGACCCCGTTGCGTGGGAGCGTGTGCTGCGCAATCACTGGTTCGAGGAAGCGGGCCTGCGAGACCAATTCTTCTCCTATCTCAGCAGCAATAAGCGGCTGGAGGCCGAGTTGCAGATGTTGCGGGACTCACAGGGATCCAGAGAAAGCGCAGCGCTCGTTCGGGAAAATCCCGCGGCTGGGGAATACCTGGCCCAGGCCAATCTGTGGCGTGCGCACTATGAGGAGAGCGCGCCCTACCTGAAGAGCCTGGCGGAACTCTATCCGGCCGACGCGGAACTGGGCCACACGGCCTCAGCCGTGTTCCGGTCCTTGGCTTATTTCCGGCCGGAGAGCACCGAGACGGCCGTGCGCATTGAAGAAAACCTGCTCGCCGCAAATCCCGGCAATACGCAGATGCTGGCGCAGATTGGCGACACGCTGGCTGACCGCGAGCTCTTTGCGCGGGCCGCGCCGTATTGGGACCGCATCCCGCAGGTGGCTCCCGGAGAACCGGCGGGCTATCTCGATGCGGCCACCATTTTTTGGGACTACTTCGATTTCGATCATGCCCTGCGCTTGTTGGACCAAGCGCGCGGCAAGCTCCACGACCCGGCGCTTTACGCTTACGAGGCGGGGGCGATCTACGAAGGCAAACGCGGATATCCGCAAGCGATCGGCGAATACCTGGAAGGAAGCCTGGCCGGCGGCCGGAATTCGCCGGCGGAGGCCCGCCTGCTGCAACTGGCACGGCGTCCAAAATTCCAGCCGCTCGTGGATGCTGAAACGCAGAGGCGTGCGGAGCAGCCGGGCGCCGGGCTTCCGGCTATTTTTCTGCGCGCGCGTGTACTGGAAACTCTCAATCGCAAGAAGGAACTCGAAGCGCTGCTGGATGGCGCCGTGAGCCGCGCAACTACGCTGGAAGAGGCTGCGGAGCTGGAAACGCTGGCGCAGGAAAAGGCGCTGGAAAGCGTCCGCGAGCACGCGCTGGAGAAACAGGCTGCGCTCACCTCCGATCCGGTCACGCGGCTGCAACTTCGCTACCGGCTGGTGCAGCTTTATGAGGCCCGCAAAGACCTGCCGGCCGCGCAGCGCAGCATCGAAGAGCTGTACCGGGAAAATTCCAGGATTCTCGGCGTGGTGCGCGCGACCGTGGATTTCTATTGGCGGGNTGGATTTCTATTGGCGGGCCAAGCTCCAGCCGCAGGCCATCGCCGTGCTGCAGCAAGCCGCAAAGGATGCTTATTCGGTCCTCGGGGCCCAGTTCACCTTCGAAGCCGCGCGGAAAGCCACCGCGGCCAGGATGTACCCGCAGGCCCGCGCGCTGCTGGCGTCGCTGCTCAAAGAATCTCCGTATGAATCCCAATACCTGGCGGCCATGGCGGACAGCTACGCCAAGGGCGGGGACCAGCAGGGCCTGAAACAATTCTATGTTGAAGAGATCGCCGCCATTCAGTCTGCGCCGCTTTCCACGGACGCGAAGAAATCCCAGCTTGCGGCCATGCGGCGCGGGCTGATTCCCGCGCTCACCGGCCTGGGGGATTTTTCAGGCGCCGTGGACCAGTACATGGAGATACTCAACGCCTTCCCCGGCGACGAAGGGCTGGCGAATGAGGCCGCGCTCTACGCCGCGCGTCACCGCCTGGAAAGCCGCCTGGTGGAGTTCTACGCGAAGACCGTCCAGCAATCGCCCCGCGACGATCGCTGGGCGGCCGTGCTGGCGCGCATCCACACCGCGCTGGAAGACTATCCCGCGGCCATCGCGGCCTACGGCAAGGCCATCGCCATCCGCCCGGAGCGCGTGGACCTGCGCACCGCGCGAGGAGGGCTGTGCGAACGCCTGATGCGCTGGGATGACGCTATCACGGACTACGCAAAGCTATACGAATTGAGCTACAAGGACCCGCAGTGGATGGGGAAAATCGCGGAGATCCGCGCCCGCCAGGGCCGGACCGCGGATGCCGTGGCGGCCCTGAAGGTCGCGCTCATCGAAGGCAAGCCGGAGCGTCCCGGCAACTATTTCGAGGCCGCCCGGCGCCTGGAGGCCTGGAGCATGCTGCCCGAAGCGCGCAGTTTTGCGGAAATGGGTGTGCATGCTGGCGGCGCCGACCTGCTGGCTTCGGCGGAGAATCACGCCGGCGCGGCGCTGTACGCGCGCGTCATGACCAGACTGCGGCAGCAGGACGCCGCGTACGCGCAGCTTCAACTCGCGCTATCCGCCGCTTCCGCGGCCTTTCCGGTGCTTGTGCAGCAGGCGGCTCGCGAAGGGATTGCCGCGGTGACGGACAGCGAGTGGCGCAAACGCACTCTGGAAGCGCGTGTGGAAGCCGCGCGCACGGGGATGCGCATCGCCCTTCAGGAAATGGGCCGGACGGTGGCCGGCTACTTCACGCCGGAGGAGCGCGGCGGCTTCGCTCTTTTCGCCCATCATCTGTGTGCGCCGATGAACCCGGCGGACATGGAAGCCTTCGCCGTTCCGCTGGCTGACGCTGCGGGCCTCGAAGAACTCGGCGCAAAATGGAGGTACGAACTGGCGATGGATCCGGAGGCGGAGGTGCCGGTCCTGTCGCAGCGCATCGAGAGCTATGCGCAGGTCCAGCGCTCGCGCCTGCGGTTCGCGGAGCTGGCGCCCCAGCTCGAGCAATTCGCGCCCCGGCTTCCTCCCGTGTCGCAGCCAGCCATGTTGATCCAGGCCTCGAAGGCTTATCGCTCCGCCGGCGACTCCGCCAATGAACTGCGCGTGCTCAGCTCCATTTCCACGGCCCACCTGAGCGGCGACGTCCTGCAGCGCTACTTCGAACTCCTGCTCGAGCTGAATCCGCAAGGGCTGGTCCAGACCGCCGCGAATTGGACTCCCTGGGGGGAGCATGCCGCTCAATACGCCATAGCCAACGGCGGGCCCGAAATGGCGCATCAAGTTGTGGCGGCGCGCGCGCGCCCGCACCCACCGGTGTGGAAAAACTCCTACGACGCGCTCACCGGATTGTATTTTGCGGAAAACACTCCGGCGGTGAACAGGAGCTTCCTGGATATCCTGGGCGATCAGACCATCGGGGAGCGCATCGGCAAGCAGGTGAACCGGCAACAGCAACTCGCCGGGGACATCTGGTTTTACTACGGTTCGCGCTACGGCGAGTATTTGGGAGCCTTCAAACAGCCCAGCCCTGAAGACTTTCTGGCCGCGGTCGTGGAGCAAAGCCCGGCCTCGCCACAAGGTTACCTGCAGCTTGCCGATTATTACGCCGGCAGCGGGGACGCGCGCGCGGCGATCGCAGACTATTTCCACGTGCTCGAACTGCAGCCCTCGAGCGTCGAGGCGCTGCTGCGCCTGGCGCGGGCCTATTACCAGCAGGGAGATCGCGCCGCCGCAGTACAGGAGTGGAAGCTGGCCCTCGCCCAGCTCACCAAGGAAGTGAGCCGCGTGGTCGTGCCGGAAAGTTTTTGGACGGACTTCGGAAGCGTGACGCAGGATTCTGCATCGCACCGGCTGTTTGCGGAAATCAAGCCGGAGGTGGACGCGCTGCTTCGTGCCTATCTGAAAAAGAACGGGAGCTACCGCTCGAACGAATTGCTGAAGAGCGCGTGCACTGCCACAGGCGATCCCGCCGCTGCCGTTGCCTGGCTGGTGGACCTTTCCTCTGCCTCCGCGGCTTCCATCACCGTGCTCGTGGACGTCGCCGATGCTCCCTGGATTCCCCCGTCCAACCGCGCTCCCATTTACGAGCGGGTGGCGGCGGGAAAACAGGAGCAGGCGGAGAAGGCCGCAGGAACTGAAAAAGAGTACGCGCTCGCGGCCTGGCGGGAATGGCAATTGAGCTGGGTGAGGTACCTGGTGCGGGCCAAGCGCTTCCAGCAGGCCGATGCGCTGCTCTCTTCCCTGCCCGAGGAAGTCCGGACAGAATACGCCGCCCGATGGATACCGCTGGAATTGCAGGTCGCCGCGCGCCTCGGCACTCTGGATGCGAAGCTCGCGGCTTATCGCGTAGACGAGGAGAAAGCCCCGGCTGCGGAGATGCTCCGCACCGCAGCCCGGGAGTTGCAGAGAGCAGGCGACCGCGCGTCCGCGCGCAAGATCCTGGAGTTCGTGTTCGCGCGGGAGATTGACCGCCGCAACCTCGTGGCTTCCACTTTCCTGGGGCTTGCGGAGATTCGGATTGCCGCGGGCGATCTGCCCGGAGCCATGCAACTGCTCCGGAGGCTTACGGTGGTGGTGGGTAATCCCTTTGAAAACCTGGATCCAGCGGCGGCTCTGCTGGAGAAAACCGGGCATGCCACGGAAGCCGTCGAATTTCTGGCGCAGCTATCCGCTGCTGCTCCCTGGGATGCTTCCGTGCGTTTGCGCTGGGCACGCGCGCGAATTGCCGCAAACGCGGACGCGGCGGCGCGGGAAGAGGTCATCAAGACCGCATCCAGCCCGCTGGTTTCTTACGGCCTGCGCGTGGAAGCAGCCCAGGCCCTGGCGGGCCAGCGGCCAGGCGCTACCCTGGGCTCGGAGGAATTGAATCTGCTGGCCGGCGCGCCGGCGCAGATCACCACTATTGCCGCGGACAAGCCCTACTTCTATGACGCGCGCCTGCGGGCGGGGAAGGGCTCCACGGACCCGCAGGCTATAATTCAGCTCCTGCGCAAAGCAGTGGAGGAATTCCCGCAGCGCGATCCGGCCAAGTACCCGTTGTTTGAAACCGCCGCCGGCGCTCATGCCGATGCCCTGGCCCTCGCCGTCCTCGAGCGCACTTCTGTGCCCAGCCTGCTGACCCGAGCCCCCATGGCGGCCGGCGACGAGGATACGTCCGAGCAACCGAAGGAAGGCCAGTCCGAGGAGCAACCCCCGGAGGCTCCTGCCCAACGCAAGATAAACCTTTCCCGTGCGAGCCAGGCGCGGATTTGCGCTGAGGCCGCTGAAGTGCTGGAGCGGACGGGACGGCTGAAAGACAGCCTGAGCTATCTCCAGGCCGCGCGCCGCCTGGAGCCGGTTGCGCAGCGGCGCGCCGCGTTCAAGCCGCGTATCGCGGCGGTGAAGAAAGAACTCGAGCGGCGGACGCAAAACGCGGCGCGCCAGCCGGTGCTGCATCAGGCGCTGGAACAGAATCGCCTGGTCCGCCCGCGCTTGTTGCCCACCGCTGCGCCAGCGGCGGAGAAGGGGGTGACACGGCCATGAATTGGCGGTTCTTGTTGTCGTCGCTGGGTGTCCTCTGCATCGGCGCGCTGTTATTGGCGTACCGCTCCTACGCAACGGACGAACCCGCCCTGGCGCGCTACGCCCCGCCCGGCGCGATGCTCTATCTGGAAGCAAAGGACTTTTCCAGTCTGCTCGCCGCGTGGAACGACTCGCGGCAGAAGACCGCGTGGCTGGGCAGCGCCAATTACGAGATGTTCTCGCGCTCGCGGCTCTTCCTGCGCTTGAAAGAAGCGGGAGACCAGTTCGCCGCAGCCGCGGGTTTCCCGCCTGACATGCACTTCGCGGGGCAGGTGGCCGGCTCGCAAAGCGCGGTGGCGCTCTACGATATCGGCAAGCTGCAGTTCCTCTACATCACCCGGCTGGATCCGGGCAAAGCAGAGCAAACCGCGCTTTACACATCGCGGTCGAAGTTCGAAACGCGCAGCGCGGGCGGCGTCACCTTTTACTATCGCAAAGATGCGGGCACGGGGCGGGAAGCGGCCTTCGCTACCAGCGGTTCCTACTTGCTCCTGGCCACACGCGAGGACCTGATGGCCGGCGCGCTGGAACTGGTGGCCGGCGGCAAAGGCGCTTCGCTTGAGAGTGAAGCCTGGTGGGCGCGGCCCGTTGCCGCCGCCGGAGCCCCTGGCGACTTGCGCGTGGTATTGAATCTCGAAAAACTGGTACCCAGTCCCTATTTCCGTTCGTACTGGATTCAAAAGAATGTCACGGAGATGAAGGCCTACAGCGCCGCGGTCTCGGACCTCCAACTCTCTCCGCACCGCTACGACGAGGAGCGCGTGCTCCTGAAAAAGGACGAGTCCGCCGCAGAAAGCCCTGCGAACGCGGGCGCTGTTTCCGCTGCGGAACTGGCCCGGATGGTCCCTGCGGACGCTGGCGCCTATCGCATCGTCGCCGTGCCTGAGGCGGCCGCCACGCTGGCGCTCCTCGAAGCCCAATTGCTCGTCCCCCGCCTTACTCTCGGCAACGAGTCCCAGATCGCGCCCCAGGTGCAACTCACCTCGGGAGAAACAGGCGGTGGCGGCGACATGGAAACACGCATTGACCAGCCGCCGCTGGCCGCGGGGCCACAATCGGCGCCGTCAGAGGCCCTCGCCGCGCTTCTGGCGCAGAATCCAGTGCAGGCCAGCCTGCACGTCCAGAAAACGGAACCGGGCATGGACGGAGTGTTCATCCGCTTTCACAGCGCGGTGGTCCTAGCCGGCAATGCGGACTGGAATGAGGCTTCCGTCCGGGCGGCAATTGCCGAGTTTGTCCGTCCATTGCTGACCACCGGAGCCCTGGGGGCGGCGTGGGCGGAAAAGGGGGGGTACCGGGAGCTGGACGGCCTGTGGCCGCTGGCGCTCTCCGTGCGCGGCAAGATTCTGATTCTCGCCGACCAACGGCGCCTGATCGAGGAAATCTCTGCCAATGGCGAGAGCAAGACTGGCGCGCAACCCGCTCGCTTTATTGCAGGATGGAATCACAGCCGTGAGCGCGCGCGTTATCTCCGGCTGACTCGCCTGCTGGACGGCCTGGCTGGCAGTGAGGAAGCCGGCGCGCCTGGGTTTTTCTCCGGAAATATCGCCAGCCTGAGTTCTGTGCTGGCAGGTTTTGGTTCGCAGAAAGTGGTGGTACGCGATGCCGGCGGCAAAATCCTCGAGTCGGTGACCTACGAGTGGGCCGACTAAGATTCTTAAGCGGGGCGTGCGTTCTTCTCGCCTTCGTGGCGTGCGGCGATGGAATGTCTTCCCAGTCGCTGGAGGGAGCTTCCCCGGGCACAATCACCGCGCCCGGCCACGAACTGTTCGCGCAGTCCGCCGCCCTGATTCTCGACCGTGAGTTTCCCGAGGAGGGCACTTCCTACCTGCTCTTTGACGCTCGGAGCAACGCGCTCGTCGCTTCGCGCTGGCCCGGAGCGGACCAACCCATCCCGCTCGGCTCGTTGGTCAAGCCGTTCACGGCGCTCGCTTATGCCCAGAATCACGAATACCGCTACCCGATCTATACCTGCCATGGAACCGCAGGCGGCTGCTGGCGGCCGCGTCCTCACGGCCGGCTGAACATCGCTTCCGCATTGGCGTTTTCCTGCAACGCCTACTTCCGCGACCTGACTTCCCACGTGACCGGCGAAGAAATGCAAATCGTTGCGGCACAATTCGGCCTGGACCCCCCGGAGGATGAACTGTCGGGCGGGGCGCTCATGGGAATCGGCGCGCAATGGCCCATCTCCCCGCTACACATGGCAGGCGCATATCTGAAGCTGGCCCGCCGGCGGAACGATGCGGGCGTCGGCCGGATTCTGGAAGGCCTGGCGGAGTCTGCACAGCGCGGGACGGGCAATGGCGTAAGCGCAGGGTTGAAGCATTCGAGTGTTCTGGTCAAGACGGGAACAGCCGTGTGCCACCACAAACCGCGAGCCCCCGGTGACGGCTTTGCCGTCGCAATGCTCCCCGCGGACCAGCCGGAGTTGCTGCTGATGGTGCGCGTGCACGGCGCTCCCGGCGCGGCGGCCGCAGCCACGGCCGGCCGCATGCTCTCGCGGTTGGGAGAATAGCGCGGCGATGCGCCGGGCTGCCATCGCGTGTCTTCTGTTGCTGGCTTCAGGCCCGAGGTGCCGGGGGCAGGATCTTCGTATCTCGGTCTTCAGCCGGTTTCATCCCCGCCGGATTGAGTTGCGGGCCCCCGGACCGGATGCGGTGCTGGTGGCAATCGGCGAGCAGAACTTTCTCCTGGAGCCGGGAGCGCCTGGAGCGAAAGCGCTCATCGAAACCGATGCCGGTGGATTGATTGTGACCATCCATGGCCAGGCGCTGCGCGCGCGCGCGTTGCGCGCGGCCGGCCGCACGGGAGCGGCTACTTTGCTCGTTTCCATGCCCGGGAAAATCGGCCGGCGTTACCGGGGCACGCTCATCGTCACCCCATACGGCGGGGAGCTCTCCATCTTGGTAAGCATGGAGCTCGAAACGGCCGTCGCTTCCGTAGTCCAGGCGGAATCGGCGCCGGGAACGCCGCTGGAAGCCCTGAAGGCTCAGGCGGTGGTGACTCGTTCCTATTTTGTGGCCGCGAAGGCCCGCCACCAAGGGTTTGATTTCTGCGACCTCACCCACTGCCAGGTTCTGCGCGATGCGCCTGTTCCGAAAAATTCCGCTGCCCGCGCGACCGGGGAAACCCGCGGTCTGGTGCTCGCCTACGAAGGGAAGCCGGTGCCGGCAATGTTTACGCGTAGTTGCGGGGGACGCACACGCACGCCTGCCGAGACAGGACTGTCCGTGAATGGCTACCCGTATTTTGCGGTGGTCTGCCCGTACTGCCATGAACATCCTTTCCGCTGGACGCGTGCGCTCTCCCGCGAGGATGCGGAACTGGCTGCGGCCGGAGGAGAGGCGGGACGCCTGGCCGTGGACCGGCGCCTGGGATGGAACACCGTGCCCAGCAATAATTTCACCGCGCGCCCCGCGGGAGCAGAAACGATACTCGAAGGGAGCGGAGAGGGCCACGGAATCGGCCTGTGCCAGCGTGGCGCGGCGGCGCTGGCGGCGGAGGGCGCGGATTTCCGCGATATCCTGAGCCACTACTTCCCGAATACTCGCCTCATCGAAATCTCCGCAACACAGGAGCGCTGAGCCGGCCAGGTTTCCCAGGATTCTTGCCGAGAGCCTGCAGCGGGCGTTTGGCCACGGCGCTGAGTTCACTCTTGCGCCGGGCGGGATGGCTTTATGGGTCCGTCTGCGGATGTCGTTGGATGTTGACGAGTGGGCGCGCCGCAGCATCCGGCACGGCGTCTCTTGGTATACTGGAAAGCGCTACGCCTTTGATGGTCGCTCCCGGCCGTTCGCGCGATTCAGCTTCGCTCGGCTCGACGAACGCGAGCTGCCGGAAGCCGTCAAGAGCATGGCCCGCGCGCGCCCGTAGCTCAGCTGGACTAGAGCGTCTGCCTTCTAAGCAGAGGGTCGGGGGTTCGNAATCCCTCCGGGCGCGCCATTCCAGAAAAGGGCCTTTCTTTTGAGCCACGTCCAGCCGCACCATTTCTGCTACTTCGAACTTTCCGCTTGCCCGTCAATAAGCTCCTGGGCGATTACTTCCGGATTGCCGGCCAATCGCCCGGAACTCGCTGCACATAAATCCTTTCAGAACCCCATCTGCGCAGGTATCGTAGACGGACTCGCGCGAAGTCTCGGTGGGAGGATGGGATGAGCGTTCAAAGGCGCCAACTTCTTCAAATCCTTTCCTATGCTTTTGGGTCCAGCGTCATCCCGCTTCGGAATCAATTCGCCATCGCGGCGCAAAACCTTGCCCAACCAGCGAGTTCTGCTACGCCTGCGCAGTCAGTTGCTAAACATGAATTGGGAGGAACACAAATGGAAAAAGTAACCGGAATCGGTGGTTTGTTCTTCCGGGCTCGCGATCCGAAGGCGTTGGCGCACTGGTACCTGGAACACCTGGGGATCGCGCTCACACCATCGGGCGAAGGCGATCGCGTTTGGGAGCAAGAGGCGGGACCGACCGCCTTCACTCCTTTTCCCGAAANCGAGTAAGTATTTCGGGGATCCTGGCAAGGTCTGGATGGTGAACTTTCGGGTGCGGGATCTCGACAAGATGGTAGCCCAGCTACGAACGGCAGGGATTGAGGTTAATGATCCGCAATCCTACCCGGGGATCGGGCACTTTGCCCGCCTGCATGACCCCGAGGGAAATCCCATCGAGTTGTGGCAACCTTCCTAGTCCGGCGCTAGCGAACGGTGGTTTCCGTGCTGCCGGCGATCAGGCAGTTGAAAAATGCCGTTCGCTGTTTCTGGTGCTTCTGGGGACCGTTGAGACGGGCAGGTCAGGGCCTTAGATGCCCGCCTCCGTTAGGGCATGATGACGAGGCGGCGGAAACGTTCGGTGCGCGGCCAGGCTTGCTCAATATTAACGAGCGAGACGGTGTGAGTTTCGATGCTAAGCAAGCCCGCGGCGGCCCAGTCCAGGACTTGCTTCATGGCGGTGGTGAGCGCATCACGCGGAGGAATGCCAGCAGTGCCGCGAAGGGTGAGGGCGCGGCTGCGGAGGACGGCGGCGGGAAGCGAGATCACCGGGGCGGCGCTTTCGCCCACTTGGATCAGGCGCGTCTCGGCGCCGATGGACATGAATTCGGATTGCGTGATGGAGGCGAGGAAGGTCTCGGTCGGTTTTCCCCAAACGTAGTCGATAACCACATGGAATCCTTCTTTGCCGGCCTCGCGGGCAAAGGATTTCTTCAACTCCTCTTCGGGCTGATCGAGTTGGATAGTCGCATCGGCCCCCAATTCGCGGAGTTTGCTGAGAGCTTCGCGGTTGCGGCCGGCACCGACGATGCGACTTGCGCCCAGCAGTCCGGCGATTTGCACAGCGAGCTTGCCCGCGACCCCGGTTGCGCCGAGAACCAGCACAGTCTCGCCCTGGACCAGCTTGGCGTTTTGCGTCAGCACCAGGTATGCCGAGACACCCGGATTGGGCAGGGCCGCGGCGGTGGCGTCATCGATCGCGGTGGGAACGGGAAAACAGAAGGCGCGGGGAACAACCGTGCGCTCGGCCATGGCGCCGAAGGGCTTTCGCGGGCCGCCGAAGAAGACGCGCGTCCCGTCCTCCAGATTGCCCACACCATCCACACCGCAAACCGCTGGGAACTCTTTGGGACTGGCGTAATGCGAACCAGCCGCCATCTGCTTGTCGACAGATTTCAACGAGGCGGCGCGGACGAGGATGAGCGCTTCGCCATCCTGTGCGATCGGCTCCGCGAAGTCTTCGCAGCGCGGTGTTCCTCCGAGTTCGTGTAAGACCGCTGCTTTCATTGTGCCTCCCGGGTGTCGGATCTGTTGATGTTCTGATGCCGACAGCATACACGAAGTGCCGTTCCTCACGGGACCCGCCGAAGGCATTGTCGACTGATTTCAGCAGACGGTAAACCGCGCTGGCGCGGTTTCAAAGGGCGGTGCAAAGTGGTTCACCCAGCGAAGGCAAAAGGTCCGGGTCCCATTTCTCAGCGTCGGGAGGCACACGTCCTTCCAACAAGGCTACAAATGCGTTCAACGACTTTCGCGCATCGCCGAGCGGGTGGTAGAACGCATCCCAGTTATCGCTCTCCTCATCGTCGTGGTTCGGAATCACATAATCAAACCGCCAGGCCTCTTGCAGTTCCAAGTAGGCGCTGCCGGCGCGCCGCTCGATATTCTCGAGATCCCTGGCGGAAAGCTCACCCTTCTGCCGGTGGGTGCGGCGCAGTAATTTGCGGCGCATGAGATCCGTCACCAGGTCCTGCAAAGCGACGTGGTGCTCCGGCGCTTTCAGATACTTAATCTCATCCTTGCAGAGCGGAGAGAGAAACAAGGCCAGCCGTTCGACACCCTGCAGCCGCGGATGCCCCAGCAGGATCACGCCCACAAATGGATTCCCCTCGAAGAACACATCTCCACGCCTCAGCAGCGCGTAAAGGTCTTCCATGCCGAGAGCCTGCAGGTCGCCGCGAACTTCCAGCAGAACATAACGGCGATCCCAGCGCAGCGCCTCGATCTCGCTGCGGAGACGAAAGTGATAGTCGACGCCATCCTGTTCGCCTGGTCGTGGATCGCGAGAGTTGTAGAGGACAAGTTTCCGCAGGCGGTTGGACCACTCCGGATGGAACTTGCTGAGCGCCTTGGCCAGGGTGGTCTTGCCCACTCCGGAAGGCCCGCTCAAAATCACAAGACGGCCGTTGGACGGTGTGTTCAACCACCCCTCATCGCGGGGCGGTTGCGCTTCCGCCGAAGGTTGGCCATCCCAGGCCATCAATTTATTGCTACCCCAGGGCGAGGGGAGCCGGAAACTGTGAGTATTAACAGTGGCTGTGCGTACAACTGCGCCGCGGGAGTGAGCGTATCGCGCCTTCCCAGCTATGCCTTCTATCGGGTGTCTGGGTCGCCGGCTCCGGGATTTAAGGGCAGCGCCGCACTGGGCGCGGCAGGCTGAGCCGGCGGCCCCATCCACTGCGGGTCGCTCAAGTTCCACCCGCCGCCCAGCGCCTTATAGAGTTGCACGATCACCGTGCGCCGGTTCAGTTCCGTCACCGCGAGCGCATTCTCCGCAGGGTACAGCTGGATTTGCGCTTCGAGGACTTCGTAATAGCTGGCCTTGCCGGCAATGTAGCGGAGGAGTGAAAGCCGGACGGACTCCTGATAAGCGCGCACCGAGCGCGCCTGCTCCGCGCGCACGCCTTCAAATTTCTCGCGGGAGATCAGCACATTGGAGACGTCTTGAAACGCAAGCTGGGCGGCCTGCTGGTATTGAAGTTTGGCCTGCTCCCAGAATGCCACCGCCTGCCGCTTTTGAGCTTTCAAGAGGCCGCCCTGGTAGATCGGCCCGGCCACGTTGCCGGCGATGCTCCACACTGTGGCTTGGCCGGTGGAAAGCAGACCGAGCGGCGAACTGCCCCGGCCGAAGAGAGATGTGAGGCCGACCTGCGGGAAAAAGTTGGCGGTGGCCACACCCACCTGGGCGATGGCAAACCGCAATTGCTGCTCCGCCACCAGGATATCCGGGCGGCGCTCAAGAAGCGCGGAGGGCAGACCGGCGGGAACCTGCGGGGGGACGATTTCATCCAGAAGCTTGGCGGTATGCGGGATGGGATTGGGATTGTCCCCGATGAGCACACTGATCTGATTCTCTTTGATGAAGATTTCGCGCTCCAGCTCCGGAATGCTGGCGGCGGAGGCCGCCAAGGCGGCCTCCGCCCGCGAAGTGTCCAAGGCCGAGGAGACGCCGAATTCCAACCGCTGCTTGAAGAGGTGCAAGGTCTGGGTGAAGGATTCGGTTGTCCGCTTGGCGATTTCGAGCTGCAGCTCCAAATCGAGAAGCTCGAAATACGCCTGCGCCACGTCGCTCACCAGGGAGAGCATGACACCGCGCCGGGCCTCTTCGGTGCCCAGGTATTGGGCGCGCGCTGCTTCGTTCTGGCGGCGGAGGCGGCCCCAAACGTCCGCTTCCCAGGCGACGCTGAGGAGACTGAGGAATGACCCCTGTTCTTTGCCCCCGTTGGGCCCGACCGTTCCCACGAATTCGTTCTTGCCGTAGCCGCTGCCCACGGAGTAGTTGAGAAAGGGGAAGTATTGCGCGCGAGCCTGCGCGGCAATCTGGCGCGACTGCTCCACTCGCGTCACCGCAATGCGCAGGTCGTAGTTGTTGGCCAGCGCGGTCTGGATGAGCTGATGGAGGCGCTCGTCCTTGAAAACTTCCCACCAGGGGAGATCCGCAATGGAGGCCTGTTGGGACGCGCCTTCCCCCCCTCGAAAGTCCGCGGGAACTGCCGCCGTGGGGCGCTTGTAATTTGGGCCCACAGCACAGCTCGTCACAAAAAACGCCACGGGAAAAAGAAAAAGCATTGCGCGCCGGGCAATGCCCCGCCCGCTCCTTCCCTTCCCCGCCGGACGCGCCAGGCTGGCGCCCGGAAATGGCAGCGATTGGGGACTCTCGGGGGCGATGGGGTTTCTGGTGCTCATCGGATGCAATCCCTGTCTCGCATTCTCCGCGCCGTTAATGCGCGCTTGCTGAGCCTGCCGGGGCTTCGCCAGGGGACTCAGGACCTTCCGCGTGTCCACTTTCCTCCTTGTGCCCGCCGAGTTTCTCGAAGAGAACGAATAGAGTGGGGATGAGGAAGATAGCGATGGCACTGGCGGCCAGCATTCCGCCGATCACCGCCGTGCCCATCACTTGCCGTGAGATCGCTCCGGCGCCGGAGGCCGCCCACAGCGGGACACAGCCCAGAATGAACGCAAAGGAGGTCATCAGGATGGGCCGCAGGCGCAGCTTGGCGCCAGCGAGGGCCGCATCGCGGAGCGACTTGCCTTTCTTCGTCTCCAGCACCGCGAATTCCACGATTAGGATGGCGTTCTTGGCCGCCAGGCCGATCAGCATGATCAGCCCGATCTGCGCGTACACATTGTTCTCAAACGAGAAGCTGCCGAACCGGCGCAGGTAAATGGTGAAAAATGCGCCGAACACAGCGATGGGCACGCTCAGCAACACGCTGAAGGGCAACGACCAGCTCTCATAGAGGGCCGCGAGTACCAGAAAGGAGAACAGGATGGAGATGCCGAAGATGGCTTCCGGGGGAACGCCCTGCTGCGCTTTCTTCTCCTGGTAGGACATGCCCAGGTAATCGAAGCCCATGCCCGCGGGCATGGATTTCGCGAAGACGTCTTCCATCGCCGCCATGGCTTGCGCGGAGCTGTAGCCCTGTGCCGCGCTGGCGTTCACCTGCACGCAGCGATAGAGGTTGTAGCGCAGCGTGAATTCGGGCCCCAGGCGCCGGTCCAAATTGGTAACCGCGGAAAGCGCCACCATGTTGCCCGCGCTGTTGCGCACGTAAAACTGGCCGAGGTTGTCTGCCCGGGTGCGAAAATCCCCCTCCGCCTGGATGTACACTTGCCACTGGCGTCCAAAGCGGTTGAAGTAGTTGATAAACGCTCCGCCCATGAAGGCCTGGAGCGTTTTGTACACGTCGCTTAAATTCACGCCCTGCGTCAACACCTTGTCCCGGTCCACGTTGACGAAGACCTGCGGAACCGATGGCAAGGCGGTGGTGAACACGCCAGTCAATTCCGGTCGCTTTCTGGCCTCCTGCAGGAACAGGTTCATGTTGTTGGTGAGAAATTGGATGTCGTGCCCTCCGCGGTCTTCCAGCATGAAAGTGACGCCGCCGGAAGTGCCCACGCCGGGGATGGCGGGAGGAGAAACGGCAACGGCGATTCCCTCCGGCAGTTTGCGAAGCTCGGCATTGATATGTGCCTTGATCGCGTTGTACTGCTCCTCGGCGGCCTTGCGTTCGCTCCACTCCCTGAGCGTCACCCAGAAGAAAGCGCTGTAGGTGTTCTGCGCGCCGCTGATTAAATTGAAGCCGTCCACGGCGGTGACGTGCGCCACGCCCGGAGTCTTCAGCAACGCCTCCTCGATTTTTCTAGAGGCCGCGGTGGTGCGCTGCAGAGAAGAGGCGTCCGGTAGCTGCATGACGATGAATACGTAGCCCTGGTCTTCATCGGGCAGAAAGCTGGCGGGCAGCTTCACGCCAAAGTAGCTTGCCAGCACGGCAAAGCCGAGCAGCAGGATCATGCTGAATCCCAGTTTGTGCACCAGGGCGCCGCACCACTTCACATAGCCGTTGGTAGCGCGGTCGAACTCGCGGTTGAACCAGGCGAAGAACTTCCCCAGCGGTCCGCGCGCTTCTTTCTTGGGGCGCAGCAGCAAGGCCGAGAGCGCGGGACTCAGCGTCAGCGCGTTGAACGCGGAAATGACCATGGACACGGCGATGGTCACGGCGAACTGCTGGTAGAGGCGGCCGGTAATTCCCGGGACGAACGCCGTGGGTACAAAGACCGCGGCGAGAATCACGGCGATGCCGATCACCGGCGCGGAGACTTCTTCCATCGCTTTGTAAGAGGCATCGCGGGGCGAAAGGCCGTGCTCGATGTGATGTTCGACGGCCTCCACCACGACGATGGCGTCGTCCACGACCAGGCCGATGGCCAGAACCAAGCCGAAGAGTGACAGGGTATTGATGGAAAAGCCCAGCATCGGAAACAAAACAAAAGTGCCCACCAGGGAAACGGGTACGGCCAGAAGCGGAATCAGGGTAGCGCGCCAGCCCTGAAGAAAAAGGAAGACCACGATGATCACCAGGACCAGCGCTTCCACCAGAGTGTGCTCGATCTCCTTGATGCCTTCGACTACCGGAATCGTAGTGTCCAGGGCCACTGCGTAATCGAGGCCCGCAGGAAAGCTCTCCTTGGCCCTGGCCATCAGTTTTTTCGCACCGTCCGCGGCCGCGATGGCGTTGGAGCCGGGCAACTGATAAATGGCCACCACCGCAGAGGGTTTGCCGTCCAACCGGCCCGCGAGGTTATAAACCTGCGCGCCGAGCTGTACCCGGGCCACATCTTTCAGCCGCACGATGCTGCCGTCCGGTTTGGCGCGGACCACAATATTTCCGAATTCCTCTTCGGTCACCAGACGGCCCTGGGCGCGCACCGTATAGGTGAATTCCTGGCCGGGAGGCACCGGCTCGCTGCCAATCTGGCCCGCCGGGTTCACCGCGTTTTGAGACTGGATGGCGCTGATGATTTCGGGCACGGTAATCTGCAGCTTGGCGAGCTGGTCTGGCCGGACCCAAAAGCGCATGGCGTATTGCCCGGCGCCGAATACGGAAACGCTGGCGATTCCCGGGACGCGCGTGAGCTGGTCGTTGAGATTGATGTAGGCGTAATTCGCCAGGAATTCCGCGCTGTACGTGCCGTTCGGGGAATAGAGGTCGAAGAGCATCAGCGGCGCGGCCGTGGACTTCTGTACGGTTACGCCATAGTTGTTCACATCCGCGGGAAGCTGCGAGGCGGCCTGGTTCTGCCGCATCTGCGAGAGAATCTGGTCCGTGCTGGGGTCGGTCTTCACATCGAAGTTCACGGTCAGAGTCATCTGTCCGTTGTTGGCGTTGTTGGAATACATGTAGTTCATGTTGTCCACGCCGCTCATCTGCTGTTCGATGGGCGTGGCCACGGACTGTTCGACGGTCAGCGCATCGGCGCCGACATAAGTGGCTTTGACCTGGATTTCCGGAGGGGCGATGTTGGGAAACTGCGCCGTGGGCAGGGTGAGGGCGGCCAGCGCACCCACCAGCAACATGAAAATTGAAATCACCATGGAGACGATGGGACGGTCAATAAAAAACTTGTACATGGACCTCTATTTCGCCGCCTCGCCGGCCTTCTTGGTTCCTTCGGCCGCGGCCGCAGGTTGGAAGGGCTTGGGATTCACCGGCATGCCGTCGCGGACCTTCTGAACGCCTTCAGCAACCACGCGATCTCCCGGCTTCAGACCCTCATCTATGATCCAATCCGTGCCGATCCGCGGTCCTACTTTGACCGGACGGATGGTTACTTTGTTGTCTGCGCCTATCACCGCCATTAAGTAACCGCCCTGCAATTCCGAGACGGCGCGCTGCGGAACCAGGAGCGCCCCTTGTTGCATCCGAATCACGGTGCTGATGCCCCCGAAACCCCCGGGCCGGAGAATGTTTCCCGGATTCGGAAATGCAACCTGCACCAGGATGGCTCCGGTTCTCACGTCGAGCTGCCGGTCCAGCGCGTAAAACTTTCCCTTGTCCGGGTAGATGGTTCCGTCCGCCAGCTTGAGCTGCCAATTCAGGGCGCGCAGCGCCGCGTCTTCGCTCATGCCCACGTTCCGGGCGAACTTCATTGCGTTCAGATATTCCGGCTCGCTGGCGGTGAAGTTCACGAGTATTGGATTGATAGTGGATACCGTGGTCAAAGCACCGCTCTGCGGGCCGACGTAATCGCCCACCTGCGCGGTGGCGATGGCCGCAACGCCATCAATCGGCGAGACAATGCGCGTAAAACTGAGATTGATTCTGGCGTTCTCCAGCGCCGCCTGGGAGGACTCGATCGCCGCCTTGGATTGCTCCACTTGCGCCTTGGCCGCCAGGTTGGCCTGAATGGCATCATCCAGTTCCTGCTGGCTGATGGCGCTTTCCTTCGCCAGCGGGGTGTAGCGGGCCACGTCCATTTCCGTTTTGCCGAGCCTGGCCTGGGTCTGGAGCAGATTGGCCTTGGCTTGTTCCAGATTGCCTTTGGCCTGGTCCAGCGCCGCCTGGAAGGGCCGGGGATCAATCTGAAAGAGAGGCGTACCCGTCTTGACGTAGGCGCCGTTCGTATAATTCTGCTTTAGGAGGATACCGGTCACTTGCGCGTGGATCTGCGCATTCACCAGTCCGTTCAGCGTGGCCACCCATTCCTTGGTTATCGGCACGTCCTTCTGCACTACTTCGACCACCTGGACTTCCGGTGGAGCGGAAGGCGCCTGCTCCTTGCCCCCGCAGGCGTTGTAGATCCCCGCGAAAGCGAGAAGCATTGCCGCAGCAGTGAGTCGCTTCTCTTCCATCACACACACTCCGCGGGCCGCACCGTGCCCGGGGTTCAGCCAGTGCGACGCATCGCTGCGCAGGCCTTGCCGGGGCATGGATTCGCTCCCGAGAGCGAGTACGCGAGGCTCTGCGCGAAGCAAGCTCTTACGATTATGAAACCGCGCTCCGTGGACGGCGGACCTGCCGCAGCGTCACGGCGCGAGCCGTTTTTCCGGCTCGAGGTGAGGATAGGAAGAACAAGGCTTTGCGGACACTGTTAACTCTTACAGGGGGTAAGAGGCCGGGGTGAGTGCCGAACCGGAGGGAATGCGATCACCACCTGCATCTGCTGGATCGGGATGCGGCGAAGGGGTGCCGCGCGCCAGTCAAGCCGCTGGACTGCGGGCATCAAGCTCCGTGGCGCGATGGTTGCGCAGAACCATCGCACCCCCAATCCCCGCGAGGACGGATGAAGTAAGCGTGGCGATTTTGGAAATGTCCAGCAGGCTGCCATCGCCAAAGGCCAGGCCGGCGACAAACAGCGACACGGTAAAGCCAATGCCGCACAGCCAGCCTGCGCCGAGGATTTGATTCCAGGTAACGCCATCCGGCGGCGCCGCGATTCCGGTTTTCGCACCCAGCCAGGCAGATCCCGCGATGCCCAACGGCTTGCCAAACAGCAACCCCAGCCCCACGCCGAGCGCGATCGGATGGGTTGCTGCCTGGAACACATCTCCGGGGAAGCGCACTCCGGCATTTGCCAGGGCAAAGAGAGGCATAATGAAGAAGTTCACCCAGGGCTGCAGGCGATGCTCAATGCGGTGCAGCGGTGACTGGACCATCTCACACTGCAATTCCAGTCCCTGAACCGCCTCATGCTCCTCCGCGGAGTGCACGGCGGCAGACTCCATGCGGCCCAGAAGCGCCCGGCTGGATTCGAGAAACTTCGGCCGGTCTATCAGCGTCCTGGCCGGAATGGTGAACGCCATGAGTATTCCCGCTATGGTGGCGTGCACGCCGGACTTCAGCATCGCCATCCAGACAAACAAGCTGATCACGGCATAGGCAACGGGATGGCCCACGCCCGCCCGGTTCGCCAAGCAGGAAATGGCAAGCCCCGCAAATGCGACGCCCAGGTTGAGGAAGGAGATGGTGTCCGTATAGAAAAAAGAAATCACCAGCACACACAGGATATCGTCCACGATCGCCAGGGCCGCCACAAACACTTTGAGCGTTGCTGGAACGTGATCCCCCACGAGAGCGAGCACTCCCAAGGCAAACGCGATATCCGTGGCCATGGGAATTCCCCAGCCGTGCGCCGCGCCACTGGTTCGGTTCATCAGCAAGTAGATGAGGGCCGGGAGAACGCTTCCTCCCGCGGCAGCAATCAATGGGAATGCCGCACGCTTCAGCGTCGAAAGCTCGCCGATCAGGATTTCCCGTTTGATCTCCAGGCCAACCAGGAAGAAGAAAACGGCCATAAGCCCGTCGTTGATCCAGAAATGGCGGGTTTCGGAAATGCAATTGCGCCCGAACCCGATGGTCAAGGACTTGTGCCAAAAGTGGACATAGCTCTCCTCCCAGGGAGAGTTGGCACAAACCAGCGCCAGCCCGGTGCAAACAAGGAGAAGAACTCCGCCGGCAGCCTCCATCCGCGCAAATCGCCGGAATGGACCGGTGAGCAGATCGATCGGAGCCACGGTCGCCGCCGGATTGGACTCGCCGGTCGCCAAAGCGCTGCCCTCCATTTGCGAGGATAAACAGAACTTACGCTGCGCTCCCAGGCCAGAGCACAAGTCTGCACTTTTCGGTGGGCCAACGGACTTGGCCGCGGCTAGGGCACGAAGATCCGTGACTTGATGGCGAACTGGATGAGCTGCGCGGTGCTGTCGAGGTGCAGGGCCTCCATGACCCGGTATTTGTGAAAGGCCACAGTGCGCGGGGTTACGTTCAGAATTCCAGCAATCTGCTTCATGGACTTGCCCTCCGCCAGCAATTGCACCACTTCCCGCTGGCGGGGAGAGAGCACCTCGGCGCGCTTTTTGGCTCCGGGATTGTTGATGAATGCTTTCTGCATCTCCCGGGCGACCTGCGGAGTGACGTAGGATTTCCCTTTGAGCGCCATCTGGATCGCGCCAATTAATTCCGTGGCCGCGGAACTCTTCAGCAGGTATCCGGAGGCGCCGGAGCGCATCGCCTCGACCGCCAAGTCCGGATCCTCATTCATCGTCAAATAGATGAGCTTCACCCCGGGCATGCGTTCCTTCAAACGCTTCCCGGCCTCCAGGCCGTTCATCAGCGGCATACCGATGTCCAGGATGATGATTTTCGGATTGAGTTCTACCGCAGTTTGCAACAGGGCGCGCCCGTCCGACACCGTGCCTACGATTTCACAGTGCGGTTCCAGGAGCTTGCGGAACGCCTCGACCAGCATCGTGTGGTCGTCCGCAAGCATGACCTTTGGCAGTGACACGGTAAACGCCTCCGGCAGCTTCCATACTGCATTCAATCCGCCGCCTGCGGATACTGTAAATTCTGACAGGCGGAGAGGAGGGTGGGAAGCACCTTTTCCTTTATCGACTTACCACGCTTTCTCCGGGGAGCCCGACTGTCATTTTTACCAGCTTCCTAGCGCCCTGGATGGCTTTACGGTTTGACTAGCCACATATCCTCGGCAGCATTTGGCGCGAGGAGAGGCGGAAGCGCCTATGTCGCGCTTGGCAATCGCGGGACTGCTGGGTCTGGGGCTGCTCGCTCCCGCCACTTTCTCGTTCGCTCAGGACATCAACGTCGCTTCCTGGCAAATTCTGGAATCCGCCCAAACGAGCCGCAGCACCCAAGAACGCGTGATGGCCGTGCGCGCGTTGGGGCTTTTGCCTGAAAATCCGCGCGCCGAGAAGCTGGCGGAAGGGGCCCTGGCCGATAAGAAACCGGAAGTCCGTGCCGCAGCGGCCGCCTCGCTAGGGCGTATGCATTCCCTGGCCTCGATTCCCCGATTGGAGGAAGCGCTGAACGACAAGGACACGCGGGTAAGCTTTGCCGCCGCCAGCGCGTTGCTCACGCTGGGAGATTCGGCCGGCTACACGCTGTACTACGAGGTGCTGATCGGCGAGCGCAAGAGCGGCGAGGGTCCGCTCGAGGATCAGAAGAGACTGGTCAAGGATAATCGCGCCCTGGCCATGATGGGCTTGGGAGTCGGCATGGGATTCGTCCCGTATTCCGGCTACGGCTGGGCCATGTTCCAGTTGCTCTCCAAGGACTACGACGGGCCTGTTCTCGTGGCCGCTGCACAAAAACTGGCGGACGATCCCGATCCCCATGCGGTACGCGCCCTGGTGGAGGCGGCCTCCAGTAAGAACTGGAAAGTGCGCCAGGCCGCTCTGGACGCGCTGGCCCTCCGGCGCGATCCGCACCTGCTGGACTCCGTGTCACCGCATCTCGCAGACAAGAGAAAGGCCGTGCGTTGCGCCGCAGCGGCGGCGGTCGTCCGTTTGTCTGCCGCTGTTCAAGAGGCGAAGGCCGGAGACTTGCCGGGCGCACCTGAGATTCAAAAGTAAGTTTTGTTTCACGGCTTCTCATTGGGAGGAAGAAATGACGAACGCGACGAAAAGTAAAGCTCCCACACGCATCGCTGCTCTGCTTGGCCTCACACTTCTGGCAGTCTTCGGTACCTATGGGCAAAAAAAAGACAAGCCCGAAGTGATTCAAGCGTCGGCCAGGGGAGAAATGCGCGGAGCTGGGAATTTTATCGACGTGACGATCAACATAGACTCATATTCGACCCCGGAGGACCAGAAGACGCTGATCAATGCCTTCCAGAGCGACGGGCACGATGGCCTGGTCAAGGCATTGAAGGGTATGAAGTCGAAAGGACGGGTCTCTCTCACCGGAGGGCTCGGATATCAGATTGCGTACATCCGGTCTTTCCCTGCGAAGAATGGGCGGACAATCCGCATGATCACGGATCGGCCCATCGAGGCTGGCGAAGCCTTCCTGAGAGGCCGTACTCTGGAGTACGAGCTCTCGGGTATCGAACTCAATCTCGCCGCGGATAAGAAAAAGAACGATGGGTATCTGGTACTGGCCGGCAAATTTCTTGTCGACAAAAACAACCAGATTACCTTCGAGAGCTTCGGGTCCGGACCCTGGCGGCTGGTAAACATCCGCGAACGCTAGCAGGAGGCGAACTCCACCGGGTCCCTCTCGCGCCTGCGGCCTGGCTAACCCTGGAGTGTGCCGCTTGCCGGTGCCCACACTTCCGCGTGCGCGTCCTTCGAATTGTCTCATCCGGCTGAGCGCGCGCCGGAAATCTCGTGCCCACTAACGGCTGGGAGCAGGCAACGTTGCCGGTTGCCGGAGACGGAACTCCAGCAGAGTCTCGCTGGGGATGGAAAGCTGTTGCCCTTTCTTGGTGGCGGCAACTCCCGTCCCCACCGCGGCCCCAGAGGCTGCGCCAATCGCCGCGCCGGTTCCGCCTCCGGCAATTCCCCCGATGAGGGCGCCCAAACCGGCCCCGCCCAGCACCTTCTTGGTGGTTTCTCCGCCCTCTCCCTTTCCCTTCACGTCGTAAGTGCTGGTAAGAAGCGGATAGGCCTTGCCGTTGATGACGATATCGGTCAGCTCCAGGCTAAGCTGCGAGCTGCCCTTGTAGCGGCCGGCTGACTTGGCAGTGGCCAGACGGCCGTAGACCGTGGACCCCCTCCGCGCCACAACCGAGTTTCCCGCGAGCAAATCCGTCTCCAGATTCGCGGTGAACCGGTCACCGGACTTGTTCAGGGAAGAATCAATGGAATCCCGCGTGCGCACCAAAATTCGGGTCCCCGCGGGAACCGTTATCTGCCCCGCCTGAGGTTGCCGGGCCAGGGTCGCGGGCCGAGGACTGGGCAGGGCTGGGATTGCGGTTACTGCCATCGCGAACGCTGCGATAAGAACGAGTGAATTTCGCATTGCTCTCTTCCTCCTCGGCGTCACAAGCCCGCGACGGGCAACTCTGAAGCGATCTGTAGATCGATGATCAGCAGCAATTGGTGCTCGACTTGAACGAAGCGGGCCGCGGTGATGCCCCCCAGAGCTGTTTTCACGCGGTTGTAATACTTGCCCAGCAGCTCGTCGCGCTGCTTCTGGAACTCCATCGCGTTGCGCACCAATTCGTCGGCCTTCCCATCCGTCAACTGTGCGTAGTTCTTCGCGTACTCCTCGATGTTGGCTACGCGAAGATCCTCCACTTTGTCCAGCTCTACCTCGTATTCCTTGTAAATCGGCCAGAACTTGGCCGCGTCGTCGGCGTCCAATTGCATGACCGCCCCCAGGAGCTTGGCTTTTTGCGTGCGGACGTCCTGGCGGAGAAGCTTGATGTACTCTTGCACGTTCAAGTCTTGAGCGGTGGCCGGCGTCTTGGCCGCCTTGGCCGGCGGTTTCTGTGAGGGCGCCGTCCCCTGCGCGCGGATTGCCGGCCCGGGGGCCAGAAGCGCCAGTGCGGCGAGGGTGATCGCGATTTTCATGGTCATTCTTTTTCTCCCGGAAGATATCGTGCGCGCCGTGCGGGGCAGCGTGCGCCGCCGGCAGCAAGTCAGGGAATTTCGCCAATTAAGCTGCTGCCTGCGCCTGCCGGCTCCCGCCGGCGAGTCCCCAGCGCCGCCGAATTCGGACGAACTTCTCCCCGGCAAGCGCTGGACACCGGCCAGAGTGCGGCTGGAGAGAAATCCTGCCCACTGTCATTTGTGCCAGTCCGAGCCGAGGCAAGCTGCGCCGTGACTTGCTCCACTTAGTCAGGAGGCTATAGTTCCGCCGTGGGCGCTCCTTGCCGGAAAGCACGGTGCAAGCGAATCACCAGGGTGGTGCCGCCCTCGTCCGCGTTACTGGTTTCCTGGTTCCTGCGTGCGCAATTGGAGACTGGCAGAGTTGACAGCTTTCGAGCCAGCCGCCGCGGCGTATGGTGTAGCAAGACGCACAGACCGTTAGGTGCGGGCGCGGACGCGGTCGGATCGGCTTGAGACATGAAGAACATCGTGCTTCTCGGAACGCGCGTCAAGCAGGCGGGCCAAGTGAGCAAAGTAACTGTTCTCCTGGCGGACGATCATCCGCACTTTCCGCAACTGGTCCGCAGCCTGCTGCAAGAAACCTTCGTAATTCTTGGCAGCGTCGCGGACGGCAAGGCTTTGGTTGAAGCCGCCCTGGAGCTCAAGCCGGATGTGATTGTTACCGATATTTCCATGCCCGTGCTCAACGGCATGGAAGCCGTAGAACAATTAAAGCGGGCGGGTTGCAATTCCAAGATTATTTTCCTGACTATTCATACCGGCGCGGATTTTGTCCGTTCCTGCCTCGAACTGGGCGCAGCGGGATACGTGGTCAAGCCCAAGGTTGCCACCGAACTGGTCCCGGCCATCCGCGAGGTCCTGGCGGGGCGCATATTCGTTTCTCCGCAAGCGTCGCGGAACGGCCCCGGATAGTTCCGCCCACCTGTGAGTATTAGCAGTACCCCGGCGCATGACCGCTTGTACTTTTGCACTGGGACTGCCGGAACCCGCGGAGAGTTCCCTCACTTGCTGCAACAGCAGCGCATGTGCGTTCCGGCGGTCAGCCCAAGGGCAGCGGAGGGGCGGTGGATGCCGCAGCGATGTTTCTCGCCGTCACCACCAATGAACATTGGAAGATGGCTTGGCAGAATGTTAGACTTCATGTGTAGTTACTCTACAAGCCACTAAGATAGTATTCTATCAGACGAAACTTCATTCACCTGGCGTTTCGGCGCTGTGCACGGTGCCTGGAGAACGGCGTGCGCTCGCGCCGCGCCCCTGGGGCTGCATATGCCCTTGCATCCGCTTCCAACGGCAGTTCCACGCTGCCCTGTGGGCGGGCTGTCCAACGGCCCGCTTTTGCAGCCATCAGTTTCTCCACTTCCCGGGAGGAGAGGAGGCGGGGACCTCCGAGTGTTCTTGCGGTCAGCAGGATTTTCGCGAATTGCTCCACCGTCTCCATGCGGTAATACGCCGTGGCCAGGTCTTTCCCGCAGGTCACCACGCCGTGGCTCTCCAGCAAAATGGCGTCGTGCTCCGCCACCAGAGGCTCGAGCCCGGCGCACACCTCCCAGGTGCCTGGTGTTCCGTATGGCGCGAGGGGAATTGTGCCCAGGTCTGCAACGATTTCCGGGAGCACTGGCTGATCCAACGCCCGGCCGGCGGCGGCGAATCCCGTTGCCGTCGGTGGGTGCGCGTGGCACACCGCATGAACCTCCGGCCGCTCGCGGTAGAACAGCAGGTGCATCTGCGTTTCCGAGGAGGGTTCGCCTGCTCCGCTCAGTACCGCGCCGCTCAAATCAGTTATCAGCAGATCTTCGGGCGCCAATCGGCCCTTGCAGGCTCCGGCGGGCGTCAGCAGGATACGGTCTTCATCCAGGCGCACCGATAAATTTCCCTGGCAGGCCACCACCAGCCCTCTGCGGTACATCCAGCGCCCGAATCTGCAAATTTGTTGGCGTCGCTCTTCCTCCACCTTCGATTGGCCGACTTCAAAAGCCGCGAGGAATTGAGGCATGGGATCCTTCCACGGGCGGAAGAATGGCGTCGGAGATCACCACCCGTTCGCAACGAGTGCACCATAGAATGAATTCCGGCGGGGACAAACTGTCACAAATGACAGAGGGTACGAAGCCGCAGGGGTATCTTCGGTGCGGCTGTGCCGCTCTCTAGTGGCCGGAACGCACCTGAACAATTTCCGGATGAAAGTAGGCTCCCTCAGAATTGCCCGGCACAAATCGCTCCCGCAATCGGGCACGAGACCGCCTCCTGTCACTTTTGCCAGTATAGGCGGGGGAAGTACGCGTCTATGTTCGGTGTGAAGCTACGGCTTAAGGAGTGAATATGTCCATCCGCGTGCTCATAAACCGGCTTGTTGCGGTGACTTGCTCCGTCCTGCTGATCCCCTTCACCGCGCTCTCCGCCGCGCCGGGGCCGGCCCAACCGCGCGCCCAGGAATCCCAACAAAACGCTCCGAAGATTCCAGATGATCAGCTCGATTCCCTGGTTGCGCCCATCGCTCTCTATCCCGATCCGTTGCTCGCGGAAGTGCTGGCGGCATCCACGTATCCGCTGGAAATCATCCAGCTCCAACAATGGCTGGCGCAGCACAAGGACTTGAAGGACCAGGCGCTTGCGGACGCGGTGGCCAAGCAGGATTGGGACCCCACGGTCCAGGGATTGGCCGGTCTTCCAGATGTGGTCAAGCGGCTGGCGGACGACATCGCGTGGACCACCGATCTCGGAAACGCCTTTCTGGCGCAGCAATCCGACGTGATGGAGGCGGTGCAGCGCATGCGCGCCAAGGCCCAGCAAAAAGGAAATCTAAAGTCCAACGAGCAAATGAAGGTAGAGACCAAGACGGTGGAGAGCCAGCAGGTAATTGTCATCCAGCAGGCAAATCCCCAGGTCGTTTACGTTCCCAGCTATGACCCCGTGGTTGTGTACGGTCCGCCGGTGTATCCCTACCCGCCGATTTACTACCCGCCGCCAGGCTATTACGCGGCAGGGATGGCGATCTCATTCGGGATTGGCGTGGCCATGGGCGCGTTCTGGGGAGGCGGCGGCTGGTGCTGCAACAGCGGCTGGGGCGGAAACAACAACATCAACATCAATAACAACAACAATTTTGTGAGGAACTCTAACCGGCAGACCGGCAATCGCCCCTCGCAGCAGCCCGGTCGCGGAGGTCAGGGCGGCAACTGGCAGCACAATCCCTCACACCGCGGGGGCGCCCCATACGCTAATCAGCGCACGGCCGACAAGTTTGGCGGCACGACCCGTGGATCTTCCCAGGCCGCGCGCCAACAGAGCGCCCGACAACAGCAGGCTAGGCAGCAGGGGGGCGGCCGGCAGCCGGGTGGTGCAACCGGCGGCCGCGGAGGCGGTCCCTCAGCCGGGACAATGGACCGCGGAGCAGGCGGTCGCGGAGGCGGTCCGTCAGCCGGAACGATGGATCGAGGTGCGGGTGGCGGCCGTGGCGGCGCGGGCGGTGGAGGGGATCGAGTCGGCAACCGCAGTGTTTCCCGCGGTGACGGAGGCGGAGGCGGTGGCAGCGCCCTCGGCGGCGGCGGCGGACGCGGTTCCACGGGAGGAGGCGCGCGTGCCAGCAGTTCGCGGGGCGCGTCCAGCATGGGCGGCAGAGGCGGTGGCGGCGGACGGCGCCGGTAAGCGGTCATGACCAAGGAGAATTCCATGAACACGAAAAATTCGAATACGATCGCATGGAGCGCAATTCTCGCTCTTCTGGCCATGGCTTGCCTCCTCTTCGTGCTGTCGGCCCCGTCGTATGGGCAGGCGCCGGCCCAGGGCCTGGGAAAGCCCTTCTCCACACCCAGGGAAGCCGCCGACGCGTTGGTTCAAGCGGCAGCCGACTTCAATACGACAGCAATGGTTCAGATTCTCGGCCGGGATGGCGAAGACCTGGTGGCTTCCGGAGACCCTGTGCAGGATAGAAGCCGCGCTGCCGCATTTGCCGCAAAAGGGAAAGAAAAGACGGCCGTAACCGTGGACGCAAAGAACAAGGCCCTGGCCATCTTCACCGTAGGCAGCGACGACTGGCCGGTTCCGATTCCTATCGTCCGGAAGAATGGGAAGTGGTACTTCGATTCCAAAGGCGCGCATGATGAGATTCTGCTGCGGCGGATCGGAGCCAATGAACTCGACGCCATCACCATCTGCCGCGGGTACGTGGAAGCCCAGGAAGAGTACGCCCGGCAATTGCACGACGACTCCAAAGTCAACCAATACGCGCAGCGGATTATCAGCACGCCCGGAAAACATGACGGCTTGGCGTGGCAAAACCCGGATGGAACCTGGGGCGGGCCAGTGGGCGAGGGCGTGGCGAAAGCCATCGCACAAGGCTACTCGAGCCGCACTGAGCCGTACCACGGCTACTTCCTCAAGGTGCTGAAGGGGCAGGGCCCCTCGGCGCGGCTGGGCAGAATGGACTACGTCATCGAGGGCGCGATGATCGGCGGTTTTGCCCTCGTCGCTTGGCCGGCCGAATACCGCGTCACCGGCGTGCAGACTTTCATCGTCAGCTACGACGGAGTGGTCTATCAGAAGGATCTCGGCCCGGATACGACCAAGATCGCCTCGGCGATGGAGCGCTACGACCCGGATAAGACCTGGCAGGAAACCGACGACGATTGGCAGTAATCTGCCGGCGCCTTGAATTGAGGGCATCCACCCATGGCGCAGCACAGTCACAGGCCCGCATCAGCAAGATGGACTTCCCGAACGGGCCTGCTCGTCCTGGTGCTGTTTACCCTTCCCTTTGCCGGATGCCACAACTATTGCTTTTCCTTTGTTTCCAACCCAGGAGGCGGAACCAGCAGCGTGGGCGTTGGCAATACTCCTTCGGCGTGTTCCACGGTTAATCCGCAGAGTTCCGTTCAGGCAGCAGCCCGGCTGGTCCCCGGTTGCGATGGATGTTCGGGGTCGAATCAGGTCCAGGACCTCCTCTTGACTCTCAGTGGAGTCGAACTACACACCGTTGCTACCGCCGGTGCGGACCTCGCTGAATGGCAGGAATTGCTTCCGCAGTTGTCGATACAGCCGCGCCAGTTTCTCCTCAGGCGGTCCGGTGCGAATGGCCCGGCCACCATACTCCTCGGCGATGGGGCGGAGGTTTTCCCGGAGAGCTATGACCGAGTCCGCCTGCGTCTGAGCTCCCGCCGGGAGGCCGCCGCAGAGCCGCCTGCTTCCGGCAATCCCTGTGGTGCACGGCTCCTCAATTGTGCCGTCATGGGCGACGGCAGAATTCTTCCGCTGGCAATTGGCGAGAAATTGGAACTTCCGGTGGCTTCCGATAACGCCACAGGCGGTTTTCTCACTGTCCTGCCGGGAACGGAAAGCCACGTGCTGATTGAATTGACTCCCGTGTGGTCAGCGGTTGCGCTTTCAGGCAGTGGCCCACAGCTTCTGCCTACTTTGACCGGCCGCGCCCTCCTCGTTCGCGATTATTAGCGGGCGCTGCCCGCATTCCAGAAACCACCGCATGGAGGTGATGGTGTGGCTGGTGACTCGATTTGCTCTAGCCATCCCGCCGCGGCGGGGTTCGTTCCGTCTCCATCGCCTGTCAAACTCGGAACGCCGTCCCGATCCCCCGAACGTGCCCCGGGGTCCCGCTGCAGCGGGACCCGGGCTACGTCGCCGAACTGAGTCACCACCGTGACGCGGTGCGTCTCCGAGCTTCGCGACGCCCCGCGCAGCGTTCAAAGGCCATTCCACGATCAGGTGTGCCGGCGGCGTTTGACGTGCAGCTGCGCCAGAGACCGCGCCAGGGAGGCGTTTACCGCGGCCACTTCTTCAGACGAGAGCTTTTCGCGCAGGCGTGCGGCGGCGCGCCGGCGCGCTTCCTCCACTTTCGCCTCGTCAATGTCTTCAATCGCCACGGCCATGTCCGTTGCGATGGCCACGCGCTCCGCAGTGATCATTGCGATCCCCACGCCCACGGCCAGGAATTCATCCTGGCCCTGCTTGCGCACGATCATTTCGCCGGGAAGGAGTTGGGTCATCAGCCGCGTGTGTTCCGGGAGCACGGTCATCTCGCCTTCGGTGCCTTGCAGCGTCACGGACTCCACATCGTGGGAGTAAACCACAGCTTCCGGGGTCACAATTTCCAATTTTAAAGTGCTGGCCATGTTGCACCCTGCGCCGGCAGGCGATTGCTTCTGCGGCACCCTTCCTCAGCCCTGCTGGACCTCCTCAATCGCGCCCTTCATGTAGAAGTTGCCTTCCGGCACTTCGTCGTGCTTGCCCTCAAGAATTTCCTTGAACCCACGCACCGTGTCCGCCACGGGCACCTGCTTGCCCTCACGCCCAGTGAAGACCTGGGCCACGCTGAAGGGCTGGCTGAGAAAACGCTGAATCTTGCGCGCGCGAAAGACGGTCAGCTTGTCTTCAGGAGAAAGTTCGTCCATCCCCAGAATAGCGATGATGTCCTGGAGGTCCTTATAGCGTTGCAAGACTCTCTGCACGCCGCGCGCCACTTCGTAATGCTCTTTGCCCACGATTTCCGGAGCGAGCGCGCGCGAGGTGGATGCCAGGGGATCCACGGCCGGGTAGATGCCCAATTCCGCGATGGAGCGCTCCAGGACGATGGTGGCATCCAGGTGCGCGAACGTGGTGGCCGGCGCGGGATCGGTCAGATCGTCGGCCGGCACGTATACGGCCTGAAAAGAGGTAATCGAGCCCTTTTTTGTGGACGTGATGCGTTCCTGGAGCGCGCCCATCTCCGCGGCCAGGGTGGGCTGGTAGCCCACCGCGCTGGCCGTCCGGCCGAGCAATGCCGAAACCTCCGAGCCGGCCTGGGAGAACCGGAAGATGTTGTCAATGAACAGCAGCACGTCCTGATTTTTCTCGTCGCGGAAATATTCCGTAATGGCCAGACCGGCCAGCGCCACGCGCAGGCGCGCCCCGGGTGGCTCGTTCATCTGTCCGTAGACCAGCGCGATTTTGGATTCGCTCAGGTTGTCCTGTTTGATGACCCCGGCCTCGGACATTTCGTGGTAGAGATCGTTCCCTTCCCTGGTGCGCTCGCCCACGCCGGCAAATACGGAGACGCCGCCGTGGAGCTTGGCGATGTTGTTGATCAATTCCATGATCACCACGGTCTTGCCCACGCCCGCGCCGCCAAACGCCCCGACCTTTCCGCCCTTCATGAACGGACAAATCAGGTCAATCACTTTGATTCCCGTCGGCAGCACCTGCGGAGAGGTGGATTGATCCACGAGCGGGGGCGCCGGGCGATGGATGGGATAAAACTTTTCGGCCATCACCGGCCCGCGCTCGTCCACCGGGCTGCCGGTCACGTCGAACACCCGGCCCATCACACTCTCGCCAACGGGCACAGAAATCGGGCCGCCGCTATCCTGAACTTCAAAGCCGCGTTTCAGGCCTTCGGTGCCGGACATGGAGACAGCCCGGACGATCTGGTCGCCCAGGTGCTGTTGTACTTCGAGCAGGATTTTGGCGGGCTGATTCAGCACCTTGTATTCCACCGTCAACGCGTTATAGATGGCGGGCAGCGATTCCTGAAACTCCACGTCCACCACCGGACCCACGACCTTTACGATCTTCCCTGTGTTCATGTCCTTGCCTCGCTCGCGCAAACTTCGCGCCGCTTTCCGGTCAGCCGGCCTGCCCGCCGGCGATTTCCAGCAACTCCTTGGTGATGTTGCCCTGGCGCAGCTTGTTGTATTCGAGCGTCAGGTCCCGGATCAGGCTCTCCGCGTTGTCCGAGGCGTTTTTCATGGACACCATGCGCGCGCTCTGTTCGCTGGCCTTGGCGTTCAACAGCACCTGGTAAATGAAAATGTTGGTGTAGGTCGGGAGAAAGTTGCCCAGCACCGCGGCCGCCCCGGGCTCGAATTCGAAGTCGGTGTGATCGGACTCCTCCGGCGGCTCCGCGCCGGCCCCAGGAATCTGCCCCGCGGTGATTTCGCCCACGGGCAGGAATTCGATGCACAGCGGCTGCTGGGTGAGCGTATTGACAAACCGCGAGGCCGCCACCAGAACCTGATCCACCTCGCCCTTCAGGAACAGGTCGCGGGCAAACCCGGCGATGGCCCGGGCCTCCGGAAAAGTGGGCGAATCGCCGTAGGCAAACTCGGCGGCGAGCTGCCGGCGCGTGCGGGCGACGAATTGCGCGGCCTTGCGGCCCGCGGTGATGAACAGCGTGGTCTGGGGATCGTACTGCATAACCAGCCGGAAGAGATTGCTGTTCAGCGCGCCGCACAACCCCTTGTCCGCGGCCACCAGAATGATGGCGCGCTTGCGGACTTCGCGCACCTCCAGCAGCGGGTGCTTGAAACTTGCCATGCCGCGCGTCGCTTCGTGGCGGATCTGGTACAGCAGCCGCACGAACGGCCGCCCGGCCAGTGCCGCTTCCTGGGACTTGTGCATCTTCGACGCCGCCACCATCTGCATGGCCTTGGTAATCTGCGCCGTGCTGCTGATGGATTTGATCCGCCGCCGTAAATCGCGTGGGCTATGCATGTCGCTGATCTGCCTGGAGGCGCCGCAGGCCGCGCGGCGCCCTGCTCATTTCCAGCCCTCTTTGAACTGCTCCACAGCCGCCTTGAGCTCCGCCTTCAGTCCCTCGCTGATCTGCTTTTCCTTGCCGATCCTGCGCGGCAGCTCTTCCTTCCGCGTCTCCAGAAATTCGGTGAGCTGGCCCTGGAATTCCTTCACGCGCGCTACCGGCACATCATCCAGGTAGCCATTCTGGACCGCCCAGAGCACCGCTACCTGCACCTCGACGGGGATCGGGCTGTACTGCGGCTGTTTGAATACCTCCATGATTCTCTTGCCGCGATCGATCTTGGCCTGGGTCTTGGGATCGAGCTCCGAGCCGAATTGCGCAAACGCCGCCAGTTCCCGGAATTGAGCGAGCTCTCCTTTGAGCTGGCCGGCCACCTGCTTCATGGCTTTGAGCTGCGCCGCGGAGCCCACGCGGGAGACGGAGAGGCCCACGGAAATTGCCGGGCGGATGCCCTGGTAGAACAGATCCGTTTCCAGGTATATCTGGCCGTCGGTAATGGAAATAACGTTCGTGGGAATGTAGGCGGAGACGTCTCCGGCCTGCGTTTCGATAATGGGCAGGGCGGTGAGCGAGCCGTTGCCGTACTGTTCGCCAACGCGCGCGGCGCGTTCCAGCAGCCGGCTGTGCAGATAAAACACGTCGCCGGGAAACGCCTCGCGGCCCGACGGCCGCTTCAGAACCAGCGAAACCTGCCGGTAAGCCACCGCGTGTTTCGAGAGGTCGTCGTAGATGATGAGCGCATCCATCCCGTTGTCCATGAACCACTCGCCCATCGCTGCGCCCGCGAAAGGCGCGAGATATTGACTGGCCGCGGAGTCGGAAGCCGGCGATGCCACGATAATGCTGTAGGGCATGGCTCCGGCTTCTCCGAGCACGGAGATGATGCGCGCGATGGTGGATTGCTTCTGGCCGATGGCCACGTAGATGCAATAGAGGGGGCGGTACTCTTTGTCGCCCGCGGCCTCCGCAGCCTTGTTCAGACGAGCCTGGCTGATGATGGTGTCGATGCCCAGGGTCGTCTTGCCGGTCGAGCGGTCTCCAATAATCAGTTCCCGCTGGCCGCGGCCGATGGGAATCATCGCGTCAATGGGCATGATGCCGGTCTGTACCGGCTGGCTTACCGGTTTGCGGCGGATGATCCCCGGGGCAATTTTTTCTACGGGATAGGAAACTTCGCTCTTCACCGGCCCCTTGCCGTCCAGGGGCTCTCCCAGCGTGTTCACCACGCGGCCCAGCAGGCCCTTGCCCACCGGCACCTGCAACAGCTTGCCCGTGGCGCGGACTTCATCGCCTTCTTCGAGCTGCGTGTAATCTCCCAGGACGATCACGCCGACTTCCGTTTCATCCAGGTCCAGCGCCAGGCCGGTAAGGCCGTGGCCCATGTCCAGCATTTCATTGAGCATGGCATCGGCCAGACCTTCCACTCTGGCCACTCCGTCGCCGATTTCGCGGATGACGCCGACGTTTTGCTTCGCCGCCGCCGCCCTGGCGCCCGTGATTTGAATTTCGATTTCCCGCAGTAGGTCCGCCATGTTCCCATCACTCCCGTCTGCTGGCTGCCGGACTCAATATCTTCCAGGCAGCAGCGCGCAATTCCCGCAGACTCCGGAAGAATTCCTTTAGAATCGCCTCTCCAGCTCGTCAAGTTCTGCTTTCACGCTTCCGTCGTAGACGTCGCTGCCCACCTTGATTCTCATCCCGCCGATCAGCTCCGGCTTTTGCTCGAACCGGATCTCGATTCCTTCTCCATAGGTCTTCTGCAGCCGCGTCCGGACAGTGGCTTGCAGGTCGTCCGGCAGGGTCACGGCCGTCTCCACCTCCGCCGTGTGTTCGGCGCGGTGGAGCCGCACCAGGCGGTGGAACTCCGCGAGCAGGCCCAGATAGCCGCGGCCTTTCTCCTCAATCACCCGGGCCACCACCTGCCGCACGCGGGCTTCGTCCACCTGCCCGTCCGAGGCGCACCGGCGGAACAATTGCCTGGCCTCCCGCCTGATTTGCTTGGTCACTTTCATTTCCATCCGCCCCGGCAAAGCTTTACGCCGGCAACTGTTTGGCCGTCTCTTCCGCCAGACGGCGCTGATCTTCCGCCGTCAGGATCTTTCCAGTGACCGTGGCCGTGGTCTGCACCACCAGCCGGCCCACTTCGTGCTTCAATTCGCCGAGCATGCGCGCGTAATCCTGGGCCGCGGCCTCGCGGGACTTGGCCACGATCTGCTGGGCGGTGGCGATGGCCTTCCGGGTCTCGCGCTCCTCGACCCGGGCGGCTGCAGCGTGCGCTTCTTCCACGAGCCGCGCCGCCTGGGCATTCGCCTTTTGCAGGACTTCGTGGCGCATGGTTTCTGTTTTGGCCAGCTCTGCCTTGATCTTCTCCGTGTTGGCCAGCCCCTGGGCGATCTGTTGCCGCCGCTCCTCCAGTATTTTCAAAATGGGCTGGTACGCCCAGCGGTACAGCACCGCGCACACGATGCTGAAGCTGATGATTTGGGCGCCCAGATGTGGCCAATCCACGCCAAAGGTCCTTGTAATGGTCTCAATCCGGCCGCCGCTTTGCGCTTCCGCCAGCAGGACAAATGTCATCATGGCGTCACCCTCGCAGTGCAGGTGCGCGGCGTCGCGCAGGGCGCCACGCTCTCAGTTCTCTTCCTATTTCACAAGGAAGAGGGCGTAGAACACGATTGCTTCCGCGAAGGCGATGGAGAGAATGGATTGCACCATAATCTTCGTGGACGCGTTGGGATTGCGCCCCACAGCGGCGGAAGCGCCCATGCCGATCAATCCGACGCCGATGGCCGCGCCCAGGGCCGCCAGACCCACGTGCAGGTTTCCAATCATTGGTTTGCTTTACCTTTCTCGCCGGCGCCCCGCTTGCGCGGCGCGCCATGCGGCGAACACTCCTTTTCAAGCGTGCGCGGCGCCCGCAGGTTCCTCGTGCTGGCACATCAGAAAAGTGAACACGGCGGTCAGCAGCATGAAGACCATCGCCTGCACCAGGCCCATTAGCAGTTCCAGGAAATAGAATGGAATCGGCAGCAGCCAGCCGAATCCGGGAACCATCTTGGCCATCGCCTCCAGCATGTTTTCCCCTGCAAAAATGTTGCCGTAGAGACGAAAGGTGAGCGAGACAGGCCGAAACAGAATCGAGATTACTTCCAGGCAACCGGCCGCGAAGAACACCGCGACCATCATCCACTTCATGAATCCACTGCTTTCGCCCTTGGGACCGAAGAGCTCCTTGAGCATGCCCTTCAAGCCCACCTCGCCCAGTGACCAGTAGATCCACAGGGCGAAGTACACGAGGGCCATGGCCAGGGTCATGTTCACATCCGCATTGGCGCCGCGGAGAAGGGGCTGCTCCACCCGGAAGCCGTGGGCCGTCTGGTGGCCCCAGCCAATCGAGCCGACGCCCGGCAGCAGTCCAAACCAGTTAGCGGAAAGAATAAAAATGAAAATGGTGGCAAAAAACCAGAACGTGCGCCTGGTCAAATGCGGGCCGATGATTCCTTCAATGAAGGTATAAAGTCCTCCCACCAGCCATTCCAGAAAGTTTTGCGCGCCTTCCGGGACTCTTTTCATGTGCCGGGTAGCGAGCTGCGCGAAAACGATCAGCCCCAAGGCCACCATCCAACTGACAATCATGGAGTTGGTGATGGGAAAACCGAACACACGGACCAGTTCCACGGCATTCGGCGGCAGCCCGTGCTCCACTTCTTCAACGTCTGCGGGAAGCGATTCCTGCGTGCTCGGATTGCTGTAAAGGGTTCTCGCCACGGCCGGTACTGCGTGCGCCGATGGAGTTAGCGCGGCCGCAAGCGATTTCCAGCCAGTCCCAGTGGCGAGCCATATGCTGCACAGAAAAACGAACAAAAACCCTGTCGCGGCCCGGCCTGGCTGCTTACTCGCCTGACCGGCCGCGCGGCATCCCTCTGAACGGATACTCCGGCGATCGATCCTGTGCCCGGATTTCATTTCCGTCCTTCTGCCACTCCGGGGCAACGGAACGTACTGCCCCTCACGCATACGGTAAGAACGGGGCCTGGCATGGGGTACTGTCAAAACTACTAGGGCTCTGCGGTAGCCGGAGAAAGTTCAAGCAATCGCTCGGGCACAAAATAAGATCTGCGTAAGGCAAGATGCGGAAAACCTGCATCCCGCTGCGTTGCGGCGCACAGGAGCAACCCGGCGGAGCTAGATCGAACGGAACCGGCCCTCCCCGGTCCGTGCCCAGAACACTGCTACGGAGCGGGCCCCGGCACGATACGTGCACTCGGCGACCGGGGCGGCATTCTGCCATTCCACGATGTCTTCGGGAGATTCGAGGGCCGTGTCAATCCACCGCAACCAGCGCGCGTCTATTGCGCCTTTGAGGGGGGGTAACTCGAATTCCAAGGGCTCCCAGTACGCATTGCAGATCAGATAGGTGGACAGGCCCTGATCCGGCAATTCCGCGCTGAATGCAACACTGTGCGAATAGTCGTTCCAGTCCGGTTGATTGAGCTTCACGCCATGCCAGGCGTGGTCCGCCGCGCCCAGAAGATCCGTCAGGCTCATTCGCAGGCGCTCTGGGCCGCTTCCGCGCAGCAACCGGCGGGAGATGAGCAGCCTTACGAACCGGAGCACATCGGCGCGCTGAGTGAGCAGGGACCAGTCCAACCAGTTGGCTTCGTTGTCCTGACAGTAGGCGTTGTTATTGCCGAATTGCGTCCGCCGGACCTCATCCCCCATCACGAACATGGGCAGGCCCAGTGAAAGCAGCGTGACCGTGAAGAAGTTTTTAACCTGGCGGTTGCGTAGCCGCTCGATCTCCGGATCCTCGCTGGGCCCTTCTGCGCCGCAATTCCAGCTCCGGTTGTCGTCCGCGCCGTCGCGGTTCTCTTCGCCGTTTGACTCGTTGTGCTTCAGGTTATAGGAGACCAGGTCGTTGAGCGTGAAGCCGTCGTGGCAGGTGACGAAGTTCACGCTCTGCTCCGCCTCGCGGCCCTTGTGCCCGTACAACTCATGGCTGCCGAGCATGCGGTCCGCGAAACGCCCGGCCACGCCGTTTTCTCCACGGAAGAAGCTGCGCACGTCGTCGCGGAATCTCCCGTTCCATTCCTTCCAGCTATCACCGACGAAGCTGCCAACCTGGTAGAGCCCGGCGGCATCCCAGGCCTCGGCAATCATCTTGGTTCCGGCCAGAAGCGGATCGGACTCGATATCCCACAGCACGGGCGGATCGGACAGCACCTGGCCGGTGGAATCGCGGGCCAGGATGGATGCGAGGTCAAAACGGAAGCCATCCACGTGCATCTCCTCGACCCAATAGCGCAGGCTGTCCACGATCATCCGGCGAACGACGGAATGGTTGGCGTTCAGGGTGTTCCCTGTGCCGCTGTAGTTTGCGTAGCGGGAGCGGTCCGGCTCCAGCACGTAGTACGCGCGGTTATCCAGTCCGCGGAAACATTGCGTCGGACCCCCGTGATTTCCCTCCGCGGTGTGATTGAACACCACGTCGAGAATCACCTCGATCCCGGCCCTGTGCAGCGCCTTGACCATGTCGCGGAATTCATCCACCGGGCCAAGCGGATCCTGCCGTGAGCTGTAAGCCTGATGCGGCGCAAAAAATGAAACCGGCGCGTAACCCCAGTAGTTCACCCGGCCGGAAGGGGCATCCTGAGGATCAAACTGGAAGACCGGAAGCAATTCGACGGCGGTAATCCCCAGTTCGCGGAGATACGGAATCTTTTCGATGAGCCCGCGATAAGTGCCGCGGATTCCCTCCGGCACTCCGGAGTTCGGGTGACGGGTGAAGCCTTTTACGTGCATCTCATAGACGATGGTCTGGGACGAGGGCCGGTGAAGCGGGAGGTCTCCTTCCCAGTCATAGCCTCGCGAATCCACGACCACGCTCTTCATTGCTGTGGAGGTGTTATCCCCCGCGGACTGGGCGATCTCCCGCGAGTAACCCTTGGGCACCACCACCCCACGGCCGTAAGGGTCGAGCAGCACTTTGCCGGGATCAAACCGCAACCCGTTCAAAGGCTCCGCAGGCCCGTGCGCCCTGTAGCCGTATAACTGCCCCGCCCCGGCGCCGGGAACGAGCACGTGCCAGTAGTGGTACATGCGGTTACTGTAGGAATCCAGAGAGATTACATCGCAGGGACGCCCGTCATCCTCCCGGTCGAAAAAAAGCAGGTCAACACCCCAAGCGTCACGAGAGTACACGCTGAAATTTACTCCGGAGGCTGTGACCGTGGCGCCCAGTGGGGCACTCCGGCCTGGTTGGTGCGTTCGCTGGCTGCTTGGTTGCGGTTCGTGAAGCAATTCGGCTGTTTTCATGTTGCACCTCTCTCACAGCCGGAAAACAAAGGCCGTCACGGGGCTCACTGGGCAGTCAAGGCGTTCGGCACGAACAGGCGATTGCGTCCCACCCTAGGCACGGGACAGCCCAGCGCGGCTGATGCTTTCGCGGAGCCGCTGCACCCCCGCGGTCACTCCTTCGGCATCTCCAAAAATGGCCGAGCCGGCCGCCAGGACGTTGGCCCCGGCTTCGACGACCAGAGCTGCGGTCGCCGGGCGGATCCCCCCGTCTACCTCCAGGTCGCACCCGGGATGAAGCTCCTCGATCATTCGGCGCACCCGCCGGATTTTGGGAAGCATTCCCTGCATGAATTTTTGATTTCCAAAGCCCGGATTGACCGTCATCACCAGCACCTGGTCAATCTCCGGCAGGATTTCCTCGAGGACGCTGGCCGGCGTGGCCGGATTGATGACCACTCCTACGCGCTTGCCCAGCGCTTTGACGTGCTCCACTGTGCGCGACAGGTTGTTGTTTCCTTCCCAGTGCACGAGGAGTGTATCGGAGCCGGCCTCTGCAAATCCTTCCAGGAAGAAGTCCGGGTCCGAAATCATCAGGTGCGTTTCGAGCGGCAGGCGCGACATCCGGCGCAACCCGGTGACCCCGGGCATGCCCGCGGCCAGATTGGGTACGAAGCGCCCGTCCATCACATCGGCATGAAGCCTGTCGACACCGGCCCGCTCCGCTTCAGCCACCTGCTCTCCCAGCCGGGAAATATCCGCCGAGAGCAAAGAAGCGGACAGTTTTACCGTGTCCTTTTCCATTCTCGAAACCTCCCTTCCGCGATCCCGCGCCGAGGCTTGCCTTCGATGTCGGAGACCAGCGCGGTCCGGCGCACCGGGTGCCCACTCCGGTTGGCGATCACGATGCGGCCTCCTTCACTTGAAGCCCTTGCGAAGAGCCCAAAACGCTCAGCCTTTGGGAAGCCGCCGTCAATTCCCGCAGGCTTTGGAACGCTGGTCCCTCGAGCATCGCCTCCGTGGCCCGCCAGCTCCAGTTTGCTCCTACGGACCCGGGAAGATTCATGCGCGCTTCAGGGCCTAGATTGAGCAGGTCCTGCAGGGGCGCCACGGCGAGCGCGGCTTTTGAATTCCAAGCCAATCGCATCAATTGCCCGGCGATTTCTCCGCTCGTGGCCGCGTGACAGCCCGGGGAATTCCGCACGAGACGCTGTTCGCGCGCGGAGAGGGCCTCGAACCATCCCCGCGCCGTGTTGTTGTCGTGTGTGCCCGTGTACACCACGGAGTTCGCCGGAAAGTTCGACGGAAGATGGGGATTATCCGGCTTGCCGTCGAAGGCGAATTGCAACACTTTTGTTCCGGGAATCTCAAATTTGTCCCGCAACGCGCAAACATCCGGCGTAATCAGTCCCAGGTCTTCGGCGATAAACGGCAGGGAGCCCAATTCCGCGCGGGCCGCACGGAAGAAGTCTTCCCCCGGCCCCGGCACCCAGCGTCCGGAGCGCGCGGTCCGCGCCGTGGGACGAACGTGCCAGGCGGCCGCAAAGCCGCGGAAATGATCCAGGCGAATCACATCCACGTAAGCGAACAGGGCACGCACACGCTCCAGGTAGAACCGGAAGCCGGTGCCGCGCAGCGCGTCCCAGTCATACACCGGATTGCCCCAAAGCTGCCCATCGGCGCTGAACATGTCCGGCGGCACACCGGCCACGAAACACGGGCGGCGCTGCCCGTCGAGCAGAAAGAGCTCGGGATGTGCCCAAACATCGCTGGAATCCGGCGACACGAAGAACGGGAGGTCGCCGATCAAGCGCACTCCCCTGCGATGCGCGTACTCTTTCAATTGCTGCGCCTGCCGGTAGACGAGAAACTGGGCAAAGCATACCTGTGCGATTTCCTCTTCCAGTTCCCGCCGCACCTTGGCCAGCGCTTCCGGCGCGCGGCGCACCAACTCTTCCGGCCAATTCAGATAGGACGCGCCCTGGTGCTTGTGCTTCAGCGCGCGAAAGAGCGCGTAGTCCTGCAGCCAATGCTCCTGCTGCTCACAGAACTGCGCATAGGCGCCGGCCAGGTCTCTGCGCTCTCCGGTGCGGAAGCGGGCCCACGCCTGCAGGAGCAGCGCTTCCTTGAACTGGATCACGGCGCCGAAATCCACGGCGCCGGATGGAAAGAAGTGGACCTTGCAGGCGTCTGAATCGAGCAATCCCTCGCCAATCAGGCGCTCGGGGCTGATGAGCATTCCGTTTCCGGCGAAAGACGAAAACGACTGGTAGGGGGAATTTCCAAAGCCCGTGGGCCCCAGAGGCAGCGCTTGCCACCAGCTCTGCCCAGCGTCGTGCAAGCGGTCCACCCAGGCAAAGGCCGCCGGCCCCAGGTCGCCAATGCCATAAGGCGAAGGGAGGGAGGTAACGTGCAGGAGCATTCCGGAAGCGCGATATTCCGGCGGAAAGGGCGCAACTTGTGCGGTCGTGCTTGCCGGCTGAGCCGGATCGCGCATCGCTGCAAATTCCCCCTTCCGGCGGCAACCTTACCGCAATGCGTTGTTCACGATGACCTTCGCTTCGCGGACCAACTCGTCCAGATGCGCCTGATCCCGGAAGCTCTCCGCGTAAATCTTGTACACGTTTTCCGTGCCGGAAGGCCGGGCAGCGAACCAGCCGTTGGACGTGACCACCTTTATTCCTCCGATGGGCGCGCCATTACCAGGGGCACGCGTGAGCTTTTCCAGGATGGGTTCCCCGGCCAGTTCGCACTCCCGGACATTTTCGGCGGAAAGCTGCATCAACCTTGCCTTCTCCTCCGGAGTGGCTGGTGCATCGATGCGCGTGTAAAAAGGCGTGCCCAATTCCTCGGTGAGGGCGCTATAGTGCTTCCCGGGATCCTGGCTGGTGCGCGCGGTAATCTCCGCAGCGAGCAGGGCCATGATCAATCCGTCCTTGTCGGTGGTCCACACCGAACCATCCAGCCGCAGGAAGCTCGCGCCGGCGCTCTCCTCGCCGCCAAAGCAGTAAGAGCCTTCAAAGAGGCCGGCGGTGAACCACTTGAACCCCACCGGAACTTCCGCCAGGCGCCGGTCGAGTTTTTTCACCACCCGGTCAATCATTGAGCTGCTTACGAGGGTCTTGCCAATCGCCGCGTCCCGCGGCCACTGCGGCCGGTGATTCAACAGATAGCGGATGGCTACGGCCAGATAGTGATTGGGGTTCATCAGTCCGGCCCCGGGCGTGACGATGCCGTGCCGGTCGGCGTCCGGATCGTTGCCGAAAGCCAGCCGGTACCGGTCTTTCAGCTCGATCAGGCGCGCCATGGCATACGGACTCGAGCAATCCATGCGGATCACCCCGTCGTGATCCACGGTCATGAAGCCGAACGTGGGGTCTACGACCGGATTGGTCACGACCAGGTTCACTCCATGCACCTTGTGGATGAGTTCCCAATAGGATTTCGACGCGCCTCCCAGCGGGTCCACTGCCAGCTTGATCCCCGACTCCCGGATCGATTCCATATCCACCACGTTGCGCAAATCGTTGACGTAGGGAAGTACGAAATCCTCTTCGTGTGTGGTGGCCGCACGCACTGCGGCGGTAAAGGGCACTCGCTTTACGCCCACGTTGTTCTGGCTGAGCAGTTCATTGGCCCGCGCCTCCACCCAACTGGTCACTTCGGTGTCCGCCGGGCCGCCATTCGGCGGGTTGTACTTGAAACCGCCGTCCGCCGGAGGATTGTGGGAGGGCGTGACGACAATGCCGTCCGCCAGATGCTGGATGCGGGCACGGTTGTAAACCAGGATGGCGCGCGAGATGGCCGGCGTCGGAGTTACCCCGTCGTCCTTCTGGAGAATCGTCTCCACGCCATTGCCCGCCAGAACTTCGAGTGCCGTCTGCTGCGCCGGCCCGGAGAGCGCGTGAGTGTCCTTCCCCATATACAGCGGGCCATCCACCCCGTGTGTGCAGCGGTAATCGCAGATCGCCTGGGTGATGGCCAGGATGTGCGCCTCGGTAAACGTGCCCTTCAATGGCGAGCCGCGGTGCCCGCTGGTTCCGAAGCTTACCCGCTGGTTGCGGTCTTGCGGGTCCGGCCGGCGGTCGAAATATTCACGCTCCAGGCGCACCACGTCGACCAGCATCTCTTTGCGCGCGGGCTTCCCCGCGAACGGTGAGATCGCTCCTTCTTGCTGTGCTGCCGCTTCTTCGACTTTCGCGCTCATGCTACCGGACATGGTTCCGCCTCCCATATCTCCGCCGCGTATTCCTGAATCGTGCGGTCGCTGGAAAACTTGCCTGAGCAGGCCACGTTCAGAATTTCTTTTCGCGCCCACTCCTCGGGCCGCGCATGGAGTTGCAGCAGCCTCTGGTCCGCTTCCAGGTAGGACCGGAGGTCTGCAAGGTGCATGTAGCGGTCTCCGCCGGTCAAGAGCGTCTCTCGCAGCGGCTCGAAAACGCCTGGTTCGCAACGGCTGAAATAATCCGAGAAAATCAGGTCCAGCGCCGCGCGCGTCTCCGGCTCGTTCTCGTAATGCCAGTGGGGATTGTACCAGCCGCGGCTGTTGGCCACTTGCTCCGCGGTCAGACCGAACAGGAAGAAATTCTCCTCTCCCGCTTCTTCCGCCATCTCGATGGTGGCCCCGTCCCGGGTACCGAGGGTCAGCGCGCCGTTCATCATGAATTTCATGTTGCTGGTGCCGCTGGCCTCGTAACCAGCGGTGGAGATTTGATTGGAAACGTCGCTGGCCGGGATCAGCCGCTCGGCCACTGAGACGCAATAGTCCGGCAGGAACAGTACCTTCAGCCGCCCGCGCACCGCCGGGTCGCCGTCAATCGTTCCGGCCAGGTTGTTGATGAACTTGATGATCAGTTTCGCCAGCCGGTAAGCGGGTGCAGCTTTGCCGGCGAAAAAGAAGCTGCGGGGCGCGATCTCCAGATTCGGATTCGCCCGCAGGCGGTTGTATAGCACCACGATGCGCAAGGCATTGAGCAATTGCCGCTTGTATTCGTGGATGCGCTTGACCTGGCTGTCGAAGATCGTGTCCGGATCGACGGTCTGATTGAGCGTTTTCTTGAGCCAACTGGCAAACTGCGATTTGCATTCGCGTGTGGCCTTGCGGAAGGCGTCTTGAAAAGGCCTGTCCCCGGCCAGCCGCTGGAGCTGGCGCAACTGGCTGAGGTCGGTCACCCAGCCGTCGCCGATGGCTTCGCTAATCGTTCGAGCCAGAGGTGGATTCGCCAGCAGCAGCCAGCGGCGCGGCGTCACGCCATTGGTCTTGTTATTGAAGCGCTCGGGATACATTTCCGCCAGGTCCTTCACCGTCATGCCGCGCAGCAACTGGGAATGGATGGCCGCTACGCCATTGGTGCTATGCGACCCGACGATGGCCAGATTGGCCATGCGGATATTCGCCTGCGGGCCTTCCTCGATCAGACTCATCCGGGCAGCACGCGCTTCGTCACCGGGGTATTTCTTGCGGACGGAATCCAGGAAGCGGCGATTGATCTCGTAAATGATTTCCAAGTCGCGCGGGACGATGACCTCGAGCCACTCGACGGGCCACTTTTCCAGAGCCTCCGGCAGCAAGGTATGGTTGGTGTACGCCAGGGTCCGCTGGGTGATGTCCCAGGCCTCGTCCCAGCCCAGATGCTTCTCGTCCAGCAAGATGCGCATCAGCTCCGGGACGGCCAGCGTTGGGTGCGTGTCGTTGAGCTGGATGGCCGCCTTCTCGGGCAGCGCGCTCCAGTCTGAATTATTGCGGTGGAATCGCCGCAGCAGGTCCGCAAGCGAACAGGCCACGAGAAAATACTCCTGCGCCAGCCGCAAGCCCCGGCCCATGCTGGTGGTATCGTCCGGGTAGAGCACACGCGTGAGGGACTCGGCGGCCAGCGTGTCCGCAAGCGCCCCCACAAAGTCGCCGCCGCTGAAGCGCTCAAAGTCAAAGTAATCCGGGCTGGCCGCGGCCCACAGCCGCAGGGTGTTCACAGTCTTGCCGCCGAATCCCACCACCGGGCGATCGTACGGCAGTCCGTACAACGTCGAGAGTTGGCCGGGAATGGCGCGCAGCGCTCCCTCGTGCATAGCGAACGTGCAGTTCAGCTTGACCTCCACCCGCTCTTTGGGCCGCGCCACCTCCCACGGATCCGGCCGCCGCAGCCAATTATCCGGCTGTTCGCTTTGCCAGCCCTGCTGGATGGACTGCCTGAACATGCCGTATTCGTAGCGCAAGCCGTATCCCATGGCGGGAAGTTGCAAGGTGGCCATCGAATCCAGGAAGCACGCAGCCAGACGGCCCAGCCCGCCGTTTCCCAGTCCGGCGTCCGGCTCTTGTTCAAATACCGAAGAAACTTCCGTGTTTTTCTTTCTTGCGACCTCCGCGGCCGCCGGTTCCAGAAGCAGATTGGTAAGATTATTGGCCAGCGAGCGGCCGAGCAGAAATTCCATCGAGAGATAGTAGATGCGCTTGGGATTTTTCTGTTCGTAGGTCTTTTCGGTGAGCACCCAGCGCTGGGAAAGAACGTCTCGAATGGACCGGGCTGCCGCTTCCAACCGCTCCCGGTTGTCAATGGCCTCTGGAGCGACCACGTTGTCGAACTGCAGGTGCCGCTCATAGAGGCCATCCGTTCCGGTGAACTGAATGGGACCGCACCCGTACTGCTTGAGCAGGACCGCCAGGTCGGCTTTGCTGATCTTCACTTCCGGTGCTGCCAGGGTCTTTGTACTCATCGAAATCTTCCTCTGGAGGCGAACGGCTGAAGTGACATGAAAACTTTCAGAAATCTGCCGGGAAGGGCACGAGCCCATTCTTGGGCGCCCGCAAGGTGCACCCTGCTCTCGGATCGCCGATCACTGCGGTCCTGCGCGGCCTCCCGCGCACAGCTTTTTGGCCTGCCGGCTCCGACACGCCTAATACGGCCACTTCCAGCCGGCCGCGTCCGGTTTGTCCGTGCCGTGCTCATATGCGTAATTGCGGCACGCAATCTGCTCGTTGAGGAATTTTTCCCGGGCATGTGCCCCGATTGCCTGCAGCCTGGGCACGCGCTTGATCACGTCGATGGCCAGGCTGAAGCGGTCAATCTCGTTCTCGATGGCCAATTCCAACGGGGTATTGATGTTGCCCTGCTCCTTATAGCCGCGCACATGCAGATTCTTGTGGTTCGTGCGGCGGTAGGCCAGGCGGTGGATCAGCCAGGGATAACCGTGGAAATTGAAGATGATCGGCTTATCCACGGTGAACAGCGAATCGAAGTCCCGGTCCGGCAAGCCGTGGGGATGCTCCGAGGCGGGCTGCAGTGTGAAGAGATCCACCACGTTGATGTAGCGGATCTTGAGGTCCGGAAACTCCTGGCGCAAAAGGACTATCGCCGCCAGCGTTTCCTGCGTCGGGATATCTCCGGCGGAGGCCATCACTACATCCGGCTCGGCGCCCAGGTCATTGCACGCCCAGTCCCAGGTGCCGATGCCTTTGGTGCAGTGGGCGATGGCCGCATCCATGTCCATGTACTGCAGGTGCATCTGCTTGTCGCACACGATTACGTTGATGTAGTTTTCGCTGCGCAGGCAGTGATTGGCAACGGACAGCAGCGAGTTGACGTCCGGCGGCAAGTAAATGCGCGTCACCGCGGCGCTCTTGTTCACCACCACGTCTAGGAACCCCGGATCCTGGTGGGTAAAGCCGTTGTGGTCCTGTCGCCAGACCGTGGAGGTGACCAGGATATTCAGCGACGCGACCTTGGCCCGCCAGGAGAGGCGATTACAGATGGAAAGCCATTTGGCATGCTGATTGAACATCGAATCAATCACGTGGATGAAGGCTTCGTAGGAGGAAATGAAGCCGTGCCGCCCGGTGAGCAGGTAGCCTTCGAGCATCCCCTCGACAGTATGCTCGCTGAGCATCTCGATCACCCGGCCGTCCGCGGCCAGCTCGCCGCCATCCGCGTCTTCCGGAAAAGACTCCTCAATCCAGAACTTCTTGCTCACCGCATAGATGTCCTGCAGCTTGTTGGAAGTGTTCTCATCCGGGCCGAATACGCGGAAGTTACCCATGTTCAGTTTCATTGCATCACGCAGAAATGCGCCCAAGGGCGGCGTGTTTTCCGCTTCCAGGCGCCCCGGCTTCTCCAGTTTCAGGGCGTACGCGCGGAAATCCGGAAGGCGCAATGCCTTTTTCAGCCGTCCCCCGTTGGCGCGGGGATTGGCGCCCATGCGCCGCTCGCCCACCGGGGTGAGTTGCTTCAAGTCCGGAATCAGGGCGCCCTGCGGGTCGAAGAGTTCTTCCGGCCGGTAGGAGCGCATCCATTCCTCGAGTTGCCGCAGCCGCGCCGGGTTCTTCTTCACATCCGCCAGAGGAACCTGGTGGGCCCGCCAGAAGCCTTCCAACCGGTGGCCGTCCACTTCCTGCGGCGCCGTCCAACCCTTCGGGGTGCGCAGCACGATCATGGGCCAGCGAATGCGCCCGGCCTCGCCGCGCTGGCGCGCCTCCTGCTGGGAGATCCTGATCTCCTTTACGCAATGTTCCGTAGTGGCCGCCATGGCCTGGTGCATGCTCTCCGGGTCCGAACCTTCCACAAAGTGAGGAGTCCAACCGTATCCCTGGAACAGGTTTTCCAGTTCTTCGTGGCTGATTCGGGCCAGCAGCGTTGGGTTATTGATCTTGTAGCCGTTGAGATGCAGGACTGGCAGCACCGCACCGTCCCGGATCGGATTCAGGAATTTGTTGATGTGCCAGGACGTGGCCAGGGGTCCGGTTTCCGACTCGCCGTCACCTACCACTGCCGCGACGATCAGTTCCGGATTGTCAAAGGCCGCGCCACAGGCGTGCGAGAGGACATAGCCCAGTTCGCCTCCTTCGTGGATGGACCCGGGTGTTTCCGGCGTGCAGTGGCTGCCAATCCCGCCCGGAAATGAGAATTGCTTGAAAAATTCCCGGAGCCCTTCGGCATCCTGGCTTTTTTCCGGATAAATCTCGGAGTACGTACCCTCAAGATAAACGGGCGCGAGCACTCCGGGAGCGCCGTGCCCCGGCCCCGCCAGAAAGATCATGTCCAAGTCGTACTTCTTGATCAAGCGGTTGAGGTGCGTGTAGACGAATGCCAGGCCCGGGCTCGTTCCCCAGTGGCCGAGCAAACGATTCTTGATGTGCTCCGGCTTGAGCGGCTGCCGCAACAGGGGGTTGTCCTGAAGATAGATCATGCCCAGCATCAGATAGTTGCAGGCGCGCCAGAATGCGTGCGTTTTGCGCAATTCCTCCGGGCTCAGAGGGTTGCCGGTAATTGTCGAACGTGCTGTGCCGTATGCGGTTATGGAGTCGATCGCGTGTTCGGTCGTCGCCCCGGTTGCCATGCTCACACTCCTTCGCCTGTTTCACGGCAATATCAATCCCACCCTAGGCCGGGCCCGCAGCCCTGTCATCTGTCAGATATGACAGAGCAATTTGTGGTCCCGAGGCCCGGCCAATTCCCGATGCCCTTTATCTTGGACTCACCCCGGAGACCGATGGTTGCGCCGAACAGACCCTAATTCGGCCGGCCAATCCAGCTGTACTGCCAGCCGGCCGCGACGCTGTGGTAGTTGCCGCCCACGCGAACCACTGCGCCGTAACTGTAACTGAATTTCAATGACTGATGTTTGTTGAGCGGAACCGAAGCAGTCGCCCCGACGCGTGAATTCGCTTGCAGCGTGTTCGAGTTCTCTACTCCATTCAGGCTCCGGATTCCGCCATACCAGTAGTTCGCGTCGAAGGAGGCCCAGAGCCGCGGCTTCCAAGCGTAGCTGACGTGCGTCTCCACCACGCCCACCGGGCCCTGCGATAATGTGTTCACCCCCGGGTAAGTCTGATTGCGGGAGAAGAATTCAGAATTCGTGGTGTGGAACCAGACTCCCCCGTATCCATCCAGCACCCAGTTGCCCCAACGGCGGGAAACGCCGATTTCCGGCTTGAAAGCCCAGCGATTCGCTCCGGGCGTTACCAATTTGGTTGGATCGTACTGGCCGCTGGGTACCAACATGCGAATGCTCGCGCCCACGATGGTCTTTTGCTTCCACTTGGAAAACTCCTCGAAGGTCATCGCCGGCCCGCCCTTCAGATTGACGGACAGCCGGTAAAACGAATCCATCAGCCCCGAGCGATAAACGCTGGTCGGCGTGCCGCTTACGTTGCCCTGAAAATTGCCCACCGCGTAAGGCAAGGTAGCCGCAAAATTGGCGCTGCGGCCCAGAAAACTGAAGGAGTGATAGAGACTGAGGTACGGGATATGGATGCTCCCCGAGGCATCGGTGATCGGCAGGGTCGGATCGAAGACGATGCTCCCGTGGTTGAACGTATCGGCCAGGATCACTGCGTTGGAGTGGATGGGAGTGACCAGATACGCCCGAGGAGTCAAGTCCTGCGCGAGGCATAAATCCGCCGCCAAGCACACGCAGAAAACGAGCAAAGGCGCGCGCCATCCTGCTGCCCAGAACCTCATCTCCCAAGAGAATAAGGGCCGGGCCTTTCTCCGGCATCTGTAAGTAATGACAGTACCCCCCTTGCAGGCCGCGGCGCACAATGCAAATCGGGACGATTAGGAAGGAACATGCAATATCAGGGGTGAAGTCCGAATCGTGATGGAGTCCACACGGAACCAATCGAGGCATGCTCGAGAAACGAGCGGGGGAGAATCCCATGACCCCTAATCTTAAATCTCCCATTAAATACCTCTACAAGTATCCCCAGCAGGAGTTTCCGTACAGCGGGCCGCACACGGCCGCGAGGCCCGGGAAGCGCACGCCATGACTTTTCGACTTGGCCACCGAAAGATTTCTACTTCGCAACTGGCGGCAGCCCTTGCCAGCCCCGGAGGCCGAAAAGTCTCGAATTGGCATATACCGAGCCTGTATGCGCTGGCAGCTTTCGTGTTCGGGCTGACTCTGCCACGGCTGGAAGACCGCCTCCTCCCGGGCTTGCAGTTCTCGATGAGTCCTTCCTCCGCGCTGGCACTTTTTACGGCGGTGGGATCAGGGATGATCGCGCTGACCGGTGTGGTCTTTGCCCTGGCATTTGTGATGGTGCAATTCAGCGCCATGGCTTATTCTCCGCGCCTCTCCCTGTGGATTGCCCGGGACCGGGTAATGTGGCACTCGCTGGGGGTTTTTACAGCTACATTTATCTATTCTCTTGCGGGCATTGCCTGGGTCGATCGCTATCAATCGGGACGGGTGCCGTTTCTCAGCGCCCTGATCGTTCTTCTCTTATTGATCGCCAGCGTGGGAATGTTTATCGCCCTGGTGGAGCGGATTTCCCTGCTGCAAATCAACCGCATGCTTGCCTTCACCGGCGACAGGGGGCGCGAGGTACTGGAGACCATGTATCCGCCACTGGAGGCGCCACCAGCCGTGGCGGAGCCGGAAGAATACCGGGGTCTTCCCATCAAGCAGACTCTGCTTTACTCGGGGCGGCCACGGGTAATTCAAGCGATTGACGAGGTGAAACTGGAAACCCTGGCTGAGGCGGCCAAAGGCATTGTCGAGGTCGTCTCCGCCGTCGGAGACACTCTGGTGGAGGGCACGGAACTGCTGCGTGTCTACGCCAACGAAGCTGTAATTGACGAAGCAGTGCTGCGAGAAGCCTTCCTCACGGGCGGGCAGCGGACCTTCGACCAGGATCCCAAGTACGCCATCCGCCTGCTCGTGGATATCGCCATACGCGCGCTCTCGCCGGCCATCAACGACCCCACCACGGCGGTGCAGGCCATGGACCAGATTGAAGACTTGCTACGGCGCCTGGGCCGCCGGCGGCTGGAGATCGGGGCCATTTACGATAGTCAAGGCCGACTACGGTTGGTAACCCCGCACCCCTCGTGGGAGAACTTCGTCGCCCTGGCCTTCGACGAGATACGCGTGTACGGTGCGGGCAGCGTGCAGGTGATGCGCCGGATGAAAGCTCTGGCTGGCGACCTGCTTGATTTCTTGCCGGAGGAGCGGCATGGGCCTCTGCTGCGCCAGCAAAGGCGGCTCAATGCGAGCATCGCGCGATCGTTTGGCACCGCCGAAGAGAAACGCGAGGCCTCGGTGGAAGACCGGCAGGGCCTTGGCGTGACGCGCGAGGAGTGGCCGCAGCGCAAGAGCCGCCCCTCCGCCCCGGCGCCGGGCTCAGGCGTGGCGGGCATTCACCTGGGACCTTTCAAGTGATCACTTGCTCAGGCGCTCGCGCGCCAGGCTGCGCGGAGAAGTTGCGCGCAGTAAGGCAGGGTCAATATCGCGCCGGGACAAACCGCCTTCCCTTCATAGTCACCTGGTCGTCATACTCATCTTTGGTCTTGCGCTTGGGCAGCTTCACTTTCTCCCGCGGAACCTTGCCGTAAGGAATCATGCTCAAGAGATGCGCAATGCAATTGAGCCTCGCTTTTTTCTTGTCGTCAGACCGGACGATGTACCACGGCGCGTGCCGCGTGTCCGTGGCCTCGAGCATTTTGTCCCGCGCCCGGGAATATGCATACCACAGGCGGTAAGATTCCAGGTCCATCGGGCTCAGTTTCCACTGGCGCAGCGGATCGTGGATGCGCGCTTCGAACCGCCGCTTTTGTTCTTTCTGGCCCACTTCCATCCAGTACTTGATCAGAATGATCCCGGCTTCCACGATGTACTTTTCCATGAGCGGGCAAAGGTCAAGGAACCGGCGATACTGCTCCTTCGAACAGAAGCCCATCACGTGTTCCACGCCGGCGCGGTTATACCAGCTCCGGTCGAAGATCACCACCTCTCCCGCGGCGGGAAAGTGTTGCATATATCGCTGGATGTACATCTGCGTCTTCTCGCGGTCGGAGGGCGCCGGCAGTGCCACCAGGCGGAACACCCGCGGGCTGACCCGCTCGGTAATCGCCCGGATCGTTCCGCCCTTCCCGGCCGCGTCCCGTCCCTCAAACACCACCATCACCCGCAAGCCTTTGTACTTCACCCAGTCCTGCAGTTTGCACAGCTCGGCCTGAAGCCGGCCGAGTTCCTTCGCGTATTCCTTGCGCTGCAGCTTTCCATTCCCGTTTTCGTCTTCCTGCTTCGCCATGTAGAGTCATCCCTTCGGTGCTCGTCCGAGCCGTTTGGTCAGAGCGGTGCGTCGGGCGCGATGCACACTTCAATGAGAGAGAACATCAACATTCCGGCCGATGTAAGCTACGGGCCGTGCCTGGCTGCCCTCCAAAGTCCCGAACCATTCTGGCTGTGTTGACATCATGCTTTAGGGCGTCCCGTCCGCTCGTATGGCATCCCTCACCCCGCGCTTTTCGCGGGGCGCGGGATCTGCTTTCGCTCTTCGCACAACGATTCCTCAGCATGTCAACAGCGCCAACCATTCTTCAGGCTATCTGCGAGCACCAGTCCCGGCATCTGGCAGAACTGCCAGGGCAGGGCGATTCCTGAAGGTCTCTACGAAAGATCTAATTGATTGCGTCCTTTTGGGATACGAAGGCATCCGATTTCTAAGCGGCAACGGAAGCTTCGCCGGAAGCATCAGCTTCCTGCCCGGCACGCGGATAATTTCTGATTGCATCCTTGAAGGTCGCATAGATGCGAACCTTGGCCTGGTTGGGGTCACGATTCCTTCTTTGAGCCCAGTGGAGCCATTCCGTCTGTCTCCCGGCTCCCGCCAGCACCACGCCGCGTTCGCTCAGCGTGTCCGCAACTTCCTCCGCCGTATAGAGGCCGGTGGCGTCCACGAGCGTGATGGGGATCATGTCCAGAATAATGCACTTCAAGGACGGCCCGGCGGCGTCTGCGGCGGCCATCACCGCGCGCTTGAAATACGGAGCATTGAAGAACACCACCGGCGCGTTAAATCGAAAGAGCAGCACGCCGGGCATAGTAACGGCCTCCGGATGCCGCTCCACAGAGTGAAAACCTGGCATGCCCTCCACCCGGCCCAGGACTTCGACCATCGGCCGGCACACCAGGCCTACAAAACGCAGGATGGCCAGCATCACGACAAACAGGATGGCGTGGATGGCCCCGACGGTCACTACGCCCATCGTGGCCAAAATGGAGAGCCAGAATTCCCGCCGGTCGATGCGGTGGATGTTCCGCAATGCGTCCAGATCCACCAGAGAGAACGCCGCTTTGATCAGGATGGCGCCCAGCGCGGCCACGGGCACGTAGCCAAGCGGGCCGGTGAAGAAGAGAAGTACCACCCCGATCGTTGCCGCGGCCACCAGTCCCGTAACCTGTGTGCGTCCCCCGGTGGCGTCGCTCATGGCCGTTCGCGAATCCGCGCCGCTTACCGCAAAGCCCTGTGAGAGCGCGGATGCGATATTCGCCGCTCCCAAGGCGGCAAACTCCTGGTCTACGTCTATTTCGTACCGGTTCTTGGACGCAAAGCTGCGCGAAGTGAGCATCATGCTCGAAAAAGTGACCAGGGCCAGCCCCGCGGCATTTTCGAAGAGAGTGGGCGCCATATCGAGCGGGATATGCGGAACGCGCAGGCGCGGCAAGCCGGCAGGCACGGTGCCCACGGTGCTGACGCCAGAGTCCACGAGCCCAAATGCCCATACCAGGCCCGCAGCGAAAGCCACCGCCACGAGCGCGGCGGGAACCACCCGCAGCAGTCGTGGAGCGAGAAAAAGCACCAGAAATGTTCCCAAGCCGACGGCCAGTGTCGGCCAGTGCGTTTCCGGCAATTTCACCGCAAATTCCACGATGCGCGGGATGATGCCTCCGGTGACCATGGCGAAGCCAAAGATTTTCCCGATCTGCCCCAACAGGATGCTCAGCGCAATTCCATTCAGAAAACCCACCAGAATCGGCTTGGAAAGGAAATCGGCGAGCGTCCCTAGTTTCAGGAAACTGGCCCCGATACACAGGATGCCGGCCAGAAGGGCCAGGGTCATGGAGAGCGAGGCATAAAGGTCCGCATCTCCCCCGGCGAGTGGGGCCACGGCCGCGGTCACCAGCGCGCAGGTGGCCGCATCGGGTCCGATGATTAATTGCCGCGAGGTGCCGAAGATGGCATAAGCGGCCAGCGGCAGGATGCTTGAGTAAAGTCCCACCGCCGGGTGGAATCCGGCAAGCTGCGCATAGGCCACACCCACCGGTAGCGCCACCGCGGCCACGGAAAGTCCGGCGAAGAGATCCCTGGGAAAGTCAGAACGCTTGTAGCTCCGCAGCTTTGCCAATCCAGGCGCAATCCTACTCAGGTAAGTCATCCGCCCTTTTCCATTTGCCTCCGGATCCTGCTTCATGGGAAGCCTGCCATAACCTGGATCTGGCCATTCCAGTCGCAAGGACCAAGTTACGACTGGCGGAGAAGCTGCAGACCTGTCACTTGTACCAGTTCCTTTTGACCAATCCTCCTCCTAATCTGCGCGATGAGCGTGCTTGCCGGCTGGCACCACCTGCGCCGTTGTTTTGTAAGAGCCGCGGGTCTGCGGGGGCGCTGGAATCGTCCGGCTGGTCGCCCTGGCGGCAGCTACACGGGACGCTCGAGAATGCTGGGTCGGCAACCGAAGACGCGCGCCTCAGCAAAAAGTGGGCGGAACGAGGTAAAGGAAAATGGCTACCATCGCAAACCGGCTGGTTCATGTGATCGAATCCAGTGCCGATTCACTCTCTGAACGGCTTCTGGAAGCCGTTCTCAGTTCGGACCGCACCGTGGATCTGCGCCGCATCGATCCCGCCGAACTCTTGCAGCGGGCAAAGGAAATTTATGGCGACCTGGGCGCCTGGCTGCTGGACAAGACGGATGCCGATATCGAGCGGCGCTACCGGCAGATCGGCGAGCAATTAGCCGCACGGGGGATCGCCCTGAGCCACTGGATCTGGGCCATCGCGCTGGGAAGGCAGCAGCTGTGGAGGTTCTTGCAGACCGAAGCGTTCCCGGAGGGCGCCTTCGAGGTGTTCGGCCAGCTCGAACTGGTGCAGACACTCGACCAGTTCTTCGATCGCGCCGTGTATCACGCGGCCACGGCCTATGAGGCCGCGCGCCGGGCCGCATAGCGGAGCCGGTTCGGATTACGCCCTGGCCGCATGCTCGTAGGACCCGGCTTGACCTGTGCGGGCAAAGCCAATAGGCTCGCAGCGGACCGCCCCTCTTGGAGAGTTTACTGCGGCGGCCGTGCGGCCCGCATGCACCTCTTGCGGACGATCGCAGTCCTGGAGGGGACCACCCATCTCGAACTCAAGGAATCTTTCGCCTGCTGCTACCCGGATTCTTTTCGTCGAGGATTTCAAGCCCTTTCGCGCATTCGTCCATTCTCTGCTCGCGGCGCACCCGCACTTACAGGTGATTTGCGAAGTCGAGAATGGCCTGGAGGCGGTTTTGAAGGCTCAAGAACGGAACCCGGACCTGGTTTTACTGGATATCGGCCTTCCCGGGCTGAACGGGCTGGAGGTTGCCCGCCAACTTCGCGCCTTGGTCCCGCATTCCAAGGTTCTTTTCCTCACTCAGGAGTCCTCGGCGGATGTGGCGGAAGAGGCGCTCAAGACCGGCGGGATTGGTTATGTTCTCAAGTCCTGCGCAGCAACCGACCTGCTACCAGCGATCCATGCGGTACTTCAGGGCAAGCGATTCATAAGCGCCAGCCTCGAAATGCAAGGCTTCTGAGAGCGGGATTGATAGCATCTTTACCGCCAGCGCGCCTGGCGGGGTCAGCTGCCTGCGCCGGTCCGCAGGGGTTGCAGTTCGTCCGCGGAAAGGGTGGATTCTGCAAATCCGCAATCCAGGCAGACCAGTAGCTTCGGATACGCGAACACCGGTGGATTTTGCAGACCCTTCACACCGGGGAAAAGGATGCTGGTTTCCGCTCGGAATTCCATCACTTTTGAGGAGCAGCATACTCTGCAAGTGCCAGTTATATCTGCCATGGCCCCTCACTTTCAGCCCAAACCAGGGGGGTCGTGGGTTCACGCCCATAACCGCCTACGCGCCAGACTAGACAATAGGAAAACTCATGACGGTGACCGCTGTCACACCGGCGGGTGACCCGCGCAGAGGTCCTGGGTCCTTCCGATAGAGCAGCAGCGTCAAGCGTTCCCGTTCGTGGGGGAAGTACGCCTGACTTCCCGTCGCAACAGGTTGAGTCAGGCCAGGGACCAGGGGCGCATGTACAGCGATACCTTGAGGAGAAATAGCGCAGGAGTGATGGCAGATTCGGACTAGCCGGCCACCTGTGCCGACTTGGCGACGGGAACTAGGGGCACTCTTGCGCGAATGGATGTGCCCCGGCTTGGACCTGATTCGATGGACAGTTCTCCCTGCACCAGCCGGAGCCGCTCCTTCATGCTGGTCAGGCCCAATCCCTCGCCGTTCAGGGCCGCTTCGGGATCGAACCCGATCCCCGAATCCTGAACCAGCAATTGAATCTGATCCGCCGCCCCGGTGAGGGCAACTTCGATGCTCCTGGCTTGGCTGTGTTTTGCCGCATTTTGAATGGCCTCCTGCAGGACGCGGAACAGGCAGAGCCCGACCTCCGGCGCCAGCTTCTGCGGCATATCCTCGGAGTGAAAGGCGATCTCCATCTTCTGGCGCTCCGCAAATTCCTTGCAGAAACCCGCGGCCGCGGCCGCCAGCCCCAGGTATTCCAGCTTGGAAGAATGCAGCCGGTGTGAGAGCGCCTGGATTTCGCTCCCGAGCTGGACCACCTGGTCGTAAGCTTCCCGGACCTGGCGCTTCGCTTCCTGCGGCGAATGGGAAAGGCTCTGTTTCAGGCATTCCAGGGCCACCGCCAGCAATGCCACGCGCTGATTGATATCGTCATGCAGCTCCCGGGCGATCCACTTGCGTTCTTCCTCATGCGCCTCAATCAGCCGCTGGCTCACGGTGGAGAGCGCCTCCGCGGCCCTCTTTCGCTCGGTGACGTCATGGCACGAGCCAATGTACCCGGCGAAGGCGCCGTCCGCACTGAACCGCGGCACGCCCAGATCGTAGACCCAGCGGTACTCTCCATCATGGCGGCGCAGCCGGTATTCCATTTCGAATGTCTCGCGCCGCTCAAATGCATTCCCGTACGTCTCCAGGCAGCGGCGCAGGTCCTCTGGATGCACACCCTCGGCCCACCCCTGCCCGAGTTCCTCTTTGACCGTGCGGCCGGTGAATTCCAGCCACGGCTGGTTGAAGTAGTCGCACTGTTTATCCGGCCCGGACATCCAGATCATCACCGGCGCGGCGTTGGCCACCAGGCGGAAACGCTCCTCGCTCTCCCGCAGCGCCGCCTCCACGCGCGAGCGTTGGGTCTCGTCCCGCACGATGACCGTGAACAGCTTCCTGCCGCCGGCCTCCGCCTGGGAAATCGAGGCCTCGATGGGAAACTCCTCGCCATTGCTGCGCAGCGCGCGCAGAGCACCGAGCGTGCCCAGGGCGCGGCTGGTAGTGCCGCTCTCGCCGAACTGCCGGATGTGTTCTCGATGACCGCTGCGGAAGCGATCGGGAAGGAAGCGCTCCAGAGAAGTGCCCAGGACATCCCCAGCCTTGCAGCCAAACATGAGTTCGGCGGCAGGGTTGAACAACATGATGCGCTGATGCTCATCCACGGCGATAATCGCGTCCATGGCCGAGTCCACGATGCCCTGGAGGCGGCCCTGGCTATCGTGCAGCCGCTCCTGGAGCTGTTTCCGCTCCGTGATGTCCACCTGCACGCTCGCGGAGTGCAGGATGTTTCCCCCTGCGTCCTTGACCGAACCGGCGTTCAGCAGCACGGTCCGCCGCCGTCCGTCTCTCGTGAGGATGACCATCTCCTCGTTGTGAATGGTCCCGGTCCGCTTCCACTGCTCGAACAGTTCGGCGCGCCTGGCGAAGGATTCGGGAGCATAGATATCGGTCAGCGGCCTGCCCCGCATCTCTTCTCTCGAATAGCCCAGCGCCTCACACGCCGCGGGATTGGCATCCATGATCTGGCCGCCGGGCGACGTGATGTAGCAGTATTCCGGGAGGGTGGTGAAAAACTCGGAGAAGCGCCGCTCGGAAAGTTCTCTCACATCGGAAACCAGATGGCGGCTCGCCACGTAGTTCTGGAGAGAGACCAGAGCTGCGATCACCGCCACGGAGACCAATACGATCATCAGGCGGGCCTCGCGTGCGATGGCGGGCTCGTCTTCCCGAAAGAGCTCCAGCAGGCCAATCAGGGGGATGCACAGCAGGGCAATATTGGCGGCAAGCGACCCGTATCGTTCTTCGCCGGGCTCGGGCTGGGCGGGTTCAGTCAGTTCCGGCCCCAGCTTCCAGCCGGCCACGGCTGCCCACACAAACCAGCAGCCCGCCGCCGTGTACGGAATATCGATCAGGCCGGCGGAAAATCCGGGCCGCGCAAATTCCATGTTTACCGCCAGGGAGGCCGCTGCGTACAGCGTGGATGCGCCCAGCAGGTGCTGGTAAATTGTGTTCCAAGGCGCGTGGGTGCGATAAGCCAGGAAACCCAGCGCGGCCAGCAGAAAGAGGTTTTCCGCGAAATACAGCCCCTCGAAACGAAGCTCGAGAATTCCCACCGGCGCCCGCAGAAACGGAAGCATCAGAAAGGCATATAGGAAAACCCAGAAGAAAAGCAGCAGCAGGAAGTTCAGGGTCGTGCGATAGGCCCTGCCTCTCGCCGTCTTCAAATGCGGGCGCGCGGCTGCGGCGGCCAGTAACAGCACAATGTGCAGGAACAGCGGAAAAGAAAAAACCGCGGGTTCGGGGTAATCCTGGCCCGCCACCACGGAGCAATATATCCAGCTTAACGGGTTGATGCCCCACAAACCCATCCCGGCGGCGAGCAGAGACCAGAACAGCCGGCCGGATTGGCTGCCGCGAATGGCATTGCGCGCGGCGATACCAGTCGCCAGCAACAGAACAAGAAAGTACAGGCCGTTGTTGTAGACGATCAGCCGCGGCCCTGCCCGGAGAAAAAGGGAAAGCGCCGCTTGTGTCGCCAGCAGGGCGCCCGCAAGCATGGGCCAGCGGCGGAGCAGGAACGGAAGTCCGCGGGGTGCACTGGACTCGCTGGCTGGCGGTCTGGACGCCGGGCTTTCCATTGCCAATGGGCTGGCAGCCCCGCGGTGGGCAGCCACGGGAACGCTCCGCCTGCGGCTTCATTCTAGCATGCCGCCATGCGGCCACGGCGCGGCTGGCCCTGCCACGGCGGATTCAGGAAAAGTCCAACTCGACTTGATCCACGTAGCACCAGCCCCAGGATTCGCCCGGTTCGAGCGAGCGCATGATGGGATGATGCGAGGAATGGAAGTGTTTGGTGGCGTGCCGGTTCTTCGAGGAATCGCAGCAACCCACGTGACCGCAGACCAGGCACATCCGCAAATGCACCCACGTGTCTCCCATCCTCAGACACTCCGCGCAGCCGCGCGTCCCCGGCCGCACATCGCGAATCTGGCCGGTATGCGTGCATGGGTTCATGGACATATCCTGGTTCGCTTCCTATCCACCCGGTGCCGTGGCGGAGCAACCTATCCCCTGCACTGCCGTCGTCCCTGGCTCAGCGGCGCCGCAGTCGCGTCACGGCTCCGCCAGCGCGCGGTGGACCAGATGGATGGCGATGGAGCCTTCACCGACAGCGGAGGCCACGCGCTTGACGTTTCCGGAACGCACATCGCCCACAGCGAATACCCCGGGCAGGCTGGTTTCCAGGAGAAATGGCGGCCGGGTATGTTTCCAAACCTGCCTGTCGCCATTCGTTTCCAAGTCGCGCCCGGTAAGGATGAAGCCCTTGAAATCGAGCGCCAGGCACCCGGCGAGCCACTCGGTGCGCGGCGAAGCGCCGGCCATGATAAAGACATGCCGGATAGCCTGGTCCGTGACCAGGCCGCTCGCCGTCTCGCGCCAGGAGACGCTTTCGAGTTGCCCGTTGCCCTGGACCGCGGCGAGTTCCGTATTGTAGTGCACCTCGATGACGGCATTCTCGACGATGCGCTGGATCAGGTAGCGCGACATGCTATCGGACAATCCCGCCGAGCGCACCAGCATGTACACCTTGTGCGCGGTCTGGGCCAGGAAAACCGCCGCCTGCCCCGCGGAATTCCCTCCCCCGATTACCACCACGTCCTCATTCTCGCAAAACTGCGATTCCATGTGCGTCGCGCCGTAGTAAATTCCCTGGCCTTCGAACTGCCTCAGATTCGAGATCGGAGGTTTGTTGTATTGGGCCCCGGTGGAAATCACGATGGCCCGCGCGGCCAGTTCGCTGCCGTTGTCCAGCACCACGCGGTAGGGGCGCGTGCGGCATTCCAGCCGCACCACGTTGTGCGCCACGATCATTCGCGCGCCGAATTTCTCCGCCTGCGCTGTGGCGCGCGCGGCCAGTTCCTGCCCGGAGATTCCAGTGGGGAAACCTAGATAATTCTCAATCTTCGAACTCGAACTCGCCTGGCCTCCCGGGGCCGCGGCTTCCACCAGCAGCACGTCCAGACCTTCCGAAGCCGCGTAGACCGCCGCTGCCAGTCCCGCCGGGCCGGCCCCGACGATGATCACATCCCGCACCTGCCGCTCGTCAATGTCTCTGTTGTATCCCAGGCAATCTGCCAGCGCCTGGATGGAGGGATTTCGCAGGACCAGGCGGCTGTTGCAGATCACCACCGGAATCTCCTGCAGGCGCACCTGGAACTGATCGAGCAGGTCCTGGGAGACTTTGTCCGTGTCCAGATCCACGTAGGCGTAGGGATGCCCGATGCGGCTCAGAAAATCGCGCAAGCGCAGGGTGCCGGCCGAATGCCGCGAACCCATCAGGATCAGGTTGCCCCAGCCCCGGCGAATCAGCTCCAAGCGCCGTAGAATGAAGGCGCGCATCAGAATTTCGCTCAACTCCGCATCTTTCGCCACCAGCGTCCGCAACTCCCCGGCGCTGAGTTCCAGGAACTCTCCGGGCTGCGTTACCCGGCCGCGCACCAGGCAGCGATGCCCGGAGATCATGGTGATTTCCCCGGTAAAAGAGCCGGCCTCATGCGTCGTAATCAGGCGCTCGCCCTTGGGTTCCGGTTGCACAATCTCCATGCTTCCGGAAAGCAAGACGAAGAACGGCACGCCGGTGTCTCCGGGCTCGAAAAGGATTTCTCCCGCCCGGACTTTGCGTAACCGGCCGCCGCACGAACGAACGCGCTCGATTTGCGCGGGCGTCAGATTCGGAAACATCTGCGTGCGGGCATCCAGCGCGCTAGGAATCGGCAGCGAAGACATTGTTCTCTTTCAGGGCAGGGAGGCGCCGCGATGCGAGGCGGATGCCTGCACCCCGTCGGCCGGCCCTCGAAATCCAGGGCAGTTTGAAGCCGTCACCGCATGATTGCAAGCCGTGCGGTGCCCATTGGATGCACGAGTGGCCGGTTGCGCTGCGAGGGAATCGGGACTGAACGCCCGCAGGTGGCAGCGTGGGCTTTACGGGCAGGGGAAGGTCGAAGGGCTCACGTTCGGCGGGCAAAAGGTTTCATCCTGCTCAGCCAGCACTAATCCCGTGATCAGCACCGCACCGCCGCCCAGCACCACCCAGGTGCCCCACTTTTTTCCTGAAGGGCCATTGGAAGGAGGCGGCGGGGGCGGAGCATTTCCCGCGGCGGTCGGCGGCTTCGGTGGCACGGTATCGTCCAGTGCCACTTCCACCATCTCGCCCTGCGGCACGGTCACCGTGCGCCCGTCATGGGCCGTGGCCACCAGCAGCGTGCCGCGTTGCGCGGCCACCACCACCAGCTTCGGATTGCGATACGCCAGGCTGGCAATCACTTCCTGCGCCTTCTCAGGGCGCACCACCGCGTCGCCTACGCGCCCTTCCACCAACTGCCCGGGAGTCGAACGGAAGACCATGCGCCCGCGCAGCAGTTGCAACGCCACGGTGCCCGGCTCGCGGGAAAGTTGAGCTGCGGTTTCCTCACCAAACCGCACCATGGCGTTGTGCCCGAAGGTAAGCACGCCGCTCCCTCCCGGGCCCACTTCCAGCACGTCTCCGCTGAATACGTTGCTGCCCTGCCGCAAGCCCACGCCGCGCACTGTGGCGGCGGTGGAAGGGCCCGCAGATCCCACAATGGCTGCGGCCCATCCCGGGCCGGGGAACAGAAGTGCTGCTACGACGATGCCTGCCAGGAATGAACGTAGAATCATGGAACTGCTGCCTCCCCCGTAATCCGCCCAGAGACACGGGGCCAAATTTGCGAAGATCCTCAGCAGGACGATGCTAGCAGAGGACAGGAGAGTGTCAACGGCCGGTATCCTGGGTGACGCCGCGAAAGTAACCTGGGGTGATCAAACCCAGCCCGGAAAGAAGAAGGGGGTGCGGAGTGCCCGTCGCCGGGGGGCACAACCAGGCGGGTGCCCATTTCGCACGATAACGAAGTGCTCCTTGCCAACGGCCCGCAGAATGCCAAGGGGAAGGCGGCCGTCTGGGCGGGTAGCACACTCCGGGAATTCCGGTAGGCTGGCAGGATTTCAAAGCAACCGCCCCGGATCCTCCCTGCCCCTTCTCCGGTGGCACGCCGCGCGGTTTCTTGACGCTCCCGGAGGCGCGTGCTACTTTAGCGCTTCATTCGACGCATGCGGTGAACGTGTGACCTCGCCCACCACTGAAACCCTCCGCAAGACCGCGCTCAACGCCGTCCATCGCCAATTGGGCGCCAAAATGGTGAATTTCGGCGGCTGGGATATGCCGGTGGAATATTCCGGCATTCTCACCGAGCACAACGCGGTGCGCACGGCCGCGGGCCTTTTTGACGTCAGCCACATGGGGGAGATTGATATCCGGGGCTCGGAGGCGCTGGCACTGGTCCAGCATGTGACCTCGAACGACGCCGGAAGGCTCGTGGACCGCCAGATTCAGTATTCCGGACTGCTCACCGATGACGGCACTTTTGTGGACGATATCCTGGTGCACCGCTTTTCCCCGGGTCATTTCTTTCTGTGCGTGAACGCGGGCAATCAGGATGAGGATTTCGCCTATATTCTCGAGCACAATCGCTTTGCGGCCAAACCGGAGAACGCCGGCGAGCAGTATTCCCAACTGGCCATCCAAGGCCCGCGCTCGCTCGAAATCCTTGCGCCGCTGACGCCCGTGGCGCTGGCCGGAATCCGCTACTATCACTTTACCCGCGGCGCCGTGGACGGCGTGGAAGCTCTCATCGCCCGCACCGGCTATACCGGGGAAGACGGCTTTGAGATTTATTTCGATCCGCGCCATTCCGAACAACTCTGGGGCGCGCTGCTGGACGCCGGCAAGCCCTTCGGCCTGATTCCCTGCGGGCTCGGGGCTCGCAACACGCTGCGTCTGGAAGCGGGCATGTGCCTGTATGGCCACGAAATTGACCGTACCACCACCGTCTGGGAGGCCAATCTCGGCTGGATCTGCAAGCTGGAAAAGGGCCTGTTCCTCGGTCACGATGCCTTGAAGCGCCAGCAGGAGGC